>Ga0315906_10003496_pt1 | contig 20844 bp, 32 predicted proteins | sample LakEriMetagenome_4_FD_203526 | JGI IMG/M metagenome (GOLD analysis project Ga0315906, IMG submission 203526) | Freshwater fungal communities from buoy surface, Lake Erie, Ohio, United States - Buoy 2 MA122 | ecosystem: Environmental > Aquatic > Freshwater > Lake > Lake biofilm | place: USA...
TCGCGTATAGCCGGAACTTTTTCTGCAAAGGGGCCACCCCCTCGGGGGGTTAGCCACCCCTGTGATTTATCATTACTAGTTTGCTTGTGATGTATTGATGCAACGCCACTTGTGACCATGAGTCTTATTGTATTGCGTCAATCCTTACGCAACACACTCACCACCTCAGCATCCACGCTATCGCCCGTCGTTATCGCCTCGCGCGAAACTCCAGAGTCACGGAGCAGAGCGGCCAGTCGATCGTTTAGGGCTGTGTCTGACATGTCGAGTGTGGTTGGCGCTGGTGTCTCATTACGCGGAACGAGTTTGGCGAGGAGCGTACAGAATGCCTTTGGCTCTTGTCTGGCCACCTGCTCTAGGTACGCAGCGCCGCCGACCTTATCAAATGCGGCTAGGATCGCCTCCTTAACGATTGCACCAACGCGATTGGGCGTTCCGAGAGGACGACCACCCCTATTTGTCAGGCCGGAAACCATGCAACGTCAAAAAACCAGAGCCTAGAGAGTGAGAGCAACAACTCCCCATCCCAGGCACTGTGCGAAAATATTTCGCACTTTCCCCTTTACTCCCCACGCTCCCTCTCCGATAGTACCCCTACGGCAATGCCGTACCAAAAACCAATAACCCCATGAAACCCAACACTTACCTCCACCTCATGACCCTCATGACCATCGCCGACATCATCGCCCTCTCGCAACTCCAGTGGACTCTCGGAGAGTCCCTCGCAATAGGCGTCGTCATGACTCTCAACGTGGCTCTGACACTGCGTGTCGCACTCCGCTAAACTACAAACCAAACCAAACCAAAAAATGAAGACAACACTATCTACCGGGCAAGCTGTAAGGCTATTGCTATCAGACGACAACGCTAACTGGTCTCCCGCTGGCGCGCGCGCACTCGTCGAATACCTCGAGGACCTTGAATCATCGGAAGGTACTGAACTTGAGCTTGATGCAGTGGCGTTGCGCTGCGACTACTCTGAGTTTGATAGCGCGCTAGAGGCTGCGATTGAATACGGGTTTGAACCAAACCCAAACCTCGGCGAAGATGCGCAAGGCGCTGATGACAGGGAGCTTGATGCGTTAGACTGGCTTTCTGACCACACCGTGGTCATCAAGTTCCCCGCTGGTGTGATTGTCGCAAACTTCTGAGCGTTCCCCACTTCCCGCTTTTCGGAGCGGGAACAGGGAAGCGCTTCGACGCTTCAAAAAAAAACCAAACCAAACTAAAACAAATGAAACTCAGTAAGATACACAAGTTGGAAGCCGCATGCTCAAAAGACGACTCGCGCCCCACAATCACACAACCGTTTATCCAAAATGGGCGCGCAATCGCAACGGACGGTAAAATCCTCGCGAGCGTCCCGATTCAAACAGCTGAAGGAGAGGAAGTTGAGGATAAGCGTATCCCCATCGATGCACTCAAAGCCGCCAGAAAAGCGACGCTTAAAATGTACCCCGACGCTACTCTGACGCTGGGCGAAAAATCTTGCACGCTCCCCAACGGAGCGTCCTACCCCGTACTCCACCCCGAGTATGACGGGAGCAGGCTCCCCAAAGTGGCGGAGATTGTCTCCGCCAAACTAACCAAAGAGGATGCTGCGTTTTCCGTCACGCTCGACCTCGCGCTTCTCGAGCGCCTTTCGGAAGCTATTGGGTGCGATAAAGTTACCTTATGCTTTAAGGACAACCAAAGCATCATAACCGTCCTGCCGTACGATAAAAACGGCGCATACGGCCTGCTCATGCCGATGCGCACCGAATAACGCTAAACACTGCCATGCGAACCTTCTACGTTTACACCCTGAGCCCCAACGGTTCCCGCTCGTTTGTCGGAACCGTTTCCGCTGACAACGAAGGCGAGATTCTCCGCGCTCTCACTCGCGAGTTTGTCGCGACTGATATTTGCTGGTGCGTCACCCTGACTCCGCCACCCTCGCCCATGTTGGCGCACCGAGTCGGGACGGATGGCAAACTCTACAGACACTAGCCAAACCCAAACCAAACCAAACCATGACAAACGAACAAAAATACAAACGCCTCCACCGTTTGGTGGGGAGAATGTCAAAACGCAAAACCGCTCACGTTGCAGCGTGCGAGTACTCTGCCGAGGATTCAACCCCTACTCTCCACGTCGACCTTTGGCGTGGATATGACCTCCATCATTTGTCTCAGGAGATTAATGCTCTAGAGATTGCAGCGGAGGGATTCTGGGACGGTGGACGGTCCTACAGTTTACAAATACCAGACTGACCCAACCCAACCCAACCCAACCCCAGCCGCGCTTCCTTCGGGAGGTGCGGTTTTTTCGTTTTCCGGCTCCCCACTCCTGCAGCCCCACCAAGCCCCTCCTCTCCACTCTCCGCTATGGTCACCTTCGCCGCTCCTTTCGACGCTTGGAACAGCCCTTCCTGTTCGTTTTAAGCGCATTCCAGAAACGCAACGCACTCTCACACCAACACACACACGTATGCACACACACACACGCACACACGCACGCACCCACGCATGTGCGTATGCACGCACGGAAACCAAAACCGCCTCGCATCGGGAGCTGGAATTTTTTCACGAAATCCGAAACCGTTCCGACGTTTTTCGAACTGATCCCAAAAATCCGCTAAAGCGTTCCCGTTTTCCAACCGATTTCCCCTCAGTCAGTCAGTCAGTAAGCCAAACCAAACCAAACCAAACCAAACCAAATGAGCACACTACGCAACAGCCTCGGCTACGCATACAGCTGCACAAACGGCACACTCATCCGCGCAGGCGACCGCATACGCTGGTCGACCGCTACTCCCATCGCGGGAGGCGGCTACAGCCGAGAGGAAGGATCTGGAACCGTCGTTAGCGGTGAAGGCGCTGCGCTTAATATTCTCGCGGATAATGCTTTGCACAAAGCCTGCTCTAAGCTTGGCGTCACCGATTTACAGTACACCAGCGAACCTATCACGCTTTGGTTTAATGGCAGGTATGACTCAGCGGAACGGGCATACGGTTTCAACGGTCAAATAGTTACCTGCGGGTGCTGTACGTTCTAGACCACCCTCCCCTCCCTCCTCCCCTCCGGCCGAGCTGCCCCCGTGGCGCCTCGGCCTTTTTCGTGTCCCGATCCGTGGCGTGCCCGCGTTCGTCGGGGCAACCGCCCTGCCCCTGTGCAGGCCTGAGCGGTCACCCCATCGCGCATCCGCGAGATGGCCGGCATGCTGACGCACCCCCACCCCAACTGACAAGTAAACCTTGACGGTTGGGAGGAGGAGCTGGCGGTGACCGGTGACCGGTGACCGGGTTCGGCAGACCAGGTGCCGGCGCCCAGGTGCCCGCGGGTGAGCGGTGACCGTGACGGGTGACCGCGGCGGGTGACGTGCGACCGGCGCGGCAGGCGCGGCGTGCGGGCCTGAGGAGCGTGCGGGCCTGCGGCCTATATGTGGCGAGCCAAATCCAAAACCGCTTCGCGGTTGGCTCTGGAAATTTTTCACGAAATCTCATCTCGTTTTACCGATTTCGCCTTTGATCCGGAAAACCGGTGCGTCGCCTCACTCTCCTCGGCGCTCTCTGGCTGCAACCCCTGAGCACACTGCGCTGCAGTATCGCTGGTTTGCGGTCTTCTTGGCATACACGACATTGCAGCACTGGCACGACGCGTGGACGGGCCCTTTGCGGCTGCGTGGCGGGCGTGTTTGCTCGCGCTGCTTGGTAGCGGCCTGATTGCATTCCTCGCTGCAGTACTTCACCGCGTTGTGGCGGCGGGCGAACATGCGGGAGCATTGCCTGCATGAGAGCAGCCCCTGCCCCACAAGAAACGTGGGACGGGTATGCTTCTCCTCTTGGACGGTCAGTTGGCCTTTTGCCTTGAGGCGCTCGACAATGGCGCGGATTTCGGCTGGGTCGATGTTCATGAGAGCAACTCCTCCATCAGAACGGCAAAAGCTCTTGCGGCGGTAGCTGGGACGACTCCGTTTCCGAGGAGTCGCAACTCGTCGGTGCGATTGTCACTGGAGATGCACAACTCGGCATAACCCAACCCACCGGCAACCCCATCAGTGTCTCCACCCACCTCGGGTTGAGTTTTGCGTTTTGTTTCGTAACCGTGGCAATCTGGTCGTTTAAGTTGCGACTCCAGTTCGGGTCGTCCCATCGTTCCGCTCCTCCACTGCGGTTGTCCCGAGTCTGAGGTGTCGCCCACGCCTTCACCTGTGCTGTCAACGGCATGGTCGCCACATCGCCCTTGGCCTTCCTCGCCGCCCAAGTCTCTGGGTTCTCGTCCGTGGTCTTGCCGCTGCGCGGTGTCGCCCACTGCGGGTTCTGCACCGCTGCCCACAACTCTCGGCGGCTCCCATCCGTGCTGGGGCTCGCCGGGGCGAGAGGGCCAGACATCTCCGCCGCTATCGCTCCAACAAGCCGGTCGCGCCTGTTCCGATGCGTGCCATCTGGATTGACCGCATCCAGCGAACAACCGGTCGTGTCCTTCCAATCCCGCGCCTTCGCGGTAGGCCATGATGAACACTCGCTTGCGCTGGTGTGGAGCGCCGACTTCAGCCGCTGAGAATATGCCCCACGTCGCTCGGTAACCCATGCCTCCCAACTCATCGATGACTTCCCGTAGACCGAGACTGATGTGTCCTTCGACGTTTTCGAAGAAACACACTCTGGGTCGAAGAATCCGAATGCCATTTGCGATGTAGGGCCAGAGGTGTCGCTCGTCGTCGGTGCCGAGCCGCTTCCCGGCTGCGCTGAATGGCTGGCAGGGATAACCGCCAGAGAGGATGTCCACGCGTCCAGAAAACGCTGACCACGGGAAGGACTTGAGATTGCTCCAGATTGGAGCCGCATCAAGCGACCCGCTTTCCATTCGCGAGAGAAGAAGCTCGCACGCGAAGGCTTCGATCTCTGCATAAGCGACTGTCCGCAGATTTGGGATAACTCGCCGCAGTCCGAGGTCGATTCCCCCATAACCGGAGCAAAGGCTGATATGAGTTGTTTGGGCAGTATCCACATCACGCTTTGATTCGGTTGCGCCGCGCTATCTGAGCCTTTCGGTTGCAATCTGGGCCGCAATACGTCTGGTTGTTGAGCGTCTTGGGGACGAACTGCGTGCTGCAGATGGGGCACACGCTCGGTGTGACCGCGCTCTTTGCCAGCGCACGCTCGCGTTTCTGCTCAAAGAGGTAGCACTCACGCTTGCAGTACATGGCGGTTGCGGCCTTGCGCGTGAATACCGTCCCGCAGCTTCGGCAAGCAGCGTCGCCGTGCGTTGGACGGGCTTCCTTCACGATTCTGCGCTCAGGCGTCACGGTGATTTGACCGCGTGCCTTCATGCGCTCTACGATGCGTTTGATCTCTTCGGTATCGATGTTCATTTGATGAGATGAAAAGTTGGGTTGATGAGTTCCTCCGCCCATGCTCGGGCGAAGCGTTTGTGTTTGCCGCGCTCCCATGCGTAGCCCGCCAGTCCCGCCAGCATGAGCAGGATAACCGCCACGGTGAGTCTGAACAGGCTCATGGCAGTGCCTCCGGTGGTTCTGGCAGCGGCATCCAAAATGCGTACTCGTATTCCTTGGCAATCGACCACGATGACCACTTGCCATCCGAAACATCCCTCCACGCAACCTCACAGTGGCCGCTACGCTGCAACACAAGCACATCAACGCCAAGTTCTGGCAACCGTTCCTCGACCGAGATCCAGCGTGAATGTTCGGAGTCTGAATTCATGCTCATAGCAGTGCCTCCTTTTCGGTGGCGTCACCGAAATGGTTCGGTGGGGCTGGCAGCGGCATCCAGTGGGTTGGCTGGTAGCCCGCCCACACCCCAGACATGTCAATGGAGCACAACATCACGCGGTTAGCGCTGCCAATGCAAACAAGCACCATCTCGTTGGCTGGAGGGTGAGCTTCATTCACCGGAATCCAGCGTTGTTGCTGTGCGATCCTGTTCAGTTCATGACGTAAAGCCAGTCTTCTGCGGGCCTCATCTATCAGAGCGCGATGGTTATGATGCATCTCCAATGAAATGTGCATCAGCATTCCTGCAATCATGCTGTCTGGCATGAACATTAAATCATTTTCGCTCATCCCTGCACCTCCTTCTTCGGAAGCTCAGGCAACGGCATCCAGTGGGTGACATGTGCACCAGTGTTCCATCCGTGTTGCTCGTCGTACTGTTTGACGCTTTGCATTCCGCTTATCCACAACGTAAGAACGGGGTCTCGCGTTTCCGGCAACCGCTCCTCCACCGGAATCCAGCTACGCTCGGCGCGGAGGCGGCCAATCATTTCCGCTGCCTCATCGGCCAATGACTCAGCAACATGGTCGCCAACACACACGCCGTGCTCTTGGGTTGAGCCTGGAAAGTTCTTTTGGTCGTCCTTAAACCACGGATACCCCAGTGCCTTTCCTAGCGTCTGCTGTATTCCTGTGTCGCGAGCTGTAAATGCGTCCCGCAACCTCTCAAGCTCGGCGCGGAGTTGCTTGTTCTCGGCATCCAATGCCTCCATCGCAAGCGCATCAGGATGGGACGAGCCGTACTCGCCACCATTGCACCAGTGGTCTGGGTCTAGTTGGACTCTCATGGCTGCACCTCCTCACACTCGGGGCACTGCCAGAACCGGATCAGCCTGCCGTCGTCGCCGTCTTCCTTGAGCTCCATCAGCTGACCGCAGCTGCACTCTGGCTCGTCAAACTCCTCTTGTGGGTCGTTGTTCTTGGAGAGGTTCATAAATCACTTCAGGTTCAGTAACCGCGCCAGCTTCCCAAGGAAGCCCTCTCTGTGGATAGCCCCAAGCTCCTCCGTGAGCTCGTCGATGCGGCGGATTAACCGGTCGTTGAGCTCGTCAGCTTGCACAAGCTCCCTTGCAAGCGACTCCGTGCTGCGTGGACGCGCGTGGCTCGGGTGCCGGTTAACAAGCCCAGCTTTCCGCAGCTCGGCGTAGACGTACGGGATGCTGCACTTCACCTCGTCAGCAATCTCGTTGTAGCTTCTGCCCTTCTTTCGCAGGGCAACGATTCTGTCTTTTTTCTTCATGGTTTGATTTCGTTCTGCTGTCTCCAGCGTTCTGTGTTCTTCGGCGGTTTTCATCGGTCACTTTAGGAAAAAGTTACAGCCACTCCGGTTTTTCTTCGTCGGCCACCGTCGTGGTCATCTCGATGGACACGCCTCCCTCCCCAGGAGCACACCACTGCTTGCGGCAGTACAACACCGCCACTCGCGAGTCATCCCCCTCCCACGCCTTCGCATCCACCAACACGTCCATCACCAGCTTGGCCAAGTTGTCCGCGTCCGGCTTGTGCGTGTGCAAACCGGTGCGATGCTCGCTCTCAAAGCTGAACACCAAGTTGAGCTCAATCGGTGTTCCAACACCCATCCGAGCAAACATACTCTCGTTCGTCATTCGGGCATGGGTCACAATCGCGCGTATTTGCCCCTTCCACGCATTTGTCTTCGCGTCGAGGGTGGATACCGCTCTCCCGCCAACAAAACGCGGTCTAGGCTGCGGCTTGGGCGTTCCGGCTACAAACAGTGCAATCGATGTTCTCATGGATCAAAACGGTATACCGAAAAAATCGGCGGCGCCCTTCATGCCGTGAATGGGAAGACGACAAAAAAAAGAGGCACCAAACTTTGGCATAGGTGGCAGTGGACTGCGAAGCAGGCAGACTCCTCCTCTCAGCGAGCGTAAGCGGATTGCTGAGAGGGAAGAGGAGGCTGAGTACGGAGCGTAAGCGGAGTACGCTACTCTCCTATGAGGGACTCGTGTCCTCAGGGCGTGCAAAATTTTTGTAGTTTTACTCATTTTCAACGACTTACGACGCGTCCTCGACGCCACCCCCATTTTTTTTTGGTCGCACGACGGTCGTAAAGGTCGCGAAACTTTCTTCGGAAATCAACGATTTTACTCTGGAAATTAAAGATTGCCCAAAACACGGAAAGTCGCGAAACTCTTTTGCGCGACCTTTGCGCGACCTTTGGATTGTATTGAACATGAACGACTTATGAAAACCGCTGATTACCACCGAAAATGGCGTCAAAAACGCACCGAAAACGCCCTCCAAAAAGACGAGCGAATCGCCCTTTTGGAGACGGATTTGAAGACCGCGGTGAGTGCGTACGACGCCCTCAAACGTCAGTACGCCGCCAAGGCTGAAGCTGTCACTCATCTTCAGGCAAATCTCTCAACGCTTTCGGAAGACCTATGCGCTCGTTTGGATCGAATTGAAAGGGCGCTGGTCGCTCTCGCAGGGACGCGCCCAACTCTTCCGGTTCAGGAAGCGGCTCCTCAGCCGGAGGCAAAGCCTCTTCCGCCATGGCTTCGGTGAGGCTTTTCTCCGAGAATGCAGCACCCCACATCTTCTTGCCGTGCTTACCGACGCAGGTGCCGGTCTCTGGGTCGAACGTGTAGTTCGACCACTCTGGCATGGTGATGTAGGCACCGGCCTGAATGACCGCTCCGGTCTCATCGGTTGCGAGCACGCCCCCAGGCACGTCGAGATAGCTCTTGGACTTGCTCCCCTTGACGGCGCACGCAACAAGCAACTCCTTCTGGAGCGCCTCCTCGATGAGGTGGCCAAACTCGGTTGCACCAACCGCCCGCAATACCGGCGGAAGCTCCGAGCGGCGCTTGTAAAGTCCGTTGGCTGCGTTCTTGTTGCCGAGCGTGTACGGGTGCAGCGAGCTTGCTGCCTCACGCACCGCGAGCACAAGCCACGCAAGACGCTCGCTCACGTTGATGGCGCTGTACACGTCCAGCTTGGTGACGTCGCTCAGGAGCCCGGACCCATCCCGAAGCAGCGTACGCTCGCCGCGCATGAGCCCGTTGATGTTGGCCTTGAGCACCCCGAACCGGTAGCAGCAGTCAACTTTCGGGATGAGGCTCATGCCTTTCATCCGACGCTCGTAGTCCGGTGCGTGCCAGAACCCGATGTTGATACGGAAGTAGGACGGTATCGCGGAGCTGCCGCGGATGCTGTTCTTCATGTCCTTAAGCGTGCGTATCGGCTCGTTGCCAGGCTTGCGGATGTGGTGGGTAATGAGCAGCGCAGCCTTAAGCTCGCCGCACACGCGCCCTGCCTCACGCATCATCTCGGCCACAGCAAGAGCGTTGTTCTCATCCCCGTGCGAGACCGCGTTGAAGGTATCGATGCCGACCATCACGAGGTCATCAATCTTCTTGAGCTCATCCAGCACCGACAGCCACTTTGAGGATGACACCGGAGTGCCAGACTTTGGATCACGCTCAACAAGCGGGAATGCGCCACCGACCGCTGAGAGCGGTATTACAATGAGCCTGCGCCCAGCCCGCTTGATGAGACCCTTGTGGTCAATCTCAAGAAAGCGCCGGTGCATCTCAGTTTGACTGTCCTCGCAGAGCAATAGCACCGCGGTTCCACCGTTGAGAAGCCGCTGAACACACCAGTCCATGCTCTCGCCGCTCTCAGGGAAGGCTGCTACCTTAAGAGCCAAGTCAGCGATAAGACCGGTCTTTCCTGCACCGCCCTCAGCAATAAAGAGATGCGGCTCGCCTTTGATGATAAGCGATTCGACAAGGTAAGTGTGCTCTGGCTTTGGCTCAACAACCCACCGGTGTGCCTGCCACTCGTCCATCCAACTGCCTTCGGACTGCTTGGGGAACTCGTGCCGAGACACCGGTGCGTCCATCCTTCCATGCTTGCGCGTGTCAGCGTTCATGAGCCCGCGCCATTCCGCCTCAAAACGAGCATCATTCCATGCTGGGTGCATGCGCTGGAGCATCCAGCCGCGGGTTTGCTCCTTGGCTTGCTCCAAGGTCAGCATCCCTCGGCGCACCATTCCAAGGTTCGATCCAGCTACCGAGTTGAACGCGTCCCAACGTGTTTCCGCCCCCGTAGCCCCCTCGTACACGTCCTTCTGAAATGAGGTCTCTGGATTTGAGGACACGTTGCCGCTCTCCTTATGGAAGAGCGCAAGTGGCGTGTGCTCAGGAGGAAGGAACGATGTCATCCGCCTGCACAAGTCACGCGGAGCGTACACAAAGTTCGATGCCGACTCGATTTTCGCGACCGTCGCGCGATTGCTTTTGGCGTGGACTGTGCCAGCCAAACGCACTGGTTGGTGAGCCCGTCCGTACGGGTTTGAATCAACTCCAACGCCCATCGACGGATCTCCGCCAGATACCCGCGCCAGAGCATGGCGCAGCTTGATAGCGTCCTCGGTTGAGAGCGTCTCATCGAGCCGGTACCAAACGTGCCGCTTTGGTGTGGACTCCTCGGTGGTTCCGCCGCTGGCTACCACAAGGGACGGCTCGCCAATCTCGGAGCGTAGCCACTCGAGTTTCTGGTTGGTGTCACCGGTATCTATGTCGGCCACAAGCGTCGTCATCTCCTTGACGTTTGCTGCGGTTGCTCTGGTGTCGTTCAAGATGCCTGGGACAACGAACGTCGCCACGTTGTACTGAGCCCATCGCTCGGCGGCCTCGTGGATAACGTCGAATCCCTCGACGGCTGGCTGCACAAAGATGTCTTCTCGGAACACGCCCTCTTGCTCAGTTCCCTTTTCGCCGATACCCCGAACGCAGATAAACTGGTTCTGCTGCCACTGTACGTCACCAAAGACGAGAGAGAGGTGCTGGTCGATCTGGTTGTGGTCAACCAGACCGGCACGGTCTGTATGTTGTTGCATGGCGCGTTATCTCTTAAGCCAAGACGGGCTGGATGTTGATGCGGCTACCTGTTTGTCCTCCCAGCAGGTTCCGTTGTACGGGCACCACTTGCACCAGAAGTCCGACTTCTCGCGCCCAATGCGTGGAAAATCCTCTGGAGCGTCAGCGGTAACAACACGCAGTGCACGGTCGCTCGCTTCTTGCGCGGCCTTGGCATCGAGCGGAACAACCTCGTACAGCATCTCACCCGTATCACGGTTGACTGCGGTGAACAGAGAGTTCTCTAGCTCGAAATATCCCATGTACACCTGAAGCTGCGCGAAATACACGGGCTTTGACTCGCGTACCCCCTTGTTCTTGGTGTCGTTCCAGCTTTTATCATTGAGCGCCTTGTTTTCCCACAAGAGCGGGTAAGCAATCCCAAGCTCAGGCCCGCCAACAATAATGCCGTCGCAGTGTCCGCCCAGCTTGCCGTCTGCAGCTCGGAAACCGAACTGCGATCCATCAGGCTTTACGGTGTCCAGCTTGAAGCCCGCGGCTTGCAGGTACCGTGCTGCCCGCGCCTCTCCGTCATGACCCATGTCAAAGATGCGGAGCGTGTCAGGACGGAAGCCTGAGCCTTGATCTACGGGAACGTGCTCAAACTCGTAGCGTAACCGGCGCAGGCACTCTTCTCCCCACCGTGACGCCCCGAGATAGTCTCTTGCCTTCTGGCGCTTGTTCTCCAGCAGCTTCGCTTCGTCCACAAGGGATGCGATAGCTGACTCAATGGACGGTGAGCCGAACTCTTTCTTTTTCGTTGGCCTAAAGATGCTCATTTGGTCATTTCTGCTTCGATTGTTTTGGCAATCTCCGACATACGGTTAACGCAATGCAGCCGAAGGCAGTCAACAGCATCAGAATGGATATCCTGTCTGATAGACTCAATGACACGCCAGCACTGGACAAAGTCATGGAGGAGATGCTTCCAGTCCGTTTGCTTAAGAGGCTCATTTGATGTGTGCATTGTAGACCTCCGCCTTGATGATGTCGGCCATGAGAAGAGCCGAGCGGTCTCCTGGCATTGCGCCTTCGTCGTTCATGATGCGCTGGCGCAGTCTTTGTTCGAGGAGCTCAATGGCTTCCATCGCTCTGTCCAACTGACTTCTGAGTTCGATTCCCTTCTGGATGAGATTGTCTATCTGTTTAGCTTGCATGATGTTTTGCTTGATGAGTTCAGGCACAACGATTTCTTCGTATAACGCTTCCATGCCTGTGTTTTCGGTGACTGTTACCATTGTCTTTAGCCAAGGATTGCCTTTTTAATCTTCGCCTCGTTGAACTTCCACGTCAGCGAGCAGCTTGCTCTGTACCGCGACATGCCGAACATGGTCGCACCAAGGTGCTGCTTCTGCGAGTCCGTAGGAGGCAGCTTGAGCCACGACCGAGTTTTCCTGCTGTTGGTTCGGTCACCGTGCTGGCGCAGGTAATCGTCTGCCTGAGCCAAAGCGACCTCTTTGCTCTGAGTACGAGTGATCAGCGTGACCGGCCCGTTCTGGCCGCCAAGCGAGTAGTACATATTGCCAAAGCAGATGACTCCGGCCCACGCCACAAGCCCGTTCGCAATCGACACTGCGCCCTCAAAGAAGTTCTCCCACCTGAACGGTGACATCTCGATGATTTGCATCTCGGTCATCTCGAAGTACTCAAGCGCCTCGGTGGATCCGACTGGCGGCGGGAAGTTGTAGCCGCACACAGGGCATACCATGATACATGCGTGCATGCGGATGCCGCACTCTGGGCACTTCTTGTCCGGCGCTTCTCCCTTCTCGCGTTCTTTCTGAAAGATGCGGTCACCGGCCTCAATATCGCCGTGCGTTAATAGTGAAGTCCCAAAGTCCAGAACGATGCAGTCGCTCTTTGTGACGTTGGGATACCGGCGAGCATCGATGCAGGGACGCAGCCCGCGCCCAATCATCTGGATCATCGTGCTCTTCTGCGAGCACGGACGCACCAAGACGACGCACCCCACACGCTGACAGTCCCAGCCCTCCGTGAGCTTGGCCACGTTCAGGAGAACCTGAATCTTCCCAGCGTCAAACCGCTTCAGGATGCTGTAGTTCTCGGCATCTGTAATCTCGCTATGGACGACCTCAGCGCTGACCTTTTGCTCTAGGAACGCGTCGCGCAGATGCTCGGCATGCGCAATTGTTGAGCAAAACGCCACGGTTGACCGGTCTGACGCCTTCTCTTTCCAGTGCCGCACGATCTCAGCGTTCACCGCCCGCTTGTCCATGATGGCTTCGACTTGGGCCATGTTGTACTCGTTCCCGATGGTCTCCACCTTTGAGAGCTGGTCTCCGAGACCAATGTCCATCGTAAAGGCCCGCGGTTTCACAAGGTTTCCCGCGCCGATGAGTTCTCCGATGGAGATACGGTCTCCGATGTTGTCGAAGAACGCAGTCAGGGACTTTTTGTCGCCTCGCTCCGGTGTTGCGGTCAGTCCAAGGAGCACGCCATCCGGCGAACGGCGCCGAAACTCGCCGAGAATGCGCCCATAGCTCTCAGCCGCCACATGGTGGCAGTTGTGTACTAAGTATCCGTTGGCGAAATAGGTGTTTCCGTTTGCGACTTCGAGATTGTAGACAAAACCGTCTGGACACATTCCTCCAAATGTTCCGCAACTTGTTTGTTTTTGAACCTCAACACTTTCCACCCAATGCAATTCATAAGAGCTTTTATGTTTTGGTTCTGCTTGTGTTTTTTCAAAACGCAATGCATCTGAATTTTTAAGGTCTTGAGCAGCAACAAACCCTCTTTGAGTCCATATTGGATGCTGTCCAGTGCATTTAAGTTCTCTGCCGCCATGTATTTTTATGACGACGAAACTTGAAGGAACCGTCTTAAACGCATGAGTCACCTTTCCGGTTCCAAGATGCGTTTTAACTGTGTCTCCAAGCTGAATGCTTTCGATTGGCTTGCCGTCAACCAATGTTCCAGCAGGGAAGCACTCATCAACGAAGATTGCACGCATGCCACTTGGCATCGTCGCAAGGTTCTGCTCGCGCATAAGCGTCTGCACCATCGCGAAGGTAGCACCTTTCGACCACGACTTGCGTTCGGCGTTGAAGATGTCAGTGTTGCACTTCGGCATGAACCGTTTGAAAGTTCCACGGTTCTGCTCAACAAGCTCATCCCTGTGCTGAAGCACGAGGACTTGTCCCTTGTCCATGAATGGCTCCATGATGGCTGCGCCCATCACGGTCTTACCTGCTCCAGTTGGAGCGATGCCGAGTGTGTTTCCGCATCGTTTGAGTGCGTCAACGCATGACGACACAAATGCCTCTTGGCGAGGTCTTAGAATCATCTGATTTAGTTTATTGGGTTTGTTTCACTAGGCTCAAATGCAGCCCGTCCGAAGGTCTCCTCCGGCACCATGCCCCTAAACCCCAGCGCATTTGAGCACAAAAAAAGGCCAGCCGCAACAACCACGACTGACCTTTCACACACACACCTAGACTACTTTATCCAAGCAGGTTTGGTTCCAGCAACCTTTGCAGGCGCAGCAGTCTTTGGCGCGAACGCAGACTTTGGAGCAGCTGGCGCTGCATCGAAAGCTGACCACGTCCGGTGCCCGTTGCTATCTGGGTTTGGTGAACCCCAGTCTGCGACTGAGTTCTTGTCTCCGTGACCGTCCGTGCCTTTCTCCACACCGACCTTGATGCGGACGGTTGCACCCTGCAAGGCTTCCGCCATGCGGAGCACGTTCTCATCTGAGTTGAACTGAGCGTAAGACTCGTCGTTTCCAGCTTGGAAAACGCCTGCGCTCTCAGCGATACGAGCCAGAGCACTCTGGCCCATCTCACGCCACTTCTCTGAGTTGCGCTGATCGAACGGATCGGCAATCTTGGTGAACACGCGGCGGTTTGCAAAGTCACCGCTCAAGATGACAAGTTCCACGTCGAGATACATGCCACCTGTGGACTGACTGTTCTTGGTATCCCTGATCACGAACTTGCACTCTGCGAGCGTGCCTTTTGGGATGAGACTTCCTGCGTTGTTTCCGACGTTTCCTGATTTTGAACTGAACATAATGGTCTGATTTGATTTAGTTTACTTACTGGTGTCGATGCGTTTGCCTGCACGAATCTTCTCGAGCACCTTGCCAAGATTCGCCGGTTCCTGAAGCTCAAGCGTGCCTGAGCGGTCTTTTGCGGGATACCCCCACGGGTTTTGTTGCTGAGTGACAAAGGCGCGGTATTGCGTCTTGTCTTCAGCCTCAAAATTCTGAAGCGTCATAACGAGGTCAAAGATGCCTGGCAGTTCCCTACCGGTCTTTGCTCCCTCAATCTGCGGCTCCCAATGCTTGCGCTTGAGCTCGTCCTCCTGCTGCTCAAGGATGCCAACCAAGATGACGTTCTTCGGCGTGTGCTGGAGCTGGGTGACCCACCGGATCATCTCGCGCCCAAGAAGCCCATAGGCTCCGCGGGTGTCCGGCTTGCCAGTCTTGTCGCTGAACGCCTCTGGCTGGAGTTGGCACCATTGGAAGCACATGCGGCTTGCCACGGTGATGGAATCCACGAACAGCGTCGTGTACTGCGCGTGACCGGCTGGGTCGCCGAAGGCTTTGCACACGTCCTCGTAAGATGCACGCGAGTATGCCCCTTGGTCTGCAGGGTCAGGCCCGCCGAGCCAGAGAGCGATGGCGCGTGCCAGCTCCCACGGATGAGCGCCCATGTCGTTAGCGGTTGAGCGGATGTCGAGGACATCGCCCTTCCAGTCTTTGCCAAGCGCCAGCGTGCCGGCCTCAAGGTCAACGAACAGTGTGGACTTTGGGTCAAGCGTGCGTGCTTGGTAGGTCTTACCAACACCGGCTGGCCCAAAGATGACTGCTTTAACGCAATCGTTCGTGCGCTTCATGCGCTCGTCGGCTTTGATGATCTTAAGCATTTTCGTCGGGGTAGAACTCAATCTTCGGGGTTTGAAACTTCACGGTGCGAGCAAGGTCAACCAGCTTGTGTATGCGCTGGTCGATGCAGTTCTTCATCTCGCCCTCCCGCACTGCAAGACGCTCAGAGATGAGCACCTTGGCATCGCTGGGCAGCATGGCTGCACGCAGCTTCTGCAGGGCTTCCTGATCCCAAGAGACCGAGCGGCGAACCTCGTAGGACACACGCACGCCATCGACTTCCATCGTGACCTTGCCGTGTTCTTTGTTCGCCATCTTCAGAGCGTTCTGGAAACGCTCCCCGTATGCTTTGACAATGGCTTCGTTGAGAAGCTCAATCTCAGCCTCAAGCGACGCAATCTTGTTGAGCCGCTTGGTGATTTCCGACCGATAATGCTTCAGCGGGAACGCATCCCTCTGCAGCGGTATTTGCTTTGGTACTGGCATTTGTTTTGGTTTTCTTCAGTTTCAGTTCTCTCACTTCCTCGTAGAGATCGATTTTCCACCCTTCCTCAGCAGCAAGCTCCATAAGGAGCAGCAGCTTCTGGAGCGGCAAGAAACCGTTCTCAATCCACTTGTCCAACGTACGAGTGGGGACGAGCCGTCCGCGAACCGCCAACTTCTTGAAGAGCGGGATACGCCCCCCAAACCGCTGGATGATTCGCTTGATGTTCACTTTGTAACCCACGCCGATGAACGTAACGCGAAACTTTTTCGCAGCAAAGCGTTTTCTTCACGAAAAGTTTCTTTTCTTGCAAGTCGTTTGCTGGCATAGTCTTGCACATGGACTTACCTCTTGTTTCGCGTTACACCGGCATCCAAAATCCACCTGCTGGACTGCTTGTTTTGGCTCCAAAACGGTATTCGACCTCAGGCCCGATTGCGACGATGGGCAGTGCGCTTCCGCCTGACACGATAATCCCGAAGGGCGCAGGCATTTACGATGAGCACGGCATGCTCCCACAGATCAAAGGCAAGGGGCTTGAGTTCCTTGCCTACGCGTAACGGCCTTTATTGATAGCTTCCTCAAACAGAGCGGCTTCTGCGTCCCTGCGGCGTTGAAGCCCTTTGGTGTCCGGCCACAGACGTTTCATTGACCGCAGCAGGTCAGGCACGTCGTGCGTGCGTCCGTCACGCAAAGCGTTCTGAATGCCAAGCATTTCCGAGCGTCTATCACCCGCTAAGGCAGTCCCGCGGTTAAACACGAGCGAGACCAGCGCAGCTTGTGCGTCCCGTGGAAGTGACTCTGCCTGAGGATAGATGCGAAGCATCTGCAGGTAGAACTTCGGAACCGTGATGTTCTCGAACACATCGAGTGCATATCCCCACGGGATAACGACTTCGCGTATGTTTGGAGAGAGCTTTAGGATGTTCTGCGCCTGAATGCCTTTTAGCCCAAGAGGCAGCTTGAGCCGGTCGTAGTCCTCGTTTGAAAGTTTATCTCGCCATGCCTCGGCATACTGCGACTCAGTGTTGTACCCCAAGTCGAACCCGACACCGATGGTAACCCCGGATGATTCGCCAGGCCACGTTGGGCTTTGCAGGAACTTGCGGTAGTAGAGTTCGCCTCCGCCTACTTCATAGTCGAGTAGGAGCTTCCGGCCTTGATCTGATAGGGTCATTTCCATTCTCGGTAGAGTTGAACGATTTTCATTACTGTGTAAACCAATGCTGCTGCAGTAGCAGCAATTCCAACCATCTGGTGAACGTCAGCCAGACTAAGCATTAGTGCTGCGGCGTTGACGCTTGGCACTACGAGCAGGTCGTGCGGATTTGAGTCGCTTGGGTTCATCGTTTTTCGTTGGTTGGTTGTGACGGACAAAAGTTTGGAAGTGCCAAATGGCAGCTAGCATAAAGGTCAGCCCGAGACCGAAGTTGAGCACAATCTCTGAGATAGGAGGAGTTGAGAAAGTGACGATGTTCAGTATGGCTCCAACCGACACGAGCGAGAGCCCGAGCTTCATCAGCTTCGCGATCTTGGGCGACTCGTAAATCTTCGATTCTGGACGCCCGAAGACGAACAGGACGAACGCAATCCCACCCAACGCGATAAGCGCGTTAGCGGCTCCGTTTGCGAGTGTTAGAAGATTCGGGTTCATGATGCTCTTCGGTCATGGAATGGGGGATCAGTTTGCGGCTCGCAAACTCGACGGCTCGGAGACCCACAAACCCGAGAAGAAACGCGATGGCGTACTGCGTGCGCTCGCCCTCAACCTTGACCAACTGCACCACGACCGGTGTCAGGTAGTTCGCGGCGGCGGCACCGGCCACGAGTGAGGAGATGGTGCTGCCGAGGTTGCGTGCAGCGTTCTTCCCTGTCGTCAGGACGGCACCGAAAAGACCGGCACAAAGGAATGCGATGTCGATGCCGTACTCCTTGAGGTTCATTTCTTTTCCGGTGGCCTCCCGAGGTTTGCGGCGGATCCGTAATAAAACGAGACGACCATGCCCCACGAGGTCGCCAGTGAGCCGATGAGCATGGTGATCCCTGCGTTGTCCCAAAGGTCGAAATGTCCGGTCAGCAGACCCGCCAGGACACCGAAGAATCCGGTCGTGATGACGAGAGCGAGCACGGCAGGCACGCGGCTGTTGAGTTTGACTTGCATCGTCCGTGCGCTATCGCGGTCTTGCGTAGCCAGCTTCTCAAGGTCAATGTCGAGTTCCCGCATCCGCACCTTGAGTTGTGTGTCCGCTTCGCGCAAAGCCACGATCTGCGCGTCCGTGAGCGTGTTGCCATCAAGAGCATCCTGCACCTTGGCACTCGTTGGCTCACTGATTCCAATGGCCTTCCCGACGGCCTCGACGGCCATGCCTCCGAGCGGGCCACCTAGCACACGACCTACGGTTGGAAGTAGAACTTTCCAGTCCATTATTATTGTTTTATTTCGTGAAATAAAATCCGTTAATACAAGCTATTAATGCATTTATGCTTCCGCTATTTAATGCAGTGTTGAAAACAATTCCACTTGTTGAGGAATAAGTTGTATATGAATTGCACAAACTTGAAGGAACTGCAGTTGCTCCTGTATCAATAAATCCTTTGCATGGAGAAATAAACTCTCCTGCAACTGGAGATGGTTCAGCGTAGTATGGATCTGGCATATCTGCTTGTTTTGCAATGGATACACCTAAATTTGAAACTCCAGCAACAGTGTACTCCAATCTAAATTCATAAAACACAATGTATCCTATGCGCTGCCATTTATATGAAAGACCACCTGTCGTTGGTGTTGCTGGAGCTGTTCCTGACCATGTAATTGTTGCAGGATTAACTGCTCCCCATCCAAATGTTCCTTCGTTTCCTGCATATGCACGAGTGAGGTTGTAGTCATTAAACGACACCTTGCCTGTGAACAGATATCCTTTTGGAGATGTGTTTGCATCGATGCAAAGTTCATCAACAGTTTTTCCTGAAAATGCTTTTGCTAAAGCAATTCCATCAAACTGAACCAATCCTCCATCAAATCCTGAAGCTCTTAAACCACATTCAATAATATTCTCGTTGTAAGCTGTTCTAAATGACAGCGACTGAAAAACAAACGATGATGTTTGATATGTTGCGTAAATTTTTGACTTCCCAAGGTACTGTCCTTGGAATCCTCCATTGTAATAGCCATCTGTTTGTTCGATCCAAATTGGAGCCAGTGAAAAACGTGATGGAATTGTCTGAACTGGTGTTTGTTCTGAATGCAATTTGGCGTTTGAAAACGCAAGCAAATCGTTATCTTTGGATATAAATCCAATGCCACCATGACTTTCCACCTGTAAATTTGTGAAACTATTATCAGACCCACCGTTTGTTGCGGTTGCGTCGGTGTAAACCTCCACCGCTGCATTGCCAAACTCAACATTGGAGACTGTGGTCGATGCTGTCACATCCAGCGTTGCTGTATTTCCACTTTGTGCAGTGATTTTCCCACGCAACAACCGCCCACTTGCTCCAGCTCCCTTGACGTAGACGAAAGCACCAACGTCATCGTTGGAGAAGCAAGATGTGTCTGCGTATAAAGTAGAAGTTCCAGTTGTCATGGACACTAATGGCTGGTCAAAGTACAAACTTTTTGCAACTGCGTCTGTAAAACTAAAATCTACCGTTACCACAGTCGATGACGTGTATCCAGTAATCAGCATCTTGCGCCGACTAAATGATGGGGCTGGACCCCAAATAGAAATGTAATGCCCTACATCATTTGCTGAAAAAATGGGAGCACTAGCTGTGACTGTAGTTGTAGCCTGTGTTGCGGTGATTCCAGTTGTGTCTTTGTACAACCAAGTTTTTCCGCATCCAAAAAATGTCAAATTCTCAAAACGGCAGTTTTGCGGAGTAGCTAGACTCAGGAACGTGTTATTCCATTCTCCAACAACGATGTTTGCTAGACGAGATTGTGCAATCCTTGATCCAAGGATTGCAATGGGTTGATATGGTTGTGCTGCCTTATCAAAACGGAATCCGTATATTGAAATGCCAGCTTGGCTTCCAGGAGCCGTAATATCTCCAATCTTAAACACTGGATCCGCATTATTCCCACCGTAGTCAGCAATAATGGTTGCAACCTCGTATGTTCCATCACCGCCAATCACTTCTCCACGTTCGTTTCCTCCTGCTGGAAGTGTAAAGTTTAATGAACCAGTAACTCGGTACTTCCCAGCAGGGAACATGAGGGTAGCAGGAGAAGTGTCTCTTACTGCATTGAAAGCATCGATTGCGGACTGGATTGCCGCAGTGTCGTCTGTAGCTCCATCACCTGTTGCTCCAAAGTCTTTAACGCTGACAACCTCGCGCATTTTTGCTTCCGCAGTGCGAGATACAGCTCCTGTTCCTGCTTGGATAAATGAAATCTGAGTTGCAGGAAGAACCGGTATTTGGCTAGAGGAAAGAGCTGGCAGATTGCTAGAAGACAGCACTCCAATTTGATCGGAAGAAATAGGGTAGCCATTAAAGACTGCCCCAATCGTTGCGTCTTGCGCGTAGTAAACCTGAACTTCATTTCGGTTCTTCACCAACATTGAGAAATTGGTGAGAGCGGTGTATATTTGCGAAGGAGTGCCATTTCTGGACGCATATCCGTTAAGCGTGCGGATAGGCTGTGCGGCTGGCTGAGTAAGCGCCTCGTCCCAGAATACGTCGATTGGGCTTGTGACGGGATTCAGATTTGCGGTTCCAATGTAGATGAAACCGTTCTCAAGTGGCGTGCCGTCGGTGTCGAAAAATACCGGATAGGGCGAGGTGATGAATGAGGCCATGTTATTCTTCTGTTGCTGGTGGTTGTGGCTCTTCCAAGCGGGTCGTT
>Ga0315906_10003497_pt1 | contig 20842 bp, 9 predicted proteins | sample LakEriMetagenome_4_FD_203526 | JGI IMG/M metagenome (GOLD analysis project Ga0315906, IMG submission 203526) | Freshwater fungal communities from buoy surface, Lake Erie, Ohio, United States - Buoy 2 MA122 | ecosystem: Environmental > Aquatic > Freshwater > Lake > Lake biofilm | place: USA: Lake...
AAACACTTAGGATACCATTGACCTGGCTCAGTTTGGCCATAAGACGTGTAAGGTGCTCAGTGTCACGAACAAATAGCATAATAGTGCCTTGAAATAATCCCTCATTTGAATCGATACTGATAGATCGCATGTTAACCTTGAGCTCATTTGAAATAACCTTGGTGATATTATTTACCACCCCTACTTCATCAACGCCGTTGATCATGATCCCAGCCAAAAACGCAAGATCCTGCTTGTCTGTCCATCGTGCCTTTACGATCCGATACCCGTGCTTCGACATCAGGTTTATCGCATTGGGGCAATTGGTGCGATGGATCTTTATTCCTTCGTCTACTGTTATGAAACCAAACACATCATCGCCAGGAATGGCATTACAGCAGGAGGCGAGATTGTAATCGATCTTTCCCAAATCCTCCCCAATAACCAAAGAATCGGCGCTCCCACGTACATTTCGCACCATCTCCTCAAAGGTTGGTGTTTCACTTTTCACCAACTGACGTGGAACAGGTTTCCCATCGGAATCAAAGAAACCCTTTAGGGAATCCAAGTCGATGGTGTCGATGGCAATCCGGTAGTAGAATTCCGTAGTGTTTGGAACCTTGAAATACAACAAAAGATCATTCAGGGTGAACAGCGCATGATTGACCTTCATATTCCTGAGTTTACGCTCCAGCTTTTCCTTTCCATCTTCTGCCAGTAGTCTTTTATGTTCACGTAAAACAGACTTAATCTTGGATTTGGCCTTAGCGGTGATAACCATCGACAACCATTCCTCCTTTGGATTCTGTTTGGATGAAGTTAAAATCTCCACTTGATCACCGCTATTCAACTTATGGCTGATGGGAACAAGCTTGTGATTGATCTTGGCACCAATACATCGGCTGCCTACGTCAGTATGAATATCGAATGCAAAGTCCAAGGCGGTGCTACCTGCAGGCATGGTCTTCAGTTCACCCTTGGGGGTGAAAATGAATATCTCATCAGAAAAAAGATTCAGCTTGAAGTCGTCAATGAAGTCGATGGCGCTTGATTCGGGATGCTCCAACATTTCACGGATCTTGCCTAACCATTCATCCAAGGCGTTTTCCGCATCGGTGTCCTTGTATTTCCAATGTGCGGCATATCCTTTTTCCGCTATCTCATTCATCCGATCGGAGCGAATTTGCACCTCAACCCATTTACCGCTCATGCTCATAACAGTCGTATGGAGCGATTCGTATCCGTTCGCCTTTGGTGTGGATATCCAATCGCGCAACCGATCAGGGTTGGGAACAAAAAAGTCGGTTACGATGGAATAGGCCCTCCAACAATCCGCTTTTTCGGTTTCAGGAGGAGAGTCCAATATGATTCGAATCGCGAACAGGTCGTAAATCCCTTCGAAAGGCACCTGTTGTTTCTTCATTTTATTCCATATGGAGTTAATGGATTTGGGACGACCTTTGATTTCAGCCTTGAACCCTTGTTTTTCGAATTCCTCCTTTAGCGGTTTGATGAAATCGAAAATGAATTTATCGCGATCCCTTTTTGTTTGTTGAAGCTTACGGGCGATGGATTTGTATACTTCTGGCTCTGTGAACTTGAGGGCCAAATCATCCAATTCAGTCTTTATGGCATACAACCCCAGGCGATGAGCCAGCGGTGCATACAGGTAGGCAGTTTCGGAGGCGATTTTCAGCTGCTTTTCCTTTGCCAATGAGCCAAGCGTACGCATGTTGTGCAGTCGATCGGCCAGCTTGATTAGTATCACCCTGACATCATCTGAAAGGGTTAGCAACATTTTGCGGAAGTTTTCCGCTTGAAGTGATGATGTATGATCGAAAACACCTGAGATCTTGGTTAGGCCGTCAACAATCTTTTCAACCTTGGGGCCAAACAATCCACGAACATCCTCCAAAGTAAGATGAGTATCCTCTACAACGTCGTGTAACAAAGCACATACGACTGCCGTTGACCCCAATCCGATTTCTTCGGCAACAATTTGGGCTACGGCTATTGGGTGATAGATGTAGGGCTCCCCGGATCTTCGACGCATCTCTTTATGCGCCTCCAAGGCAGTGTCGAAAGCCAAACGGATCAGCTTCCTATCTCCTTTATCGATGTTCGGGCGACATGCCTTGAGCAGCGACCGATACCGCTTAAGAATCTCCTTATTTTCGGCTATGTGATCAACAACCGGACCAGAGCCTTTTACATCTTCCTGCAATGGATGAATCTGTTTTCACCCAAAGATAAGGAATGGGATTGGCGTCAAAAAAAGGTTACTAAGGTCTTTTTTTACGGGCGAGTATTGAAAAGTCGCTGTCGAAACGACGCATGGTATTGGACAACCTGCCCAATTCAGTGATTTCCATTTCCACCACATCGTTTTCCTGCAACCATTGGGGCTTGAAATTCTTAGGATCGTTCAGCATACCGGTTCCATTCAACTCAAGAAAACAACCGGTTCCGACGGTTCCTGAACCGATTACATCACCAGGATAAATGTATGATCCGTAGGAGGCGCGCTCAATCAACTCTTCGAAGGTCCAATCCATACTTGCGGTGTTGCCGTCAGAAACCTGCACTCCATTGACCCAGCATTTCATTGAAAGATTATAGTTTTTTCCAGTATGACCCGACTTGGGTTCAACCCTGTATGGCTCCAATTCATCTGGAGTAACCAAAATGGGTCCCAGCGCAGTAGCAAAATCCTTGCCCTTGGCAGGTCCAAGGTTCAATTTCATTTCCTCCATTTGCAGTGTACGGGCACTGATATCGTTCATGATCATGAATCCTGAGATATAATCAGAAGCGTTTTCAGCTTTAATGTTGATGCCCTTCTTGCCGATTACGCAAGCCCACTCCAACTCAAAGTCAAGCTTGTCGAAATGATCTGGCATGCAAAAAACATCACCAGGACCAACGACAGAGCGATGGTTATTGAAATAAAAAACCGGATACTCATCAAACTCAGGTATCATTTCAACACCGCGGTTTCTACGGGCAGCTTCCACATGTTGGCGGAAGGCATATCCATCCCTTAGCGAGGCCGGCCTGGAGACAGGAGCCAACACATGCACCTTGTCTAAATCGTAGGACTTGGTGCCCATTTTGCCATCCTTGATCAGCTGGTCTATCTCATGAGCCATGGCCATCACCTGGCCTCCGGACTTCAGAAACTCCTTCATGGTGTCAGGCATTTTCATTGAAGTCTTGACTGATGCAGCCAATTTCAAATTGTAAACCCGGTTTTTGATAACCAAACCGAGCTGTTCTTTCCCAAATTCAAGGTAATTGACAAGTTTCATGATGAAAAGCTTTAAGCGTGCCTGAATTGAAATTTAATACAAATATCAACTAATGCAACGAAACAAAGTTAATCCAAAAAGAAACATTGACAGATTCTGACAAAATAAATTTAGGATTAACGGTATTACGCTAGTTGACCAAAGTCATGTCCCAACACTTCGTTTTTATTAAATTCGCAATACTAAAAACTCATTTATGCCTCATTACCACACACTTGGAAGCATTCCGCATAAGCGACACACCCAATTTCGAAAGCCGGATGGATCCTTGTATTCGGAGGAGCTTTTTTCCACACATGGATTTTCTAACGTTTACTCCCTCATTTACCATTTGTATCCCCCAACCATCGTCAAGGAGCTTGGAGAAACATTTTCACGCGAACCAAAAATCGCCCATCAACGTTCGCTTCGGGCATACAGTCTGATGGGGTTCAATGTTAAACCAGAGGACGATTATATTGACAGCAAGAAGTGTGTATTAGTAAACAATGATTTACAAATCTCCTTGGCTGCTCCCAAAAAATCCATTACCAATTACTTTTTGAAAAACGCGGATGCCGACGAGATGATATTCGTCCATGAGGGGTCAGGGACCCTCCACTCCCTGTACGGTAGTATAGATTTTTCATACGGAGATTATGTGATCATACCCAGGGGCACCATCTTTCAGTTGCATTTCAATGATAGCAACAACCGACTCCTAATAGTTGAATCTTTCAGCCCGATTGAAGTTCCCAAAAGATATCGTAACGAATATGGTCAAATGGAGGAACACGCTCCTTTTTGTGAGCGAGATTTCCGTAAGCCACAAAACCTGAAGACCTACGACGAAAAGGGCGATTTCAAAGTATTGATCAAGAAACAAGGAATTGTATACACCTATATATACGGCACCCACCCTTTTGATGCCATTGGATGGGATGGATACAATTATCCATGGGCATTTTCAATTCATGATTTTGAACCCATAACGGGAAGGGTTCACCAACCACCGCCAGTGCACCAAACGTTTGAGGCGCATAATTTTGTTGTATGTTCTTTTGTTCCAAGACTTTACGACTACCATCCACTGTCGATTCCAGCTCCTTACAACCATAGCAACATAGACTCTGACGAGGTCCTATATTATGTGGATGGCGATTTCATGAGCCGAACCAATGTGAAGCGCGGACAAATAACCCTTCACCCCGGTGGCATACCACACGGCCCCCATCCCGGCACTGTGGAAAAATCAATTGGAGCCAAAGAGACAAAAGAGCTAGCCGTAATGATTGACACCTTTAAGCCCTTGTGGCTTACGGAAGAGGCACTAGCAATTTCCGATGATTCCTACTACAAATCATGGATGCACTGAGAAAAAATTCAGGAATTTCAATAACCCGCCAATGGCGGGTTTTTTAATGACTTATACATCCCAATCAATTGAATTGAAAAATGCATTGTCGATTATTTTGAAGCAATTCAAAATGTAGCTACTTTTAAGCACTTACACAACAACCAAACGCATCAGAAAACCAAAACCAACATGAGATTAAAACTACTCATTATCAGCACTTTTGGACTATTACTTGTTCAATTACAGTCCATCGCGCAAACAGTGGTATTCAATGAGGATTTCGAAAACCCTCCAGGAAACGTGACCTCTTCAGGCAACCCGGGATGGTTTATCAACAACCGCTTGTTTGTCAGTGGTTCAAACAGCGACAGTTCGAGCATTACACCAGGCGGCACTTCCTATCTGACCACATCTTCCATTGACCTAACGGGTTTGTTTTTTGTAAACCTTTCATTCAAATCCATTTGCAAGGCGGAATTTTTCGATGGTGGAACCATTGAATATTCCATTGATGGCGGTAATACCTGGAATCAATTCATCGACAACAATCCTAACGTAGGATCAAACAACTGCACCTATCTTGGGACCGGATTGTTTGAAACCCAAAGTAGCAAGTTCCAAGAGGCGAGCTATCCATCTTGGCAACCAGGAACCACTGCGGTACCAACAGCCAGTTGGTGGCAAACGGAGACATTTGATATCTCAACCGTAGGAAATCAAGCGGACGTAAGAATCAGATTCGTATTAACGGATGGAAACAACAACGGCTCGGGTGGAAGAAACGGGTGGTTCGTTGATGATGTTCAAATTGTAGCTGCCCCTTGTGAGTTGATAGCTCCTTCATTGGTGCAAACTGCTCCTACCTACCCTGCAACCGTTTACAATCTGGGCCCATTCACCATCAATGCTGATGCTGATGACCAGTCAGGATTAAGCACAGTGACCCTATATTACTCTGCCAATGGTGGCACACCAGTAGCTGTGCCGATGCTGTTATCGACAGGAATATCATATACCGGTTCCATACCAGCAGTTGCCGCTGGCGACCAAGTCTGCTATTACATCGAAGCAATTGATGCGTCCGGATGCGGGAATACCACTTATTTCCCTGGCCCATCCAGCTCCAACACCAACTGCTTCACTGCACAAGCTGGAGTTACTTTCCCTTACTGCGACAACTTCGATGTGGCTGGCATTCCTTGGACACCACAAACCACAACCGGAACATCATGGCAATTGGGAGTTCCAGCGTTCGGTGCAACCTCAGGAGGATATTCTGCTCCAAACTCCTGGGATATCAACTTGAACAATGCATATACCAACAACGCAAACACATTTCTCAGGTCCCCTGAATTCAGCTTCACTGTTGGTGCTGGCGCAACCTTGGAGTTTTGGCAGAACAGGAATGTTGAAAACACATGGGATGGTGTGCGATTGGAGTGGGCAACGAATCTGAATGGGCCTTGGACCGTACTTGGTACCGCAGGCGCGGGATGCACGGGGTGTGTGAACTGGTATAACAATGCAGCCATCATTTCAAGCGGACAGCCGGGCTGGACAGGCAACTCAGGCGGCTGGGTGAAATCTGAAATAGAATTGGGAACACAGTTCAATAACCAGCCACAAGTATGGTTCAGGTTTGTTTTCACATCTGATGGCTCCGTAACCTTGGACGGATTTTCCATGGATAACTTTTGCATCACATTACCCCAAGCCAATGATGTTGGCGTTGTATCATACACCTTGCCCGGCGCTTCTTCACCAGCAGGTAATTGTGTTGATGTGATTGTCACCGTGCAGAATTTCGGCTCAAACACACAAAGCAACTTCCCAGTATCCTACACGATTAATAACGGCCCTGCAGTGACGGGCACATTTACTGGCAGTCTGACTCCAGGTGCCACAGCATCCATCACCCTACCTTGCTTCACTGTGCCCGTGGGCTCTTTCAACCTTTGCACATACACGGGTCTTTCCACCGATGGTGACAATACCAATGACACTTTATGTATACAATCCGTAGGCATACCCACTATTCCTGTTTCTTTCACTCAACAATTTTTCGATAACTTCAACGGAACCAACCAAGGTTGGGCCGCTTCCAATAATGGTAATGCAAACACCAATTGGCAACTGGGAACACCGGCATTCGGCGGTACCAACAGCGCATATTCGGGAACGCAATGTTGGGATGTGAACCTGACAAACGCGTATGGTAACAATGCAAACTGTGTATTGACTTCTCCGTTATTCAATTTCACCAATGCGGTTGATGCCGAACTTTCTTTCTGGATAAACCATAGGACCGAAACTGCATGGGATGGTACTCGATTGGAGTACTCCATAAACGGCGGCCCGTGGTCCTTGCTGGGTGGAGCAAATCAAACTGCTCCTTGTTGGGTGAACTGGTACAACAGCACCCCCAACATTTTCTCGTCTGGCCAGCCCGCTTGGATGGGCAACTCCAATCCTGGATGGATAAAGGCCGAGGCGAACTGCCTGAGTTTCCTTAACAATGCAGGCACTGTTCAGTTCCGCTTTGTCTTTACATCGGATGGCTCGGTTACCGCCGACGGATTTTCCATAGATGATTTCAGAATAGACGTACCCATTCCTTTGTCGGCAAGCCCTGTTGTTATCAACAGCACCGCACTAAATAATAATTTCATATTCCCAGGGCAATCGATCAACTTCAACACCAATGTTTCAAACCCTGGCACCACTCCGTTGAGCTCCGTTAATGTCACATTGACTGTTAACGGCACACCACTTGTAACCGACATAATCAACTATTCACCTTCACTGGGATCACTCCAAAGCCAATTGCACAACTTCAGTCTGCCTTGGATTGCCGCTCCAGGAGTTTATAACATATGCGCTATAACATCATTGCCAAACAACGGACAGGATTTGAATCCAGCGGATGACACCACTTGCATGACTATATCCGTATTCGACACCGTTTTGGTTACACAATCCAATCCATATTGCACCGACTTCGAATCCGGACCACAATGGATAGCTGTGAACCCTATAACATTAGGTATCACTCCAAACTCATGGCAGTTGGGGACTCCTTCGCAGACAATCCTGAACGGTGCATACAGTGGCTCCAAAGCATGGTCAACCGGACTATCCACAAGTTACCCCAATGGAGATACATCCGCATTGTTTACCCCTGTGTTTGCAGTTGACAACTCCAAGTGCTACAAACTGAGTTTCTACCACAAATTCCAAACCGACCCCTATGTTGATGGAGGGATTGTTGAATATTCAACTGACAATGCACAAACATGGCTGCACCTTGGATTCTGGTCTCCGAATATACAGTCCTGGTACAACACGCCTTTCGTTACTGCGCTTGGTGGCAATCCAGGATACCCAGGATGGTCGGGAACGCAGAATAGCTGGACGCTGGCGGAACGAGGTGTGAATTTCTGGACAAGTGGCAATGTCATTTTCAGGTTCCGGTTCGCCTCCGACCAATTCAACAGTTTTGAGGGCTGGGCTATTGACAACTTCTGTTTTGAGGAGGTTACTGGAAACCCATGTGTCACGGGCATTGAAACAGCAGAGGTAAACGGGTTGAATCTACAACAAAACATGCCCAATCCATACACACAAAACACTGTAATTGAATTCAATGTACCTTCGAGTGGGTATGCGAAAATTGTGGTAGAGGATATGACCGGTCGCGTTGTTGCAGTACCTGTGGATGGCATGTACGATCCAGGCAGCCACTCCATTCATTTTCACTCAAACGATTTAGCTCCAGGCATTTACACCTACTCCTTGATTTGGGAAGGTTCTAAAATTACCAAGAGAATGGTGATTGGTCGATAACCCATACAAACCACTAATAAACAAGGCGTTGCATTTCATGCAACGCCTTTTGTTTTTAAAACGTCTGATGTATTCAGAACCTTAGCAAATGTTTAATTTTTAGATAATCCTTTTCAGAGTAAAAACTACATTATTTTTTACCTTTGAAGCTTCCAGCATAGTTTAGAAAAAACATACCAGCCAATAAACCTAAAAACAAAAAGATGAGGTCTTCTATCATTACTTTCCTACTTGCGATCTGCTCGGTCGCATCAGTTGCACAACCTGCGTTAGTTTTCTATGAGGATTTTGAAAATCCCCCAGGAAACGTTTCAACCTCCGGTAGCCCTGGTTGGTTCACCAACAGCAGACTTCAAGTCAGCGGAATCAATAGTGATTCCTCAAGTGTTGCTCCTGCCGGCATATCCTATTTGGAAACAGGATCGTTCAACACACTTGGAAACCTGTTCGTCACATTGAACTTCAAATCGATTTGTAAGGCGGAGTTCTTTGACGCTGGAACCATTGAGATTTCCATCAACGGAGGTCCATGGACGCAATTGATCGACAACAACCCCAATCTGGGTACAAACAACTGTAGCTACCTGGGAACAGGTTTGTTTGCGACTCAAAACAGCAAATTCGGAGAGGCAAGCTATGGAACATGGCTGCCAGGTCAAACCGTAGCACCGGATAACAGCTGGTGGAAAACTGAATCATTCGACATCTCCTTGCTGGCTGCCAACCAACCCGATGTAAGAATCCGCTTTGCGCTCGCAGATGGAAATAACAATGGTTCTGGTGGAAGGAACGGCTGGTTTGTGGATGACATCGAGGTCATTGCCGCTCCCTGTGAGTTGAACCCACCCAACATGTATCCTTTGGCTCCGAACTATTCCGGAACCATCTTCAATCTTGGTCCCTACACAGTCAACTGTGCAGTTACCGACCAATCGTTTCTACAACAAGTTACCCTCTACTACACGGTCAACGGTGTATTCCAGAACCCGATCCCAATGACAAACACCATTGATTCCTTGTACGAAGGAATCATTCCAACGGTAAACGATGGTGATACAATCTGCTACTACATTGAAGCACTTGACAACTCAGGTTGTTTTAACTTCAATTATCTGCCTGCACCAGGCCAATCCACCTGTTTTGTAGCGGCAGCGGGCATCAGCTTCCCCTACTGCGATAACTTTGACATTACAACCAACCTGTGGACAGCCTCCACTCAAACTCCAGGAACACAATGGGAGTTGGGCACACCTGCATACGGGGCAACCTCTGGAGCTTACTCAACGCCCAACTCATGGGATGTCAACCTGGGAACAGCTTACCTCAATAATGCAACTTGTTTCCTGACCTCACCTGAATTCAGCTTCACGATCGGAGCCGGTGCCACACTTGAATTTTGGCAAAACCGCAACGCTGAACAAGCTTGGGACGGTGTTCGATTGGAATGGGCCACCAGCTTAGCCGGTCCATGGAACATACTTGGCTCATTGCAGGGCACCGCTGGATGTGTGGATTGCGTAAACTGGTACAATGACGATGCCTTGAACTCTGGTGGGGGATTGGCTGCATGGACCGGTAATAGCAACGGATGGATTAAATCCTCAATTACCCTTGGTACTCAATTCAACAACCTGCCACAATGCTGGTTCCGCTTCGTGTTCACATCGGATGCATCCGTAATCACCGACGGTTTCTCCATCGACAATTTCTGCATCTCGTTACCACAACCTGACGATGTTGGCGTTTCCGCAGTAGTACAGCCTGGTCCTACAGGACCTGCGGGTAACTGTTTGGATGTGATAGTCACTGTAAAAAACAATGGTGTAAACAACCAAACAACATTCCCTGTTTCATACTCCATCAACGGAGGACCAGCGGTTACGGCCACTTATAATGGTTTATTGACCCCTGGTCAAACCGCAAACTTCACACTTCCATGTTTCAACGTTCCAGTAGGTCCATACACGGTCTGCGCATGGACAAGTTTGCCTGGGGATGGCAACAACTTCAATGACACTCTTTGTGTAAACTCTCTTGGTATACCCGTATTCACTCCCACTTTCTGCGACGATTTCGAATCCGGCAACCAAGGATATCAAACCACATCAACCAACGTAGGAACTGCATGGCAACTGGGAACACCGGCCTTCGGTGCTACAACAGGAGCATTCTCTGGAACCAATGCGTGGGATATCAATTTGAACACACCTTACAATGTTGGAACAAACGCTGATCTGATCACACCAATCTTCGATTTGGCAGGAACCACCAACTCATACCTCTCATTCAGAAGGAAGCAAAATTGCGCACAAAATGATGGGTTGCGCATATCATACAACGTGAATGGAACCGGTAACTGGGTTGTCATGGGAACCTTAAACGATCCTGACGGCTTCAACTGGTACAACACGAATCAGCTGAACTTTGCCGCACCAGGATGGACTGGAAGCACAGCTGGATCCTGGGTAGAATCACGCTATTACTTGCAGAACCTGATCAATGCGACTGGAGCTAACTTCATACAATTCCGTTTTGAATTCGTTGCCGGATTCAATGGTGTTCCAAATGACGGAGTCAGCATCGATGACCTCTGCGTTAAGCAGCCTGGCCCGAATGATGTAGGTGTAGTAGCCATCACCAGTCCTACCGCCAACTCTGCTGCCAACAGCACAAGTCCTGTGAACGTCACACTGCGCAACTTCGGCTCATCGCCGCAAACAACCATTCCTGTATCGTACACAATTAACGGAGGCACCTTGACTACTGCCACTTACAATGGAAACCTGGCACCCGGAGCAACAACCAACTTTGTCATGCCTGGCTTCACCGTTCCATCTGGTCAATATGACTTCTGTGCTTGGACAGGACTTGCTGGTGATTCCGACAACTCCAATGACACTACATGCAAATCCTCCGTTGGTGTGCCTGTTGTTGCACTCAGCTACACTTCACCATACTTCGACAATTTCAATGGTGTCAATATCGGATGGACACCTACTAACCCAGGCGCTCCAGGAAACGACTGGCAGCTGGGTGTACCTGCATTCGGTGCAACCAGCAGCGCGTTCTCTGCTCCAAATGCATGGGACATCAACCTGAACGGTGCCTATACCAACAATGCAAACAGCATACTGACTTCTCCGATTTTCGACTTCACCAATGCTGTAGATGCGAAGTTGTCATTCCGCAGAAACCATCTTTGTGAAAACTTCTGGGATGGTACACGCTTGGAATATTCCGTTAATGGTGGACCTTGGACCCTATTGGGTGGAGCCAACCTTACCGCTCCATGTTGGGTAAACTGGTACAACAGTACTCCAACCATCAACTCATCTGGATTGCCTGCTTGGACCGCAGGAACGGGGGGATGGGTTCTTACCGAAGCGAAATGCTTGAACTTCCTTGATAACGTTGGATTGGTACAGTTCCGTTTCATCTTCACTTCTGACGCTTCCGTAACCCAAGATGGTTTCTCTATTGATGACTTCAAAATTGAAATCCCTGTGCCTTTAACTGCAGCTCCATTGACGATAGCATCCAATGCCATCAACAACAGCTTTATCTTCCCAGGCCAACAGGTACAGTTCAATTCGAACCTCTCAAACCCAGGCACCACGCCGCTTAGTTCCGTAAACGCCACCATTACGGTTACTCCTGTTGGAGGATCAACACCTGTTTTGACTTTCACAGATCCAGTCAACTACACCCCAGCTCTGGCAAGTCAAGCATCCTTGAACCATGTGTTCAGTCAGATCTGGACTGCCGCGCCCGGAGTTTATGATGTATGCGTTATAACCTCACTTCCTAATGGTAGCGCAGACTTGAATCCATTTGATGACACCACCTGCATCACCATCTCAGTTTTCGATAGCGTAACCATCACATCAAACAACCCATACTGCAACGACTTCGAATCGGGTCCACAATGGGTTTCAGTGAATGCACAGACCTACAACGCCACTACAAACAGTTGGCAGATTGGATCTCCATCGAAAACCATATTGAATGGTGCTTACAGTGGAAGCAATGCTTGGGTCACCAACTTGACGTCGAACTATCCGAACAGGGACACATCCGGACTGTTCTCACCAGTGTTCGGTATTGAAAACACCAAATGTTACAAGCTTAGCTTCTGGCACAAATTCAACTCTGAATTATTCCAAGACGGGGGAACTGTTGAGTACTCCACCGACAATGCATTGACTTGGCAACATCTTGGATTCGCCTCTTCTACGCCTCAAAACTGGTTCAACAGTACCTTTATCACTTCATTGGGTGGCAATCCTGGATTACCAGGATGGTCGGGAACCCAATCAACCTGGACGCTTGCTGAAAAAGAGATGAATTTCTATGTAACCGGAAACATCATCTTCCGATTCCGTTTCGCATCCGATGCTTCTACAAACAACTTTGAAGGATGGGCCATCGATGACTTCTGCTTTGAAGAAGTGGCCGGCAACTGTGCAACCAGCATTACTGAGAACCCTGTAATGGAAGGCCTCGCACTCGGACAAAACGTTCCAAACCCATTCAACAACACTTCTGAAATTGGATTTGCAATACCATCCGAAGGACAAGTTCGCATAAGCATTACAGACGTACTTGGAAAAGTGGTTGCTGTTCCAGTTGATGGAAACAAAGCTGTTGGCATGCATACCTTTACGATTAACTCAGCTGATCTTGGTGTTGGATTGTACTACTACACCTTGGAGTTCAAAGGAGAGAAAATCACCCGTAAAATGGCAATCATCAAATAACAATCAGCCATTCAACACAAAGGGGAGTTCAAATGAACTCCCCTTTTTTTTGCGCTACACATTGATTACACGCAGAATTGGTTGAATTTAATCGTAAAAATGTTGATATTTGCACTATTGGGGCATTAGCTCAGTTGGCTAGAGCGCTTGCATGGCATGCAAGAGGTCATCGGTTCGACTCCGATATGCTCCACAAAAAGCTCCTCAATTTGAGGGGCTTTTGTCTTGTATAGAAAGTCCTTGACATAATCCAAAATGGTTTTCTCAAGTTTAATTTTTCTTTTTGTTTTCCTACCAATCAATTTGGCATTGTACTATCTACTGCCAAGTAGAAAAGCCAAAAACATCATACTTGTCCTCTTCTCTCTTATTTTTTATGCCTGGGGGGAACCTGTTTGGGTCAGCTTATTGATTTTTTCAGCCTTGGTAGACTATCTAAATGGGTTGTTCATTGAAAAATATCGAGGCAAGGAGGTTGCAAAACTGGCCATCATCAGCACCCTTTTCATCAACTTATCCCTATTAATCAGCTTTAAGTATGCTGATTTCATTGTAGAGAACTTCAATTTTTTGTTTGGCACCAGCTTTGGCAAGCCAGGAATCATGTTGCCTATAGGAATCAGCTTTTACACCTTTCAAACCATCTCGTATACCATAGACGTGTACCGAGGTGAGGTTAAAGCACAAAGGTCATTCCTTGATTTTCTGCTTTTCGTATCCCTCTTCCATCAGCTGGTCGCTGGCCCAATTGTAAGATATAGCCATATAGCCAAGGAGATTTCCGAGCGCGTTTTCAGTTGGAGTGACATGGGAAGCGGAATCAACCGCTTTTGTAAAGGGCTTTTCAAAAAAGTGGTTATTGCGAATGCTGCAGGATCCATTGCAACACAATTTTTGGAAAAAGACATCGGTCAAATCACCTTCGGGGAAGGATGGTATGGTATTGCCATGTTCAGTCTACAAATCTATTTTGATTTCTCAGGATATTCAGACATGGCGATCGGACTAGGAAGGATGTTTGGTTTTCATTATCATGAAAATTTCAAGCACCCGTATGTCTCAACTTCAATAACGGATTTTTGGCGTCGATGGCACATTTCACTTGGGACCTTTTTCAGGGATTACGTTTATATTCCAATGGGCGGAAACCGGAAAAACGCTGTAATGAACATCATGGTTGTGTGGGCATTGACAGGTCTCTGGCATGGAGCAAGCTGGAACTTCATCATTTGGGGAATGTACTTCGGGGTGTTACTGCTGATTGAAAAATTCATTCTGAAGAATCTGCTCTTCAAGGCTCCAAGAATCATTCAACACCTTTATGCCCTGTTTTTCATAGTAGTTGGATGGGGGATCTTCTACTTTACAGACCTGAAAGAATTGATGGGATTCATGGGTGTTATTTTGTCAATGCCAAACATCATGCAAGTGGGTCTTGAATTACAAAGCTCCATTGAACAAAATCTATTCTGGTTGATATTCGCACTGACTCTTTGTATGCCCGTATACGATATCCTTGGAAAAAAATTGAATTCAAAAATCACCAACCCAAATGTCATAGCAGTTGGAACCGTTACCGTAAACCTGATCATGCTTATGATTGCTACCGCATTACTGGTAAACAGCAGCTACAACCCATTCCTGTATTTCAGATTTTAAAGAATGCAAACAGGTGACAAAAAATACCGTGTAACAGCCATCGCCAATGGCGCGATGTTTCTGTTTGTTTTATTCTGGGGCCTGATTCTGCTAGTCACCCTGCCCAAGCAAGAAGTAGCTATGTTGGAAAACAGGGAATTGGCTTCATTTCCCGAAATGACGACTGAAAAGATTTGGAACGGTGAATTGATGAAAGAGCTTGAAACATATGTTTCAGACCATTTCCCTTTAAGAAACTGGTGGATTACAATGAGTGATGAGATAAACTCATGGAAAGGACTGACAAACCAGGAAATCACTTTCTATGTGGGTGATGACATTTCCATGCCATCAACTTCAACTGAATCAGCATCGCAATTCGATACTCTTCTTGCGGACAGTAACATTGCCATGGTTGACTCCCTCCTATTGGATTCGCTTCAATATGTTCCGGTTGATTATGATGATTACCAGAAAGTAAACTCTGTAATTGTATACAATAAGATGGCGGTTCAGGTGTTTGGTGCCTCTAGCACAGTATCGGGCCGCTATGCCCGACTTATGGGTAATTATGCTGAAGCACTAGGACCTGTTGTGAGAATTTACTGCATGCCTGTTCCAATAGGATCCGATTTCTACCTGCCTCCAAAAGTAAAAGGTGAAGCAAACAAGGAGAAGGCGAATATCGACTACTTGTTCAGTGTGCTGCCCACGGGAGTGCGTGCAGTCAGGACCTATGAAAAACTACTTGCCCATCGAGAAGAGTATATTTATTTCAAATCAGATCATCATTGGACAGGTCGAGGAGCATATTATGGTTATACAGCTTTTTGCGAGGCAGCAGGACTCAATCCAGTACCCTTGGCATCGTTCAAAAAAGCTGTAGGATCAGGATTCCTTGGAAGTCTTTACAATAGGACAAGAAGCGAGGTTTTGAGGCAAAATCCCGATAGCGTTGAGGTTTTCATGGTTCCAAACAAAACAGAAGTCAAGTATTTGTCAGATGATCAGAAAACATGGAAAAAAGGCAAGCTCTACCATGGATCCAGTGGATACGGCGCGTATGTAGGCCGGGATTATCCATTGATGGTTGTGGAAACCGATATTAAAAACGGTAAAAGCATCATGGTCATAAAAGATTCGTACGGAAACCCATTCGCGACTTTCCTGGCAGCACACTACGAAAGGGTTTTCATCGTTGACTACAGGTACTATGAAGGAAGTGTTTTGGAACTTATTGAAAAGAACAATATAAGCGAGTTGGTCTTCACTCACAACTTGTATGTAATCAATTCGTCTTATACCTATTCGAGGGAAACGACACTAATGAACGGTGGAAAAGGCCTTCCAAGAAGAGGTAGGGAAACACCAAAAAACAATCAGGACTCCATTTCGGTGGATAGTCTGAACAAAAATATGATTCAAATGGACTCATTGAAAAATGAAGACTAACATGAAAAGTTTCCAATCATCATATGTAAAACCCCTTTTACTTGTCATAACGATTTTGTTATTCAGAGGGGCGTCGGCCCAATTGGTCGACATTCCGGGATTCATCAGACTTCAATCCAACTATATCGAATATCAAGACACCACTGAATTCAGCAAACTAGTAGATGGATTAAGAACCTCCGGTGAAAAAGGATACAGGGTGGCTCACTTCGGTGACTCACATGTGCAACCCGACTATTCAGCAGGGGAAATCAGAAAAACCCTACAGTCCATAGGTGGAGTTGGTGGAAGAGGCATGACCTTTCCTTATGCCATAGCAAAGACCTATTCGCAGCATGACTACTCCTCGTCTTTCACAGGTATATGGGAGACCTCAAACAGCATGCATAATCCTCCAAGAATCCCCCTTGGTGTTTCCGGTTTTGTAGCCCGCACATCAGACGACAACGCATCATTCAAAATGAAGTTCAACAAGCGAATGTCTGATGGCAGCAAGATCATCAAGATGGTTTGCGATCACGAAGGGTTCGAAATCTCATTGAACATTGATGGTGTAGCCATAAAACAATCGGAAGGGAAAAGTGACAACAACCTTCTGTATTTCGAGGTGAATACAACTTTTGACTCATTACAGGTCAAAATAACCAAGACAGACAGTTCATCAACCTTCCGACTTTACGGATTGATTTTTGAAGAAACCAATGCAGGAGTGGTTTATCACAACCTAGGGGTTGGTGGAGCAAGATTTGACGCCATCATCCAACAAAAACTGTACAATGAGCAAATCAAAATCCTCAACCCTGACTTATTCATTCTGGATTGGGGAACAAACGATATTTTGGCTGGTGACATGGTCACTGTGAGTCTGCGAAACAACATCAACGCCACCATTGACTTGATTAGGAATCAATTCCCCAATGCCGCCATTTTACTGACCACGGTTCAAGACATGAATCGAAAAGGAAATAATATCAAATCCTCAAGGACCTTTTCAAAAATGATCAGGGAAATAGCAGTTGAAAAAAAATGCCTGCTCTATGATTGGTTCAAGGTTTCCGGTGGAGGATATTCCATGAAGAAATGGATTGCAGAAAAATGTGCTCAGAATGACAACATACATTTGACCATAAAGGGCTACCGCTTGAAAGGACGGCTTTTGGGTCAAGCCATCATCAATTCGCTGGACTCATCCTCAAAATCGGCCATCTTAGGTCCAATTTGGATAAAGGAACAAGAAAACATGGTTGTAGCTGAAAATGAACAGCCAGTCCAAATAGAAGTCAACAGAAAGCCCGTTGGCAAGAAGGTTTACATTGTCAAAAAGGGAGATAGTCTGTACGTAATTGCAAGGAAACATGGCACCACCGTTGCCAAAATCAAAAAGCTTAACAACTTAAAAAGTGACAAAATAATACCTGGTCAAAAATTGGTAATCAAAAAATAAACTCGGTTTTTCATCTTACCAGCGATCCATCCGACTCTGAAAAACAAGCACTTACACTACAAATGTTAAACCAAGGTGCTTTTTTCCTATCTTTAACGCGCTGATTTGCACCTTAATGTATCATTTATTTCCCCTAAAGCTTAGGAAATAAGTGCTGCTCGAAAAAATCGGGGCGGTGTAGGCAAAGTCGACCTAAATGGTCAGCTAATGTTTATTGTCCAAAGGATTATTAAAATAATAATCAATGTTCACTAACAGATCAAAGATCCAAGCAATTGTCTTTTCAATTGTATCGATTTGCGTCACATTTTCAATTATTGGTTGTGGCAGAAGCTCTTCTGAAAGCACAGACCAACAATCCCAGCCAGATACAATAGCGACTGACTCACTTAAAAAGACGGTTGAAATCAAACGAAAAAAAGTCGCTGATTTAAGTCAGGAAGTTATTGCTGAATATGCAAAAACCAATGCCTGCTACCTTCCTTTATTGAAAGACAGCTCACTATATGAAGCTGGCAGGCAATTGGGTTTCAGTTTTGAAGAGCTATTCAATAACAATCTACCAGTTGACCACCCATACAGGAATAGATTTTTGGTTGGAGACTTCAATGTTTTGAATCGTGATTCCACCAACCGGGGAGTAGAGGAATTGAATCCATTGCTGAAATCCATGATTGATTTCAGTGTTGTCAATGACTCTATATTATCCGTAATGGAGGAAGCGGTTCATAACGAATCATTGAGGGACACCTTGGCGGCAATGATCAAAATCAAGTATCCTGACCGTTCAGATGAACTTATGAATTTTTTTGATAAAGTTTGGAAATATAAAACACCTCCCATTGTCCGAAAATATGGAGTAGCCGGATCCAAGGTTTATGCCGCTGGACAGCACCTTTGCATGTGTGAGGCGCAGGAGGACACCATCTTGCAAGTAGGTCGATTCGCCATTTCTGGAAAAAGGCAAAGCCCATCGGTCAGAATCACTGCAGATGGAAGACAGATAAGGGGATTGCATGAAAGTCTGCCAATAGGAAAACGCAGAAGCTACTATGCAGGAAGATATCTTATCACATCCAAGAATTGGGAAAGCCAGCGAAAGTATGATTCATTGGACATCGCCCATGACAACAAGCTTGGAGGAGGAAACAACCAGGTCACCTATTACCAGGGCAGGGCCCAGTTGCCCAACTTCCTGTTGATGGATCCCGCACCCGAGTATCCTGATGCCATGTCGAGCAACGGAATCCATGAAGTCGCACTTGCAGAATTAAGCAGAGGAATGCTTGGTTCCCCAAACAGTATTGGTTGCATCCGTGTGACTGATTTCGGATCCAAATTCCTCAGATGGTGGACTCCTCAAAACTGTAATTTTTTCATCCTCTACAGCAATGACCTATATGTGCACAAGCTAGACAGTATAGACCCTGAAACATTATATCCTTTTAAAACGAAGGAAGAGGGCGACCGGTTTAGAAAGTGGTTGAATGAACATCTACCTGATAAAGCAAAGTCCATGGACATCGATGTTGAGGGCGATCACCGAAACGGGTATGTTGTAGATGCATATACCGCATACAAGAAGGAATACGACGAATATCTCAAAAACAACAAATGATGGCTCAAACAAAAATGGGGCCGGCCGTTTGTCTGGCATTTATCGCATACACCCTGCTGAGCACCTGCCTTGGTCAGATAGCAAATGGTCAAAACAGAACCAAGTCGAACACACCAGACACGGTTATTGTTTATGTGCGTGACACCATATACATGGTTGATACGGTATGGGTGAAAGATGGTGTATTGTACAGCTACAATCCCGACCCGTTCCCGGTTGAAAAAAAGAAAACAAAAACAGAACCATCCGAAAGGAAAAAACCAACCGAGTATGTTGATGCGGTTTCCGACATAACCTATAGAAGTCTTGTGGACTCGTTGTTCACGTTCGGAATCGAGTTCGATCGTGACAGTTTGGCAAAGGTGATACTGGCCAACGATGAAACATTTAATACCGATTGGAGCACCACTTCTGTACACTACTCGAAAGCCGACCCTAAAAAGATGCCAAAAAACATCAGGTTCGAGTTGATTCGCGGATATGAAACCTACAAGTACAATTGGTTTGGCGGTCTGACATGGGGTTTCGGACCCCGTTGGGGGCGTATTCACAAAGGACTTGACACAAACCTCAAGGAAGGAGATACACTATTTGCTTCATTTAACGGAATTGTGAGGTATGCCGAGTTCAACGAAGGTGGCTATGGCAACTGCGTGGTAATACGTCATTTCAACGGTCTTGAAACCTACTATGCACACCTGAGTCAATTGGACGTTGAGCCCGGTGATCTCGTTTTCACCGGCGAACTTATAGGTTTAGGAGGAACAACTGGAAGAAGTGACGGACCTCACCTTCACTTTGAAGCCCGATACAAAAGCTATGCATTCGACCCCTATCTGATACTAGACAAGGAAAAGCAACTGGCGCTGATTGACAATGAGTTTTTCCTTGATAAAAACAAACTTCACACGGAAAGCTCCGAGTATGCCGACAACGGAAGCAACACAAAAGACAAAGCCAAAAAGCCGGCAAACGACAAGGCCACAGGTGCAAAATACCATACTGTCAAAAAAGGAGAGACCCTATCATCCATAGCAAAAAAACACAAAACCACCGTTGAAAAAATAATGAAGTTGAATAAACTGAAAAACAAAAACGCCTTAAGGACCGGACAAAAACTCAGGGTCAGATAAACAAATTCATACAGCCAAACAATCATAAAAAAATAAAATGAAAACCAATTACATTAAGATCAACCAACCTAACACCTGGATTTTATCCATCCTGCTGATTGCATTCACCGCATGCGGTAGCGGAACCAAAGACGATTCTAACAGCAACACGAAAGATACCGTCATTGCCAAAGCCGACACCGTTGTCGAAGTGGCAACCGCTAGGGCAACACACCCCTACTTTAACTCTATCATGAACTTCATATCTGGACGCTCAGGATCCGACATTTCATTTCCAATTGATACGGCCTACTTCAACAAATATTCGTCAGAACTAGCCGAGAACATGAAAAAG
>Ga0315906_10003499_pt1 | contig 20835 bp, 11 predicted proteins | sample LakEriMetagenome_4_FD_203526 | JGI IMG/M metagenome (GOLD analysis project Ga0315906, IMG submission 203526) | Freshwater fungal communities from buoy surface, Lake Erie, Ohio, United States - Buoy 2 MA122 | ecosystem: Environmental > Aquatic > Freshwater > Lake > Lake biofilm | place: USA...
AGCTCAGCAAAGTAACCGCCCAAGAGCGCGCGCAGCGGTTTGGACAAACGCCTGTGACGCTGTTGCTCACGGGGCTGCCCGGTGCGGGCAAGTCGTCGATTGCTTCGGCGCTGGAGCGGCGACTGTTTGATGAAGGCCGGGCCGCGACGGTAATTGATGGCCAGAACCTGCGGCTGGGGCTGAGCCGAGAGTTGAGTTTCGACGAAACGGGCCGCTCGGAGAATATCCGCCGCGCGGCGGAGGTCGCCAAGCTGCTCAACCAGGCGGGTCTGATCTGCATCCTCGCTCTGGTATCGCCCCAGGAAGCGGTTCGGCAACGGGCCCGGGAACTGGTCGGTGCCGAGCGATTCTTCATCGTGCATGTGACCGCAGCCGAGGAGACTTGCCGCGCTCGGCAGGCCGGGAAGCAGGCACCGCCCACAGCCGATGAAGCCGACGTCCGCTTCGAGCCGCCGACGAGCCCAGACTTGGTGCTTGATACCGAACGCAATTCGATCGCTGACTCAGTTGAGCAGTTGCTCAAGTTTTTGAGCGAGCGGAACGTGCTGAGCTAACCGGCTCCGGGGCAGTGATGAACCGCGGTCCGCCCTGCGATTCGCCGCGGGGATGGGGTTTTTCCCCGCGGCGGTTTCCCGCCTGTTTTTCATCCGCTTCTGCCCTGCAGCCCGGTTGTACCTATATCCCGGTTCTACCTATATCGCGGTTCTACCTATATCCCGGTTCTACCTGGATCCCGGTTATAGTTGCGTAACGGGCCGCCTTGGGCACTCCGGCGATTCACCTCTGCTTCAGCCTCGCGCTTATTCCATGCTCCTGTCGTCTTATCCGCCGTTTCGCCCCGCGCCGTGGTTGAGCAACGCCCACGTGCAAACCGTAGCGGCCTATTTTTCGAAACATCGCGCGCCGAATCCCCGGGCGGAACCGTTGCTGGTCAGTCTGCCGGACGGGGATCAAATCGTGGTGCACGACAGCCAGCCGAAAAACTGGATCACGGGTGACCGGATCGCGATTCTCGTACATGGGCTGTGCGGATCGAGCGAGTCCCCCTACATGCGGCGAATTACAGCCAAGCTGATGCGGGCTGGCGTGCGGGTGGTGCGGGTCGATATGCGGGGGTGGGGAGCGAGCCAATTCATTTCCCGCGGTCATGCCCATGCCGGATCGTCGGCCGACGTCTCTTGCGTTGTCGCCGCGGTCCAGCGGCTGAGCCCAATCTCGAAGATCACGCTGGTTGGTTTTTCGCTCGGCGGGAACATTGTCCTGCATCTGGCCGGGCAGTGGGGCAGGGGGTTGGGGGGGAGCGGCGAGGGACTTGAGCCGCCCGCCCACGTGGAGCCGAAAGGTGCGGAGACAAAGCGCGCGGCCCCGATCGCGTTGCAGGAGGAATCCCCTTTTTCAACCAAGCCTGGCGGCGAGGCGTTCCTTTTTCCGCCCCCCCAGCTGGAGCCTTGGATCGCCGCGCCGCCCGAAGTGGACAGCGTGATTGCCGTGTCGCCACCAGTGGACCTGGAACTGGCCTCGGCCAATCTGCGACAGTGGGGGAATCGACTGTACGACTGGTTTTTTATTGACAAGCTGCGGCTGAATCTGCTGGAGCGGCGAGCGCGCGTGCCCAACCTCCTCGACAACCGCCTCCGCGCGTTCCCCCACCGCTTGGTGCATTTTGATGATCGCTTTCTCGCCCCAGTCAATGGTTTCCACGGTGCTCGCGATTACTATGCTCGCTCCAGCGCCGGACCGCTGCTGGCTGAGGTCGCGATCCCCACGCTGATCATCAGTTCGGAAGATGACCCGGTCGTGCCCGTGCGGATGTATCGCGATTGGGCCTTATCGCCAAGCGTCGAGTTGCTGCTGCTCAAGCAAGGTGGCCACCTCGGCTATCTGGCCGGCCGACCGCACGATCCCGACCCGTACTGGCTGGATTGGCGACTGGTGCAGTGGATCTCAAGGATCTAGGCAAAATCTTCCTCCGAAGCGCTCGGCTCGGGGCTCTTTCCCCCAAGCGAGCGAGCGGAAATGGGCTTGCCAAATCTTCATTGGACCTGGAGCAGGGGCGGCAACTAGAATGCTGAGCCCGCTTGAGGGAACCGCTATCTTGCATCAGGGAGTGAATTCATCGTGTCTCGTCCAACGACTTTGCTGTTTGTGTTTTTCGCCGCGTGGCTGGGCTCAGTCACTGCCTTGGCCAACGCGGATGAGTTCCGCCTGCTCGCCTGGAATGTGGAGAGCAATCGCCCCGGCCAGCCTCCCGTGAGCAATCCTCTGGTGATCGCCGAACAGCTGAGCGAGCTGATGCGCGACCCGGCTACGCGAGCCGAAGTCGTTGTGCTGAGCGAAGTCGACCCGGTCACGGTGCAGCGGTTTCAGAAGGCCGTGGCGGAGGGACTCGGTTCAGAAATTGATTTTGTAACCTCGGGCAGTGGCGGATTTCAGGACACTGACTCGCTGATGTTGATCGTCGACAAGCAACGGTTTCGGATCGAAGAAGCGGTCGAGTTGCATCGCTATGCCGGAATCGCCGCCAACTTCAATAACCCGGAAACGGATTCGGCTGATTTCGGCGCCCTGCGGGCCCGATCTCCACTGGCCGTCAGGCTGGTTGATCTGAAAAGCTCGGATTCGTTTTGGGTGATCGCCAACCATCTGGCGCGGGGCGAGGCGGAGTTGCGAACCGACCAGGCCCGAATGCTGGTCAAATGGGCGGCCGACCGGCCAGAGCCCGTGATCACGGCGGGTGATTTCAATTTTGATTTCGAGTTCAAGTCGGCGCGGGGGAACCCGGGTTTCCAGGCAATGATGGAGGGCGGGGTCTGGGAATGGCTCAAGCCCGATCCACTTCTCGACAGCAACTGGTCGGATGACCGGCAGGCCTTGCCGCAGCGGGTTGACCGCTACCCCGATTCGATCCTCGATTTCGTGTTCGTCGCCAATGGAGCCAAACAGTGGCAGGGCGAAGCCGATGTGGTCGTCCGCCCGGGAGACTTTCCGGACAATGACCAGACGAGCGACCATCGCCCGACCATCGCCCGGTTTAAGAAGTAAGGCCGGAAGGCTTGGGGGGGCTTGGCCGCGGAGGGTTGCAAACAGTGAGCGCCTTGGGGGCGCCCGAAGGCCTCGGGGGAAAGCGGGCCAATCGGGCCGCCAAGAGCACTCGCCCCCCTGCTTTCGGCAAATCCTTCGCACACCGGCCGGGCAGGCCGCGAAACGCCCCGCCGCAGCCAATTCGAGTTGACCTAAAACAGCTGTTTAATATACTGACTTAGCGGTCCGGAAATCGAGATTCGGGCAATTTGCCAAGATTTTCGCGGTCAGGCGAAACTCCGGAACGTCGCCAATGGTTGGCTGGGTAGTCGTTGGCTGGGTTGTCGTTGGGTTGGCACGTCGAGGGCGGACCCGTTTTTGGCTGGTCAAACCCGTTAACGGTGACGGATTGGGGTGTCGGGGCAGCTCTTTGAGCCCCTTTCGTTCAGGGCGAAAAGGCTGGGGAGCGACTAACGGGCTGCGAGCCGTCTGTCGGGTCTGGCTGGGGTTGTCGACCGCTATTTTCTGCGGTTAAGGCAGGTTAATCCTGCCGACCGGTTGGCAATGGGTGGCCTGCGCCCGCGAGATTGCCCTTTGAGGCGAGATTGCCCTTTGAGGTCTGTCTCACAGCAACGATACTCAGGCTTTGGCCTTGCTGGTCCTCTCAGCTGAGCCTTTCAGCTGGTCCTCTCAAGCGGACAGCCGCTGGGAAGCGAGGGACGAGGATGAACCGTGGCGGGAAAATCGTGGATTGGCCGTCCGTGTGGGTCGGGCCGAGAGCTTGATTGCGGGGATTGTTCGCAACTCAGTTGCGGGTCACAACCTGCTCAAACGGAGAGTTGGCCAACCAAACGGAAAATTGGACTGATTCGAAGGCATTCAGCCTCAACCGCTGATTGTCCTTTACCGCTTCCGCGTCTCGCCTGGCCCCGCAACCTGAATTGCCCATTGAGAAACTCAACTACTGAAACAAGATGAGCCAACAAACAAGCATTTTCGAAGACTTGACCCGCGCGATTGCGCCGATTGCGATCGTCGTGGCTGCGATCGGCGGTTACTTGCTCTGGGGCAAGCCGCCCCAGAGTGAAACCGCGGCTCCTCCGCCGCCGCCAGCGGTCACGGTAATTACCTCGGAGGTGGCAGCGTTTCGTGAGCCGATTCAAATCGTGGTCGACGGAGTGGCTCAGCCGCACCGTCACATCAGCGTTGCGGCTGAGGTCAGCGGTCGGGTGAAGTACAAGAATCCGAACTGTAATGACGGCAAGTACGTTGGGGCTGGGGAAGTCCTTTATGAAATCGATTCAGCCGACTACCAGTCGGCCTTGGACCGGATTCAGCAGGAGCTTTTGCAGGCAGAAAATGCGATTAAGGAGTGGGAAGTCGACCGCGAGAACGCCAACGAGCAAATTGTTCTGGCGGAACGGGACTTGGAGTTTGCCCGCAACGAGATGGAGCGGGTTCGGACGCTGCGATCCAAGAACGCGGCCTCCGAGCAGGAAATGGAACAATCGCTGCGGGTGGAAGTGGCCGCGCAGTTGGCGGTGCAAAACCTGAGAAATCAGGTCAAGGCGCTCGATGCGCGAAAAGCCCGAGCGGTCTCCGCCCTGGAACTGCAAAGAGTCGCCCTGAAGCAGGCGGAGCGGAATCTTGCCCGAACGAAGATCCTTGCTCCCGTGGACTGCGTGGTCGTCACGGATGACTGCGAAGAGGGGGGTTATGTCCAAAGTGGCAAGGTGGTGGCGATCATCAACGACGTCGACATGGCGGAGGTCGGTTGCCAACTGGAGCTGAGCGATTTGTTCTGGTTATGGAAAGCCCGTTCGGCGGAAGAAGTGGTTGGCCGTTCGATGCAGCCGGGGCAGGTTTACGACGTTCCGCCGATTCCGGTAACGGTGGAGTTCCCTTTCCATGACCGGCTGTGTCGCTGGAAGGGAACGGTTTCCCGTTTTGGCGGGACTGGAATCGACCTCTCGACCCGGACGATTCCCTGTCGAGTGCTGGTCAGCGACCCGCTGACGTCTGAGGTTTTCACGCTCGACGGAAAACCGGCGAGTGACATGGTGCCGCCGCCGCTGGCGACGGGCATGTTTGTCACCGTTCGAATCGCAGTTGATCCGCAGGATCCTCTGGTTTCGGTTCCCTCAACGGCGGTGCGGAGTGGTGGCACTTGCTGGTTGATGCGGGATGGCAAGCTGAAAATCCAGCCTGTCAAAATCGCCCGGCGGACCAAAGAGCTTGTTTTGATCCACGAAGAGGAAGGTGGAATTCAGGCGGGCGACCGCGTGATCACCTCGCCTCTGGCCGTCGCCGAAGAGGGAATGGCCCTGCAGGAAAAGGGGAGCAAGGAAAGCCCGCCTTTGTCTACTGCTCCCGCGACTGAAGCAGCCGTCCCGAACCAGGAATAATTGAGAAGCTGAATCCTTATGATGCGTTCTGTCATTCGCTGGGCCGTGCACAATCACGCGGCCATGAATCTGATTCTGATCGCCACGTTCCTCGTGGGCGCCGTTTCGCTGCTCATGTTGCGCCGGGAAGTCTTCCCTGCCTTCCAGCTGGAAATCGCCGTGGTGACGGTCCCCTATCCGGGAGCCAGTCCGGAGGAGGTTGAAGAAGCGATTTGCCAAAAGGTCGAAGCTGCAGTGCGGGCGATCGAAGGGATCAAGAATGTCACCTCGACGGCCCGGGAGAGCGCCGGCTCCGTGATTCTCGAAATGGAATCCACTGCCGACGTACAGAAGGTGATTGCCGATGTACGCAGCGCAGTCGATCGGATTCCCAGCTTCCCCGTGCTGGCAGAAGACCCTGAAATCCAGCAGATCACCTTCCGCAATGCCGCGATTCGGGTCGGCATTCTCTCGGACAAATCCGATGCGGCGGACGCCGATCTCACACTCCGGGGATTCGCCGAGCAGATCCGCGATGACCTGCTGCAACTGAATTCGGTTTCTCAGTCGACGATCCTCGGCGAGCGGCCCTATCAAATCGACGTGGAAATTCCCGAGGAGAACCTGCGAAAGTACGGGCTGACTCTGCAGAAGGTCGCCGAGCGGATTCGGCGGGAGAACGTCGAGATCCCGGGTGGAAAAATTCAGGCTTCTGGCCAGTCGATGCTGATTCGCGGCAAGAACAAGCGGGTTACGGGAGAAGAGATTGCCCAGTTGCCGCTGGTGGCGCGCGAAGATGGAGCGGTGCTCACGGTGGGCGCGCTCGGTACGGTGCACGACGGCTTTGAAGACACCAAGTCTTACCAACGGCTCAATGGCAAAGTCGCCCAAGTGGTCAGCGTTGATCGGACCAACACTGAAGACTTGCTGAAGATCGTGGATGAAGTCCAGGCCTACGTAAAGAACAAGCAGTGCCCGCCAGGTTACTCGTTGATCACGATGTACGACACCTCGGTCGACGTGCGGGAGCGAATCAATCTGCTGGTTGAAGACGGACTGCAAGGTCTGATCCTTGTGATCCTGGTGCTGGCAATCTTCCTCGAATTCCGGCTCGCGCTCTGGGTGGCGCTGGGAATTCCGTTTGCGATCATGGCGACCTGCGGCGTGCTTTATCTTGCCGGCGAGACGCTGAACATGCTCTCGCTGTTTGCCTTTCTGATGGCCCTCGGGATTCTGGTCGACGATGCGATCGTGATCAGTGAAAACTTCCACACCTACCGCAGTCAGGGTCACAGCGTGATCAAGTCGGCGATTGATGCCACGGCCGAAGTGGCTGGCAGCGTCACGACCGGCGTGCTCTGTACCTGCATCGCGTTTGTGCCGCTGTTTTTTGTCAGCGGAATCATGGGCAAATTCATCGCCTGCATGCCGTTGACTGTGATTGCCATGCTCCTGATTTCGCTGGCCGAGGGTTTGACCATTCTCGCTTGCCACCTCGGGCACGATCACATGCTGCCGGAAATGATCGGCACGATGCAGCGATTGCGGGACCGCGTTGGCAGCTGGCACTTCCTGCACTTCATCCTGTTTGGCTGGTTGATTTGGGGAGCATCCTGGCTCTGTGAGCAATTGTTGCGAAGTTGGCAGAGCGGGTTTCGATTGTTCAAGCGGTTTTTTGATTGGGTCAACATCTACGCGGACAAGCTGGTCGACTTCACCGTCGGGGCGATTTACTTGCCGACGGTTCGCCGGGCAGTGCGCAATATTCCGCTGGTGTTGGCGGTGGCGGCAACCCTGCTGATTGTCACCCTGACAGGCCAGCAAGCCGGCGTCGTCAAGCAAACACTCTTTCCTTCGATGGATTCGCGAACGATTATCGCCTCGGTCACCTTCCCCGATGGGACCCCGATCGAGGTTACCGATGCCGCCGTCTCGCAGATGGCTGAGGCGATGCGTGAAGTCAGCCGCGAACATTCCGAAGAGGGATACCCGCTGGCCAAGATCGTGCATGAGTTGATTGGCGGGGGCGGCGGCTTCAGTAATGGCCCCAATGAGCGCGGTTCGGGCGAGTTTGCGGGGACCGTGATCGTCGAACTGGTCGGAGCCGATCATCGCAAGCTGCACAGCAAGGAAGTGATCAACCTTTGGCGGGAAAAGACCGGCACAATCGTGGGAGCGGAAGAAGTCAATTTCAATGCAGCCTCGATGGGACCAGGCGGCAAGCAAATTGAATTTCGGCTGCTGGCCAACAGCGAGAACTGGGATCAGCTCAAGGCGGCCAACGAAGAAGTCAAACAAAAGCTCAGCAGCTATGCCGATGCCACCGACATCTCCGACGACTTGTTCGAAGGCAAATGGGAATACATCATCCGCGTCAACGATCGGGCTCAGGGGATGGGCGTGACCACGGCCGATCTGGCCGAAACTCTGCGAGCCTCTTTCTACGGCCAGGAAGTCCAGCGTCTGCAGCGCGGCAGGCACGAAGTCAAGCTGATGGTTCGCTATCCCAAGGATGAGCGGGAAAACCTCGCCACCCTCGATAGCATTCGGGTACGGGGCAACGATGGAGTGGAACGGCCGATTGTGGAACTGGCTGAGGTCAGCATTCAACGCGGTTATCAGAGTATCAATCGGATCGACCAGAAGCGGGCGATTACCATTTCGGGTGACGTCCGCCCGGGTGGCAATTCAACCGAGTTGCTGAACAACTTCGAAAAGAATGACATGCCGGCGATTTTGGCCAAGTACCCCGCAGTGAGCGTCAAGTGGGAAGGCCAGCGTCAACAGAACGCCGAATCGATGATGAGCCTCGGTGTCGGTGCCATTCTGGCGATCTTTGCGATGTATCTGATGTTGGTCTTCCAGATGAAGTCCCTGCTGGAACCATTCATCATCTTGCTCGTGATCCCGTTCGCCATTTCCGGTGCCTTCTGGGGACACTACGCCATGGGCTTGGAGTTGACGCTGTTCAGTTTCTTCGGAATCGTTGCCCTGACCGGCATGGTGGTCAACGACTCGATCGTGCTGATCGACTTTATTGACCTGAGAATCAAGGAGTTTCCGGACGAACCTCTGATCGAGTCGATCGTCGAAGCGGGGCGGCGCCGAATTCGGCCAATGGCCCTCAACACCCTGACGGCAATCATCGGCATCGTACCGCTGGTTTCCAACAAGTCACTTCAGGCTCAGGTGCTCGTGCCGATGGGCGTGAGCCTGGTCTTCGGACTGGCTGCCAGCACACTGGTGGGGCTGTTCCTGATTCCGACCCTGTACTACATGCTGGCGCAGATTTTCCCGCCGCACCGGGAGTCCGATGAAGATTACGAAGAGCAGCAGGACACCGCCGAAGTTCAGGCAACCAACGCCTGGGGCCGCCAGAGTATTCCGGGCGGTATCCCCACGCCAGAAAACACCGACGCCGGGCAGACCGCAGCGAGCACGGCGCTCGACGCGGCCAGCTTGCTCGCCGGTCTGAAGAATGGAGCCGAGCGAACCAAACCGTTGGACCTGCCCGTGGAAATTGGGCTGGCGGCCGGGCCAAACCGACCTTAACTCCGCCAGAATTTGCCGCGGCGCAGGCCCCGGCCGTGGACTTACTCCCAGCGCATTTCGGGAGGAAGCCGCCGCACGCCAAACCGCGTGCGACTTCCATCGGTCCCTAATCTGGCCGATAATCAACCAAGGTTCCCGGGGACCCGTCTCCTTCCCCGGGAAGTAGGTGCGAGGCCACTTGAGCTGATCCTCAAAGCCACTTACTCAAGCCGAACGTTTCCAAGTGCGTTCGCCATTTCCTCTCTGCTTTCAGGAGTCGTTCTCATGCGCGGGAATTCTCTGCTGTGCTCGTTCTTCTGTCTGGCTCTCTTCGGGTTGCCCAGCCCATTGCCCTCGCTGCATGCTCAGACGGTCGCTGAGGAGCACGCGCGGAAGCTGGATGAGTTCCTGGTCCAGGGCAAGCTGGTGGCTGCGGCCAGCCACTTTCGCAGCGTCCTGGAGCAGCAGCCAGACGAGCCGACGGCGCTGCTCGCCTTGGGACTGACTGAATTCCTGCAGGCTCTCGAATATCTCGGCAATTCCAACTACCGCTTTGGAACGCTGAGTAATTCCGCCACTGAGGAACTGCCCCTGCTGCGTTTGCCGGTGCCGGAAAATCCGCATCCAGACCAGGTTTCTTACGATGAACTGTGCAGCGTCATCAAGCAATTTCAAGGCAAGGTTCGCGCAGCCGAATCGACGCTGGCCCGGGTGAAAACCGAGAACGTCTACCTTCCGCTGTATCTTGGCCGAGCACGCCTCGACCTCAATGGCGACGGGGCGATGGGGGATGAGGAAACTCTCTGGCGGATCTGCCGGGTGATCGCCCCTCAACTTGAACAGGCTCAGGGTGAAGCGTTTGTCGTTGGCGTTGACGGGGCCGATGTGCACTGGCTCCGCGGGTATTGCCACTTTCTCCAAGCGGTTTGTGACATGGTGCTGGCCTATGACGAGCGCCAACTGTTTGAACGCTGTGGGCAACTCGTTTTTCCAAACATTGAAACACCTTTTCTGGCTCCCAAAGATCGCGGGCGGATGGCCGACTTCGATCTGAGATCTATCGCCGATGCCATTGCTGCCATTCATTTGATCCGCTTTCCCGTCGTGGCTCCCGAGCGAATGCGGGCGGCGCATGGGCATCTGCTGGCAATGGTCCAGCAGAGCCGCTTGTGCTGGGAAAGAGTCTTGGCTGAAACTGATGACCGAAACGAGTGGATTCCCAATCCGCAGCAGACGAGCGTCCTGGGCGTAGCCGTGCCGCGCGAGATAATTACCGGCTGGAGCAAAGTGCTCGACGAGGTTGAACAACTGCTGCAGGGCAAGAAACTGATTCCCTATTGGCGCCAGTACTCGAACCAGCTGTTTGGTTTTGGCCTCGAACCGGCAGACCAGATTCCTGAGCAAGGGAAAGGCCTCAACCTCCGGCGAATATTTTTCGAACCGCAGGAGCTCGACTTGATCTTGTGGTTGCAGGGAACGGGAGTCGAAGTCTATCTGGAGGAGGGACCGCTCTCGACTCCCGAAGCTTGGAATCGCCTGACTCAGGTTTTCGAGGGCCAGTTTTTTGGGTTTGCGGTCTGGTTCAATTGAAAGAGCGGCGGCCGGCGCACGGAGAGCCGATGCCGAGGACCGCTCGGGTTGTGCAAAGCATGAGGATTCAAGCGGGCCGGACTCTCCGGGGGAATCCGCAGCGAGTGCGGGTGAGATGCGCGTGAGAGAAATACACGAACTCACCTCCCGGGGCAGGGTAAATTCCTGTCGTTGACCTGAGCGGTTTCAGCGAATTCTTTTTTTCATTTCGGCGGCGTGGAATGGGTTGCCGGGGACGTTTGAGCCGATTTGTCGCCCCGCGCTGGAAGCAAAAACGTCACCCCCAGTCATGCCGGGCCCGCGGCTTGGTCGAAACTGTTCTGAGTGTCCCGCCGAGCGTTTCGATTGACTTCGAACAAGCTGGTTGGCGGACTGCTGGCACGGTCAGCAGCAAGAAGGCCGGAGTGGTGAACGGTTTGAGCGAATCGCTTCGCCCAAAACGCCCAAGCCCTCTCAAGCCCCCCCGTCGCCCTCGCTTAAAATACCCCCTCATTGAGTGGGTGTGACGGTTTAACACGTAGACTGAGCGGATTTCGCTACGGTAGACTCTTCGAACTTTACCTGAAATCTCGCGCCCGAATTGCGCTCGGGCCAGTCGCTCGTTGACCATCCGCCGGTGGGCTGGGTTGACGGGGTGATAGGCCGAGCGTGCAGCAGCCTGAGCGTGCAGCAGCCTGAGCGTGCAGCAGCCTGAGCGTGCAGCAGCCTGAGCGTGCAGCGGGGGGTCAGGTTTTTGGTTAGCAGTGAATCCTCAAGAGTGTGCTCCCGAGTCGGTCGGTTGTGTGAGCAGCCGTCAACGAACTGAGCGCTGAGAAGCAATCCATGCAAACGTTTGTCTTTCCCAACTGGGTCAATCGGTTCACGGTCGTTTCCATCGTCGGCGGCTTGGCAGTCGCTGGTTACCTGGCGACTTGCCTTTTTGGCGCCATTCATCCAGAAATCATCAACGTCGGGCATCAGCCCAAGCAACCGGTGCCGTTCAGCCACCGGATTCATGCCGGTCAATTGAAGCTCGATTGTCGGTACTGCCACAACACGGTCGAGAAGACCGGGTTTGCGGCGATTCCTGCGACGGCCACTTGCGGCAATTGCCACGGTGGAAACCGGGTCAAGGAAGGGGCCACGCTGGGGATCGTCAAGGGCGACAGCCCGCTGCTGGAACCGGTTCGGGTCAGCCTTGAGACCAAGAACCCGGTCCTTTGGGAAAAGGTCCACGACGTTCCGGACTTCGTCTATTTCAATCACAGTGCGCACATTAATCGCGGCGTGAGCTGCGTTTCCTGTCACGGCCGAATCGACACGATGGAAGTCGTGACGCAAGTCGAGCCGCTCTCGATGAAGTGGTGTCTGGATTGCCATCGCAATCCGGAACCCAACATTCGCGACCCGCAACTGGTCACAGCTTTGGACTTCAAGCCTGAAGACCCCGAAGCTTATGGCAAGGAGTGGGCGAAGAAACTCGGAATCAAACCTAACGTCAGCTGTTCCACCTGTCACCGATGAACCATATCGATTCGAAAACCATCCACGCAGCTGCCGAAGCGGTTGCGTCCAATGAGTACGAGCAGCTGGAGCAATTCCAGGCGGCCAGCCGAACACCGGAAGCGGTGGCGGGCGGCGCCTTGGATGCCGAATTCGGCGCTGCGCTCGAGGGACTGGACGACGGACTCTCGCGGCGGCGTTGGCTGCAGCTGATGGGGGCTTCGCTGGCCCTCGGTGCTGCTTCGACCGGATGCCGATATCAGGAAGAGAAGATTGCTCCCTACGCCTTCCGTCCGCAGAACCGGATTCCGGGCGTACCAGTCAAATACGCCACCAGCCTGAATTTTGCCGGCGTTGCCCATCCGCTTGAGGCGACCAGCTTCGACGGTCGCCCGATCAAACTGGACGGCAACAAGCTGCATCCCGATTCGCTTGGGGCCTCGGATACGTTTACTCAGGCGCGGATTCTTGAGCTCTACTGCCCGGAGCGGCTGCGGAGCCCGCAGCTGCGGGAGGGAGACGCTTACCGCGATTCAGACTGGGCCGCTTTCTCTGCAGCTGCCGCCGGACTGTTCGCGCAAGACCTCTCGACAGTCGCGGTGCTGGCCGAGCCAAACGCTTCGCCGACGCTGGGTCGTTTGAAGAACGCTTTTGAAGCGCGGGGTGGCAAGTGGTTCACCTTTACCGCGATCGGTGACGACAATACTCGCGCCGGAACGAAGCTCGCTTTCGGACAGAATCTCCGGCCGCATTATCACTTCGACCAGGCCAAAGTCATTGTCTGCCTCGAAGCTGACCCGTTGAAGCTCGACCCGGCCGTAATCCGCAACAATCGCAAATTTGCTGCGGGCCGCGATGCCGACCATGGTGCGATGAGCCGACTCTATGTGGTGGAAGCTGCCAACTCCATCACTGGCAGCTGTGCCGATCACCGGATGTCACTGCCATCGAGCAAGCTCGCCAGCTTCCTCGGCGCTTTGGCGGCGGCAGTCGCTGGGCGCAAGGCTGGAGATGCCGTCGACGGCAATCTGCCCTATCGGGAAAAACTGCTGGCGGCGATGGCCCAGGACCTCCGCGACCACGCCGGTGCGGGAATGGTGGTGGTTGGTGAATCGCAGCCGGCCGAAGTTCACGCTGCCGCCTGGAAGCTCAATCAGGAGCTCGGCAATCTCGGAACGACGATTGAATTCACCCAGCCGCTGGATGCGGATCGCCCCAGCGGCGTCGAGAGCCTCAAGCAATTGGTAGCAGGTGCACAGAGCGGCTCGATCAAGGCGCTGCTCATTCTGGGTGGCAACCCGGTATTCGACGCCCCGGCCGATATCGACATTGCCAAGGCGATCGGCGGGATCGAGAACACGATTCATGCCACCGTTCACCGCAATGAAACCAGCCTCGTCTGCGACTGGCTGTACAACGTCGCGCACCCGCTGGAGAGCTGGGGCGACGGCCAGTCCGTTGATGGCAGCCACTGCCTCTCCCAGCCGCTGATCGCTCCGCTGTTTGGAGGCAAGAGCGAAATTGAACTGCTCGCCGGCCTGCTCGAGGGCAAGGAAGTGGCAGGGCTGGGCCTCGTGCAGGAAACGGCAAAGCCCGCCCTCCAAGGCGACTTCCAGACTGCCTGGAATCGCGCGGTGCACGATGGCTTCGTGGCTGACACTGCCGCCAAGCCTGTCGCGGTTTCGCTCTCGGGCGGAGCCTATCCTTCCGACGATGGCGCGTGGAAGACCAAGTGGGATGGCAAGTCGCTGGAGTTTGTCTTCACACCCAGCCTGTCAGTTTACGATGGCCGTTTTGCCAACAACGCCTGGCTTCAGGAATTGCCCGACTTCCATACCAAGTTGACTTGGGAGAACGCGGCCCTGGTCAGTCCCGAGACGGCTGAAGCCTTTGGCCTGAAGCAGGACACCAAGGTGGAGTTTCAGGTCGCGGGCAAGTCGGTCTCGTTGCCAGTGAACATCCAACCCGGTCAGGCCCGAGGCACCGTGGGCGTTGCGATTGGCTATGGCCGCACCGCAGCGGGCAAAGTCGGTGGCGATGAACTGGGAGGCGTTGAAATCGCGGGCGCGGCCGTCAATCACCTGCGAACCAGCAGCCAATGGCACTGGGCGGGCGGGGCGACCACCAACGGTAAAGGCCCCTTCTATCGACTCGCTGCGACTCAGGAAAAGTGGACCATCGATGCCACTGGCCGCGATGAAATTCAAGCCCGAATGCTGATGGATAAACACGGCATCCGCAGCCGTTTGCTCCGCGAAGGCAGCTTTGCCAGCTACCAGGAATTCCTGAAAAAGCATCCCGCGGGTGAATCCGGCCATGATGGGCACGACCATCCGGCTGCAGGGGACAAGCACTCCGGCGCTGCGAAGTTGACCTTTCTGCCGGTAATCAATTCGAATTTTGAGCCGGCGGCGGCCACCCCAGCTTCGGAAGACACTCACGCCCACGCTCCCCAGTGGCCGCAAAACTTCCACATGCACCACGAGTTGTTCGACCTGACTCCGGGCGTGCGCGAGCTCTATCGGCAGGACAACCACGCCCTGCGCAATGTCTGGGGAATGTCGATCGACCTCAACAAGTGCACCGGCTGTTCGGCCTGCGTGATTGCCTGCCAAGCCGAAAACAACATCCCGATTGTTGGCCGGGAGCAGGTACAACGCCACCGGATCATGCACTGGATGCGGATCGACTCCTACTTTGGAAACAACCTCTACAACAAGGAAGCCGCGGGTTTGTCCAAGGGTGTGGAGGGGGACGACAAGATGGTTGTCCATCAACCGGTCACCTGTCATCACTGCGAGAACGCGCCTTGCGAAACCGTCTGTCCGGTCGCGGCGACCGTGCACTCGACCGAAGGTCTTAACGACATGGTTTACAACCGCTGTATCGGCACCCGTTACTGCGGCAACAACTGTCCTTACAAGGTTCGCCGGTTCAACTACCTGAACTACTCGGATGCGGTGACCTTCCTGAAGTATCCGGGCGCGGATCGGCTGAGCTCCGGCGACCGGGCCATTCAGAACATGATGATGAATCCGGAAGTCACGATTCGCAGCCGCGGCGTGATGGAGAAATGCACCTACTGTGTGCAGCGGATTCAGAACACCAAGATTAAGGCCAAGAACGAGCAGCGGGAAATCGGCGCGAATGAAATCACCACCGCCTGCCAGGATGTCTGTCCGGCAGGGGCGATCAAGTTCGGCGACCTGAACCATCCCCAGAGCGACGTCCACGCGGCTCACGCCAGCCCACGGGCCTACGTGATGCTGGAAGAGCTCAACAATTATCCTCGGACCCGCTATCTGGCCCGAGTCCGCAATCCGCACCCGGCACTGGTGGATTGGGACGATCGTTATGGCTTGCCCAATCATGGCGAGAGCCACGAGGCGGCAGCGGACAAGCACGCTTGATTGCCAACTGGGCGAACTTCTCCCGGGAAGACAAACAGACCAACTTTTTCAACGTTTGAGATTGGAACACGATGGCCACGGTTGACCTGACATCACTCGACAACACGATCGAAGACGGCAAGCACCGAGCTCCGCTCGTGCTCGGCGGCATGGACTACTCGGACGTGACCGATGCGGTCGCAGGGGTCTGGGAGAAGAAACAACCGGCGATTTGGTGGCCAATCTTCGGGCTCGCCGTTTCGCTGACGATGCTGTTCGGCGCCCTGATCATGCACCTCTTCTTCACGGGTGTCGGCGTCTGGGGTAACAACAACCCGACTTACTGGGCGTTTGACATCGTCAATTTCGTGTTCTGGGTCGGTATCGGCCACGCCGGAACGCTGATCTCCGCAATTCTTTTCCTCTTCCGCCAGCATTGGCGAACGAGCATCAACCGCGCCGCCGAGGCGATGACGATCTTCGCGGTGGTTTGCGCTGCGACGTTCCCCGGAATTCACATCGGCCGAATCTGGGTCTTCTACTGGCTGTTCCCGGTCCCGACCGAACACCTGGCCATGTGGCCCAACTTCCGCAGCCCGCTGCTTTGGGACGTGTTCGCGGTCGGCACCTACGCCACGACTTCGCTCCTCTTCTGGTACATGGGCATGGTCCCCGATCTGGCGACCTTCCGGGACCGCTCCAAGAGCAAAATTGGACAGTTTGTTTACGGCTTGCTCTCGCTCGGCTGGACGGGTTCCGCCCGCAACTGGCACCGCTATGAAATGGCCTACACGATTCTGGCAGCCCTGGCCACGCCGCTGGTGCTCAGCGTGCACACCGTGGTCAGTTTCGACTTCGCCGTGTCCCAGTTGCCAGGCTGGCACACCACGATTTTCCCGCCCTACTTCGTCGCGGGTGCGATTTTCAGCGGCTTCGCCATGGTGGTCACACTGCTGGTCCCGGTCCGCAAACTTTATGGGCTGGAAAATCTGATCACGATTCGCCACCTCGAAAACATGAACAAAATCATCATGGCCACCGGCCTGATGGTGGGCACGGCTTACAGCATCGAATTGTTCATCGCTGCCTACAGCGGCGTCGCTTCCGAACAGTTCGCCTTCTACAACCGGGCGTTCGGAAACTTTGGCTGGGCCTACTTCATCATGTTCACCTGCAACGTGTTTATTCCGCAGCTGTTCTGGTTCAAGTGGTGCCGGACTACCCCCTGGTTCATGGTGATCGTTTCGATCTTCGTCAACATCGGGATGTGGTTCGAACGCTTCGTGATCATCATGGCTCTCTGCCGCGACTTCATTCCCGGGTCCTGGTTCTACTACCGGCCGACATGGGTTGACTTGATGATGCTCATTGGCAGCTTTGGCTTGTTCTTCACCCTGTTCCTGCTGTTCTGCCGGTATCTCCCGGTAATCGCGATGTCAGAAGTGAAGAACGTGATCCCGCATGCCGACCACGGGCATGAGGGTGGACACGGGCATGAAGGCGGGCATCCGGCCACGAGCCACTGAGCACCCGCCCACTGAGCCCCTGCCGCGACTGAGCGTTTGCTGACGAAAAACCTGACGACTGACTGTTAACCATTCGACTGACTGAACCACCGCCATGGCACACTCCCATTCCAAGCAGCCCAAACCGGCCGGACCAAAATCGAAGACGATCGGCTTGCTCGCCCAGTTCGACGACCCGGATTCCCTGGTCGCTGCCTGCGAGCGTGCCCGCGATGCGGGCTACGAAAAGTTCGATGCGTACTCGCCTTTCCCGGTGCACGGAATCGATCCGGCGATGGGCATTCGCCGCACTCGGTTGCCATTCTTCGTCCTCGCGATTGGCTTGACCGGCTGCCTCGTGGCTTTGGCCATGCAGTACTACACGAACGCGATGGACTGGACCAAGATTTTTCCTGGCTATGCCTTTTACATCAGCGGCAAGCCGCTGGAAATTTCGCCCGCCAACATTCCGGTCACGTTTGAAGTGATCATTTTGTCGTCGGCGTTTGCAACCTTCTTCGGGATGTGGATATTCAATCGATTGCCACAGTTCGCCAACCCGCTGCACCGAATCGATCGCTTTCGCCGCGCGACCAATGACCGCTTTTTCCTGATGGTCAACGCGGATGACTCCAAGTACGACGCGAATCGAACTCGGCAACAGTTCGAGGAGTGGGGTGCCACGGCGATTGAAAATGTCGACATGGATCTGACCGACCAGGAGATCCCCAAGTTCTTCAAGCTGGCCGGTATTGTCGGACTGTTTCTGCTGTTGGTCCCACCGGTCATGATCTTCCGGGCCTATGGCTCAACCAACCGCGCACCGCGTCTGCATGTCGTTCCCGACATGGACTGGCAAGACAAGTACAAGGCCCAGCAAACCAGCCCCAACATTGGGACGGACAAGGAACCTGTGTACCTCTACGCCGACGACCGAGCGATGCGGGCGCCCGTAGCCGGAACGATTGCTCGCGGCGACCTTCAGGAAGACGATCGCTATTACCGCGGGTATGAACCGGGAACACTGCCACCACCTGCCCAGCCGGTGGCTGCGGATGGTTCCAGTGCGAGTTTCGTTTCGACCAGCGGCCCGAGCGCTCAAGACTCGGCACCGGCGGCTCAAGACCCCGCGACGACCGGCCAGTACCCCGGCGAACCCGATTGGATTGAAACGGTGCCTTCCCCGTTTGTAGTCTCCGAGACGGCGATTGCCCGGGGCAAACAACGTTTCGAGATCTACTGCTCCGTTTGCCACGGATACGATGGCAACGGGAATGGCTTGGTGAACAAGCGGGCCCTGGCTTTGGCCGCCACCGGCCAAGCCCAGTGGACCACCGCCAAGTCGCTGCACGATCCCACGGTCAAGGTCCAGCCGATCGGCCGAATCTTCGACACCATTTCCAATGGACGCAATTCCATGGGCCCCTACAAGGCTCAGATTCCCGTCGAGGATCGCTGGGCAATCGCCCTGTACGTCAAGGCGTTACAGGAGACCGGCATCCAGCCGGCAGCAGGCGCTGCTCCGCCAGCCGCTCCCCAGCAGTGAGCCACCAGCCATCCCAGCCGCTGACCTTCATCAACCTCCAAAATCCCGTTGAACAGACAGTCCTCCCATGCATAACACCCGACCTGCACGGATTACCTCACCGCTGATTTCGCTGAGCCAAGGCTACGTGAAGCTTGTGCCGCTTGGCTTGCTTGTCGGTGCGATTGGCATCGGTATGGCATTTCTTTTCAGTGCGGCCGCCTCAGGCGGTTATCGCCGCTTCAGTTTTGCCTACCTGACGAACTTCAGCTTCCTGCTGTCGATTTCGCTCGGCTGTCTGTTCTTTGTGATTGTCCAGCACCTGACCAAGGCGGCTTGGGGCGTCACGGTGCGGCGCATCGCCGAGATCTTCGCCATGTGTACGTTGCCTTTGGCGGTGTTGTTTTTGCCTATCCTGATCCCTGTGGTCAGGGGGAGCACCGACCTGTATCCCTGGAACGTTGCCAACTGGGCCCGTGACAACAGCCCGCTGCTGCAGGTCAAGTTTGATTACCTCAAGTGGTACTGGTTTGCCGCCCGCTGGGCTGCCTACTTTGCGATTTGGGGATTCTTTGCCTGGAACTTCCTCGGCAAATCACTCAAACAAGACGAGACCGGGGACACGAAGCTGACGCTGAAGATGCAGGCCTCCAGCACCTGGATGATGATTATCTTTGCCGCAACTCTTGTTTTCGCCTCGTTTGACCTTGAGATGTCGCTGTCGCCGCTCTGGTTCAGCACCATGTTTCCGGTTTACTTCTTCGCCGGTGGCGTGCTGGGTGGATTGGCCGCCATGACACTGACAGCCCTGCTGCTGCAGCGGAGCGGTCGAATCACGGATGAGATCACCGTGGACCAATACCACGACCTGGCGAAGCTGATGTTTGGCTTTACCTTCTTCTGGGGCTATATCGCCTTCAGTCAGTTCCTCCTGATTTGGTACGCCAACATTCCGGAGGAAACCTTCTGGTACCGCTTCCGTTTCTGGGATGCGGCTTGGGCCAAGGCGAGTTGGGCTCTGCTGATTTTCCATCTGATCATCCCGTTCCTCGGATTGATGGCCCGCACGGTACGCCGCAACAAGACTTACCTGTTGTTCGCCACGATTTATCTGCTGTGCATCCACTGGTACGACCATTTCTGGATTGTGATGCCTCAGTACGGCTCGGGTATCCACGGCGAACCCATCGACGGAGCTGGCGGATTCCCATTCAGCTGGGCGATCGACTTCCCCTGTGCCATCGGCATGGTGGGGCTGTACGTCGCTCTGTTTGCCTGGATTGCCGGCGACCGCCCCCTGGTCCCAAAACAAGACCCGCGGCTGGGTGAGTCGCTCAACCACGTCAATCCCTAGCGTGCCTTTCCCCTCAACGGTTGTCTTCCACGGCCCTCCCCGACAAGCCTGCACCTTTCACCTGAAACACCCATGACCGACCATCACCACTCCCCCGGCCACAGTTCAGCGGACCACTCTGAAGAGGAGCGCTCCGGCCGCCCCCAGTACGATGACGTCAACACGGGCGTCATCCTGATGGTCGGTTTGATTTCGGCCATCGTCACCTTCCTGATCATTGGCTTTGTCCAAGGTCTGGCCTACCGCTGGGAAGCTTATTTCAACCAGTCCCGGGTGGAGATTGTCAACCAAACCGTGAAGGCCGAGGTCGAGGCCCAAAAGGCAATTCTCAATTCGACCAACGGCCCGGACGGACAACCGGTGGCTGGGCGGCTCACCATCGAAGAAGCGATGAAACGGGCGTATGAGAAGTTCAAACAACCGTCTGCCAACGATAAAACATCCAACTCGGGCGAAACGGTCAATTCTGAGTTGCAGGTTGCCTCGGAGTAGGAAGCACGGTTTTTTGGGTATAGCCGTTTTCGACTTATAATTTGTTCAACCGGTTTTTTTTCGAGCCAAGCAATGCGTTCGCCAAACGGAACTTACGAAACCCTGATGCTCGCGCTGTTAGCGTTAGCTGCCGGTTTTGTTGCGCCGTTTGAACTCGCTGCTCAGACGTCCGAATCGAACAAGGGCCGGCAACCGGAAGCGTTGAAGGATACGGGAGTCGAGTACAAGCTGGGCCAGCCAGTTGACCCGACGATTTTGTTCCGCGACGAGGACAATAACTCGATCGCGATCGGGGAGTTTTTCGATGGCAAGCGCCCGACGCTGCTCTCGTTTAACTACTCGAACTGCCCGGGCCAATGCAGTGTCCAGTTGGAAAAGATCACGATGGCCCTGCGGCAGATTGACTTCGACCCAGGCAAGGACTTTCAGATCGTCTCCGTCAGCATCGACCCCAACGAGCAAGCGAGCCGGGCGCGGCAGACCAAAGAGAAGTACACCAAGCTTTACAACCGGCCTGGAACCGAGAGTGGCTGGCATTTTCTGACCGGCCAAAAAGAGGACA
>Ga0315906_10003500_pt1 | contig 20832 bp, 20 predicted proteins | sample LakEriMetagenome_4_FD_203526 | JGI IMG/M metagenome (GOLD analysis project Ga0315906, IMG submission 203526) | Freshwater fungal communities from buoy surface, Lake Erie, Ohio, United States - Buoy 2 MA122 | ecosystem: Environmental > Aquatic > Freshwater > Lake > Lake biofilm | place: USA...
ACACAGACTGGATTGTTGCGTGTCTTCCTCGCCAAGCACGTGGCGTTGCGGGGGGCATCACTGTGTTTACGCGCACGGTGGGTGTGGTCACCGGAGCAATCTTTTGGCTTTGGGTACTACAACTGGCAGAGCCCTCTTCTTACATCGAAGCAATGACGACCCAGCAAGTCTTCATCAGCGGCTTTAAAAATGTATTTTTGTGCGCCGCTAGCTTAATCGCAGGCTGCTTGATATTTACAACACTGCGTACAAATTTGTGGCAGCGCATGCCACAAGGGAATCGTGATTTCTGATCAGCACCTCTTATCGAGATGCTGATTCAGACTTCGAAAACTAAGCACCTGCCTTAAAGAACTTATTCCAATACTCGAGAACCTGCGTTTTTTCAGAGACCAAAGACTTAGAATCGTAAGGCAGTACACGCTTGATTTCGCTATCGCTAAAACTGACTCGCGCCTTAACATCGGCCGGCAAGTCTGCATTGCGAACTGTCGGCGCATAACCCATCGCTTTAGCGAATTCAACCTGCCCTTTCGGATCCATCATTGCGTTCAAAAATTTCCACGCACCTGGCTTGTTGCGCGAGTTCTTAGGCACCGCACCTTCAAACGTCACGGCAACAGCCCCCTCTTTGGGGACCACAAAACCCAGAGGCAGACCAGCATCCTGCCACTGTAATGCACGCGCCTTCCACATGCAGGTCATCCAAATCTCACCCGACTTAAGCGCGGCCGCAACCGCTTCGTTTGAGGGGAAGACCTTAGGGTCATTCTTCTTGATGTTTGCCAACATATCCATCCCAGCTTTGAATGTCGACATATTGCCGCTATTCGCTAAGCCTACGAACAGCGTATTGGCCACATGCAAAATATCCGAAAAGCCAACACGACCGCGATACTTCGGGTCAGTCGCTGCAGCAAACGAGTCCGGAGGTGTCGGAATTTTTTCCTTGTTGTAGACCAACACCATCGCACTAAAGATATGGGGGATCGAGTATGGTGTGCGGAACTGCTCGTACGTATTCGCAAAATTAGGCGTGTTAGCTACACTGACGGACTCAAACGGATCGACCAGTGACAGGTCGTACATGTCAACGTCTTGCAACAAGGCAACATCCATCGAACCGCGACGAGACTTTGTTTCTGCACGAATTTTTGTCGCACGTGCCACCGCATTGCCCGTGTCAAACACGATCGGCGCACCAGCCAGGGGATTCACAATCTTCTGAAGCAGGTTTTGATAGTCTCCACCCCACGTACCGACAATAACGTTTGCATCTTGGGCAAAGGCCTCGCGCCCAAAGATCGGCAGTGCAGAAGCCAACAGCAGTCCGGAGGACGATTTTAAAAACGTACGTCGTTTAAAGGTCGTTGCTTGCATAAAAACTCCTTGAAGACAAAGAAATTTGACTGGAATGGCCAAACTGCGATGATGCCACACCGGTCATCGGATACAGCTTAACCGCTGACTGCGCAAAATGCTCGGAAATTTCGGTGGCACTGAGATCGCGGGTAATGACGATAATCACATCAGGACGATTTTTTTGCGTCAACATTCGCCGTGGCATGCCGTAGGTGGTACCTACCCCCTGAATGAGAATCGGCTCTTCGCAGTCCGTTACCGTCACCAGCGCTTTAACACGCAAGAGCTTTTCGCCCGCCAGACCTGCGAGATCATCCAACCACCAGGACAAGTTTTCCCAGGAGATGCCAGGGGCTGCCTCCCCGCGCAGCACATGTATGCGGTGGTGCTCAAACCCTGAGCCTGAATAGCTCAAATTAGCCGCAGCTGCGTCAGCAATGGATGTATTTTCGTTGGCCGGGGCGAATGCTGCATCAACTAATACAGCCCGCTCACGTCCAAACAAGATTTCGGCCAGAGGATTGATTCCCTGTGCTTGTCGCACGCGCTCCGCGAGTATCGCATCATCGACTAGATCAATTTTTGTGAGCACAATTTTTTGTGCGGCTGCGAGTTGAGCGGCCGCATCCTCAAACTGCTCGGTACGCAGCCCGCCCGATTGCGCATCAAGCGTAGAGATTACCGAGACGCGTAACCCACGACCCGACAGTTCCGGGTCTGCCAAAGACGCCAGAATGGGCCCCGGTCGAGACAAGCCGCTGGTCTCCAGGATGACACGACGCAGCGCAGGAGCACCCACTGGGCGGGGCGCATCTAGCAAATCCGCGACTGTTGTCACCAAACTGCTACGCAAGGAACAACAAACGCAGCCGTTGGCAAGCATGCGTAAATCCAGCGCTTCCTGATCTTCGGCGACCAAAACACCGTCAATGCCAATCTCACCCGCTTCATTGACAATGACAGCGGTGTCACGCAGCTGCGTTTGACGCAAAAATTCTGACAGCAGTGTAGTCTTTCCGCTGCCTAGAAAGCCACACAGAACAACGAGTTCAACGGGCTGGTGGTCTGTCATCTTCGCTACCCACCCAGCTCTGATTCACGATATCCCGCACTTCAGCTAACAATTGCTCGGTGTCGTACACCACACCAGCACGGATCGTATAACGCAACGAACGCTTCCATTCTGCCTTCGATGTTTCGTCATTCAGGCGTATGGCACCGGTGCCATACATGAGCTTGAAATCTTCCAAAGGATTCAGATCATGAATAAGCAAATCGGCACGTTTACCCACATCGATCGAACCAGTATCGTCTTCTAGGCCCAGTAGCTCGGCACCAAGCGATGTTGCGGCACGCAACACTTCAAGAGGATGGAAGCCAGCTTCTTGAAGTAACTCCAGCTCACGGATTAGTCCAAAACCATAGATTTGATAGATAAAGCCTGAATCGCTACCTGCGCAGACACGTCCACCAAGGTTCTTATATTCGTTTACAAACTGCATCCACAACTGATAGTTCTGCTTCCACTCGACTTCATTCGTAGTGCTCCAGCGATACCAGTACGCACCATGGCCACCGCGCTGGGGCTGGAAGTACTTCCAGATTGTTTTAACGGTGTAATCGCCGTGCCAGTCAGCCCGGCGTGCGCGCATGAGGTCTCGATTCGCGTCATAGATATTGAAAGTCGGCACGAACGTATGACCAACTTCGAGAAACTGCTCAAGAACGTCATTCCACTTTCTACTGCCGGGCTGAGCAGCCTGCATAAACATCTGACCGGACACAGAGAACCGGAAATATTCATCACCGTAGTTATAGTCCGCCGGGAAATTCTGAACAGTCCGGTTTTCAAAGAGCGCCTCTGGAATGCCGTAATAATGCTCGGAACTCGTCAGCCCCCATTTTGCGGAACTTAATGCATTTACACGGGTGACGGCCATCTGCGCATGGTGGCAACCACTGCGTAGCCCCTGTTTACTAGCCTCATCAAGTGCCGCCTGCATGATGGTGGGCGGCGCACCAAAGAACTTGATGCCATCAGCACCTCGCGCTTTCACCCGCTTGACCCAGTCACGTGCTTGTTCAGGGGTAAATATCGTCTTAATACGCTCATTCACTGCAGGAAAATACGCATGCAAAATCATACGCGGCGCCGCGATTTGGTTCGCCTCTGCGGCATCGCGCTGTTGCAGCATGTAGTTCAAGCCATTCATCGAGCCCATCTCGCGCACGGTTGTCACGCCGTGCGCGAGCCACAGCTTATACACATAGTCTGCCGTCGGCACCTCACCACTCATCGCGTGCCAAGGCGTACCCACGTGTGCATGGCAATCAATCAAGCCAGGTGTGACAAACTTTCCGTGACAATCGATTTCATGATCGCCCGCGGCGGGACGATTACCGGGGTTGATCGGCTTGAGTGGCGTACCTACATTCTTTAGTTCGGTGATTCGACCATTTTCAACAACGATATCAACCGGACCAGATGGGGGGGCGCCCGTACCATCAATGACAGTCGCTCCACGTAATACGAGCCGCTTAAAAGGACCGACACCACTCGTGCGTCCTGACGCAGGTACGGCTGGATGCATGCCCTTAGGCTCAAACATCAAACGAGGCTCTTCCCCGGCCAAAACATCCACAGCTTTAATATCTGCCATCACGACTCCACATGCAGTAAAAAACGATCCGCGTCCTAAAGACGGTTCACATACACAACACCTTCTTTCATGACCAACGGAATGTGGTCCCCCTGCCCCAGCAGACAAGACACGTCGCGCAACGGATCACCCTCAACAATCAGGACATCCGCCAAGGCGCCAGGCGTCAAGCGTCCAAGTTTGCCCGTCATATTCAATACTTCCGCGGCAGTGGTCGTGGCGCTGCGTAACACCTCAGCGATCGGCAGGACCTCAGCACGAATCCGGAACTCTTCGCTCTGCAGCCTGTGGGATGGACCCAACAAATCACTTCCAAAACCCATCTTGACGCCCGCGTTGCTGTAGATCTCAAGCGAAGCAAGACCCGCTGTGCGAACCTCGTCAATTTTTGCAACGCTATCGGCCGGCAATCCGTATTGCGCACCCTCTTTGGCGAGCGCTTCGAAGGTAATCAAGGTGGGAACGACGTAGGCGTTGTGTTCTTGCATGAGCTTTGCAGTCGCCTGGTCGACTAAGTTGCCATGTTCGATCGTGCGTACGCCTAAGCGAACCGCGCGCGCGATGGCCTCAGGCGTGTAGGAATGTGCCATGACATAGGTTTGACGCGCTTTAGCTTCGTGCACGATTGCGGCGATCTCCTCGTCGGAGTACCCCCAAGAGGCGATAGGATCCGTGGGCGATGCAACGCCACCTGACGCCATAATTTTGATCTGATCTGCACCCATCTGAAACTCTTGGCGGACTGCTTCCCGCAAAGCGTCAACACCATCCACAACTCGCCCGATATCACCCGCGCGAAAGCAACAACCGCAAAAACTCATCGGACGCAAATGGTCTGACCGAGGCCGAGGGTCGCCATGTCCACCCGTCTGGCTTAGTGCACGGCCCGCAATGAAGAGCCGCGGCCCATCGATCGTCCCCTCATTGATTGCGCACTTAAGTCCCCAGCCAGCACCAGCGGCATCGCGTACGGTGGTGAACCCGCGCTGCAGCATGCCCTTGATAATGGGTACCGAGCGCATCATCACCAGAGCATCCGGCAATGCGCCCTGAGTACTCAAATTTAGCTGAGTCGCCGTCACATGCACATGCAAATCAATTAAGCCAGGCATGATTGTCTTGCCAGCCACATCAATCACCCGAGCCGTTTTGCTACTCAGCGGCTTATCCGACACCTCTTTGATCAACCCATTTTCAATCAAGATATCGTGAGGCCCTAGCAGTGCATCATGCAGCGGATCGAGCAAATTTCCATTTTTGAAGAGGACAGTTTCTTGCATAGACACCTCAAAATTTCGTTAAGCAGTAACTTACGACGCCATTGTTCTGACATACCTGCGATGGATCAACCAATTTGCACTCAACGCAATCAGCATGGTGGCAATCACCAGAATAAGTGCCATGCTCGACCCAAAGGTCCAGTTAGACGCTTTGGCTATTTGGCCGTACAAAGAAGGCGCCATCATTGTGATTCCGCTCCCGCCAAGCAAAACAGGCGTAGCATAAGCATTCATGCACAAAATAAATACCAGCATCGTTCCCGCGGCCACACCGGGAGCTGCGATTGGCAGCACAACGCGCCAAAAGGTCGTAAACATGTTGGCGCCGAGATTCTGTGCTGCCTCTTCTACAGCGAAATCGATTCCCTCCAATACACTCTGAAGCGTCAGTATCATGAAGGGCAATACAACGGCTGTGGTGCCAATTACCACTGCCAGGGGTGTGTACAGCAACTTAATCGGTTGCGCGATCACACCGAGCCAGACCAGCAAGGCATTGACTGCGCCGGCATTACCAAGCACCACCATCCACCCCGCGGCTCGGACAACGTTGCCGACCATCAGGGGAAAGACCAGCAGGATAATTAACAGGCTCTTGTGCCGAGACTGTGTCTTAGCCAAAAAATACGCAACGGGAAAACCAAACAGAAGCGCAAGCAAGGTGCAGGTCGCAGCGACTTTTAGCGTGTCAAAAAACACGCCACGGTAATACGAATCACTAAAAAATTTTACGTAGTTTTCAAAGGTAAAACCTTCGCGCATGATATGCACGGGATCGTGAAAGTTAAAGCTATAACGAAACATCAAGACGATGGGCACCATGATGATGCAAAACACCACCAAAGAGGACGGGAAGGCCAAACAGGCGCCGAGTCGCGCTTGGCGAGCGTCGCCTCGGGATACCGCGCTCACGCGTCTCCCTCCTCATTAAAGACCACGCAGTCGGACGCCTTGAAGTTCATGACCAACCCTCGTCCGGTCGTGAATGCATCAGCGGGAGACACTGTTGCCGTATTGGGCACTTGGCACGATAGGCGTTGCTGATTCGGACCGGCCAATACCACGTCGACGAAGGATCCTAAATATGCCGATGACTGTACCGTGACAGGTATATTGTTTCCGCTTGTGGCGACAGCCACCAATTCAACCCGCTCTGGTCGCACACCCACTCGCTTAGTGCTCTGAGTCACAGCATCCACGTTGAGTAGCAATCCGTCTGTAGTCTTAAACTGACCCGGCCCCACACACGTGCCGGCAAAAAAGTTCATTTTTCCAAGAAACTCGGCAACGAAAAAATTCTCAGGTTGCTCGTATAGAACATCCGGGCGACCGACTTGCTGGACTTTGCCGTCATGCATGATCGCCATTCGATCTGATATTGCGAGAGCCTCTTCCTGATCGTGAGTGACGAAGATGGTCGTCAAACCCAACCGTTGCTGCAACGCACGGATTTCCTCTCGCACCTCAAGTCGTAGCTTTGCATCCAAATTAGACAATGGCTCGTCTAGAAGAAACACTTTAGGCTCAATCGCTAGCGCACGCGCAATAGCCACCCGCTGTTGCTGTCCACCCGAGAGCTGACGCGGGTAACGATCTTTGTACTCAGTCATGCGGACCATATCAAGGGCCAACTCAATGCGACGATCTCGCTCATGGGCCGAGACCTTCCGCATTTCAAGTCCAAACGAAACGTTTTGCGCAACGGTCATGTGCGGAAAGAGTGCGTAGCGTTGAAACACCATCCCCGTATTGCGTTGATGAACAGGCAATGCAGTGACATCCGTGCCACCAATCAAAATTCGGCCTGCGGTCGGGTCAATGAATCCCGCAATCATGCGCAGCGTCGTCGTCTTTCCACAACCGCTCGGCCCTAAGAATGACACTAGTTCGCCATCCGCAATTTCGAGAGAAAAATCTGAGACGGCGACGGATTGCCCAAACTGCTTTTTAAGATGAATAAGAGAAACATTAGCCATATGAGATCACACCACTTGACTGAGTTTGACGAAACGGTCAGTCACCAACATGATGATACCGAGCAAAAGGATTTGAACCGACGATACCGCTGCAATAGTCGGGTCCAGATTGAATTCGAGATATTGCATGATCGCAATAGGTAGGGTGGTGCTCCCAGGTCCAACAAGGGACAGCGAGACCTCGAGATTTTCGAACGAAACGATAAAACTAAACAATGCAGCAGCCACGATCGCTGGGCGCAGCATTGGCAGAGTGATGCGCCAGAAAGCCACACGTCCGTTCGCACCCAAATTGCGAGCGGCCTCCTCTATCGAGGGATCTAAGCCGTGCATGCTTGCAGAAACAAGCCGCACAGTCCAGGGAATAGTCAGACAAATATGTGCCAGCACCAACCCACCCAGAGTGCCTACGATATCGCGATCTAAAAAGTTTTCCGTCCTTAAATAAAACAAATAAATCGCTATTCCAGCAACAATTCCAGGCATCAATAACGGCGACAACAAAAGGGTATTCACATATTTTGCGCCTCTGAAACGATATCGAATCAAGCCTAGCGCGGCTACAACGCCGATCGAGACGCCAATCAGTGCCGAAACAATCGCTAACTGCAAACTGAAAATAAACCCATTAACAAAAGACTGATTGTCCCAGGCATTCTTGTACCAGGACAACGTATACCCCGAGGGTGGAAAATAAAGAATCGAATCCTTGAAAAAGCTTAGCCAGATCACAAAGACCAAGGGACACAGCATGATTGCGTAAACCAAGAATACAAATACCCGCAAAAACCATTTGCCGAGGTGAAAACGTCTAATTGGAGCGATGCTTGCTAACACTTAAATACACTCTTAATAACTAATTCAATGGATGCTAGGGGTTAAGTGCACTTTACATTACCGGTATTTACCCTGAGCTTAAACCAGAATTTACCTAGTCGGGTTCGATTTGACATCAGAGCCTAGAAAAGAGAGTTGACCTGACCCGACCCTCGCGATACTTTATAGTTGTTAACTTCCAACCTCTTGTTTCAACTTCTTTTGGGTGTCCGCATCATGCATATCGAGCCAGGCGTAGTAGACGGCGCAAAAATACTTCTGAGCATCGGTACGGCTAGCGTGGCGTTTGCGCTCACCGCTAAGGCTGCCATTGACATGCTTCGGTCTGATGGCTTTTCCGCACTCGTGACGCGCTCGTGCATTGCGACCTTTTTGGTGTTTTGCTCTTTTGAAGTGCTGTGGCACCATCCGGTCGGGGTCTCGGAAGTACACCTGATTATGGGAAGCACACTGTTTCTATTGTTTGGCGCAGCACCAACCGCGCTTGGTCTCGCACTTGGTTTGCTCATACAAGGTGTATTTTTCGCTCCGACTGACTTACCACAGCTCGGCATGAATCTGACCTCCTTGCTGCTTCCGCTATTTGCGATGGGCGCCATTGCAAAGCGTCTCATCGCACCGTCCACACCTTATGTCGATCTGACGTATCGCCAAACCCTCAAACTGTCGCTCGTGTTTCAAGGTGGAGTCGTCGCCTGGGTGGTCTTCTGGTCGGTTTACGGTCAAGGTTTGGCTAGCGCAAACTGGGAAGGGATCGCTTCTTTTGCCGCCGCCTATAGCGTCATCCTTTTACTTGAGCCGCTGCTGAACCTCGGAGCCTTGGCGTTAGCCAAACGTGCATCAGTTAGCCAGCAGACGACACTCTTCTCACCGAGCCTGAGTAGTGGTCATTGAGAGGTTAGGCGCTTGCGGTACTGACTCGCTCCGGCGCAAAGCGTAAGGTGAACGTACTTCCTTTCCCTAGCGTACTCACAATTTGTAACTGGGCATGATGCCTACTTGCAATGTGCTTGACGATGGCAAGCCCAAGGCCAGTCCCACCCGTGTCGCGTGAGCGGCTACCATCGACCCGATAAAATCTCTCGGTCAAGCGTGCGATGTGCGCTGCATCAATGCCTGGTCCGGTATCAGTCACGGCGAACTCACCGTAACCGTCTTCTGCCACCGACCACTTCACTTGAATAGACCCGCCTTCGGGCGTGTAGCGAATCGCGTTCGATATGAGATTACTAAAAGCAGACTGCAACTCACGCTGCTCTCCCATCAACGCATGCGCTGACTCTACTGAAAAATCAATACGATGTTTACCTTTAGACAGCGCCTCGGCGTCTGAGCGTAATGCGCCCATTTCCGCCATCACGCTAAAAGGAGTAGAGGGTGCCACCTTAGAATTTGCCTCAAGCTTGGCAAGCGTCAATAAATCTTCAACAAGATTTTTCATTCGACGAGATTGTGTCATCATCAAATCTAAATATCGACTTTGCTGATCTGGAGCTAATTCGATCGATTGCATAGTTTCCAAAAAACCAATCAAAACCGTAAGCGGCGTGCGTATCTCGTGCGAGACGTTTGCTACAAAGTCTCGACGCATTGCTTCCGTACGCTGCAGTTCGGTAATGTCTTGCGCTAACAACAAGGACTGGTCATCTGCAAAAGGGAAAATCTGCACCACTACTGTAAGACTTGCCGCGACACCCAAGCGTTCAATCACAATGGGATTATCAAAATCTCCGGCATTCAGATAACCCACAAACTCCGGATTACGCACAAGATGCGCGATGCTCTGATTTGCATCCCTTTTAAAATCTAAACCAAAAAAGCGCTCGGCACTGGCATTACACCATTCAACTTGGTTCTTCTCATCAAGCATGATGACACCGTTTGGCGATGCCTGAAACCCTTGAATGAACCGATCGTGTTGTTGTTCAATGGCATGGATACGTGCTTGCAGTTCTGTCAACATGCGCTGCCGCTGCGTCAACACCTCGCCCCACAGACCGACGGAGAGTAGCGATGAAGCATCGGCGGTCGCAGTGTTTTTCTGCAACCATTGTAAGTTGTAGTAGGAATACAGTAAGGGGATCATCAGCGGCACAACACCTAAGAGGTAAGCACCCCACACACCCACCACTTCGTACCCCAGTATCGCTAATGCGAGTGAGGTAAGCACGATTAGAATGAAACGCCCTGCGGCTGCCGACATCAATCAAAAAGCTCCGAGCGACTGTATCTAAGACTTATCACCGTCCGTATTTGGGCTCGGTGTTCTCGTGGCACGATAACCGACTCCTCGCACGGTTTCAATGTAGGCATCACATTTCGCGACGGCGAGCGCGACTCTTAACCTGCGAATGTGCACATCGACAGTTCGCTCTTCGATGAATACCTCATTGCCCCACACCTGATCTAACAGTTGAGCCCGGGAATGCACCCGCTCTGGAGCGCTCATTAAGAACTGTAGTAAACGAAACTCAGTCGGCCCAACCACGATTTCTCGACGGGTGGCATTGGGCCACTCGGCTGTGACACGATGTGTGACCGGGTCTAACCGCATCGCGCCAAGTACCATCAATTCATCTTGGGACGGCGCCCGACTATGGCGACGCAGAAGCGCCTTGACGCGCGCCATGAGCTCCTTCGTTGAGAAGGGCTTTGTCATGTAGTCATCCGCTCCGGAATCCAGACCCAGCACCTTGTCTGCCTCCTCGCTCTTTGCGGTGAGCATCAAAATAGGAACCATTGCCGTGGCTTCATTGGCTCGCAACTCTTTCGCAAACTGAACGCCTGACTTTCCAGGAAGCATCCAATCAAGAATGATCAGATCAGGCATGGTCTGACGTATCAACTGGGTCGCCTCATCGGCCTGGAAAGCACGATCGACAACATACACGCCGTGAAGTAGATTGATCGCAATCAGTTCAGATATTGAGGGCTCGTCTTCAACAATCAGAATACGCTGACTCATGATCCAATCCCTATTCCGTCGCGCGTTGCATTAACTCTTTCTTGGGAGTGTGCCTGAGATCATCACCACCCACGACATAGATAACGAACTCCGCAATGTTCTTTGCATGATCACCAATGCGCTCGACAGACTTCGCGATGGTTAGAATATCCAAGCCAGTCGCAATGGTGTGCGGATCTTCAGCAAGATAGGACGTCAGCTTGCGCACAAAGGCACGAAACTCTTCGTCAATCTGTTTATCATCCAGAACGATCGCGGCAGCTGCCGCAGCGTCTTGCCTTGCAAAGGCATCTAGGCTTTGACGCAGTTGTTTAAGGGCCATTTGTCCCGAGATGATTATCTCTGCAACGTTGATATTGTTCTCAACACCTTTGCGGATAATCTTTCTCGTGCGTTTCGCAACCTTCTCCGCTTCGTCGCCTGCGCGCTCAAGGTTTGTATTGGCTTTAGAGATGGCCATGATCAGGCGCAGATCGCGTGCAGTGGGCTGCCGCTTTGCAATAATCTCAGTGCAGCCCGAGTCAATTTCGATCTCTTTTGCGTTGACGATTTTTTCTCGAGCGATCACCGCCTCGCAGCGCTCTAGATCCATTTCGGTAAACGCAGCCATCGCCTCTTGCGTCTGCGACTCTACGAGCCCACCCATTTCAAGCAAGCTACTGCAAAGCGCGTTCAACTCAAGGTCGAACTGCGACGAGATGTGTTTATTAGGCATAGTAATTCCTATAGACCGGCTTAATCGGTAGACGATACAACATCATATCTACACTAAGACGCTACCTTAACTAGCAAATATTTCATTTTGATTACGACCCTGCCCTATTGGGCATGGTGAACCCCTGCTGCAGTCTGATTAAACCATTATCATCAGCCGCCCGATAAAAAATCGGCGCCACAAAAGGCGCCGATGGTTTTTATCAGGATAAGGAAGCTTAATTAATCCGGCTTAATCCCGTTTTCCTTGATCACCTTCGCCCAGCGATTCATCTCAGCAACCGTCCATTTCTGAAGTTCCTGCGGGCTGCTCAGTTTGAGGTCGATGCCCAAGGTCCCGGTCAACTGCTTGTTCACAGCAGGGTCTCTGGCAATTTTCGCCATTTCCGCATTGAGCTTGTCAATGATTGGTTGAGGCGTGCCCGCCGGTGCAAAAACTGCCCACCAAGCTACAGCGGAGAAGCCAGGAAAGCCTTGCTCTGCCATTGTGGGCACATCAGGCATCGAAGTCGAACGCGTCTCACCGGTTACGGCAAGCGCGCGCATCTTTCCGCCTTTGATGTGATTGGCAAGCACAGCGACCGAGCCGATACCCGACTCAACTTGGCCACCCAAAATATCAGCAGACATCGGACCACCCCCTTTGTAAGGGATGTGAATTACTTTGAAGTTACCCGCCTTTTGAACCAACGTCATGGTGAGGTGACCCAAACTACCGCTACCGACGGACCCATAACTTAAAGAGTCCGGCTTGGCTTTCGCAGCAGCGACAAACTCACTGAAGTTTTTGTAGGGTTTGTTTGCCGCCGTTCCTAACGCCATTGGCGCTGTGCCCACCAACATGACCGGCGACAAGTCCTTCAATGTGTCAAACGTCATCTTAGGCAGCAGTGAGGGATTCACTGCATGGGTGTCAAACACAAACACAAAGGTATAGCCGTCAGGCGCCGCCTTGGCGACATAGCCCGTTCCGATAGAGCCTGACGCACCTGTACGATTTTCAACAATGAACTGCTGACCGAGCGCATCCGACAATTTGGCTGCAAATAACCTCGCCAAAGGATCCACGGAACCACCGGGTGGGAAGGGTGACACGAAAGTGACAGGCTTGGTGGGCCATTGCTGCGCCAACGTGATGCCCGGCGCTGCGACGCACAATAAAGCAAGAGCCAAAGCCACCTGCTTGAAGTGTTTCTGAATCATATTCAAACCTCCACGATGTGTATGTAGACGAGTGCTTAAGCACAATAGAGTGATAAGTTTATACTCAGATAAGCAATACTCAGAAATATTTCCTTAGGAGATAACCATGAAATTCGACAAGACAGCCCTTTTTAGTGCGCTTACCCTCTGCGCGAGCGTGGTCTGCGCGCAACCAGCGCCGACGCCATTGCCTCTGGCTGCACCTGAGTCTCAAGGTTTCTCTGCAGAGGGCGTTAAACGTATTCACGCTTTTTTTGCCGAAGAGGTTGCCAATAACCGTATGCCTGGAGCGGTTTTAGCGGTGACCAAAAATGGCAAATTGGTTATTTACGAAGCCTACGGCTATCGCAACAAGGCCACGAATACACCAATGACAACGGACACCATCTTCCAATTGGCATCGATGACCAAGGTGATGACTGCCGTCAGTGCGATGACGTTTTACGAAGAAGGCAAACTGCCCTTGACAATGCCCATTTCAAATTGGTTTCCTCAATTCAAGGAACAAAAACTAGGAAAGCTCGGTGCCGACGGAACATTTTCAACGATGGCAAATAAGACGCCCATCAGCGTCCAAGATTTAATGCGTCACACAAGTGGACTGACTTACGGTGGACGAGGTGCAACCCCGATACATAAAGAATATCCGGCCGGCTCTGTCGTTTCTGCCGTGCAATACGATGGCAAAGCCTTGCTCGATAAGCTCGCCGCCGCTCCACTCCTGTATGAGCCTGGCACAACTTGGGACTACGGTTTTGGGCTTGACGTGCTTGGACTGCTCCAAGAAAAAATGGCTAACAAGCGCCTGGAAGAAATCATGCGTGAGCGTATCTGGAGCAAAGTGGGCATGAAGGACACGGGCTTTTCGATATCAGCTAAAGACGCGTCACGCTTTGCCCACCCCCTTGCAGTCGACCCGTTAACCAACAAACCACAATCCATACAATTACTGACGACCCCCATCAAGTACGACTGCGGTGGTGGTTGCGCGTACGGCACTGCCGGGGACTACATTCGTTTCGGTCAGATGCTGCTTAACGGTGGTTCGATTGATGGCAAGCGTGTGCTGGGTCCGCAAACTGTCGCACTGATGACCGCTGATCACCTCGGCACTCAAATCAAGAATCGCGTAGCCGTCACCGAGGCGTCCCGCGCAGAATACGGTTTTGGCCTGAGTGTCGCTGTCCGTAAGTACCGCGGCGTTTCCGCCATCAATGGAAACGTCGGCGATTACACCTGGAACGGTGCCTATGGCACGATGTATTTCGCAGATCCAAAAGAAAATATGGTTGTTGTCATGATGGCGGCCACTCCTGGGGATTTGCGTAAGCAGTACCGCGAACGCGTCAACGCCTTGATTTACGCCGCGTTGGAAAAATAGTACATAAAAACAATTACTTAAGACAAAGTCGGTCGATATGCAATAAACTGTGCGATTATTTTTTTCACATTTATCGCTGTCGTACCGACATCTATCCCATGCACACAACAACAATTCGATTCGCTGGCCTTTCTAAATTTGTCTGCGCAGCTGCATTGATAACAAGTTTTCAGGTTAGCGGCCAAACGCAAAGCACTGCAACGACACCGGCAACCAGCGGTCTCTTGACAGCCGCACAATACGACGATGTCGCGACGCTGCTCATCGGAAAAACACCAGCAAGTGGCTTGCCCGCCTCTGTTAGCCAAAGCCAAAAATGGGCCACGTACACGCAGACCGTTGAAACGAACTGGACGGAGTACACAGAAAAAATTGGCACCCCGATGGTGGAGTGGACAAAAACCGAAGTTCCCGCGGTGAGTGAAACCGTGTTCTACCCTTTTTCGGGGCCGGACTTCACGACAGCCTACCGCATCTACCCGAATGCAAAGCGATACATCATGATCGCCATGCAAAATGCAGAAAGACCGCTCAACCTCGGCTCGACCAATACGCAATTGACGGATCAAGCGCTGGATATTCTTATTTCGGCGTGGCAACTTTATGGAACCCACGGCTTCTTCGTTACCGAGTATCTTGAGCGGTACTACTATGCAACCCAAGGACGCGTAGGCTCGAGTACATTCATTACAATTTTCATGAAGTTGCAAGGGTTTGAACTTGATCGGATCGTTCCTATCAAGGTGAACTCAGAAGGCGATGTCGAGGAGATTCCCGCTGAAACACGGAATTGGCCCTCTGTTCGAATTTACGCAACAAAAGCGGGCAAGCCCATCGTGGTGGACTACCTGAAGATGGATTTATCCAACCCTGGGTTGCAAGCCTCGCCAGAGAATTTGAAGTTCGTTCAATTAGCGTCTGCGAATCCCACGCTATTTAAAGCGGCCTCACACCTTCCGCAAAATGCAAATTTCAATATGATTGCCAGAGAAATTTTGACGAAGGCACCGCTCGTCGTACAGGATGAAACCGCCCTGAACTACTCGGCGCTGATTAAGTCATTTGATGTAGCGCTGTACGGTAAGTTTGTGATTGCCCACCACGCCTTCCAAAGCTACCACACAGATTTAGCGCTTGCGTTTACTCAACGGTCTGACATCAAACCACTGAACTACCGCTTTGGCTATTACAAAGATGGAAACTACGTGGTGCTGATCGCACGTCGTAAGTAACAAAAAAATGATGGCTGGCTTGGGGGGGGGTGAGGTCAGGCTCACTCGACTAAAAAAAGTTACCTAGCCGGTTCATCCAAAAAACCGCCCGAGCGCAAGGTAACGACTAGCGTATCTCGCCATCCCCAATCCCCTTGCGGCTGAATGGGGGTGGTTTCATGAATGACTCGGGCGTCATCTAGCAACAACAAAGACCAAGGCTCGCTCAAGGTAAACCGTTGTCCTACTGGGCTGCTCACATCAAAAACTCTTGTCTCACCGCCCTTGATATCGTGGCGACCAATCAAGAATACTGCCACCAAGTCGACACCATCACGGTGCGCGCCCTCTGGGGTGGGCCGACCAATGCCATCGGTCGTATCGATGCGAAACGGATGGGCTTCGACATACCACTTCTGCTCACCTCGCAAACCCGAGGCGACTCGCCCTAAAAAGGAGAGCAAGTGTGACCAGGCCATCGTCTGAGTCATGGCTACCTCGAGCGGCTCAAACCATCGAAGCATCCCACCATGAAGCGCATTGTAAGAAAGCGGCTGCCAATGCGCACGGTTCGCGTGCTGTGTAACATTGTCACCGAGCACTATAAAGCTGCCATGGCGACGACGACGGTATCGACCGCCATCTTTCAAATACTGATCGGGAGGTAGATCGTTCCAGAAGCTGTTCAGGCGTTCTAACGCAGAGAGCTCCACGCCACACAAGCCGCTCACGGCGCGAGGGTCAAGAACAGCAAAGCCCTGCTCTTTTAACTTGAGGTGCAGGTCGGCGGCTGCTGTCAGTGGTGGTGCGAGCTGCGATGAAGTCATCTGTTTCCTAAACGTGCGGCGTGCCGGTATTCGTGCACCATCGACGCCGGCTTCAGGGCGATGTGTTTGGTGTGTCGACCCGATACACGTTCACGCCAAAGTCGAAAAGACGAGCGCTTAAGCTCGCGACGCATCAACTTTATCACCTCGGCCTCATTTAGGCCGAACTGGGTCGCAATCGCCTCAAAAGGCGTGCGATCTTCCCACGCCATCTCGATAACTCTGGAAATGTGGCTCGATGTATTCAAAATGTGGGGCTTCTCGCTCAATTCGTACCTCGCTTTGCCATTCAGGTATTTTCTCGGCCAACAAGTCGGCAAAGCGTTGTGATTTAAAGAATACGATACGCTCGTGCTCGTATTGCTGCTCGAGCCACCCCGTAAAATCCTCTCTTGAGCCACTATGCCGAAGCGGCGCGGGAGCGACATAGAACACAGACACGACATCCCAGACCGAGAGCCGTGCAGGGGCACCAGCGAAAGAGTGACCACCCAGCGGTCCGCGGCGAGAAGCGACTAGACCATGCGTACGAAGCACTTTGAGTAAATTCTCGACGTAGGAAACCGACAAGCTGAGCCGCCTCGCAAGCTCCTGCGTCGTTAAGGTCGAGGCTTTTGGTAGCTTAGCCAAAGAAACAACCAAATTTAATGCGTGTTTTGCTTCGTTTGCGCTCATGGCATCACTCTTTTTGAGTAGGATAAAACAGTTATGAGACTGAATTATCTATCAAATATCTATTCAAAGAATGATAATTCCGTAAAAATAACCTACAATCTACTCAATATCTACTCATACTAAATTTAAATTGAAATCATTAAGCCAACAATATCGGATCGGTGCCATTGCAAAACTTGCGGGGGTACCTGTTACGACCTTGCGCGTATGGGAAGCTCGGCACCAAGCACTTAGGCCCATTAAAACCGCGGGGCAGCATAGGCTTTACGGCGAAGAAGATCTTCTAAGGGCCACCCTCTTAAAACAATTAAGCGACCAGGGTTACGCCATCAGCACAATCGCCTCGCTCGATATTGCGGCACTCAACGACTTAATGCACAAACAGAACAGCCAAAATAGTAGCTTGGTAAAACTGGCAAGCAATCGAAATGTCTCGTTGGCTATCGTCGGCCTTGCACTTGCCGGGCAAGTCGAAAGCAAAGCGTTCTCGGCGCACCTGCAAAACATTCAGCTTGTCACCACTGGCGTGTACCAAAGCTTAGAAATGGTTCGACAAACGCCACCGAGCATTGCACCTGACATCTTTCTTCTGAAAATCAATACTCTGCATGAGATTGTGGTGCACGAGATTTTGCAAGCAGCGCGCGCCATGCGTGCAAGCAAAATTGTCGTGCTGTATAACTACGGCAGGGAGCAGGTTGTGCGCTCGATGCGCGACTACAGAATGATGGTACGCCGCGAGCCCTTGTCAGATTATGAACTTGCAGAACTCATCAATTCTGTGCTTGTTGTGGACGCTAGCCAAGAATTAAGTGAAACCACAACAAGCGTGACGATACCTGCTCGAAAATACTCCGATTATGTTTTAAAAAAAATAAGCGGGATTTCAACGAACGTTCTATGCGAGTGTCCGCGGCATGTGGCAGAGATCATTGCACAACTCGCCAGTTTTGAACAATATAGCCAGGAGTGTTTAAATAAAAGCGCCGAAGACGCGCACTTGCATGCTTACTTGTCATCGGTATCCGGATCAGCCCGCGCCCTTTTTGAACAAGCCTTAGAAAAAGTTGCTAGCCATGAAGGCATTGATCTGAATGCTCACGAATAAGCCCGATTGCTAGCGTTTCTGATCAGCACCGAAACCAGGAACTACCCCCATGACTTTGGCCATCGCGTTCCTCATCAACACAGCAGTAGTCATCGCCACGATGTTGATCCACTACGAAGCACTTTTCTGGCTTTCAAAAAAATTACCAACACTCTCTCAGATTCGCCCTCGCTTTCAAGTATTGGTTGGCGCTTTATGCATATTCCTTGTTCATGTACTTGAGATTTGGCTCTTTGCGCTCGCCTTCTACCTGTCGAGCAAAATCGACGGAATGGGATCTTTGACGGGAAATCTAGTCGATGCAGGAGGGATTCTTGATTGCGTTTACTTATCTTTTGTCACCTTCACCACCGTGGGCTACGGTGATGTCGTTGCACAGGGCGAACTCCGCTACCTTGGAGGCATCGAGTCACTAACCGGCATCATACTGATTACCTGGTCGGCCTCTTTTCTGTTTGTTGAGATGCAACGCAATTGGGCGGACCTACGTAAATTAAAATAGACAAAATATAGAGACAAAGCTATGAAGAAAACTTACGATTTCGTCATCATTGGCGCTGGCTCTGCTGGTTGCGTCTTGGCCAATCGACTGTCTGCCGACGGCTCAAAAACCGTACTCCTCCTTGAAGCAGGACCTTCAGACACGAACCCCTGGATAAAAATTCCTGCGGGAGTACCGCGTATCGTTGCGGACCCAACTATTACGTGGGGCTATCATTCAGAACCCGAGCCGGGTCTCAACGGCCGCAAGCTCCACTGGCCACGCGGCAAGACGCTCGGAGGCTCAAGCAGCATTAACGGTCATGTTTATATGCGCGGCACACCGGACGACTACAACGGGTGGCGTGACGCCGGCAACCCTGGCTGGGGCTGGGAAGATGTTTTGCCACACTTCAAGGCAACAGAGTGTCATTTCGCAGGCGAATCTGCCTTACACGGCTCACAGGGGGAGCTCTACGTATCAGCATTACAGGAGCCCCACCCTGCCTCTCAGGCTTTTGTAACCTCAGCGGTAAATTGCGGCATCGAGCAGAATGACGACTTCAATGGACCTAAACAAGCAGGTGTTGGATATGTACAGCTAATGATTCATCGCGGCGTGCGTTCTTCTGCAGCCAGATCATTCCTAAAACCCATTCGCAATAGAAAGAACCTCACCGTGGAGGTCAACGCCTTCGTCGAACGGATTGTAATAACTGGTAAACGCGCAACAGGCGTGCGCTATGAAAAAAACGGCGAGATAATTGAAGTCAATGCAGGAGAGGTGCTTCTTTCAGCCGGCGCGATCAATTCGCCGCAAATATTAATGCTATCAGGTATTGGGCCCACAGAGGAGTTGGTTAAACACGGCATCGCAGTGACACACCCGCTACCTGGCGTCGGGCAAAATTTACACGACCATGTGTACGTGCATGCGATGGCAAAAGTAAAGCCTGCGTTCTCAGTCAATCACAAGATTTGCAGCAATATTCGAATGATTCCTGAGGTGCTGCGCTATTTAGTGAGCCGCAAAGGGCTCCTCAACTCTGCCGCAGCGCAAGTGGCGCTGTTTGCCAAATCAGGCGTGAATTCCGATAAAGTCGATCTACAAATGCAGATGCGCCCCTTTAGCATGCTGGGAGCGGGTGGTATGTTTCAGGCAGATAATTTCCCGGCAATCACGGCATCTTGCGGCTTACTCCACGTGCACTCTGCGGGCTCGGTATCGTTGAAATCGGCTGATTTTCGTCAGGCGCCAAGCATGTTTGCAAGCTACCTCACAGACCCAAGAGACACGGCACCCTTGGTGTTCGGCTTACGGTTGATACGCCGCATCTTTTCCCAAGCGCCGTTCAGCAAGATGTGTACGGGGGAGGCCCTTCCGGGGCCAGACCGTCACACCGACGAGGATTTGATTGCCTATTGCCGAGAGCAAGCACAAACCATGTACCACCCAGTCGGCACCTGCCGTATGGGTTCTGATCCGCTCGGGGTGGTGGATCATCGTTTGCGCGTCCATGGAATCCAGGGCTTGCGTGTAGTGGATGCCTCCGTCATGCCCAAAGTACCCTCGGGAAACACGAGTGCACCCGTCATTATGGTTGCGGACAAGGCTGCGGGGATGATTCTGGAGGACTCTCGCAATTCCTCTCACAACCTTGGACGATGAATAGCAGTTGCCCACACAACAGCACCCCAGACCGCGCACAAGACGTTGATTTAAATGATATTATTTAGAAATTCTTTGGTGTAAGCGTAGAAGTATTGTATTGTTGATGTCACATTAACCTGCTATTCTCTTATGTGTAGGCTATTCGGCTAACACAGATATGTATCTGGTTAAGTTAAATTACTAGCTCAGAATTTTTTGAATTTTGGAGAAATCGGAATCATGCAAACGCAAGCAAACGACCTGAATGGATTAACTAACGGCGCGAAACTGGTGGGTGAATCCGTTCTCCCCGGCGCAAGCCTTTTGATGGATGGTCAGTTTTTAAACGGCGCAGCACACGCTGTCGTCGGCATCGGCGCACGTCTCGCGCTGGGTCCTCTGGCTGTGGTACTCGTCTGTGCTGATTCGTTCTCGAAGTCAGTCACCGACAAGTTCCTTTGGGATCACGTCAAGGATGGCATCGAGGCTCGCAAAGCTGCCA
>Ga0315906_10003505_pt1 | contig 20814 bp, 35 predicted proteins | sample LakEriMetagenome_4_FD_203526 | JGI IMG/M metagenome (GOLD analysis project Ga0315906, IMG submission 203526) | Freshwater fungal communities from buoy surface, Lake Erie, Ohio, United States - Buoy 2 MA122 | ecosystem: Environmental > Aquatic > Freshwater > Lake > Lake biofilm | place: USA...
CTTCAAGTGTTACATCTCCTGAGTTTATTGCGTTTGGCACTACATTAACTCCTTACTTTTCTACGCTTGCAGTTCCGACTACTACTCTTGCGTTGACAGATAGATTGGCGATTCGTTACTACGTTACGCATAGCGGTAGAACAATTACTCTTCACACTGAGAATAACCACTTGTGTCAGATCATTACCACGTTTACGACAGGATTAACTGCGTTAAACGGATTGACTGCTCAAGTGCAGAACTTTGCCGTAGGAACAACAGGTACGGACTTTAACATTGCAAGTGCGATATCTACGCATACGTTTAACCTGCCTACTGCTTCGGCTACTAATCGAGGTGCTTTAAGTAGTGCTGATTGGGCTTTGTTTACTCAGGCATATAACGATAAGATTAACTCAGCTGCGGTTACAGGCACGACTACTAAGACGTTGACTTTAACGCAGCAGGATGGCGGAACGATTACTGCGTCTTGGAGTGATTTAAACACCGATGCAGTTACGTCTGTATTTGGAAGAACAGGAGCGGTAATAGCTGTAAGCGGTGACTATACGACTGCACAGGTAACTGAAAGCGGTAACCTTTACTATACGGAAGCTAGAGTAAGTGCAAACACTGATGTAGCTGCAAACACAGCTGCTAGGCACAATGCGGTTACTTTAGGTACTGCCAATGGATTGAGTTTATCTACTCAACAACTTAGTCTAGGATTAGCAAGTGCAGGAGTTACAGGTGCTTTGAGCGGAACGGATTGGAGTACTTTTAATAACAAAGCAAATTCCGATGGCTCTAATGCAAGCGGGACTTGGGGAATAGCAATTACAGGTAATGCTGCAACCGCAAGTGAAGTTGCGTGGTCAAATATATCTGGACAAAGAACATTAACAAGAAACGATGCAGGATTGCAAGGTAATGCAGGTGCTAGGAGTGGTTTTTTTGAAACTATTAGTCCTGTAAACTATTATTCTGGAGCAAGTAGCTGGCAACACTTAATAGAATCAAGGCATACAAACGATTCTAATAATTATGCAATGCAAATTGCAGGTAGTTTCTTTGACCAAGAATTTTATGTAAGAAAAACAAATAATAGTGCGACTACCGCTTGGAGTAAATTATGGCACTCTGGGAATATAACTCCTGTAACTTCAGTAACCGCGTCTAGTCCATTGGCTTCAAGCGGAGGAACTACTCCTAACATTACTATTCAGCAAGCGAGTGGGTCACAAAGTGGATTTTTAAGCAGTACGGATTGGACAACTTTTAATTCTAAGCAGAACGCTCTAAATGGGACAGGATTTGTTAAAATTAGTGGTACAACAATAAGTTATGATAATTCGATTTACCTAACAACGGCAGCTGCTGCAAGTACTTACTTGGCTTTGGCAGGTGGTACAATGAACACTGGGGCAAAAATCCTTGGAGCATCTTCTGGAGCAGGTGTTGATGGTGGTTTAATTGAAATAAGAGAAAGAGATTACGTTTTAAATGCCTATAGTGCTTGGAGTTATAGCCCTGCAATTACATTTCATTGGGGCAATAGGTCAATAGTTAGAGTTGGACTAAGGTCTGACGGATTTATGGCTGTTGATGATGTAAAGTTTGTTACTGAAAACGGAGGAACTTGGGGAATAGCAATTACAGGTAACGCAGGTACAGCAAACACTTGGACTAATGCTAGAACAATTACTATTGGAAATACAGGAAAGTCTGTTGATGGTTCTGCAAACGTAGCTTGGTCACTTTCTGAAATAGGTGCATACGCAGCTACTAATCCTAGTGCTTTTATTGCTTTGACTGCTTTAAGCGGAGTTGCACCTATTCAATACAACAATTCAACAGGAGAAATAAGCATTACTCAAGCAAGTGGTTCTACAAATGGATTCTTATCTAGCACAGATTGGACTACCTTTAATAATAAGACATCTAACGTAGGCACGGTTACTAGCGTTGCTGCGCTTACTTTAGGCACTAGTGGTACTGACTTATCAAGTACGGTTGCAAATGGCACTACAACGCCTGTAATAACATTAAACGTACCCAACGCATCTGCTACAAATAGAGGGGCATTGACTGCTGCTGATTGGACAACCTTTAACAACAAGCAGAACGCTTTAACGAACCCTGTGACAGGCACAGGAGCAGCAGGGAGGGTATCTATTTGGAATGGTACTACTACACAGACGAGTGATGCAGATTTTACTTATGACTCAACTACTAATATATTAACAGCAGGGAATTATTATGCAACTGATGGTACCAGACAGGTTTTTTTAAATCCTGGTGCTGACTTTGGAAATGGTGCAAATCCTACAGTTCAAGTTTTAAGTAACCATGCTTTACAGTTTGCCACAAATAATGGCCTTAGAGCAATGATTACTGATGGAGGCAACTTCTTAATTGGAACGTCAACACCTAATGGTAACACGCTAAGAGTAAATGGCACAGGATGGTTTGATAGTGGTATATTTGCAACCAAGGGAGATTTTGGAACAACTTATACAACTACAAATGTACTTCAAGCAATTGCACCATCTGCAACTGATGCCAGTATGTTTCAAGTTGGTATGCTTGGCGTAAGCAATGGGTTTACAATTGATAGAGTTGCAAGTAACATTCGATATACTTTCTTAGACGGAGATGTTGGGATTGGAGCTACGCCTACCAACGGAGCAAGGTTGCAGGTTAGTGGGGTAGGTACTTTTCTTGGCAGATTAGATGTAACTGGAACTACAAATTATTCAGCATTAAAAACAGCAAACACCTCTGGTAATATCTATTGGGGTGTTGACAATAGCACTGGTAGTGATTTCACTGGAGTTGCTTATGCAAGATTTATTTATAGCGAAGGTGCATATCCATTAATAACTTATGTTAATGGCTCAGAACGAATGCGCATAAACTCAGATGGCAACCTTGGCTTGGGAGTAACACCTAGTGCGTGGACTCTAGGCAAAGTTATTGAAGTTGGAACTCTTGGAAATTCTTTTTGGGGACTAGGAATTAATTCTGTTCAATTGTCATCAAATTATTATTTTGATGGCGCATATAGATATGCTAACAATGGTTTTGCTAATAGATATGATATAGGTTCTAGTGGCGGACAACACATTTGGTTCACCGCCCCATCAGGCACGGCTGGACAACCTATATTGAGTTTTACCCAAGCGATGACGTTGACCGCATCTGGCAATCTTGGTATTGGCACAAATTCGATAAATAATAAATTACAGATTGGAACGACAATAGGATATGCAAATAATGCTTTTGCAATAGGAAACGGTTCAATAGATTTTGCAATTTTTCAAGAAAGTGGATTTACACAATTATATACATCAGGCGGTTTCCTATTTGCTACGGACAATACAGAAGCAATGCGAATCTTGTCTAGCAGAAACGTTCACATTGGGCCTACTTTTGTCTCCGACAACGGAGCAAGGTTGCAGGTTAGTGGGGATGTAAGTGTCGGAGCAGCAAGTCAAATAACTTTAACTTCAGGTGATTTAAGATATAGTTCAAATGCAGGATTTGGGATAGTTTCTGCTAATGGTAATAGATTAGTTAGTATTCAAAATGGAGCATTTGGAGTTACAGGCGCAGCTACCTTTAGCAGTAGTGTTAATATAAACGGAGCAACAATAATAACTGCGGATGCTGGAAATGAGCAATTAACAATCAGACGAGCAAGTAATACTAATGAGCAACTCATATTTGGTTTTCATTCTTCTGATTACGCACAAATACAAGCTGTTGAGCAAGGTGTAGCATACAGACCTTTAGCATTACAACCTAATGGCGGCAACGTGTTGATTGGAACGACTACTGACAATGGACTTAATGCAAGACTTCAGGTAAGGGATTTGGCAACTATCACTGGCTTTGCAACTGCTGGTTTAAGCGTAAGAAATGAAAGTGGCGTATTTGCTCAATTAGGGGTTGGGGTAAGTGCTGGATTTGTTGGGACTAGTTCAAATCATCAATTAAATTTTACTGCAAACAGTGTTGTTCTTGCTACTTTGAAAACAGACGGTGAGTTTCAAACTAATGCAATTAGCACTAGTTCTCCAGTAGGAGGAACAGCTGCTATATGGAAATTAGGAAAAGCTGCCACAGTATCTCCAACATCACCAAATAGAACTATTGAAGTTGAAGTTGCTGGAACAACTTATTATTTACACGCTAAAACAACAAATAACTAAAAAAAAAAAATGAAACCAATTCAACCAATTACAATCTGGAAAAATGGCGAAAGCCAAGAGGCTAACTTACTAAATGCCTACATCATCAACGACAACCTAGAGTCGTCTTGCACATTTTACTATCAGCTTTGCTCTAGCGGTGAGCAACCCGATACAATCGGACAATCGCTTGCAGAAGGTAATGTAGTAATGAGTGGAGAAGATTATTTGGCTTGGGATGGCGACAATAATTATGCGTTTACTTATATTGCCGAGAAATTAAACCTCACAATTCTATGAAAGTAAACTTAGCCGTTGCCGTTACAGACATCGAAGGCAAACAAATCCCTAACGAAAAAGGGGAAGAAATGCTTCTTAGCAAGCTAGTTGGAAACGCTCTATTCACCGCAGAGGACAAAGAAGACCCAATTCGAGTTTATGAGTTGGCTAAGAAAATCTACTACTCCGAGGGCGAGATTGAGATGACCAAAAGCGATGCTGACCTAATTAAGGAGAAGATTAAGGCAAAAGCATTCACCGTGCTTATTTTAGCGCCGCTCTACGAGGCTTTGAGCGAAAAGTAATGGTAATGGTCAACGACCAATCAGAGGGGCTTAAAACAGCCCCTTTTTTTATTGCTTTAAAATGCCTTATTTTTGATAAACGAAAAGCAAATGAATCTCTTACAGAAAGACGAAATAGGCATCCCATCCACGTTGGTAGCAATTATGGCAAATGTTTTTCAAGCGATAGGCGTGGATTTTATCAACGTAGTATTTACAATGTGTATTTCTGTGCTTTCAATCGTGTACTTGGTTTACAAGATTAAAAACGAGAAAGCAATCTTTGATAAAAGAAAAGATGAAGAAGGGAAGTAGCTCACAAGTAAAGCCAACTTCTTTTGGCAAGCGTAGAGAAAGAAAGGCAAAGAAGTCCTACTCTAAGGCATTAAACAAACCTAAGAAATACAGAGGCCAAGGCAGATGAAAAGTTTTTTGAGTTGGATAAAAGGATTTCTAAGCGAGAACGGAGAAGCATCTAGTAAGCGTCTTGTAGGTGTGATAACTGCAATAACCTTATCCTATACTCTTTTAAATAATCAACACGAAGCATTGATTTATTCTGTTGCTGCTTTATCAGCGGCAGCTCTTGGGATCACGGCAGCCGAAAAGATATTTAAGAAATGAAAATCAGCACACACCTAAACCTGGCAGAGGTTACTCGTAGTGACGCAGCAAAAAGACACGGCATCGACAACACTCCAACTGCCGAGCATTTGGAGAACTTTAGGCTACTAGCCGAGAAGGTATTTGAGCCTATTAGGCTTCATTTTAAAACCCCAATCTTTATCAGTTCAGGGTACCGATCTAAGGCTTTAAATGCCTTTATCAAGGGGAGTCCTACATCACAGCATTGCAAAGGAGAGGCCATTGATATTGACATGGATGGCAGCAACTCAGGGGTAACTAATAAGATGGTTTTTGATTTTATTAAAGACCGCTTGGATTTTGACCAATTGATTTGGGAGTTCGGAACAGATACTAACCCTGATTGGGTTCACGTTAGCTATTCTAAAGATAAAAACAGAAAGCAGAAGCTAAAGGCCGTTCGGTCTGTAGGCAAAACCACCTATATTCCTATTTAATGGAAATCATCAAAATTGCACGAAATGTGCATACTCTTTCACTAATCAAAGAGGAGAATCGAATAGCTCTTTTATCTGATATACATTGGGACAACCCAAAATGCGATAGAAAGATGCTTAAAGCTCACTTGGAATACTGCAAAGAAAACAAAATTCCAATCTTTGTTAACGGAGATTTCTTTTGCCTAATGCAGGGCAAGTACGACCCAAGAAGGAATAAAAAGGACATTCTACCTGAACATAACAAGGCAAACTACATTGATGCAGTAATTGAAGATGCAGTTGAGTATTGGAGTCCTTACGCTCATTTGCTAACTGTTATTGGATACGGCAACCACGAGACGGCTATTATCAAGAACCTAGAGACAGACCCATTGCAGCGATTTGTTGATTTGTTGAACTACACGAATAAAACAAATGTGCAGACAGGAGGTTACGGAGGTTGGTTAGTCATTAGGTACTCTTATTACGAAAGTACTATTCTAAGCAAGAACCTAAAGTACTTCCACGGATCAGGAGGTGGAGGTATTGTTACCAAGGGAGCTATAAACCTGACTAGAGCATTAGAGATGTATGAGAATATGGATGTGTTTATCATGGGTCACATTCACGAAAACGCAAGCCGTAACGATGTTCGAGAAACAATGGAGTACAATACAGGCAAGCGAAGTTATGAATATCTGCACAAGCCGATTCACCTTGCTATAACTGGTTCGTATAAGGAGGAATATCAAGACGGAGCATTTGGTTGGCACGTTGAACGTGGAGCCCCTGTAAAGCCTGTTGGTGGAAGGATTCTTATGCTAAATGGTACAAGAGACAGGACAGATGGTAAGCAGAATTATGAATTATTAATCGACAGCTGTAAGTTTCCGCTATGAAAGCTACACTAACATTTACACTGCCTGATGAGGATAGTCAGTATAGCGATGCTGTCAATGGTTATAAGATGCGTACTATTCTATGGGATGTTGACCAATGGCTTAGAGCTAAAATGAAGTATGAAGAGCTAAGCGATGGTCAATACGATGCGTTTAAGGAAACAAGAGACCACCTTCGTAGGTTATTAATTGAAGAGAATATAGATATAGAGAAATAATGCCACTACCTAAGCCAAAACCGAAGGAGACTCAATCTGAGTTTATTTCAAGATGTATTTCAGATTCTATTATGACTGCTGAGTTCCCTGACAGAGATCAGAGAGCTGCCGTATGCTATTATCAGTTTACCAATGGAGGACAAGGAAAGAATTAAGATAGCTACTCTATCATTTATGATAGGCGTTGTTTTGACATTTGTGATATTCCCTAGACCTGAGTCTGAGGTAGTTTACAGATATTCTACAAGAGTAGAAACTGACACAATTTACTCTCGAAAAATCGACACGGTTTACATCCCTAAAAACAAGATAAAAACAGAGATTTTAAGGGACACAGTACTAATTGATTTTAAGCCGCAAATTAGCCTGTTTGAGAGTACTTTTCCTTTCGAGTATGGAAGTACTAAGGTAAGCGGAGAAGTCCTCGGAGAAGTGCTTAAAATGACCGCTACGAGCGACTACAATATCCCTGTGGTAACTAATACGATAACCAACACAGAAACTCGAACAATTATCCAAAAGCCAAAGGGAATATACCTCGGTGGAGTGGTTAGTTCCAAAATGGAACTTGGTGCTAAAGTTGCCTATTTGGACAACAAGTACTTGTTTGAATATCAGTACCAACCTTTCCAGAAAGTACATCAGATAGGTGTTAGTAAAAAGTTATTTTAATCTGTAGGTTTAAATTTAATATAAAAATTTACACTCACAGGATAAAACTAGGCGTTAAAATAAACCATATTACTCGGAAAATTTCCGATAATGTGTAGTACTTTTTACAAAAACGTCACATAAAGTGCAATATATGTGACATTAATATACAAAAAGTAGGTTAATGATGGGATATTAATCCAAATCGTGCAGTTAATTACACTTTTGGCAGTATATAGCAAATAATGCCGAAATATAGTTTAAAAAATATCTGTTCACGTTTCATAAACAATAAGTTTTTCGTAACATTTTCTATGTAAATTTGTTACAAGATTAAATCGTCTCTCAACTCCTGCTGCATCAATTTTATTAACTCCTGTTTTTCCTTAATGTCTTGCCAGTTGTGGGAGCCGTCTAGCTCATCGTATTTACTCTCTTGGTTTGCTTGAATCTTTAGCAGAACTAGGTAGCCGATTAAGTCATTCAACACATCTTCATCATCCTTGTCTAGTGATCCGTTCTTAATTCTCTTTAGCTTGTCATCTATTCGAACCATTATTCCTTCTTTTGGGGACAAATTGCTAAATACTCCTAGAGGTTCTAGTGCTGAGTTCCCATACTTTTCATTCTTTGCTATCAGCATCACCTTAATATCTCCAAGAATTTGATATACGTGTTCGTTAAATGTCATAAGTGTATCTCGATAAATTTAGTCCACCAATAAGCTAGGGCCATAATCAATGTTATGAACCCTAGCCGTATGGAAACCTGTTTAATTTTATTTAAAGAATCTTTTAATAACACTTTCTTTCTGTTCCTTGTGGAGGTAGAGCTTCTGCCTGAGAATCTCAATAAGCTCGATAGCTATGTGATTGTCAATCTCAGCTATGTTATCCATGTAGTCAATAACGAGTTTTCCTGTTTCCGTATCGACAAAGAAATCTAAATCTTCGTACTTGTATTTAATCATTTGTAGTTGTGTGTTAGGTGTCTCTGTATTAGTTCTAGTTTTATTATATACCGAGGGTTCTGTAGCAGTTCTGCAAGTCTAGGCTCTACAGCACCACAGAAGTAATTGTAGAAGATGTCTCCTGCTTCAGGGTGATCTTCCATCTCCATATCTGCCTTAATGCCGTTGCGTTCACAGAACACACAGGATCTAACAGCCCTCTTGATTTGGTCCTTTGAGTATTTCATCAATAACTGAGTTTAGGTAAGTAACGTAGATTGCTAGAATTAGTGCAAACATTCCGAATCCTACGCTTACAAGCCATAAAGCTACGCAGAATCCTATTGCTACGTTTAAGAATTTTAGAATTTTCCAAAGTATTGGTTTCATTTAGGTATGAATTTTATGGGTTCATCAGTTACATTTCCATTGTAATCTAGCAGTTTACCATCTTTTTCAAACCATACTTCAACGTGCTTGCTTCTATAATTTTGCACTAGGACCTTAATCTTATCCTGCACATCCTCTAGGGAGAGCCACTCCCCGTGACCAATATCCTGCCACGGGGTGTACTCATTGAATTTATTGATAAACCTACGTTTAAGCGTGTAATCAGAACGGCAGGCTGCTTTCCGTTTGGGCATACTCTTTTTTACTTACATGACCTGCTTCTTTCTTCTCAGCAACTACAGAAGGCTTGTTGTCTGACCAGAATACCTTTCCTGATCCTGTGTAGAACTTAGGCTTCTTAGCTTCTCTGTCCTCTTTGGACTGCGATACATAAGAGTTTACATTCTGACCCCATTCGTTTGCTGTGTCGTTCTGACTAATGGTGATTGATACACCTTTTAGACCTTTTGCCTTTACTGTGTTTAGTAAAGTTTCTAGTGTTTCCTGCTTGAGAAAAATCTCAGATAAATTTGCCATAATTGTTGTTTTTTAGTTTGTGAAGTAATAATAATTGTTTCATTTTAAAGATTCTAGGAATTGGTCATATTTTTTCATGAAGTCATCGAAGTTTTTAACTATCCAGTACTGACCTCCTGACTTTTCTATGTTCTCCTGATAGACTTTCTGATCTTGACTCTGCCTGTCCTTGCCTATCTTGACCTCTATTTTTACCGACCTTCCAAGGATTGTAGCTGAAATATCTGCTGATCCTTTGGTTGATGTTGACTTGCCCCAAGTCATAGATCCGATGGTCTTGGTTCTTCCAATTACATCGGTCACTTGCTTTCGGTTGTCGATTGGTCTACCCATTGTGTTGATACGCTCTGCTTGGTATCCACTTAGCTCTAGGAACTCCTTGACGCACTTGGTTAGTCCATTGGCTGTCTTATCCTCGTACTTCGGTGTTGATATAGCATACTTCGGCACATTGGGATAAGATTCTAGCATCGACTCTTGCTTGAGTTGTTTTAGAATGTCAAGTGGTTTCATATAGATAGTTGCTTATCAAGTTGATTGTACTGCTCGATTGCTTTAAATATCTGATAAACTACTTGGGGAACTATTGCGTTTCCACCGGCTTTTATTGATTCTTGTCTCCATTTAGAAAAGCTAATAGAGTCCAATCTGTCGGAAAGCCCATCATCTCCATCACAAATTGGGGGGACAGTTGGGAACATTTGGAAGTCTGCTCCTGGTAATTTATTGCGTCTTTTAATGAGTTTGTCATTGGGTTGTGACCTTCCCTCGGAGCGTTGCCTCTCCTCCCGGCATTCATGTCCGATACTGTCGGAGTCGGAAGCATTGTAGGCAATAAACCAAATTCTATCCCTTCTGTGCGGGGCGTTAACGGCACAAGCTGGAAGTAAAAACGGTGTGACTTCGTAGCCTTCAGCTTCCAGGTCAGCCTGCACTTCGTCGAATACCAACCCTCCATTCCAATTAGTAAGCCCGCGAACGTTTTCGCCCACAACCCAGGTCGGTTGAATCTCCCGAATTGTTCTAAGCATCTCAGGCCAGAGGTGTCTCTCATCCTCTTTTCCAAGTCTCTTTCCTGCGGATGAGTATGGTTGGCAAGGGAATCCGCCTGTAAGGATGTCAATTGTTCCTCTGTGAATAGAGAAATCTGTTTTTGTGATGTCATTGTAAGTAATTGCTTTTGGCCAGTAATATTTTAAAACTTTTTGTCCGAACTCATTCCATTCGCAATGGAAAACGTTTTCCCAACCCATCCATTCTGAGGCTAAATCAAAACCTCCAATTCCGCTAAATAATGATCCGTGTCTCATACTAAAAAGGCAAATCAAAAGCCTCTAAATGCAATACAGGATTCTTATAGTCAGTTCCAAACCTGCTTAGGTATTGAAATGCGAGTACCCTATTGTCTTCTCTCATCTTTAGCCAAATCCCTTGGGTGTAAGTCTTATCATAGTCTCCAGGTCTCTGCTCCATAAACTTATCCCAGAATACTTCAAATGGGATTTCCGTAATCTCGTCTAGTGCTTCAATCATTGCTTAAATCTTTAAATGTGATAGGATACTGAGATAGGTAAGGTAATACTGCTTCTAGCTTAGCAAACTTTATGTATGCACCATTGACATCTAAAGCCTTTATCTGATGTATCAGAATCTTTGGCTCTCCTTTTACTTGGTCAAATGAGTATCTCACAATCTCAAATGAACCTAATTGTTTTCCGTTAATTATCATTTTTTCAAGTGTTTATATATCGTTGTTCTACTTACATTCAGCATCTCGGCAAGCTCCGACCTGTTAAAGTCAGGTATGGCTTCCTGAATCTGCTGTATCTTTCTTTCAATCGACTCATTCTTTAATGAGCGAACCAACTCGTTTAGCTCTGAACTCTCAATCGAGTTAATCTTAATCTTTTTAGACATGGCAATGAAGTAATTACTCAACTTCTCTGCCTTTAGGAGACTATCCTTGCTTACCCAATCAAAACCACTAGAATTATTGTAAGCAGTAATCGAATTAATAATCAGAGCGAATCTAGGGATGTAAGCCTTCTGCTTACTCAACATACTCTTGACATACTCAGAAATATCATCTGAGTTCTGCATATCCGTAATGTTGTTAAATATCCGTTCCCATTCCTGCTCTGCTTCCGTATCAAATCGTATCACTCTAGGCTCAATCTCACCGAACTTATTGAACTGCAAGACTTCTTTTCTTATGAGGTTATAGAACTGCGACATATAAGCCTCGTACCAATCCAATACTTCCTGATCTATCGCATTCCTGTTATAATGCTCAATGTCCTTATCAGGATAGCAAACAAGCAATCTATCTAGGAATCCATTGTCCTTGTTCTCCAAGGTAGAAATCTGCGAGAATATCCCAGGCTGTATGCCTCCAAGAACAGGAATCAATGGCGATTGAATAAAGCTACTCTTTGCAGTCTTTCGAGTCATGATAGCCTCCTGATTCGACCAACATGACAGCCAAAACTCTAGGTCAGAGCCAGGCTTGTACTTGTTCATGTCCTTAATCCATCCGTTTAGCTCATCCTTAAATACTGCAATGCCTACTGCGTTCTCCTCATGTAAATCCGCCAATGCCTCCACAGTCACATCGTTCACAATAATCTGCTTTCTAACAGGCTCTTTGACTTCCTCCACATCTTTCTTATCCTTTGTAGAAAGCTTCTCATATTCCTTGTACTTCTTGTATTCGTTCTGATAGTGCTTAATCTCAAAACTATTCTTTTTAGCCAATGGGAATATGACCGCATTTATACTAGGGGTCTTACCTAGACCTGCCTTACCAATTAATCCTAGCCAAATGTTTACCGACTCTCTCCATCCTGTCTTGACCTGAACCTTGCAGCTGTTACCAATACATATAGAAATGTACCAAAGTAAGGAGCAACCCATATAGTCAATAGAATGATTCAATGTTTTCTGATTCAACAGAATATAATTCTGTAATGTCTCAGGGAACACTTCTAGCGGAAATATCAGCTCTTCCTTTGGAATCTCTATTCGCTCAATCTCTACCTTCTTGATCTTGCGTTCTCCATATCCTTCCTTGTACAACTCTCTAGCAGCCTCAGAGTAATTTCCACTAAAGAACTTCCATGCGTAGATAGCAAATGGGCTAAGAGGTGTCTCATGCGGGTAGATGGTTGCAGTAGTAAACAGATAGCACAGACCTGTGTCCTTGTAGATAAATCCGTGTAGTGCATCCTTGCTTTCTACTTTGCGTAGAACTATGCGATCAGATAGGTGCTTAATGGCACTAAATTCGCCTTGTAAGAGGTCCAATGCCTTGTTCCTATGGTTATAATCATCCCAAGGTGTTAGACCGCTGTAATCGGCCTCTTTTGGCCTCGTTTCATCTACCCTCTCCTCATAATGAAAATACTTACATAGATTCATCAACAGATCACGCTCTTCAGGGGTAATCTCCTGGACTTGCTCATAAGACAATTCACTTACCTGATTATCGTAGATGTAGATGTATCCACCTGAACCTCTAGTCTCAATCAAAGCCTGAGAATGTCCCTTGAGTGTAGCAAGCTTTCTGTTGCCTTCAACCTTAGAGCATCTGTAGATAATGTGATACCCTGAGTTAATAGTCTTGTAGATTACGAACTTCCTAGCAAAGTCATCTATGTAATCTGAAACGAATGCTATAAACTCATTCCAAAATTTCTTACCCTCTTGTACACTAGGGAATACTTTTAGGTCTATGTCTATACATTCAGTACCATAAAATCCTGTAATAATACCATAACCTTTAGTTTTAGACTCTAGCCTTTCTAACTCGGCTTTTTCTATCTTTTTGGTCTGGTATTCCTTCCATAAAATCAGCGGTTTTTTGCCTTCTGATATGGGCATGACGCTGAAGCCAGCGTTCAATAAATTAATTGCTCTTCCTAAAGTGACGTTCATTGCGTTTTACAAGTGTTTGTAGAAAATGGGCTATTTTTGGCAAAAAGTGTACACTAAGTTTACACTAAGTTTACACTAGAGTGTAAACCCCTAAAACCGCTTATACTCTCTAATTTGGCCGATTTTTGGCACTTTTTTGGCTTAGGTTTACAAGTTTACACTTTTTTTGTTAAAGTGTTTTTTTTTACCACCTGAAAATTTATTTTTTTTCATTTTTCCCAAAAAGTGTTCAAAGTGTTCACTTATTGCGATTGGAGCCAATGGAGGCCGATTTTGGTTTACACTTAGGTGTACACTTAGTGTACACTTGTGTACACCCCTGTTCTGATCTTGCGAACCCAGTATTGGACCTGTCCATAGGGTATGTCTAGCTTGTAAGAAATGTTAGCTATTTTGTATCCATCCTCCCATAATCGTTGCACTTCTCTAAGATTTTTTATGGTTATTCCTTGTCTCCTGCGGTAGGTAGTCAACTTAATAATCTCACAGATTTGGTGATGTGATAGTCCAGTGCGTTCTGTGATCTGCTTGTAGGGGTAATCGTTCTTGTACATTTCAATGACCTCATCTGCTAGTTTAAGATGCGCTCCGTTATTCTTAGCACGCTCGTTGGTCTTTAGATATTCCTTGTAGAGAAAGTTGTTTACTACATGGAATGATACTCCTAGAAACCTAGCAATGTTCTTGTTCTTTATTTTTAGCTTGTAAAGTCTGATGACTTCGTCTTTCTGTTCCTGTGTTAGTGATGTCATGTTAGTAGTTATAGTTGCAGTAGTCAAGGATATTTGTTAAAATGCGTTCTAATTCATTACCATTAATAGGTACTGAATCATATTCTACCTTATAGCTTACTATTTGGTCAAATCTCCTATTGTTTTTTACCACCATGGCCTCGATAAACCAGTAGCTATCGTAGAATCCAAATAGGTAAATATCATCCTTTAAATGCGTTACAATTATTTCTAGGCTACCTAGATGCTCTTCTTCTAATTCAATAAAGTTCATAGTTCTTCTTCTCTAGTGTTTACAAATTTCTTATTGTTTAAATCTTCTTCCTCCTTCATGGATATGAACATATCGCAGTACTCATATTCATAAGGCGTTTCAATAAAGTAAAACTGGTAGTAATTCGGAATAGCCGTATATCTGTAGCACTTGCTCCTGATGGGGCAATCTATGCCCTCGCACATGGTTATATCGCTCATGATAGTAGTTCTTTAACATAGTCCCTACACTCTTGAATCCTAGCCTTGGCTGTCTCAATTACCATAGGGTCATAGTCTATTTCAAATTCTTTTACTCTATAGCTGTTATCTACATGAGCGTAGCTTACAGGCTCCTCATGGGTCAGGTAGTCAGGGGTGTCCTGAAGCGTGTACACTAGCTTAGCCTTTCTAAGCCCTGTCAGGTGCATATATACCTGGAGCTGATAGTAGTAACCCATGTCAGGCTCCTGATCGAATAGAGGGAATGTAAAGCAGTCCCAGGAGGTCTTGAAGTCATAGACTATACCCTCATGCATACAGTCAGGTGTACCTGTGAAGAAATCATCCTCAAAGTGGTCTAGGTTCTTAATCATAAAGTCCTTATCCATAGCAACAGAATAGAACTCTATAGCCTGATCCTCTAGTGCCAATCCTTTCTGCAAATACTTAGAATTAATCTGCTTCTTGATTCCGTAAATCTGCTCTTTTACCCATTCCTCTAGGTAGCTCTTTGTAGTCTGGGATAAAGTCTCAGACTTAGACCTTGGGTTAGTCATTAACTTACCCAAGGCACTTGCTCTGCATTTAAAATTCATCCTAGTAGAAGTTTCTCGTTTTCAGCTGTCAGAATATACACAGCCTTAATCTGCTCAATAGTTACTTTTCCACTAGCTAGGGAATCCTTGGCTCCTTGCCACTTAGGATGCTTTGGACTAATCTCCTCCTTTTTTGCACCATGATCATTCGTACTATCAGGGTCTTTGGTATCGTCAATCAGGAATAGTCCGTTCAATGCATACTTTCGAGCGTATGAGCTGCTGCTTCCAAACGACTGCGCTATATCCATGCCCTTGCGATTGACATCAATCCCTGCTTGAGCTGTGACCGCTCTGCCTTCTGTTCTACCTTCTTTATCCACCTGAATAGCAGCAGTAGATTCGATAAATACTATTCCACCTACTTCTTTTACCTCATCCTCTATGGTCAAGGTACATTCGTACTTTAACAGCAGGGGCTTTAGAGCCTCTAGGATGTCCTCGCAAGATCGGTACTTGTACTTCCCGAATGCGTTAAACTGATTCTTTGGAGCCTTTAGCTCCGCCTGGATTGCAATTAGTTCTTTCATGTGTTTGTGTGTTTGTTTTAATTAAGTAAAGTTCTCCGATTAATTGATCTAATTTTTTTACTAGGTCGTCCATGTGATTAAGTAAATTAAATTAATAAGTATTAGAAGTGTCGATGCTATGAGAAAATCTATGACAAAGTATTTTTCACTATGCTTTTTCACTATACCTATGCCTAGAGCTATCAGGACTGATAGTATCATGAAACAGGCAACATAGACAAAGGTCATGGCTTGTGATGTCTTAGAGTAGCAGACTTTGCGTACCTGAGTCCGTACTTATCCCATAGAAGCTCGAAGGTAGTAGCAATGGCTATACGCTTCTCTAGGGTAATTTCCCCGTAGTGCTTGGTGATAAACTCATCTACCATCTTTTATCCAATTAGGGTCTACAAATACTACCCATTGATTGCCTATCTTCTTAGGTGCTTGCACCCACTCAGCAGGGAATTTACCAGACCTGATAATCTGGTGAACTCGAGTTGATTTTTCACTATAGCCCTTCAGTACACCGTACTCTTGAGCTGACATCATTTCATAAAACATTTCTTAACCTCCTGTTCTAACTGTTCAACAATAAATGGATCTAGCACAGAACAGATAGTCCTGTAGTGGTCTGAGAATTTCTCAGTCAGGTCATCGTAGATGTCCAAGGTCAGGGACTTTCCCCCACCGAAATAGAGTTCCAAGGATATGCCCTGGTTCTCGAAGGATTCCAGCTCGAGGGACAGCCCTGACTGGTCTAAGCAGTAATAATGGTCTTTTAACATGATTAAAGTGTTTAGTGATAAGCGAAATTACAAAAGTCTATATTCAATGCAAATAAATAATTAGTTTTTTTTTCCACTATGGTGATTTTTTTTTCCACTATGGGGGACAAGTCCAACATTTTATTTTCCACTAGGGTCTTATTTAGAATCATTCTGTTTTACACTATGGGTTTTGTTTTCCACTATGGGTCAAGCCGCCATGTTTTCCACTAGGCCATGTTTTCCACTATGGGCATGGGTACGAGGTCGCCATTGGGCGCGTTCGGGCGCGGCCTTGATATCTACGTCAATCCATAAACATAGAAAGCCTATAGGAGCTATTTTTAAGCCCGTAGCGGGACGATATTTTTATTTTGGTATCCTTACATAGGCAAAGTATTTAAAGGTCTTATAATGGCTTAAAATGGCTTAAAAAAAAAGCCCTATAATTTAGGGCCTTATTTTAGCTTGGAAATTTTGTATTTAATACTTGCCAAACGCAAGTAATAAATTGATTTGAGCTTCTGGAATAATTGGAATTAACGCAATTGTCTAAAATTGCCTTATAAACATTTGAATACTTTGGGCCGTATTGGTCAATCATTTGGTCCACAAATTTTGCCGCGGATTGGTAGGTTTTATTTTCCATATTTTTAGATATTATTTTTTAAACAAAATGTATCAAAGTACGCGTTTTCTTGCGCTTGAATGTATCTAGATAATTGCTCTAATTCCTTCAATTCTTTGTACTTATTTGAATTGCTGGAATAGGCGTAACCGTCGTAATATATTGGATCACCTTTTTTAATTTTTGCGCTTGTTTCTTTGCAAGTACTTGCAAATTTAGAAATCATAAATTTTCCCATTTTTTTTGAATTTAGTTAGTAAAAAAAGGGACCTAGTTAGGTCCCTATAATTAGTGAATTATTAGACCTACCTTCTTATTCTCGCTTATCCATTTTGTAGCGTTCAAATCATAAACGGACGCGTCAAAATATCCGTTACTTTCCAGCTCTTGCAAAGAATCAAAGATGCGCGCGTGTCTCTCATTATCTAGATCAATCAATTGATCATTTTTTGATCCAAGGCTAAAAATCAAATCCATATTTTCAGGAATATCAAAATTTCCTCTTATAAACGAATGACTCTTTGTGTATGCATAAAAACGGACCGACGGATTCAAACTCGCAATTTGTAGCCATTTAGCAAAGTACGCGGGAGAATAAAAGTCTCCAGAATCATGAATACGGATATAAATTTGTTTATCCGTTTTTACCTTTTTTATTGTTTTGTCGATCAATTCAACAAAATTTTCAGTTTTGCTCAATTCGTAACGGTAGCTCATTCCCTTTTCTACACTATTAAAACGGTAATTTCCTTTTTTTGCATAGCATAATTTTAGGCATCCAGCAGCGAACGGGCAAGTTATTTTCCCGCTCTTTTTATCGTTCCCAGCAGGTATTGAAAAATTGAAAATTTTAACGCCAAATTCAATTTCTGTTTTTTGGAGCTTGCTATTTGCTTTTCCGAGTAAGTTTATCATGATTTTTTCGTGTTTAAGGTTAAAATTTAATCCCACAAATTATAAACGTGTTGTATTTCTACTTGCAATTCCTCAGCTAACTTTTCAAACAGTCTTTCTCTTATTAAGCTATCCGAAACGCCTATATATTCGTAAACGTCACCGTCACGGTACAACTCAAACAGTAAACCAGCAAAGGTGGCTTTTTCGCTTAGCTCCAATCCTAATTCGTCGCCAGGGTAATTTTCGAGATAAAATTTTTTGATTTCCATGTTTTCTGTTTTTTAGTTTTCCAATAATTTAAGACCTAATAAGTAGCCTAAAAAAAAGATAGGCAAAAATCCGATAATTAGGTAAATGATTTTTCCAATTACTTTAAGTGCTTTCCTCATTTTTTCAGTAGTTAAATTCAATTCGATCTAATTTTAAATTCCAGGAATCCTCTAAACTTACTATAGACCTGGAGCTCCAATTGAAAGGAGCTAATTTTTTAGCCTTCATATTTGCTCCCCTCATGCTTTTTGCTTGAATGATTGTGGTAAAAATTACCTGGTGCATCCCGTGACGATCTAGTTTTGAGTACTTTAATCTGTAATTTCTCATAGTTTTTTATTGGTTTTTAGTTAAACATGAAGCAAAGTTACAAAGGTTTATATTGATTGCAAATAAATTGTTAGTAATTAATTAATTTAAATTCAATCTAAATAATAGACCTTTGAATAATCAGATATTTCAGAAATTATTACGGTTGTAACAAAATTGTCTATTTATGCCTAAAGGCGGAAAAAGAGAAGGATCGGGGAGAAAGCCAAAAGTTAACGAAGTCAAGCTTGTTGAAAGTATGGATGCTATATCGGTCCCTGATGAAATATGGCGCGCGCTTTTGTACAAATGTAAACAAGGCGATACTGGTGCCTTAAAATTGTGGCTTAGTTATCGGTATGGTTTACCTAGGCAACAAGTCGATATTACTACCAATGGGGAATCCATAGCACCACCGATCCAATGGCTAACTAAAGGGATCGAGTTTAAAGATGTAGAGTCGATAGAATTTGATCCCGTGGATAGTATTAAGATAGGCATCCAATCCCTTGAAAATGAGGGGGATATGTAACAATATGTATCAATATAGGGGGGGGTATACTTTCGAGTGTAGCCCAACCAGGGGGAAAACCCAAATGCCCAAAATTCAGATATTCAAAAAAAGGGGTACCCCATATCCTGAGTGTACAGGAATGAAACGGAAAATCAAAATGGTGAAAATTCAGATATTCAATGATTCAGCTCTTACCTGACTACAAGCCTTTATTCTATGAGAATCCTGAGACTAGGTACTACTTGATTACAGGTGGTCGTGGTTCGGGTAAGTCATGGACTTTGGCATTGTTTCTCTTGAACTTGACTTATGAGAAGGGTCATGTGATATTGTTTACGAGATGGACGTTGGTGTCTGCGTTTATTTCGATTATCCCTGAGTTTATTGACAAGATTGAGATAATGGGTAAGGAGGGTGACTTTGAGATTACTCAGACGGAGATTATCAATAAGCGGACAGGGTCAAAGATATTGTTTAGGGGTATTAAGACTAACCATGGCACTGCGACTGCGAACTTGAAGTCGATTGCGAATGTGACGACATGGGTATTGGATGAGGCTGAAGAATTGGGGGATGAGGATGTGTTTGATAAGATTGATTTGAGTATCAGAGCTAAGGATAAGCCGAACAGGGTGATCTTGGTGATGAACCCTAGTTTCAAGAGTCATTGGATATATAAGCAGTTTGTCAGGGATAAGAGGGATGATACGACTTACATCCACACTACGTACTTGGATAATAAGCAGAACTTGAGTGAGTCGTTTGTGAAGGCTGCTGAGAAGTCGAAGGTAGAGAACCCTCATCGGTATGCACACTTGTTCTTGGGGGTGTGGTTGGATGACAAGGATGGCTTGCTGTGGAACAGGGAGATTATTAAGAAGGCGAGGTTGGCAGAGGCTCCGAACCTGAATAGGATTGTGGTGGCGTTAGACCCTGCGATTACTGCGAACATGGATAGTGATGAGACAGGTATCATCGTGTGTGGTAAGGACAGGGATGGGAATGCGTATGTGTTGGAGGACTTGAGTGGGAAGTACTCTCCGAATCATTGGAGTAAGATTGCTAATGACGCTGCGTTCAGGTGGAATGCGGATTGTATTGTGGCGGAGAAGAACCAGGGTGGTGACATGGTGGAGGCTGTGTTGAAGAGTCAGGGTGTTGGCACGAGGGTGAAGTTGGTGTCGGCTACGAAGGGGAAGTATGTGAGAGCGGAGCCTGTGTACTCGCTGTATGAGCAGGGGAAGGTGTACCACGTAGGGTCGTTCCCTGCGTTGGAGAATCAGATGGTATCGTTCGATCCTGAGCGAGGGAAGTCGCCCGATAGAGTGGATGCGTTGGTATGGGGATTGACTGAGTTGATGGTGAAGAAGAAGGGTGAGGGGTTTGTGCTGATAAGGGGGAAATTATTTAGGTAAAATTTGTACTTTTACAAATAAAATAGAAATAGATGAATCTTCTCAAGGCATTTAGAACTAAGGAGCTAGGCTTACCGCAGGCGTTGCAATGGCAGTATATAAAGGGGGTTTGGATGCCTTACGATGCAAAGGACAGCATATTTATAGATAAGGCGTATAAGAGTATCCCTGTAGTACAGTCTGTGGTTTCTAAGATTGTAGAGAAGTCTGCTGACGCAATTCCGATGATGTATAAGGTCAAGGACAAGCGATTTGCAGAGAAGTACTTTGCTAAGAAAAAGCATCTAAAGAGTAGAGAGAACGCTACGGAGTTGGCTAAGTTGCGAGT
>Ga0315906_10003506_pt1 | contig 20811 bp, 12 predicted proteins | sample LakEriMetagenome_4_FD_203526 | JGI IMG/M metagenome (GOLD analysis project Ga0315906, IMG submission 203526) | Freshwater fungal communities from buoy surface, Lake Erie, Ohio, United States - Buoy 2 MA122 | ecosystem: Environmental > Aquatic > Freshwater > Lake > Lake biofilm | place: USA...
ACCTTGAGGTGGGTAACGTACCTGGAAACTCACTACCCTTTGGTTTCAGGGGTCACAATCTTCTAAAAACCACCGACCTTGCAACAAATGCAGACCCTGATTCCAACGCAAGAATCAGCGGAAGAGGCGTTACAACCAACCTCAGAGGATCTATTCTTCCTCCTATCCCATTTAGAACAAAAGTAACTCGTGGTGCCGAGTTGGAAAACTATGATTGGTTAGGTCAACCTGCACAGACAGAAAATCCTTCATCATTGTTCCACTGGGGTGTGAAATTCGAGAGAAACAATTATGCATTGAATCCAAACGTTTCAAACGAAAAGAACGGATTGATTTCGTCCTTGTCCAGGTTTATGGGTATCATGAAATTGGATGCTCTTGTAACGGGTTCAGGCGCAGACAACTTAAATAACAATAAATTTACTTTGGCACGCGTAGCCCTCTCTGCCACCTCAAGGTCTAACTTGACAGGTTCTGTCGAGCAACACATGAGAGAAGCAGCCTACATTAGAAACGGAAAAGTGAATCCATCGAGTTACACAATTTCTGATGATTTCTTGGGTAATCGGTACACAATGGCAACCTTGTTGAAAGAACTGACCCCATCGGAATTCAATAAGTTTTCTCCATACACCAAGTTCGTCACTTTTATGCATGGCGGTTGGGATGGCGTAAACATCCTAGATAGAAACGCAAGAAGATTAAATGACAAAGCTGCGTCGTTTGATTCTGGCGCTTCAACTAGCTTTAGTTCGCCGGGATTTACTACGAATTTTGCGGGTTCAGGCTCTGCTAACTCCACGGTCATGTCGTACAAGACGGCAGTTGACCTGATGACTGACCCACTTTCTGTAAACGTAAACGTCATCGCAATTCCGGGAATCAGAGAGCCTTATCTCACCGATTATACGATGGCAAAGGTGAAGGATTACGGTCTGTCTTATTATGTGATGGACGTTCCTGCTTATGATGATAATGCACAGCGACTGTTCGACGATTCGGTCAAGCGCGTCAGCGTAGACAACACAATTGCATCATTTGACGGTCGACTGATCGACAATAATTACGTAGGAACCTATTTCCCGGACGTATTCATTGATGATGCTACGAATCGCAGGAAGGTAAAAGTTCCTGCGTCGATTGCAGCGCTCGGCGCCCTTGCCTACAACGACAGAGTTGCGTATCCATGGTTTGCACCTGCAGGTTTTAATCGTGCCGCGCTTGACTTTGTGACAAATGTTGGTGTTCGCCTCAATGTCTCGGACAGGGATTCCCTGTACGACTCAAGGATCAACCCGATCGCCACGTTCCCTCGCTTGGGATATGTCATCTATGGGCAAAAGACCTTGCAAATTTCCAAATCAGCGTTGGATAGGGTGAACGTACGACGCTTGTTGCTTGAGGTGAAACGAGTCGTGATCGCAATCGCTCAAAGGTTGATCTTTGAGCAAAATACGCCCGAGGTAAGAAATAGATTTGTGGCCGATGCATCGCTACAACTCAGTCTCATACAGTCGCAGGCAGGAATTGAAGCATTCCAGGTCGTGATGAATGAAACGAATAATAGCCAGGACGACTTTGATAACAACCGTCTAAACGGCAAAATTGTGATTGTTCCGACCAGGGTCATTGAATACATCGCAATTGATTTCATCATCACAAATAGCGGCGTACAGTTTGTTTAATAACTTGAATTTGAGTTCATGAATATTTAGTGTCTAAATGGGAGCATAAACATGGCACAAGGAAGCGCAAAAGTAACCGCAACTGAGATAGATTCATCAGGTCCCGTGACAACCCAACCGTCCGGCGTTCCTGCGGGAATTGTCGGTACGTCAACAAAGGGGCCTGCATTTGTACCTGTCACTGTTGGAAACCTGTCTGACTTTTATGACAAGTTCGGACGTACTGACGGTAAAAAGTTTGGGCCTATGGCCGTAGCACAATGGCTGGGACAAGGTGCCGGATCGGTCACTTACCTCAGGGTACTTGGCGTGGGTGACGGTAAAAAACGTAACGATGATGGGTCTGTTACGAATGCAGGATTTGTGGTCGGAGGTGATCTTCCACGTACAGTGGTTGATACGTACTTGGGCGACATCGATCAAAATCCGTATGCAAACTCCGGAGGAGACCCGGGTCGTACGTACTTCTTTGGCACATTCATGTCAGAGTCGGCCGGATCTACCTCTTTCTCTGCTGCGGGCCTGCAGACTGCCGGAGATAATATTTCTGTACCGATCATTCGAGGCGTGTTGATGGCAGCGTCAGGTGTCATTCTGAACGTCTCATCTTCATTTTTGACAACAACGCTAAGCGATAATCCGTCATCAACGCTTATAGCAAGAAAGGGCGGCGCCGGCCTCAAGGGAAGCTACGTCGGAGACGTGGTAACAGCCAACCAGACATTCGTGTTGCTTCAGAATGGTCACATCAACGTCGCCGATACACCTAACGTACTAACCTGTTCGTTAAACCCTTTGTTCCCAGATTACTTTGCAACAAAACTCAACAAAGATCCATCAAAGATCAGACAGCACGGACACTGCCTGTATGCCAACTGGGATATCATGCCTGCGGAGGCAGTTGTTACGGCAACCGGACTTACCAATGCGGTCCCAGTCTCTGGGAAAGAGGCCTTGGGCGTCTTTCTTTTGACAAGCTCTTTGGGAAGAGATGCAGCGTCTGCGACAGTTCCAAACTATGAGTCATTCAGCGACAGGTTTTCACATGCGAAGTCACCCTGGGTCATCTCTCAGAGGTTTGGTGGAAAGCCCGTTAACTTGTTTAGATTCCATGCCCTGAGTGCAGGTGCAGGAGTCTCATCGGAGTTTAAGATCTCGATAGAGAACCTGACTCCCGCACGTCAAGGCTCTGCCTACAGGTTCGGATCTTTTGACGTAATCATCAGAAGATTTAACGACAGGGACAATCAGACGTCAGTCCTGGGCAAATATCCCAACCTGAATCTTGACCCAAGCAGCGATCGTTACATCTCTAAAGTCATTGGGGATGCACATACGTTTTTTGACTTCGACAGAGACGAAAGGGCACAAAAGCTTGTCGTCGAAGGAAACTACGCAGCTCAGTCAAATTATGTTAGGGTAGAGGTGGATCCCGCAATTGAACTCGGTACAATTGATGAAGAAGCCCTTCCTATGGGATTCAGGGGAATCGATCACCTTGTTACGTCAGGCAGCGCGCCTCTCTCCGGCGGAGACCTAGATGGTATCATACTAACGACCGACGCCCTCAAGAGCGTGGTAACTCCACCACTTCCTTTCAGGACATCAATTAATAATGGATCCGTTCAGAACAACATCGCCCAGGCCTCAAACAGGCTTTACTGGGGCGTATTGACAGAGAGACTCGAAAGCGTTGATGAACCCAACAAGTCGATCAAGAAAAACTCTTCAATCGAGAGTTTCACAAAATATTTCCCTAATTACGCTGTCGGAGAGGCAAGCTTCTTGACAGGAAGCAACTCTGGTCAACCTGATTCTGCCCAACTTGGGATCATTGATGCAGATAGGTTCTGTAACAATATGTTTACGCTAGAGAACGTAATGGTAACTCATACCGTTGATGGTGTTGCAAACCCTGAAGACTGGGTGTCATCTCGATATTCAAGAGACGGATCAACCCCGGCCGGAAGATACCCTCTTACGGTCGCTGACTTGCTTGAAACCAAGAACAGAAGATTTGCCAAATTCACAATGATCATGCAAGGTGGTTTTGATGGCGTCAACATCTTTGATCGTGACTCCGCGGACCTGAATGATAATGCAGTAGATGCAGACATGTCGTGGGTTGACAGAGGTGCTGAGAACGGCGGCGTCGTGAAGGCCTACACAAAGGCCCTTGAGATCCTCAAGAACGTTGTGAACGTAGACATTCAGTTGCTAGCGATGCCGGGTATCAGGCAGGAATACGTCACTAACATGGCCGCTGAGTTTGTGAGGGATAGATTCGACGCCCTTTACGTCATGGACATTATCCAGAGGGACAAAGACGGCATCGACATCAGATTGGGCACAGACGTGAATGTCCATGTAGGCAACACGATCTCAACGTTCAATGAGAGGTTGATTGACAACAGTTTCGCCGCAGCATACTTCCCTGACGTAAATGTGAGAGATCCCAACACCGGAAACAACGTAATTGTTCCTCCCTCTGTTGTGGTTCTTGGGGCACTTGCCCTGAACGACAAAGTTGGTCATCCTTGGTTCGCACCTGCAGGTTTCACGAGAGGTTCGTTAAAGGACTCGATAGATGCCAAGGTAAAATTGTCACAATCCGACCTTGATCGATTGTATGACGCAAGAATCAATCCGATTGTCTCACTGCAGGGATCAGGCGGACCAATCATCTGGGGGCAGAAGACACTTCAGGCGGCTGCTTCGGCTCTCGACCGCGTCAACGTTCGTAGATTGCTCATCGAGATCAGGCGTCAGGTCCGCGACATCGCCCAGACGATCCTTTTCGAGCCAAATCGCGCAGCGACACTCGCTCGCTTCAGCGCAGCTGTAACCCCAAGGCTTGCAAGGATTCAGGCACAGGCGGGCCTCGAGAGGTTCAGTGTGGTGATCGACTCGTCGACGACAACACAACAGGACATCGAGAACAACACCGTCCGTGGTAAGATCTTCGTCCAGCCGACAAAGTCCATCGAGTTCGTCTCGCTTGACTTTGAGGTATCAAATACCCTTCAGTGATAAACACCACGTCACCCTGAGAAGAACATGAGAATTACGGTCAATGAACTAAAAAAGATAATATTTGAAGAGGTCCAAAGGGCCTCCCGGGGTCAAAATATGACAATTCGGGAGGCCCCGCGGGGTCATTATAATCCGCAGGCACAACGTGGTGGATACTTCGACAGCAGACTGGGTCAGTACTTGCCCACAGACGCAGACATGGGCGAGTACGATGACGTCGAAGACCTCGACTCACCTGAGGACGATGAATACCTGGGTGATGGTGAGGAGCTCGATCCCGGGGGATACTGGGATGAAGAACCGGATCTAGACCCAATTCCTGCCGAAGACGACGCAAGATTCGCTCGGTTGGACAAATTAAGATTTTGAAAGTTTAAATTCACGTTGAGCAATATTTAGAACAAACAGGAGAAGAAAATGGCCGAGACACTTGAAGTATCATCGATGTTACCTACAAAATTCGAGCCCAAGCGCAAGAACCGGTGGGTTCTCATGATCGAGGGCATTGACGCCTACATCTGCAAGACGGCCTCACGTCCGACCGTGAGCACCGAGGAACAGGAGATTCCGTTCATCAACTCACGTCGCTACATCGCGGGCAAGACCACATTCGGAACGATCAGCGTCACCCTCCACGACCCGATCGCACCGTCCGGTGCCCAGCAGGCGATGGAGTGGATCCGTACCTGCTACGAGTCGGTGTCAGGTCGCGGTGGCTACGCAGACTTTTATAAGAGAGACATCCAGTTGAAGCTACTCGATCCGGTCGGTACCGTGGTGGAGCTCTGGGACATCAAGGGAGCGTTCCCGACAGAAGTCAACTTCGGCGACCTGTCGTATGAAGACGGTGCACCCCTTGAGATCTCGTTGACCCTCAGGTTCGACAACTGCGTCCTGCAGTTCTGACATAGGCCCCGCAGCCTGCAAGATGATCACGATGACCCCGCCTGCGACCCACGCGGGGTTTGTTTAATTTATTTCAGGGCAATATGATCAAATTACTCAAGCAACATATCAGATCTGTCGTCTCAGAAATGTCGACTAGGTACAAGAGAGAGACCGGAAAGAGCCTACCTCGTTGGCAGCAGATGTTGGTGCAGTACGAAAAACAAGGTGGTCTCTTTGTTCATTTCTCTAGGTACCCCAAACTCGGTCTCAATCCGTTGAATGAGTTCAACACTCCCACGGGATTTTACATGTATCCACTTGACACGGAGAAGATTGCACCGTTCGCGATCGGCAGAGAGTATGCAATTGTTTGCAGGATAAAGCCTGACGTAAGCATTTTGAATGTCGCAAAGTATCAGGAAGACGAGTTGCGATACGATATCTCGATATTGAAAAACACCTATTCGAACAAAATCAAAGAAATAGACGCAACGCTTGCAAAGTTCAAAACAAACAAACCAGGCGAACGCATCTGGCAAGTGGCTCGTACTCTCTCAAGAGGCACGGAAAGGACTTTACCTGAAAATCCCGCGGCAGCTGACGCAACTAACCCATTTAATAAACAGGTTATCAATGACAAGAACAGGCTTCTTGGATTGATTGATGATCTCAAACTGCAAGACAAGACGTGGCAGGGGAAATCTTTCTCTGAAAAAAGAGAGGCACTCATTCGTAGTTGGGAAACAAGATTTCCCAATCTGCCTGTCCCGACGACAACCGTATCTAAGACGATGAAGACGGGAGAGGTAGAGGAGAAAAGGTATTTCTTGGGAGACGTCTTGATCAGATTTCGAGACCCTCAGTTGTTGGATCCCAAGAAATTGGCCTACCCGTCAAACCCAGAGGCGAACAACTGGTCGAACGTTTTCAAAAATCTGGGTTATGATGGTGTGTTAGACGAAGGCACGGGAATCATCTACGCTGATGAGCCTGATCAGGTGGTTATATTTGACTCGTCAAATGTAGAGCTCGTTGACGTTATTAAAAAAGGTTCAGTCGATTTTCCGTTCGAGCTCACAAAAGTGCCTGCCTCCGGTCGCGACATGAGCGGGTTAGACCTGTCCGGTGAAAACATCACAAGGGAAAAGTTCGTTCATTCGAACATGACCCGTGTTGACTTCACGTCTGCGGAGATACGCTTTTGTGACTTCATTCGGACAAATTGCGAGTACGCAAATTTCAACGAAGCCTCAATCGAGGGATGTGATTTTACCGATGCAAACTTGAGTCACTCTAAGTTCTCAAATTCAACACTCGAAAGCAATAATTTCTTTCGTACGACGATCCGTCATGTGATCGCCGGACAAGCACAGTTCACAATTTCGAGATTTGAGTCGAGTAAAATCACGGATTCATCATTTCAGGGTGCCAAATTCACGAACTGTGGTTTCATAAACACCGTCTTCAATAAAACCACAATGACAAATGCCAATTTCAAAGAATGCGATTTCAGCAATGCAACACTGTCTAATTGCGACTTTAGTGGCTGTACGTTCACTCGCTGTAACTTTGGCTCGACCTCTTTTGCCAAAGACCTCAGAGGATACGATATGAAGACGTTGGGTGATGCGACGTTCTTGGATTGCATCCTTCCCACCGGATATGAAGTTGACCCTGTCACTAACAAGTTGAAAGTTCCTCGCAATAAGAGAGACGTCATCGCCCTTGGGCGACAACCATCAAAAGGAAGTATATGAAATTATCGGCAAATATGTTGAGAAGGTTGATTGCAGAAGAGTGTGAATGTGCATTACGTGAGTTAGACTCAAGTCGCTTTCTTCACGGTGAAGATCCCTCTGACTCAGAGGGAGGCATGGCGATGGGCAAGCTGTCCTCCATGGTGAAGATGGCCGAAGAGGTCGCATCGTTGTTGGATCACAACGATCAGCTTCCGGGGTGGGTTCAGGACCACATTTCAGTCGCTCACGAAAACCTTCAGCAGGTTCACGGTTACCTCACGAACAGGTGACCTCAACCAACTCCGGGATAACCATTCGATCCGGTGATCGGGTTGAAGTTCCTGTCGAGGATCTGTGTCAATCCGGCGACCAGCGAGAACGTTGGGGCACCCACAGAGGCCGACAGGAACACCGAGGTGCACCTGATTTCTTCGCTAAAGGTTTCTCCACCATCAATTTCAAAGAAATTGGAATTTGATGGCTTCAGGCCGTTGCCGGTGAATCCCATGGCGATGGTACTGCTCGTCGGACCCGTGTTCTTCACCGTCAGGAACCGGGTAACGTACTCAAAACGTACCAGTTTTATCTCTTCTGCCTGCAGCGTGGATGACGTCAAGAATGGCACGGCAGATATTTGGTATGCCGGGGTGTAGCCTTCGCCTACGTATGTGTGATTTAGTGACATGTTGTAAATATCAGTCACAATAAATTATGTTCGTTTTGCGTCAATTTGTTATTTACGTCGTCACCCCAATTTTTAAGATTTGACACAAGGAGTTTATAATGTCAGAAGTACGTGAACAGAAGAACGAAATTTTTAGAGGTGGAGTTCCGGGTGTTGATCCGAGGTTTCAGCAGGTAAGTTCCTACGATAAGGCGAAGTCAGATTTCGGTCTAGACATCCCGGTGGAGACGATGCCACTTCCATCAAACGGACTTGTCTACCCAGTTGAATCGTCTCTTCATGGACGTGAAACTGTTGACATCAGAGCAATGACAGCAAGGGAGGAGGACATCTTGACGAGCAAGGCGTACCTCAAGAAGGGCGTTGTCATCACCGAATTGATCAGATCGTGCCTTGTGGACAAGAGCATTGATCCGAGAGAATTGCTCACCGGAGACAGAAATGCGCTGATGGTCGCCATCAGGATCACCGGTTATGGATCTGAATATGACGCAGAGATGGAGTGTGGCGAGTGTGGCACGAAGGCGCCGCATAGGTTTGACCTGACGGGTCTACCCCTGAAGAGACTTGAAGTTTCTCCCGTCTCAATGGGTCAGAACTTATTCGAGTTTATGCTTCCGGTGTCTAAGAAGACGGTAAAGTTTAGGTTCTTGACCGGTAGGGATGAGGAGGAAATCCTGGCGACGGGAGAGAAGCAAAAGAAGCTAGGTTTATCTTCTGAGTCTAACGTGACGACTTCTCTTCTTTACTCAATTGTTTCAATCGACGGTATCGACGATAGGTCAAAGATTGCGTCCTTCGTTAAGGTAATGCCCGCTCGTGATTCTCTTGCGCTTCGAAATTACGTAAAAAACAACGAACCAGGCATTGAAATGAAGCAGGAGACAACGTGTCCTGCTTGTGGTCACGTAGAGGAGGTAAATATGCCCCTTGGGGTCAGCTTTCTTTGGCCTTCGGCCGGAAGATAAGGAGCAAGTATTACTTGAGCCCACGTTTTTATTGATGTACTATGGTGGATTTCTCTACGAAGAAGTTTATAGGATGCCAGTTTCTTATAAACGTTGGTTCATAGAGAGAATCGGAAAAGAACTCAATAAAGACAATGGAGAGACACAATCCAAGGCTTTGCATCAAAATACACCTGATGTAAGGTCATTGCAAAACAAGGCTCGTGCTCAAGTTCCCTCTAGGTTGAGAAGATTTACGTAAAATGGCGGCCAATAAAGGCCGCCATTTTTGTATTGACATACATATCTAAGTATTGACATACATATCTGATCGGGGGTGTCACATGCAGAAAGATATTGTGCCGCAATCAAATGACAAACAAAGATTCAACAAGTTATGCAGGTTGTTGCTTGCAACACTTGTTGCGTCGACCAAGGGGAAAACTGTAAACACCCAAATCAGAGGAACCAAGGAAGAGATAGATGCCATAAAGGAGGCAATGCTTGCTTCTCGACAATTTCAAGAAGAATTGCACAAACCGAATGCAACCGTCGATTCCGTCATGAAAAAATTAAATCTGAAAAACTCATCTGCAGCAAAGTTCGAAAAAGTGTTTGGGATCTCCTGGCCCCTGTGAGAGGTAAGTTGTGGCAAAACCCGGAAGTTCAGATCCATCGCAAGAGCAACTTGGCATCGCCAAGAGCATGTTGTCCATCACTCAGCAGATGGCCACTGCAATTGACTCTGTAAACAAGAAGCAAATAGAACAAGTTCAGATAATGGGTCAGATTCATGATTCCATGAAATCTCTAGACACACAATCCCTTGTGTCAAGCCTAGACAAGGTCGTGAAGGCCGTAAATGAACTGACTAAAAAAATCCAGGAAATGGGTAAAACTAGTCAACAAGCCTTGCAGGACATGAACGAAGAGGCCCTTGAGGCAAACGAATCGATGGGCTCGTTAAATGACACCGTCAACCAGGCCGCCGAGGCGGCTGAAAAATCTGCCTCAAAATCGGGTGAATTGACGACCGCCTTGAAGAAAAATGACGAAGTGGTACTCTCTCTGTCAGATCGCTGGAAAAACTTCACCGAGGAGTTGAAGGTAAGATTTCCAAAATCGGCGGTGTTCGCCGCCGGTGCGCTTGATGGGTTGATGTCGTCGTTGAGCGCCGTGGGCGCAGGTTTTAAGTTGTTGAAAGGCACCATCTCTACAGTCGTAGATTCAATACTGGAGATTGGAAAGGCAATCATATCAATTCCATTTGAATTCCTTGACGACCTTGCCGGAAAGGCAAATGAACTTGCAGGTCAAACAAGCGAATGGTTTGACGCGTTGCAGGAGATCAAGAGAGAGTATGGAAACCTGCAGCAAACGAGTTCTAAGGCTGTCGTTTCCATGGCGCGTGACACCAAGTCACTGGCGCAGGCCGGGATTGATTCGTTTAAGATTTTTGGCACAGATGCTGAAGCGGCGCGGACGTTTTTGTCGATGGCTCAAGGTATGGGACCGGTGTTCAACCAGCTTTCTGCCGAGATAAAGTCTGCAGGGCAAGCATTTCCGGCGATCCAAATGGGCCTTGGCCTGACGAATGAAGACATGCGTGCCTTGGGAAGCGTTGCGATTGCAACGGGTCAAGACCTGAACAGTGTAACAACAAGCGTTCACAAGCAATCACGTGCGATGAGTAAGGCGTTTGGAGTTGATTCAAAACACATCGCTAGAGACATGGCAAAGGCCATGGGTGACGTGAAGAATTTTGCAGGTGCGACGATCAAACAGATAGGCGTCGCAGCAACGTATGCCCAAAAGCTCGGTGTTGAACTTGATAAAATCACAGGAACTTTGGGTGCGTTTGAAACATTTGAAGGTGCTGCGGAAAATGCATCAAAACTTTCTCAGGCGTTTGGTGTCAACATAGATGCCTTCAAGATGATGGAGGCACAAGATCCTGCGTCTCAAGTGGATATGTTACGTAAGTCATTTGCCGCCGCCGGCAAGGACGCAGAAAAAATGAACAGGCAGGAATTAAACCTGCTGGCTACGTCAGTCGGAATGGACGAGGCAACAGCCAGACAGGTATTTGCCCTAAAAAACCAGGGAATTGCGCTGGATCAGATCACGCAAAAAGGAGAAGAGGCGGAAAAAGCCCAGATCGATCAGACAACCGTACTCAGAGAACTGAAGGATGCCCTCGTTGAGATGCAGAAGCCTTTCTCTGCACAAGGCGGGTTCTTTAAACAATTCATAGACGGCGTTACCCAAGGATTTGAGAGAACTGATGAATTCAGGGACCTTCTCAAGAACATGGGCGGTTCGCTCAAGGTCTTCCGCGAAGAGGGCAGGAGGTTAGGAAAGACAATTATGGACATGTTCCCAGGCATTAAGCAACTCTTTGGAGGCCTGAAAGACATGTTTGAACCCAGCAAGTTTAGGAAACTCACGGGTGGAATCGTTGATGTGATCAAAGACTTTTTCAAAGAAGTTTCCACGGGAAGGTTTTCTTTCTCAGAGTTGATGAAGAGAATCAAGGAGAAGTTCCTTGACTTCTTTAACTCGCAAGGTGAGTCAGGAAAGAACGTTCTGAACGGGTTTAAGACCTTCTTCAAGGCCGTCAGCGGGATCGTTGCGAGTGCCATAAAATGGATGTCTGAGATGGTGAGAGACGGAATTGTCACGATTGTCGACCTCATCTCGGGCAAGAAGAAATTGTCTGACGGTGGAGCCGGAAGTTTCCTTGCAAACGCACTTGCCCCAATTGGCGAAGCCTTTCTTTATGCGTGGGAAAACCTGAAGCCTGTGATGTGGGATGCTCTAAAATCCCTAGGTGATTCTATATTGGACTGGGCATCTGACACGTTGTTGCCCAAGTTAAAGCAACTTGCACCAATTCTCCTTGGGGCGCTATTTGGCGCGGCCGCATTAAAGGGTATCCTCTCTGTCGTCACAGCGCAGATCGGCGCACATTTTTCAGGTGGCATCGGAAAGTTGCTCGGAGGCGGTAAAAAAACCGCCGACGCCGCCGCACCTGCGGCGGCGATCGATAGCGGTGCTGCTGCACAGGTCACGCAAGCCTCAGAAAAGGTGGGACAAGATTCCGGTGGCGTCGATAATGTGTCATACGTGATTGGAAAAATCAACGAGGTGATGCAAAAAGAAAAGGAGTCAGGATGGGACGCAGCCGCTGCTAAAAAACTTGGTTTGAAGCTGATAGCCATCGCCGCCGCGATTGCTGTGGGTGGTGTACTTGTGGCAGGCGCGATCAAGCTCATGATTGAGATCATCGGTGACGCAGGCGCAGGGAAGATCTTGGCAGCCGCGGGAATTTTGGCCGCGATGGGGATGGCAGGCGCAATGTTCGGTGAACTTTACGACAAGATCAAGGACATCTCGTGGGGCAAACTTCTGTTGATCTTACCATCTCTTGCACTTGGGATCCTTGCTTTGGGCGCCGCAGGGGCGGCGATCGTAAAGATGCTCAGCGGGTTTACGATCGAACAGATTGGGACGGCGGCGCTCATAATGGCACCGATGACGGCCATCGCGATAGCGTTCGGGGGGATGTACGACAAGATCAAGGACATCTCGTGGGGTGCCCTTTTGGGAATCCTGCCTTCACTTGCACTCGGCATATATCTTTTAGGCCTCGCAGGGTCAAAAATCGTAGAGATGGTCAAGGACTACAAGATCGAAGAGATCGGGGTGGCCGCAGCCTTGATAGGGGCGATGACGCTGGCAGCGGGTGCGCTGGGATTGATGATGGAAAATGTGAAAGATGTCGACTGGAAGACTATGGCTGGCGCTTTGGTCGGCGTGACCCTCGCTATTGCTGCGTTGAGCTTCGTGGGCTATGCTCTCCTGCAATCTGTCACAGAGGCTGGATTCACGCTTGAAGAGGTCGGGATCGCCGCCGCTCTGCTCGGTGCGGTTTCACTCGCCGCCTCTCTCGTAATGAAGAGCATGGAGGGCCTATCCGGCTTATCAGCTGGTGGTATTGGCAAGGTGCTCATCGGCCTCGCGGCGATCACTGCCGTCGTTTGGGCCTTGAGCGAAATCGGTATCAACATCGTTGAATCCTTACAAGAGGTGAAGATAGATCCGGAAATCGTAAATGCTTACACCTCGATGTTGGAGTCACTCGCGATCGTATTCCTCATCATGGTACCTGTCCTGTTGGCTTCTGTGATTGTCGGTGCCGCCGCAACATTTGCGCTGCCATTCATGTTGGCTGGATTTGCCGCCCTGGGGGTCGCGACGTACTCTCTCTCTGAAGTTGCAATGACGATCATAAAGGATCTCAATAAACTAGATGTTTCAGACGACATCGGACCGAAGGCAGATGTATTTGTCAAGGTGATGTCGTCCATTGGCAGTCTGATTGATTCAATCGCCAGCATCATGGAATTGATGACGCCAGGCCTGGGTGACATAATCCAGGGCACCTCTTTTGCAAAGAAGATTAACAAAGCGACTGAATTTATTGAGATGTTGATAGGTGAACGCGGTGGCAACGGAATTATTGGAATAGTTGAGGTCGTGATCAACGCCATCAAGGATCTTAACGTTGAGGGTATGGGTGAAGCTGCTGGTGTTTTTAGCGGCGTCCTCGGGTCCGTAGGAGAGCTGGCTAAGGCGTTGACTCCATCGCCCGAGTTCTTCAAAGCAACGGAGGCAATGTTTGGGCCCAGCGTTCCTGAACTCGTTGATGGCGTCAACGAGACCATGAAGACCATGACCGGGTCGTTACGGCAACTCATCCGCTATTCGATCGATGCTGTTTCGGGCATGTTGGAACAGCCTCTACCGCCGCCTGAGAAGATACAGGCCATAGGAGGATTGTTCAGTGGAATAGCCAGTTTATTGCAAGCCATATCACCGAACCCAGAGGTGATAAACGCCTTCAAGGTCACCGATAAAGACGGTAACCAAAAGCTCGACATCGAGGGCGTGACACAGTTTTTCAAGGAATACCTACCACGGATCAGATCATTGGTTAGCACGTTGGCAGGAGGGCTGATCGAAGACCTGCTTTATTACGTGAAGGACGTACCGGTCGACAAGTTGAACGCCATGGGCAGCATCGGGGAGATATTGAAGGCTGTGGGTGATCTTAGTTCGGCGATCAACCAGGGCGCAAAGGTTCCGTCAGTGAAGATAGACAAGGGTGCCGTGGGCAACGTTGTCAATATCACATCAAATGCGCCTACGCTGACTGAAATTTTACGTGAGATTGGCCCACTCTTTGGGTCCCTCGTAGAAGGCGTTCAGCGTGTTGCTGACACCATGCCTTCAGGCAAGGCCGGTGAGACCTTTGACAAGAAGGTGAAGACAGTGGTTGGGCTCTTTAATCTGTTGAAGGCGGTGCCTGAACTTGCCGCTGCCGTGAGGAGCCTCGATGAGACCAAGGACAGCAAGGGAAACATCGTTATCAAGGAATTCGACATGGGAGACGCCATTTTGAGGATCACACAGATCATGGGAAGCATGATCGAAGGTCCAAACGGCGGGTACCTCCCTCCTCTGATGAACAAAGTGGAGAAGGTCTACGATTTCCTGACGAAAGGCCGCAGTACGTCCTTGTCCAAGATCACCGGAAAACTCACTACGTTCTTCGAAAACCTGAAGAAACTCTCGGATTCATTCACCGGCCTCAGGGATTTCGGTGCGAAAATCAACACTGTGAAGGCCGATGAACCGACATTTCAAGAAGGTTTGAGCAGTGGAATGTCGGCCCTTGATGTCATTCTTGGAAAGGGCAATGGGGGAATAGGGCAGTCAGTTGAAAATATCGTGGGACACATAGATTCTCTTGGAGATTCTCTTGGTAAGACCAACAGCACCAAGATGATGGAAAGACTGGCAAAGTTTTCTGAGTCCCTTGCGAATGCCGCATCATCAATTGAAAGCATCATCAAGATTGACACCGCTGGGTTCAGTGGTGCACCTGAAAAGTTTTCCTCGATTGCCCTTGCCTTGGGAGGATTGACCAAGGGGTTTGTCGGCGAAGACGGTAAGAACCAGCTTTCCGAACTCACCACGGCGTTAAAAAACATCGACTATGCAACGCTGAATTCTGCGATATCTGATTTCGACAAACTTGCCGGTTCTTTGGTGAAGGTACAACGGTCCTTCGCAAAGGTAGAGAGCGCAATGAGCAAGGGCGTCGCCCAAGGCACGATGGATGCCGTCACCAACTTGGTGCGCTCTATCAACAGCATGAATGAAGCCTTGGCCCCTGATCAGCTGGGGACGGTAAACATCAAGACTCGCCTGAAATCACTGGCTGAGAACATGGGTGTCGGTGGGAAGAACGACCTTGTCATCAAGAATAAGCAACTGCAGATCAACCTTGAGGTTCACGTGGAGATGCTTGCATCAGAGCTTGAACGTGCAATCCTCATCAGGAAGAAATCGATAATACGTGACTACATTAACCTCTTGGCGGGTGGCGAGCAAGGAGGAGAGAAGACAAAGGTTGCCTCTGCGATCCCGCACGAGGGAAATCCACCACCGTTCCCAGCAACGACAGCGAGCGGCCTGCCGAGGACTTTTGGTCTGCAGGCGTCAGGAGCAACACCGGAGGTATGAGATGAGATCCAGGGAAGAAATAATCGCCAGTATGCTCAAAGGCGAGACTTATCTAAAGGCCATAGAAAAAGCGCCAGAAGGCGAAAGAAAAAATATCGAAGGTATGATCCAAGGTGAATTTTTGGACGTTATTGTGAGCCTCGAGACGTTCTTAGACAAGATCAAGACCGATGTCGGTGTCCGCAATGAATTGTCAAGAGTCGCAAAGGATGTATGGCCGATACTTAAGAATAACGCATGACTTCAGATAGGATTATGACAGATGGCACAACCTCCGACCCCACCATTTACGCCACAACCACCGGGACAAGCAAGACCAGGAATTCAGGCTTCACCTCTTCCGGCTCCCGGGGTGGACGCTGATTACGTTGGCATAGACACCGGGTTGGGTGGTGTGGTCATCGGTCCAGGGGATGTAAACAACTCCAAACCCGGGATTTATTCGTACATCGTGGGTGATCCAGCGAGGCAACAGGACCCAGATCTGCCGTTTGACCTGTCGCTTCGCGGAGGAAATGTAAACGTTGATCACACGCCAAAAGACCTGAGCAAGGACACAAAAAGAACGTTGGCTGATTACCTTGGAAAAAAGACAGAGGTAAATCGATACCCGGTGGATGGTGTGTCTTCGATCGTAGAAACTCGCATAACCGGAGAAAACAATACAACCCCGCAGATACAACCTCCGGGTGCAACAAATTCTAATTATCACACTCGTGATGCAGGTAATCTATCAGGCGTAAACCTGCAATCTCCGGACAGTCCACTCAGGGGATGGGTCACCACTGCGGCGACCTCAGACACTCCCGAGGCGCTCTTGAAGGACGTTGTAAAAAAAGGCAAAAGTCAGGTTGAAAGCCGCGATGCCCAGACAGGAGATTCTCTTCTCAAGGATGAACCGAAACAAGCAATGACTCGTTACCAAAACGCGATCCTTGCAAATAACCGGTTTGCGTCAATTTCGGACAGGTCACAGACCTTCAGCGGCGAAGGTAAGAAGAAGAAGAAAACAAAGGTTGAGCAGGACGGAGTCTCTGTTGTGAACGTTGAAACTGAAGATGATGTTCGGTTCAATCCAACGTTTCACCATCCAAGATATGGAGCCATTACCGCGGGTCGTCTTGCCCAGATTGGAACTGCGCTTTCACTGCGAGCAACCGGTGAATCAGTGGTGTCAAGTCAGGCCGCAAATGATCCTGCCGTGGTGCAAAAGTCGTGGCTTGCAAAGCAAGCCCGAGGCCAAACAGTAGATCTTGTCGATTTAGAGCTCGAAGAGATCATCAAGGAGATATCTGAGTTAGACCTAAAAGACGAGTTCTACCTGAACGTCACCAATGACGCTTCATGGGGAAACGTAAACAACGTGATCAATACATTTACATCGACCTCAATGTTGGCGTTGGCAAGCGTCATGTCCAACGTCGTTGTGGAAATCATTCAGGAGGTCTATCAGATCCTATTGCTCATCTTTGGGAAAGAGAGTCTTTTGCCAACAACGAGCAGGAAGAAGTTTGGAAGTTCACAAGAAATCAATCCGGTGATGAACCTGTTGGGAATACCTCCCACCCAATTTTCACTGGCTGAGGCAGTGGTTCGTGGCACTTCGCTTATTTTTGAAAGCGCCTTGGGCCTCGGTGGACTGACTGATTCAGTTGATTCTTTGAGCGAAATTGCGATAAACGGAATTTCTGGGGTCGCCCAGGTCGTCTTTTACATAAAGATGATAATCGTGTCGGGAATAAAATTGATAAAACAGGTGATAGGTCTTTTTAGCTTAAACCTGATAGGTTCTCCTTCAGAATCTTTGTATAAGATGAAAAATTTGATTGAGGAGCTCTCTAACTCTAAGTTGATGGCAGCAATAAGGATTGCTGCCATCAAGGGCGATTACGACCTGGCTACTCGATATTATTTTCAAGAGCAAAGTGCAGCAGAACAGGCATCGGCAGGAATTCCGAGAATACATCTCCCACGTGTGATCGACAAGTTCGGCAACGTAACCAACAGATTGTCAATGGGAACAAGTAGGGCAATAGCCACCTTACTGCTTCCTAGAAATATTGAGGAGTTTGTTGGTAACGTTGCAACACAAATGGACACCCCACAGGTCAAACTGTTGGACGACCTCTCCAGGGTTAAATACATTCGTCCCATCAGTGGGAGGATACCGAACGGCGACGATGTGCCACCAAAATCTCTTGACGATGTGACTGTGTCTTTCGTGGAAAGACGATTAGACGCAGAATACGTTCCATTTTATTTTCACGACCTGAGAACAAATGAAATCGTGTCGTTCCACGCATTTCTTGAATCGTTGTCTGATGATTTTTCCACGGCGTACGAATCGATAGAGGGAATAGGCAGAATCGAACCAGTGAGGATATACAAAGGAACCCAAAGAAAGATCGGCATCTCGTTTGTGGTGGTTTCCACGAATGAATCAGACTACCAGTTTATGTGGGAAAAGATAAATAAAATGACGACTTTGATGTATCCACAGTATACGCAAGGCCGTCGACACAACGTGGGAACAAATTACAGTTTCATACAACCCTTTTCTCAACTTGTCGGCGCAACGCCTCTCATCAGACTTCGGTTGGGTGATCTCATTAAGAGCAACTACTCAAAATTTGCGCTTGCTCGTTTGTTCGGCGCAAATTTGCCTGAATCAAGATTTGACAAAGAGGCTGAAGTAACTGAAACAAGTCAGGAAACGACAAACGAACCTCCAAAACAAACCACTTCGAACCCTAACACCTTGTTGGCCGAAGCAAAAAAGAAGTATGAAGATACGGGAGAGAAAATTTTTAACCTATCTACAGGTCAAATCGTAGTCCGCAGCCGTCGTCTTGAAGGAGAGTGGTTGGCACCGGGACTGACAAGCGACGTATATTCGCCTTCAATCCTTCGTTCTTCTGGTGATCTTAACTTTTTCAAGGAACGTCCATCGTTTAATGTTCCAATTGAAAGAGTAAAGAGATTTCAATTTGATGCTTCTCAGCAAGGTGTACCAACAAGCGCCAAGAAAGGTGTAATCCAGCAAGGGGAATGGTTGTGGGCATTTACGATTCCGTGGGCAAATAAAGCACTTTGGAAAAAAGAGGGCTACGTCCTGACCTCGGAGCAGGAGGCAATTCGTAAAAAGAATGAAGACCTTGAAAAGTCCTTTCCCAATCCACCTGTGTACATATTATTTGAACGAGATCTCTGGATCTCTGGATTAACTCCTCGCGCACAAAAACTGATGACTCCGGAAGCACGTAACAAAGCAAGGATTGAAGGCCTTGGGTCATTTTTGGATGAAAAAAATAATGCAATCGTAAAATCGTTCAAATCTGCATCAGGTAAGGGCCTTGCAGGTGTCATAGAGAGCATGAATTTTGACTGGCTCACGTACACTTGGGAAACAAACGGCAGCGTCGCGCCAAAGGCCTGTAAGATCACCATTTCATTCTCGCCAATACATGACATCAGCCCGGGTCTTGATTCGCAAGGTTACAATAGGGCGCCTATATACTCAGTAGTGCCAATGAACAAACAGGTGGAAATTTCAGATTCCAAGCAAGAAGATTAAGAATGTCTTGTAAAAAGGTAGACAATGCCACACAGCAGATATAATAGGACACCAATTTTATCTTTTGGGACTCAATATGGAACCTCTGTTGCGATTGCCGTGATACGTTCCGCGGTTAAAAATGGAAGCCTTTACACCGACGCAATGTTTCTCAGGGAACGTGAACGTCTAGACGTACTAGCGGGACAGATATATGGTGATGCTCGTTATTGGTGGGTGTTAGCAGCCGCCTCCGATATCGGATGGGGACTTCAGGTTCCTCCCAACACCGAAATAAAAATACCGGATCTCGCAAGCGTCATAAACCTGATTGGATGATCAATGTCTGACTTCACAAAACTTGAAAACATATACAGGATTTTCTCTCCTACGCAAGAGATTGCGGCGGAGCTCCTGAACTCCAATGGTAACGCAAACGATCCTTTGTCCATGGTGAGGAGGCTCACAGAACTGCTTGTGAGCAACAACAATGGATCATTTGGTGTTGATGCTCTTCGAGAAAAATTAGACGAACTGGGGACTGCAAAGACAGATGTTGAACAACGAAATCAGTTGAATCGTTGGTTTTCGTTCTTTTCATCATCAGGTGATACGACATTATCGTACCAGAAGTCTGCACGCGCATATCAGGATCCAAAGACTGGGAAATTGGTCAAAGACGGCCTGACTTTCGCTAACATACTGGGCATTCCGGATAACTCTCCGAGCCTTAAAGAAAAAAATATGAGCATCTGTCTGTCGAGAAATGCTTTCATCTCGCCGGCAACAAGGGATGCAAGCAAAGTTGAGACATTCCTCAATTTCTTGCCTCCTGTGATTTTATCGCAATGTATCCCATACGTCGAACTTGAATTTGTCTTTGATCGTCCTGACGGGACAGAAAACAAGCTCAGCACTCCAAGCCTTTTAAAGTTTTTGATGGGTGGAACTTCAATAAGTGAAAATGAAAGTGATCCAAACACAATCATGTATAAGTCACAATATGGTGGCTCATACAAGGAAACAAATTATTACGGCGACGAGCTCATCAGACAACGCACAACCGCAGGAATGGAGCTCTTTACATCGCCACAGACGCTAATAAATCTGGATCCGACGGATCCCAACAATAGATACGTTCCCGTCTTGGACCCCATGCGTCCTCTTGCTTCGCTTGAAAGCGTCACAATTAACATCAAGGGAACCACGGGGGTCATGAGTCACAAGACAGCCGCCTTGAGCATGACATTATTTGACAAGTCGAGATTATCAGAGTTTGCCGATGTGTTGCAACCGGCGTCCTACGGTAGATCAACCGTGTGGCTTACCTACGGTTGGAGATATCCAGATAATCTTGGTGATGATGCGAACGGGACATATGCAGAATTCATAAACAACAACATGCTTCTCAGAGAAGCCTACGGTATCGTGGGCTCTACATACTCTTTTAATCAGAGTGGTGGAGTGGGTATCAGTCTCGAGTTGTTCACAAAGCACGTTTCAGATGTCAAAAAGGCGACAATTGATGAGGATCTTGAGTTTAAAAAACTGAAAGAAAGACAGCGTCGTCTGTCACAACTTATCAACAACCTTGCCAATGACCTCAACCTTCGAAATGGATCAGCGTCAGATGCTGCAGAAGTTAGGTCGCAGGTGGTCCTGAACGCTGCTGCCACCATGACCATTCCTC
>Ga0315906_10003507_pt1 | contig 20810 bp, 13 predicted proteins | sample LakEriMetagenome_4_FD_203526 | JGI IMG/M metagenome (GOLD analysis project Ga0315906, IMG submission 203526) | Freshwater fungal communities from buoy surface, Lake Erie, Ohio, United States - Buoy 2 MA122 | ecosystem: Environmental > Aquatic > Freshwater > Lake > Lake biofilm | place: USA...
CAGTCTGGCAAAAACTTGTTAGTGCTGCACCACACCACCGGCAAAACGCTTTTCCAACACACCTACCTGAACGGCGAAAGCACCCAACTGGCCGAACCCAATTACCAATTCGCCGGCATCCTATTCAAAAACCAACCACCCGTAATCATGGGCTTCACTTGGGAATCATTCGGCTGCCCCATCATCCAATCCATCGCACCCGATAAAAAAACGGTTGTGGTGAGGTGTGATAATCGGCACTGAAACAGTGCCAATTCACAGAAAATCATTCCCTTTTCTGATTTTATGTAACTGATTTCAAGACCTTTAATAAATTATTTAGCTCTTAATATTGCTTGATTACCTTTTTCAAACATTTAGTTAAACTACTCGGGTAATTGCATGCAAACGGAACTAAGTCAAACAGAGCAAGGCATATTGGAAGCCGCCAGGCAAACCTTTGCCCGTGTGGGATTCCATGGGGCACGGATGCAAGAAATCGCCGACTCGGCGGGCATCAACATGACATCTTGCATCACTTAGGCATCATGTTCCTTTTCGCAGTGGTGATGAATGTGTGGGCGGTATTGAGTTACAGGAAGAGAACGTGACGATTGACAAATTACAAGTGACAAGTGACAAGTAGTGGCGGGGGGTTGAAACCTTACAGGGGCACATAGCAGCACTAGTGGCAGCAGCAGCGGCGTTACTAGTAACGCTATTACACTGAAACTCCTCACCTAAGCTTGCTGGCGCCAAGCTTGTCGATGCATATACAAGTTAGGCAAACATAATTTAATGAAAGAAAATATTTAAAAACTCAAGCAGCGATTTTGGACAAAATATCCATAATCGCTGCTTGAGTGACTTGTGCCTATGGCTGAACTATTGCGAGATCGTTAATAGTGGTTTCTAATCCAGAGCCATTTAAAGTGACTAAATTTCCGTTTTGCCAATACCAACTAAGCGTATCTCCATCGCCAGCCATGAATACATTTCCATTAACTGCACTAATGGAAACCGGGAATTCTCCGAATCCAAGATTATTAACACTGACCGGAATGCCGTTTTTCCAATAAGTTGGCATTAATTCCGCCATGCCTGCAATGTAAACATCCCCACCATCAGCGCACATCAGTGTAGATATTGAGCCAAAGAAAACGCCACCTGGTAAAATGTTTTTAACACCATTTTTCCAATAAACTGCAGATCCATCATTGATACCCGATATGTAAATGTCGCTACCAAGTTTTAAAATATCGAAAGCGCAGCTGCTGTTACCTGACGTAAAATTATTGGGAAGTACATTTAATGTCCCGTTTAGCCAGTAAACGGGTTCGGAATCATTATTAGAAGGATTAAGCCTTTCTCCGACCACATAAACATTTGCACCATCAATCAACATGGAATACCCGGTAGAACTCGTGAGTGTAGTTGAAGGGTTTGAAAGGCTTGTTTTAACACCGTTTTTCCAGTAAACAGCATCTTCATTTTCTTCACCGGCTATGTATATATCATTTCCGATAACATAAATGAAATGCGCGCGCGTTTGAAATGCGGCACCTGGCAGTGTATACTTTGTGCCGTTTTTCCAATATACAGCATTCACGCCATCAGAACCAGCAATATAAATATCCGCTCCCGACACTTCAACTCCCATAGCATAAGCACCAAAGCCTGTTGAAGGAAGAATATATTTTTGATTATTCAACCAATAGACTGCGTTACCGCTGTCTTCTCCTGTAACAATAATGTCGTATTGGTCTGAAGGATTTGGAGCAGAATCGTCGGAGTCTTTTTTACATGATACTGTTAAGCATGATAAAGCAAATGCCATAAAAAGAATGAATGAGTTTTTTTTGATGAATGACATGATATAGTTTTTAAAAGATTAGAAAATAATTTATAAATGATAATTTAAACAGGTTTGTATGAGGGAAACTGATATCAAAAATGCAAATCAAGCTAATGTTTTAAAGCATCATGTTGATATTTATCATGCAAAAACATGATTAGTGTCAGCTATTACCTTATTGAAAAGCCATCCCGCTAAACAGGAAGGAGCCAACAAGTGACAAAAACTATAATTATCCTATTAAGTGAGAAAATATTCCTACCCATTAACAATATTTTATTAAGGATTTCCAAATGGCCCCTGTAAGTGCATATATTAGAGGAAAAAAGACAGTTACCTTTACCACAATTATTCATTGAATGGAAAACAAACAAAAAATGTTTATCTGCAAAACTATTATAGCTCCAATCGTTTTTCTTGCATTCCAATTGTGCGGATTTAGTTTTTCAGTCTGTGCCCAAGATAGCCTGGAATCACCTAAAGACAAAATTGGATCATTTACAATTGGTGCGTCGATTCAACAAACGCATTTTGCAAACAATTCTAATTTTCTAAGTGGTGGCGTTTATATTGAGGGTATGGTGACTAATACTGTGGGGTTTGAAACTGGATTGGTTGCTGGCAATGGATTTACTCAGGTTGGTGGTGCACTAATAGCAGCTCCGATGATCATAATCATTAATGCCATTGATAGAAAAAGAGGGTTGGATGGCGATGAGGGACTGCTTCTGTTGTTCAGTTATTTGTTTTTGTTTGAACGAACAAACTTTCATATTCGGACCTCTGAAAAAACGGAGGTAGTCCCCTTTATCAGCCTGATGCATTTCAATAACATGGCCTATAATAATAATGGTATTGTCGAAGAAAATAAACTGATTCCTGCTGGCTCATTAGGTGTTAAATTTTGTTTTAAACAAAATGTAAAATGGAGGCTAAATGCTTATGCCAATGGAGAAGTACTTTATAATAAACCATATCCAATTGGTTGGCAAGCTGGATTCAATCTGGGATATGTTTTAAAACAATGAGCGATAAGTTTATCATATATTACTGAGATATTTCCAAGCAATAGACTGTAGTGACTAATGGCACATGGTATTACTAACCCACCAGCAATCCACAAAATCTAACGCACTTTTACAAAAACCTCTCCATCCGAAAACCCATCATCCACCAACAATTCAGTGAACTGCTTCTTGGTGGGCGAAAAGGGTTGATGAATCACCGTATCCTGGGGCGATTCGGTGTTTTTCATGAGATTTTCTATATCCTCCGCGGAACCGATCCAACTTAACACGATCTTGCCCCTTTTCAAATGCATTCGCTGCACAGCCCATCCACTGCTGTTATCCGCTTCGCTATAGGGAAAATACCGATTCATGAAGAAATAACCTTTGTACTTTCGTAGCACATCTTCCCTGTAGAAACTGAAAATGGTATCAGGCAAGCAATAATAAACCGTTACAGAATCTCCGGATTGCACACAATAGAATTGATCCCCCGACTTACGGTCAATCGCTATGTTTCCTTTCAAAATATAGGAACTATCAGCTTCCGTTTTGGGTCCGGTTGCGGAGTTGGCATCTATCAAAAGGACGGCTTTCTCGGTTACAACCAAGGTGTCTAACTCGGCCATATTCACATAGGTGCCATGCATGCGCTTGGGTATCGAATTCAAATTCTTCTCATCCGCCGGTTGTGGCACATTGAACAGGACGGAGGGTCTGCAAGCCACTGTGGAAAGAAGGTATATGAACAAACATGTTCTGATAAACATCATTTCTGATTTTGGAATGTGAATGGAATTTGAGTGAACCTCTTTTAGAAGTCGTGCCGATTTAGATCGACTACTTTATCAGAATTGGAAAATTGAGCTACATTCCTTTGGTATTTACGGATGATTAACGAAAAGGATTTGTATTTATTGTTTATTGAATCACAAACCTAATCATTCATGTGAAGCGGATTTGCACGGATTAAACGGGTGTTCAACGAGGCATCGATTCGATGAAATCACCCACGCGGAGGTGGTGCCTATGAACCGATATAATCCTCACATGGATTACAAACTTTTCATGGTGCCCGGCATCCTGGTGATTCTACTTACGATGACTGGCGCCAACATGGCATCGTTGAATATTGTGCGCGAAAAAGAGATTGGCACCATAGAACAGATCAACGTAACGCCTATACCGAAGCATTTATTCATCATGGGCAAACTCCTGCCCTTCTGGATCATCGGATTTATCGTCATCACGATTGGCCTGTGCATTGCCCGTTTTGTTCACGGCATTGTTCCTGTTGGTAATATTGGCTTACTCTATTTGTTCGCCTCCGTTTATATGTTGGCGGTTTTAGGTTTAGGTTTGTGGATGTCGACCATTGCTCAATCGCAGCAGCAGGCCATGTTGATTTCCATTTTCATCATGATGGTGTTCATATTGCTGGGCGGTTTGTACACCAGCATCGAAAGTATGCATGCTTGGGCACAAACGATTACGAAATTTAATCCTGTGTCCTACTTCATCGAAGTGATGCGGATGGTGGTTTTAAAAGGCAGTCGATTCCACGACATCTCCCATCATCTCGGCATCATGGCGGTTTTTGCGATCGCACTCAACAGTTAGGCGATTTGGAGTTATAGGAAGCGGAGCTGAGGAAAATAGTGGGGAGTGTTTACTAATCTTTTAAAAAGAAAATAATGTAAAAATAAATGTATAATATGTACTGCTTATAGTTTGTCTAAGATTGGAGTCAAATCAGAATCAATTTCTTTACGCTTTTGATCAATTATTTCAACAAGTAAGTTAGAAATATAAGGATAATCTTCATATCTAAATTGGTAATTAAAAATGAATGCGCTTGTCACTTTGGTAATGTATTCCTGTTTAGTGTTTCTTGTGTTTTCATCAATTACAATAATTCTGCTGTCCCAGGCTATTAAATCATTAACTAAATCTGTAAATGCAACATATGTATCAGAATATTGATTTAGAATGTCTTTTAGCTCTTTGACCTTTTTTGTCTGAGCCAATTTATTCATATTGGATAAATGTCTTGCAATATCCCGCTGATCATATTTTCTACTAAGAGACTCCTTAGCTTGAAAATAACTTTTAGCATCGGTTATTTTTTCAGCAAACTGAGTACCATTGCCCAAAATTATTAAGTCCCTATCTAATATGTCTTCAGAACTGCTTTCAATTAATTCATCTAATGGGCGCTGGTAATAATTTCTAATTTTTTCTTTTATCTGATTTATTCCGTCATTCTTTGCATTAATTATTTCATTGGGATGTTTATTTATAACTGAATCCTTTTTGCTGCTTTCAATAGATAAGCTATCATTAGACTTGAGTAATTGGTCATTTTGCTTTTTTAATTCTGATTGTTTAAGGCTTTGATTTTCTATCTTGAATTTACTTAATTCTAAACTATCCGAAACCACTTTATTTATTTGTTTTTGAAACTCAATAGATAAGTTTCGATAAAGGCTGTCGCAAATATCCTTTTGATTTTTAAATTCCAAATAGTCTTTAAGTGGAATACTAACCGTTCCCTCCGTCTGCGCGTATGAAATACTACAGAAAAGTAGATGAAATGCCACAAATAGCGTTTTATACTTAAGGCCCAACATAGAAAATAAACTAAATTAATTTATTTAAAACAATAAAACTATTTCAAAGAAGGTTTAGCATTTGGGATTACCCAATAAGTTGAAATGATTCCCCGCCTCTTTTTTATACTTATTAAATATAAAATATAACTGGTCTTTTTTGTCATTAAAATAATTTTCTGGTAGACCATAGTTATTATTATCTAAAGAATTAATTTGAAACTCTATATATTTCAATACGCCAGAATTGTATTCTTTCACACATTTAAATGAAGAGTATTTAGAACAGAAGGTATTAATGTTTGTCTCCACATAAATAATATGTTTATCAAAAAGGACACGATTGATGTCTTTCAGATTTGATTTCAACTCAATACAATTATTTAAGTAAACATTTTCCATATTGTTTGTCAAATAATCATTAGCTTTAATCATAAGGCTCTGGGCTTTAAACAAAGGAAATTTATCGCTGATTGATCCCGTGGGAAAATTGATAGATGAACATTCGGAAATAAAACCTTTAATCTCATCATATTTATAAAAAATATCCTGAATTTCATTTAACCTGCTTAGGTTGCTGCCTGGCTTCATAGAAGATTTGATACGCAAAGATTCATTTCTAATAAAATTTAACTGAATGGTGGACCATTCAGTTCCTTTAAAATATAAAAACGAATAATCAATAAATTTCTTAATATATATGGATGTTACCTGTGCGCACAATCGATCGTACCATGATTTGTTAAGTATAGGGTCTATGTTTTTTTCAAATGTAATTGAATCAAGGGAGATTCCGAATCTGTCATTTTTAAAATCATCACCTAATAAATTTAATAGCAGAGAATACTGTTTATATACTGAATCAAAGTGAGCAACCGATAATTCATTAAAATTATCTATTTGAACGAGCATGGAATCTACAAATAAAGATTTTGGTTCACTATGTTGTGGAGACGTCAACTTAGATGAGTCCGGATTCCAAAAAATAGAAGTTAATATCATAAAAACAACTATGGCCAAGTACCACTTATAATGTCGCCTATTCGGTATCATAACTATTTTTTTGACTATTTTTCTTTATAATTAATAAAATCATCAATACTTGAAAATTTTTTTCTTGTATTATGAGGAATTGTATTGGGATTCTTATAGCCACTAGTTTGGTAAATTAACTTATTTAAATATCGGAAATTCGCGCCACTTTTGATTCCTGAATTTTCATATAATCTTTTTTGATTTTCTAAATCCTCTGATTTGATTTCTGTCTTTTTTAAGACTTCTAAGAATTCCTTATCCAAATCTGAAATCGATAGGGAAATTAATGATTCAGGTTCTGCCTTCGATTTTTCTAGGGGGGATGATTCAATTAAAGGGGCGCGATCTGGTTGAAAGTTATTGGTATCTTGATTCTGATTTTGATCTTGGGACGAAGGCACCTTTTCAAACTTTTTATTGGCTTTGGTTATTTTTTCCTTGATAAAGTCTGTTACCTCATCCAAATTCTTATCGCTGATATTGTTTACTTTCATTTTCATTTCCTTTTCAACATACTTCTTGACTTCACCAGAACTACTATCCAACATAAGAATTACATCTTTAAGATTGCTATCTCCTAAATCTTTATAATAAGAAATCAGGCTATCTACATTACCTTTATTTAAGTGCTCACGAAATTTTATCAATTTATCTAAACGCTCGCAGTTACTATCGGTAACTTCACTTGAAGAAAATATGTTTGCGATGCTTCGCAAAAAATTTACGTCCTCAAACGATTTAGAATTACTTTTTTCTAAATTCTCACAATATTTCTTTTTAAAATCTTGTAATTTTAAAAGTTTTAACTCGTTCCCATCCATATATTCTGTGAGCGGCCTAATATCAATTTGCCTATCTTTTTCTACATTTGAATAATTATAAATCATATACCATGCCAACGAAATAATGAATATACATATTAGACATATAAGCAATTTGGGCAACCAACTATCAAATTTAAATATTTCATCCTGATTTTTTTTTGTTTTATTTTCTTTTTCAAGAATTATTTTAACATCATTTTGATTTTTTAAACCATTTTGATTTTTTAAATCAATTTTCTTTCCCACATATTCTGGATGCTCAACCTTTAGTTCCCAATTATGTTCTTTTAAATCATTGTCGGCAATTTCATAATCAGATCCATTTTGAATATTCTCTTTATACTCATTATCCTTATATATCTCTATAAAGCAATTATTTAATTTTTGCTCTTTACCTTTCTCATTTTTATGATAACATGTAATCTTATATTTTATTAGTTTTGATATTCTAATTTTTATCTCACTTTCTTGTTGATCATCCAACTCAAATGATATTGGATCTATCTTAAAGCCATTTACCACTTCTATTGAAATAGCGTTTTTGCTATTTTTAAAATCTTCTATTTCAATATCATATAACGCTCTAGTATTTATTTTATATGATTTTTCATTACAGACTAAAATTATATCTGATAAAATAAACGTCTCTGGTATTTGCCCTTCTATATCAACCTTTATTGATTTATATTTTTTTGTAAATAATTTAGGGTCAAAATTCAATTTGTAATGATTTAATCGTGAAGTATCCTCCTCGATTACTTTTTTTTCGTCAATTAGTTTATTTAATTCATTCTCCCAAATGATATCAATGTGATTTTCTTTACGAAAGATAAACTTGAGTTTATCCGAAGTATATACTTGTAATGTTGCCTTGTTACTAATTTTATCGTTATTATAATAATGTTCTTTTAAAAACTCGCAATCATCTAGATATAAATTGATTTTTGATGAGCTATTATTAAAAAATATTTCGTGTTCTGGATCGTGTTGTAAGGATGAAAGTGGGCCATCATCTCTCAACTTATATTTATAATCTACAAAATATATTTTCTTGTACTTAGAAATTTCCGGTTTGTGTGGCTCATTAAATATATTTATTAGTTCTGCCTCGCCTTGGTAAAAGGAGTATGGAATTGCATTGCATTCCTTATCAAATTTAGGAATTGAGTATGAAGGAACCTTGGCTGGATTGTATTTGTACTTTATATTATCTAAAAAAGACCAATCCTCTCTTACGGCGTAAAGTTTATTGGGATTAGAGGGCATATAACTTTCAGTATATTTATCAGCCAACTCATTAAGAAATTGATATATCTGATTACCATCTAATTTTTCAGTATTAGGGATTGCGATTGCAAATGCAAGAAATCCCGTCCTATTATCACCCTCATCATCATAAACAATCCTGTACTTTGAAAAAATATAATTGTTCTCTAGATATTCAATGGAATACGCCTCAGAACCAATTGAATTTTCATTATTTCCCAATACACGACTGGAATCACTTAATTCAATACTGGTTGCATAAAAGGTTCGATAACCATCCTTTGTGCCGTGAACAATAATCTCCATTTTCTACTGATTAAAATCTGTAAGCCAATTACTTCTTGGGGGGCGAACCTTAATCAATAGTTCTTCTATGATTTCTTGCGCGTCCTCGTAATTAATTTTACACAATTTTGAAAAATAAACAGAGCCAATTGAAAAAATGAAATAATCCAACTTCATAGAATTTTCACCGCATTGATCCTTAATCTCATCAATAAGTGCAGCAAAGTTGTTATTTAAAAAATCACGAGCAGCCTCCTTTTGTTCATCCTTATTATTACCTGGTAATTCGTCCGCCTTTGTTACAACAATATAAATGGCATCGGTTTTGTTTTTAAATATCTGAGTTCTTCGGAAATAATTCACTGCAGCCTCAATATAATCCTTTTGAGTCAGTCGATCCAAATCAGCTTTAATATTTCTGTTATAGTCAATAAAGAAAAAATGTATTTTCCGATTATTATGCTTCAACAAAATATCAATACAATCCATTGCCCTAAGCACTGCATCTTTTTTGCTTGACTTTACTTTGTTCGTTCCATGCTCTTTATCATACAGATAACGTACAACCTCTCCGCTTAATTCAAAGAAAGACATCTGCGATTCTTTAGGTCGACGGTTCCACCACTTGCGACTCTGAATTCTAGGCCTTAGAAGAAATGGTATATATTGTGTAAAGTCTTCAGCGGTTCTGGAAAACAAATAACCCCAACCTTTTTGGTCGTATATTTTAGCCAAACTTTCCCGGTATGCTGCACCAAACCTATTTTCTATCTCAGGGTTTCTTATCTGATACAAATCCTTCATAGTGCGAAATAAAACAGATAGTGCTGTTGTTTTACCAGAAGAAGGCACCCCCCAAAAGAAGATGTCCGTAAAATTAATGGGAACCTCATCCGATTCTTGTGGAATTGGACCAGCATCCATAGATGGCTCAACATAATTAATTACATAATTAAGGTCTAAATTCAATCTTTGACAGACCGCCGTCAAAACCTCTAATCCATACTCGTCTTTTATTTGTTTGGCGGTCTTATCATTTAAATTACTCAAGATATAATCTACTTGCTGATCTTTTTCCTTCCGCTTTCTTTCAATGATGGCAATTCTTTCAGCCTCTTCTCTTCTAAGTTTATCTTCTCTTTCTTTGGCCTCATATTCTTGGATTTGTTGCAATCTCCCTTTTGCTTCTGCAAGATGCTTACTACTTGGATATTTTCTTATAAACGCTTGTAGAGATGAGGATGAATTCGCTTGTTCAAATTCCTTATCTTCCTTTTTAAATGCATCAAGCTCTTTTCTTATTTCTCGTTGTTTAGGTAGCGAGCATTCACCCGTTGCTATAACTTCCTCTAACGTGAATGCTCCATTAAAAATACAAATAGCGATTTCAGCGGCAGCTGTATTTTTTATATCATGTAAGTTGCAAGACATTTTTTAGTATTTGTTTATTGAATATAATAATTGTAAATAAATCACATTTTTATTCTACTCGAATTTTTACGTTGAATTTTGCCAAATAATGTGTAGTCATTTCTTGAATTACGACTTGATGAAAAATACGCAAAACTCATAACTATATATAGCAATAAGGCCAGCATTGTGCCGCCAAGCGTAATGCTTTGGTTTGATGTGAAATAATATGTGACGTCTTGTAATGCATGAACATCTATCGAAGTGGTAATGTCATCATCATATAGCTTGACCTTTACCAATCGATTTACTTGTACTATTCTTATATCGATTACGGATTTAATAGAGTTAACAATGTCCACAACCTCATGCGACCAATTATCAAGTTTTTTATGTGATTGATCTAAATATATTTGAAAATTAGTCTTCATCTGTTTATAATTACTAGGGTAAAAATCCATGCGAGCGACCTGAATTTTATGTTTAATTTGTTGTTCTACGTCAGTGTTTGATGAAAACACAGTATTGAATTTGACAGAATCAGAGGTTGAATCCGAAGCGCATTTCTGTAAATAGTTTTCATAATTCAACAATCTTTTATCGATTTCTTTCTCATACTGAATGTAAAGTGATTGACCAGTAGAAATATTGGAAACTATTTTTTGTCTGATGGTAACTTTTTGATCCATTACAGAAAAATAATGAGAAAACGTAGGAAAAAACAAAAGACAGGACCCTGTATAAAATACTATTAGCAGCCATTCAATAATAATATAATAGCCGAATCTTCCTTTCGCCCGTTTTGCCATGGACATTCCATATGAAAAGACGATTAGCACAGATGACAAAATTACAGCCTCAATTAGACTACTATTTTGGTCGCCCATGGTTAAAAAATACATGCTTCTATAACAAAACAATCCAAAAACAATTGCAGACAAAAAAAGAGCTAAATCCCAAAACAAAAACCTGATATTTTTCATTTTTACACTTTTAATATTTCACAAAAATTAATCTATAGTACGCTATAATTGTTTTTCATTTTTAAGAATATTTTGTAATATCCTATTTCTTTCCAATAAAAAAACACTATCTATATTACCAGAGGGCGAGCTTTCGCTTTTGTCAATTTGTGAGGATTCTTCATCATTCAATACAAAGGTAAATATAGGTTTTGAAATGTCCTGCTTTCGAATTGAACCTGAAAATGTTTTTGTGGAAGATCCATATTTGACAGTAATTACATACTGGGTCTCATTAATATTAACATGCTGAGCGTAATAAATCAAATAAACGCTAAATCGCCCAAAAGGCGCCTTTCCTTTTGGCCAATAAATATTTTCTATAGGATTAGAGCGATCCGGATAGTCAACATTCATATCAATTTCAAGTAAACCACCGCTACGGGACAATTTATTCTTAAACCAAACAGGCTCGTTATTGGGGTCTATGCATACTAAGTCTAAATCATTATAATTATTCCAACTCAACATTACTTGAACATCTCCAGTAGAGGGCGCAATGGAAAACGAAGTGCATTCCGAAAAACTATCAGCACGAACTTTTTGAAGGGCTTTATCAATTTGTAATAATTTGCCAATATTACCTCCTAGTTCAATTCCTGTAGATTGCATTGCACAAATACATTGCGCAGCGGTAATATCATTTTTAAAACTTTTCATCAACGCAATTGCTCCAGAAACAATTGGGGCCGCCATACTTGTACCAGTCATAGCAGCAAAACCGTTCTGTCCTATTGAACTATAGATGTCTACCCCAGGAGCTGAGATTGTAGAAAATTCCCCATAATTGCTAAATTCAGCTTTTGACATTATATTATTGCGCTCATCTACAGCTGAAACCACTACAAAGTTTTTGGGCCGATTCATTGGATTAATACCAGCAAGAACATTGTCATTTCCTGCCGCCATTACCAAAATTGCATTATGATTTAATGATATTTCCATAACCTTATTCCAGAGCCGTTCTTCTTCTTTAAAGTGTCTAGATTGTAATTCCCTCTGGATATAGACTGGCATATTACCAGAAACATGTTTACCCAATGAAACATTTATAACATCAGCACCTTGGTACAACGCAAATAATATTCCATCCAAAATAGATGTGGTCGTCATCAAATTTTGTTGATTGGCAACCTGAATCGGCATAAGCATACAATTGGGCGCGATTCCACAAAGTCCTAAACCATTATCTGCAGCACCTACCGCAATTCCTGCGACATGAGTGCCATGATCATCGACCTGAGCAAAAATATCTTTTGAATGGCTCCATACATTATAGGGCATAACAATTTTATCTTTGATTTCTTTGTGTTCAGAGTTAAAGCCGTTGTCTACTACAGCTACTGTTATTTGATTGGAACCCATAGTTATATCCCAACCCTCGAAGGCATTAACAGACTTTAAATAGTTGGTGTTAATGACATTGCGAAACTGGGGGTCAGTTGGAACTTTTACCCCCTCAAATACAGACTCATCAAAAACAAATAAATCATATTCTGGATAAAATTGAGATGGCAATTTTTGCTTTAAAGAGACTCTTTCGCTTGGTGGCATTTGTATCTGGATTCGCTTGACCACATCATCATAGTAAACAACTTTATACCTTGAATCAGGGTATTTTAACTTGAAGGCTTTAGCAAATTCCAAAACTGATTTTCCATTGTTTTCCAACAAAATGTTAAGCCTATTTCCAACAATTACGGGTTCACCAGGATTTGTTACTATTTCAGTGGAGTCTATAGGATTTAATACTCCTTGGTTAGGAGGCAAAATACTTCTGTATTCGGGTGGAGTAGGGACTGGTTCGTATGGCATTCCTGGATGGTATATTCCTCCGTTGTCCTGTACTAGTGAATCATTTTTTATCCAAGGCTTTCCATTGATATCACTTGGAATTGATTTAGGCACATTCTCGAAAATATATTTAAAAATACAAAGCAATAGCAGAAGTAAAATTAAAAAAAGTAAAAAGTAAAGCAACCATTTCAAACAACCTTTTAATCTAAATAACCGCTTTATTGAGTCAATGAATCGTATGTAAAAAGGTAACTCTGGACCTTCGATTGCATCAGGAGAATTGCGCGTAATGGTAGATGTAGGTGAATCTTCATATTTATCATATTCCGCATTAAAATACAAATCACTGCGAACAACTTCTCCAACAGGTTCTTTGTCCCATTTAATAAATTTAAAACCATCAATATCATTGATGGCAGGTAAATGTTCATTCGATATAGTATCACCTTCGCTAATTGTTATAATATCAACTAAATCATTACCTTCAACATTCTTATGCTTAAAGGTTATGTTATAGTGCTTTTTATTGGGGCTTGAGATTAGTGACTTGATTAACGTACCAGAATAATCATTAAATTGCTCTCGTGGTTGAATACCCCATATGCCAAGCACCACAGATGTCCCAATACAAAAAATGAAATCGTCATTAATAAACTTTAATGCTGCAGATAAAGCATCAGCATCTGAATTTCTGTTTTCCGACCTTAATTGATGAATAACTTCGTGATAATGCGAAACTGTTTCTTCCTTAATTGCAATATATTTCAGTTTTTCATTTACGGATAAATTAGATAATAACTTTGGAGTGTCGCTTGTTTTACGGACGTACCATACAATTTCGCCACTTGGCTCGGCAATAGGTTGAGTCAAAAAGCTTATGTATTTTTTATCTACCCGCCGTTCGATAATATTATTTAGGTCAGGAAATCTTTGGAACAGTGAAAAACCTCCAAATCCCTGCTGGGATCTAAAATTTTTAATATTGCATACACACAATGGCTCCCAATCAAGGACGCGGCGATAATTCATATAAAGTTACACCTTAATAGCAGCGGTTTCATTTATTAAAAATCCTAGTTTATCGTTGGCGATAGGATCATAATTGGGGATACCACTTACCAAAACGAATCCTACTTTTAATAAATCATTCCATTCCAAATAATTTTTATAATGAGCGAGTTTTTTAACTTCGGGAGGTAATGGATTTTGATTTAACAGAGAAGCTTTCTGATCCATTGTAGTTAACAAATCTGCTATTTCTCCTATGAAAATGTTTTCAGTTTTCAATTCGTCATGTATCCAATTCAAATCAGTGTACCTTTCTTTCGCCTTTTCCAAATCATTAAAATCTGATTCGTTAAAATATTTTTTTCCGAAACTGATAATAAACCGATTTAGCATCTCGGCGCTAATATCAGCAATCATTTCATAGGCATCCTCATAACTCCTGTGACCGTCTATGTGTTGCCTGATCTTTAAAGCTATTTTTTCAGAAACTTGCAATTTTTGAAATAACATTCTAAATACATCTTGAATTGCTTTTATATCTTCATTAGAATAAATATGGGTCAACTCAATTCTGTTTTTTACCATATGTTCATTTAGCCAATAGTTTTCCAATGAAATGGCCAAAACTTGAGCGAAATTTTTAACTCTATCTCTATTGCCATAAAATAATTCATTAAGGTCAATTTGCTCCTGATTTTCGAAAAATGCTCTGCAGTCCTCCAATGAATCTAATTCAAACTTTTTCCTTAAACACTCCAAATTAAAATCAAAATTCATATCAGGATCAAGCCCTGTCACATTTAATCTAAGGAAAACATATCGATCCATATTTACAATGTCACGACGTTCAATATCATTGATTTTTTCTATAAACAAATTATAAACATCATTGCTACTAACCATAAATTCCTTCATCATTAAACCGAAAAAATAGGGGTCGGCTCCGACCCTAATTGCTAGTTTTGCCTGAAGTTTACCGGCATCGGAAATTGCCTTTCTCAGACTTAAACTTTTGTCCTCACTATTGTAATAATCATTGAGTAAAAGTCCAATGTCACCATTTAGATTACGTAAATCAACCCTGTTTTTGTCATTCCTTGCCTTATTAATGTTATCGGCCGCAATTATTAGATTCTGAATAATCAACTTCGAACCATCTTCATTTTTTGAGGCGGCGAGGTCCCAAGATCTTTCAGGATCAGCGAAATGGTTGCGAACAAACTCAAAATCAATAAACGAACCTTTAAGTTTGTTCTTGAAGTCAGGAAATGTGGAATGAACAACCTCCTCATTTTCATATCCAAGCTCATTATATCCTCGAAATATATTACTAAAGCTTTCAGACTTGCCAAAATCCCTTAACAAATATATATTTTGAAAAAACGGAGTGCCTTTTGTCCAATTCGTGAACCAACCATAACGTTCAGATTCAATAATTTGATCTGAAAGAGTTTTAATAAACCTTTGGTTCCACCGATAAATTAAAGAATTATCAGAAGCAGCCTTGTCAAAGGATGGGTCATACTGCAAATTAACATTAAACCATGTACATACAATAAAAAGGGGGGGTACAATCGATTTTTCAATAAAATCCTGTCGCATATCAATGGATTGGCCAACAGTAGTACTTACCCAATTATTCAGGAGTTCGGGCAGAGCGCGCTGTGCTGGGTCAGTATGTTTTACACAAAGCAACAGTAGGTTTATCTTTTCCGCCTTTGAATACTTATTAAATAAAAACGAAACCTTGCCACGTAAATAGGCTGTGTGGATTAGTTCTTTCCCAAGCAGATTTTCAGGTGTATTCATTCGCGACCTAGCCCCAGGAAAATCCAAAAGATCTGTTTGATTTAAAAACTGCTTCTTTGAGGCTAATGAATTAGGTAAACTAAAAACCATTTCTGCTATTAAGGCACATAAGAAAGGTTTTCTTATAGTAGTTTCATGGTTTTGTCCATGTATAGAAATATATACAGCTGTTTCGGTTTTGAAGTTTGAATTAGCATCACTAAATCCAGAATAAATTTCCTTGAGCCTTTCGACGTCAAGTAATGTGCCGTAATCATTCAAAACAGCCTCAATTGGCAAGAAAACTTCAGCAGCAAACTTTAATTTATTATATTCAGAAACCAAATCGTTGAAAAAACTTGTGAAGTGAAAATTTTTATTCCACAACAATGAAAATACATCACCCAATTCAGCAGGAGAAACTTTTGAGATTATTTTTGATATATTTCCAAAAAAACGGGAGTTTATAACCTCACCGGCTTTAGAAAGATGCGTCTCAAAATATTCTTTAATGTCAAATAAATCATCCTCCTCCAATAAATTATGAAGTTCGCTTCTAACATTGAATTTGTTGAATAGTCTGTTAACTTCTTCGTCTATATCTTCAGATTTTAAAATAGAGTCGTGGTTTGGCCTTATGTCCAAATAAAAAGAATCACAAATTGCCATTATAATATCTGAAATTGATAAAAGTACTGCTTTTACAGGAAATTTATTGTTAATCGGCTGATAGGTAACAGAAAACCGAGTAACAAGACTAGTGGATTCAGAGCCATCCCCTTTAGGATTAATGTCTCGGATAAAATTATATAGCTCGGTCCTTTCATCTCCTACTTCAAAGGGCTTGCCATCTGCTGACAATAAACTGCTAACTAAATATGACTTCCCAACTTGACTTTCACCATAAATAGCAGCGGCGGGCAGTCCGTCAATGGCATATTTTTTCTTTTTTAGTCTTCTACGGAAATCAATAAGTTTACCAATAGCTAAATCTCCCTTGGCACCATTCATTGATGGTGTATCCTTAACCCATGATATTGCTTTGCCAACAATTTCTAACTGGATATCAATAATTTCTTTCATTTTATTTAAAGATGTTCATTAATAATTTACCAATCCAGTGAACTCTCCCGTATCGAGCCAATAAATATCACTTTCATTAAGGCTTTGAATTTGTAAATGAAAATACTCTATGGGAAGACATTCTTTATTGCAATCCTCAACAGAATCAATAATCAATAACTCTTTATCTTCAGCATAACTCTCTCTTACGATAATAAACTTAAAAGGCTTTAGCAAATTGATTCGATTAATCTCAACACTTGTATAATTTTGTAATGATCTTTCATCATTAGGATTGAGTTCATATTTTTGTGCGACTTTTAATTTTACTTTTTGTATGTTAAAATCTAAGTTATAAAATGGACGTGTTGGATATTTTTTTGTGCTAAATTGTCGAGCCCAAATTCTCTTGGGAAAATGACTAACAACAAGCTCACATCGGTTTTGTTCGGGAGTTATAATCGAGTCGGAAGAGTCTCCTTCAGCAAAATAGTCGGTTGTTGGTTTTGTTTGGGATATCAATTCGGTTAAATCCAAGTTTAATCCGTTGTATCCTGAACCGGCAGATGAATAATTCGCTATTAGCGCACCCATAGCCACTATAGATTTCGAATCATTAAAATAACCCTTATCATTTTGAAAAGGATACCACTTCCCAACTTTGTAATTATTCATTGTTATAAGCCTATTGGGAGATACTGCATGATACATAAAAAAAAGATCTGTAAGGGGCTTCAAGGATGACGGCCGACCCGACAAGAGCATGAAATCACATTCGAAGTAATTGATTAGCGCAGAAATCTTGGAAACCAAGGGATCAAAGGTGGATTGTACTGTCTTGGTCACAATTTCCCTATCATAATTCCAAATAATATCTCGGATAGAAAACCCAAAATGACTTTGAAAATGATCTAGAACCCGTTGAGCAGGCTTTATTTCTGAGAAAACATTATCAAATCCCAACACCGATCTTAAGTCTGTATTATCTACAAGTATTTGTAGAAATTTTGAGGCAACAGGAACAGAAACTTGCAAATTAAATTCACATCGGAGTCGCCGAAAACTTATGGATTGCCTAGCATTATCTTGACCGAAAAAATCAGATATCAGTTTACTTGCTTCATTTTCCCGTCCGCATATTTTCAAATGATTCGGGATGGCGGCTAACGGCCCATCAATTATTAATATTCGAATTAACTTCTTAATCAAATCGTCGCCAGCTAAATAAAAACTCTCCCAAAAAAGCGGGACAGGCTTGAGTGTGCTTGATCCTTTACCATTGTAATCGTAACTTGCGACCATAACATCGGTTGTTCCAGCTCCAATATCTACCGAACCTATTGTTAAAGACTTTTTGCTTTCATGACTCGACCCCTTGCGTACTTTTCCATAAAAGTCAAAATATTCACTGAAATTATTTTTATATTTTTTAGAGAGTTCGGAAAAAAGGTAAACAAACTGAGGACAGGTGGCTTCATCATAAATCCAATCTTGCTTTTCAGCGCCAGCCATTAAATTACTGGAGGCCGGAATTACATTAGTAATTAAATTACTTTTGGGTAACTTTTTGGAATAAACATCTCCAAAAAAGAATCGATTCATTACTGAAGCTGCATCCTCTGCGCATTTACGCATTGAGAATTGCTCTGGCCGTGACATTGCAGTAGGGCTAGTAACAATTATTCGGCTAAGAATACGTTGGCGATTCTCAGAACCCCAACGGCTTCTATAATGATAACTGTTTATTTCATTAAATGCCTGTGTTAAAATTTCAATAAAGCCAAAGGTCATCAATGCCTTGCGCGAATATTTTTTATGAATAGAAGCATCTCCCGAACTACAAAAAGTGCCATCAAAATTTATATATTCCGTAACTCCAGGTATTTGAACTAAACGATTTTTATTTCGCTCATCTTTTAATACCAAAAACTCCCATTCCTTTTCTTGTGGAGCTTCGTCCCATAAATATCTTTTCGGGCTAGAAAATGTAGTATGTTTTTCAAGGCCATTATTCAAACTTGTTGCCTGATGCAACAATTCATTAGCTTCAACCCCTAGCCTAACAATACTAGGATAAACAAATTGCTTAGACCCCCTTAAAGTATCTACACCAAACTCGACTTCGCGAAAAACCATTCGCATATCAAATGGATTGCTATATCTTCTGCAATCACCATTTAAAACCGGATTTGTATGGTCTTGTAATCCTAAAGCCTGAACCTTTGTGAAATCATGATCTTCGACCAGAACAGCACAAGTTCGAGAGTTGCCAATATCCAAGACCAAATCCACCTCGATAGGTTGATTGTTTATCTCAGAAAATAAAGTTACTTGAGGAAAAACATTCAATTGTTGAATGTAATTCAATAAAAATACATATTGAGCAAGATAGTTAAGTCTAGGACTATTCGGCCTTTGATCTCGTTTAGATGTAGGTCCATGAATTACATTGTAAATGTAATTGTCAACCCAGTCACAACCTTTATCTTGAGAACAATAATCGAGCAACATAAATTCGTTGCGGCAAAGCGCAAATTCTTTTGACTGCTCAAATTCGCTTGCGAATACGGGTGTTTCATTAATTTCACTTGGCTCATAACTGTCACCTTCATAAATTGAGCGTGTATCGAAAGCCATTAAGACTGTATACTTTTTTATATTTTCAATGCTATTCTCAGGAATAAATTTACATCTGCACCAATTTAATGGCAAGAATTCGGGCTTCCCAATATTTGAAATCGAAAAAAAGGGAAGTGGGATCCATATGTTTTCAAATTTCTCCCAACGACATCGACTGGTTGTTAATGAAAAAAAACTATGATCTTCCTTTTGTGAGGGATTGGTATTTATGGGTTTGATGCCATGGGCGTTTAAATCACCCTTTATGTCACTCCATTTGTATTGCTGAAATACCCCATCATTATTAATCCATCCAACCTTGCCATCGACTGCCCCAAGACCTAATAAATCGAAAACATCTTTTTTTCTGACCCAAACATCACTTTCAGAAAAGTGATGAGCTATTTCTAGAGTTTGTTGCTGCATTGCCTCGTCAATGCACTCATGGAAATACATTCTGAAGCTGTCTGTCAAATTTATTTCAATTGGGAAACTGATGAATTGTATTCCAGTATTTGCAACTAAATTCATATCGTGTGTTTATCTTCTTATTGTCAAAATGAGTGTACTCTATTTAGAGCAGAAACAACATTTGTTTGAATATCATTCCAAATTTAATAAAAATGTAGCAATAAAAAAAATTATATTTAATTGGCTTTCAACATCTTGAAAAGGCTGTGTGTCTGTCGTTCAATCGAATCATCTAAATCCCTAGGTAGATAGTCAATTTTATTATGATTGGACATTATTAATTCTGTAGTGTAATAAGTTGCGCATATATATCAATTTTAACTAGAAAATATCAGGTAATTAAACCCTATAACTATCAATTATTCATAAAATAAAATATTTTTTATTAATAAACAATCAATTAATCTTTTTTCTCACTTTTAGATAATACAATAATGAGACAAAAATGAATTACCGAATGAAACGACAATTGCCTTCAGCGCATCAAATATTTGTAATTATCTATTATTTTTTTATTTATTGTTTTTTTATTTTATGTGGGTGCAACTCGGATAGCTCAGATAGCTCAGTTACGGATGGCTCATCTAATTTAATTGAGAACTCACTAACTATTTCAAACAACCTACCTCAAGAACTCAATACCAACCCCGACGGCTCCGAGATTAAATCCCGTATACAGCCCCCTGATGGCTTCAACTGGGTGGAAGAGGAAGAAGGGTCGATGGGCCAATTTCTTCAAAACTTAAAACTGAAACCCAGCGGTAGTCAAATTC
>Ga0315906_10003511_pt1 | contig 20804 bp, 15 predicted proteins | sample LakEriMetagenome_4_FD_203526 | JGI IMG/M metagenome (GOLD analysis project Ga0315906, IMG submission 203526) | Freshwater fungal communities from buoy surface, Lake Erie, Ohio, United States - Buoy 2 MA122 | ecosystem: Environmental > Aquatic > Freshwater > Lake > Lake biofilm | place: USA...
CGACCATTGAATTGGCCAGAAAAGGATTCTACGATGGACTCGAGGTTAATGGGTTTTCCGAGAAATCAAAAACCATCAACTTTGTTTATGTTAACGCCCAGGGTGACATACCCACGCTGAATCAGTCATGTGACAAGATACTTTCATCCGATCCGGACATCATTGCCACAAACGTCACTTTATCGACCATCACTGCCGCAAAGCGGACAAAAAAAATCCCAATCTTCATGATGGTTTCTCCAAGACCCGACCTAGCAGGCCTGACTGACCGGAACAACAAACACCAGGAAAATTTATCAGGCGTATACGAAACCCTCGATTACCTCGACTCTGCAATCGTGATTGTTAAACAACTTTTACCAAACACGAAAAGAATCGGTACGATATTCAATCAAGCAGAACCTCAATCACAAGCCGCCTTCAACAGGATATACAAAAAATGTCTGGAACTTGGCATTGAGATGGTGTCGCTTCCAGTCACCAACAGTTCCGAAACGCAATTGGTGACAGAGGCGTTGCTCTTGAAACAAATCGATGTTTTTTTCGCCCTGCCCGACAATGTCATTTTCGCTTCATTTGAAACCATTGAGCGGTCATGTACAAAATCGAATGTGCCAATCATCACTAGCGAAGCCGGACTGGTTAACAGAGGGGCACTAGCATCCTTTGGAGCGGATTTTTACCAATGGGGATATCAATCAGGTGTGATGGCGGCCTCGTATCTTAAATCAGACCGCAAAGCCATTCCTAAACCCACCATTGTGCTCAAGAGGCAAAAATTGTACAACCCTGCTGTGGCAACCCGTTTCGGAATCAGTCCTGATTCGACCTTTACCCCTTTCAAACCCTGATTGATGGATCTGTATCTGGCAGCAATCATTCAAGGACTGTGCTATTCGTGCCTCGGGTTCGGAGTTTACATTTCCCTGCGAATCTTTAAAATACCCGACATCACAACCGATGGCAGCTTCACCATTGGAGGCGCGGCAACAGCGGTTTGTCTGTTGGCCGGAATAAATCCATATCTCACCATGCTTGTTGCCCTGATTTGCGGAGCAATCGCAGGTATGATCACAGGTCTGATTACAACACGAATAAAAATCAATGCGCTTCTTGCTGGTATATTGGTCATGACCTCCCTCTATTCAGTCAACCTGGTTATCATGGGCAGGTCGAATCTCACTATCGACACTTCAAGTGGGATTCTCAGTAGTTCCTTTGACGAAACCACTAAAACGATCCTGATATCTTTTTTGGTGGCCATACTGGTCATGTTGTCCATTTGGTGGATGCTTCGAACCGATAAAGGAATTGCGATGCGTGCAACGGGCAGTAATGAAAAAATGGCCGCTGCAAACGGAATCAATATCGATAAAATGAAAATCCTGGGACTGGCCCTAGCCAACGGGTTATCGGCCTTGAGCGGTTACTTGCTGGTACAATACCAGGGGTTTGCCGATATCAATATGGGTATGGGTATCGTTATATCGGGACTTGCTGCTGTAATGATTGGTGAGGCCTGTACAAGTTTGTTTGCAAACAAGAACATCTTAATGGTGCTGGTCAGTATTGTTTTCGGATGCATTCTTTTCAGATTGGCCATCGCCCAATCGCTCATGATGGGTTTGAACCCTAATTATCTGAAACTGGTGACTGCTGTTATTGTTTTGGCATTCATTGGACTTTCCAACTTCAACACCAAAAGTGAATGATCCGTCTTGTGAACTTGCATAAAAGGTTTTTCGCAGGCACCGACCGCGAAATCCATGCATTGAAAGGCGTAAACCTGGAACTCCAAAAGGGCTCCTTTACCGTGTTGGTCGGCTCCAATGGCTCCGGAAAATCCACACTTCTCAACCTGATCGCTGGAAGCATTAGGGCCGATGAAGGTAAAATAGAAATCAACGGCACGGATGTCACCAGACTTACTGCTCACCAGCGAAGCCCACTCATCTCAAGGGTTTTCCAGGATCCGCTCATGGGCACTGTAAGCGAACTGACCGTATTGGAAAATTTCAGGCTGGCTGCCTTGCGTGGAAAAACCAAAGGGCTTTCAATCGGAGCCAACTGGGAGTTTGAAAGCATTGTGAAGGAAAAGATCTGTGAAATCGGACTTGGCCTCGAAAACAAAATCCATCAGCCCATGGGTACACTGTCGGGTGGTCAACGACAAGCATTGACCCTGACCATGTCGGTGATGGACCAATCAAGTCTGCTGCTCATGGATGAGCCCTCCTCGGCATTGGATCCCGCAACAGCGGATACCATCATGAGATTGGCACAAAAAATAACAAACCAACACCAATTGACCACGTTGCTGGTTACCCACAATCTAAAGGATGCTATACAATACGGAACCCGTATCCTATTGATGCAATCGGGAGCGATAGCGAAAGACTTGAATGAGGATCAAAAAAAGGCCCTCCAGCCACAAGAGCTCATCAACTGGTTTTGAGTCCAATGAATTCCTTATGAAGCTAAATTGGCTAATGTTCAACTGAGCATTTGAATGATTAATTTTGGATTGAGAAATTGCCTATGAAAAACCTTTTGAAACCCTTCCACCACTCCCTTATATTGTTGTTTTTCAGCTTCTTGCTAAGCAATATCGGATTTGCCCAAATTGAAAATCCGGTCAAATGGAGCACCTCCGTAGAAAAAACCTCTGAAAAGGAAGCCGTGCTGGTCATGACGGCCACCATTGAAAAAGGGTGGCATTTGTACTCGCAATTCATTGCTGATGGAGGCCCGATAAAGACCACATTTTCTTTTGAAGGCAATTCCAATTTCAAGACCTCGGGCGGGGTGACCGAAGGAAAGGCCGTTGAGTATTATGACAAGAATTTTGAAATGCAGCTCAAATACTTTGGTGATAAGGCTGTATTCAGACAAAAGATATCCCTGTTAACTGCCAACAAGTTTTCCATAAAAGGCACTGTTGAGTTCATGGTGTGCGACGATGAAAAATGCCTGCCGCCCGACCTGGTCGAATTGAATTTTGAAGTCCCTGGAAATGGCAACAACGTGCAAACAACTCCTCCCGTCGGCCGTGTGGATTCAGCTGCGATTGCCCCTGTAACTCCCATCGACTCCACACCAAAAACCGACAGCTCATCAAAATCTGTAACGGATCAAATGGTTGTTCCTGGTGATGGACCAATGACCACTTTGGAACCCGGTTGTGGTGAGATGGAGGGCGAGGAAGATGTTGAAGGTATCTGGGCCATCTTTATCGCAGGTTTCATTGGTGGTTTATTGGCTCTGCTTACCCCTTGCGTTTTTCCGATGCTACCTATGACCGTCAGCTTTTTCACCAAACGCAGCGGCGACAGGAAAAAAGCACTGTTCAATGCCATTGTTTACGCAATATCAATCATTGTGATATATGTAGGACTTGGCTTTTTGGTCACCGTCACCTTGGGTTCAGATGCATTGAATGAAATGGCAAGCAACTCGTTTTTCAATCTTGCATTCTTCTTCATCTTCATCATTTTCGCGGCTTCATTCCTCGGAGCATTCGAAATCACATTGCCATCATGGTTGATCAACAAGGCGGATGCCGCATCCGACAAGGGCGGTCTCATCGGTATTTTTTTCATGGCATTCACCCTGTCACTCGTTTCCTTCTCCTGCACAGGACCCATCATCGGAACACTACTGGTGGAGGCCGCGCATGGTGGAAGCTATATGGGTCCGTTAGCCGGGATGTTTGGGTTTTCTCTTGCCTTGGCCATACCTTTTGCGTTTTTCGCAGGATTTCCATCCCTACTGGCCTCCCTACCAAAGTCTGGCGGTTGGCTGAACTCCGTAAAGGTCAGTTTAGGATTCCTGGAACTGGCCCTTGCACTGAAATTCCTATCCAACGTTGACCTTGCATACCATTGGGGATTCCTGAAACGCGAACTGTTTGTAGCACTATGGGTGATCATCTTTGGTTTGTGGGGATTGTATCTGATTGGGAAAATACGCTTCTCACACGACAGTCCATTGGAGCACTTGTCGGTTTCGAGAACATTAATGGCAGTCATTGTTTTCTCCTTTACGCTTTACCTGATACCAGGATTGTGGGGTGCCCCCTTGAAACTGATCAGTGGATTCCCTCCGCCCGAGTTTTACAAGGAGTGGGTGAAGCCGCAGGAATCAGAATGCCCACACAACCTTACCTGTTTCAAAGATTACGAGGAGGGCATGAAATACGCCAAGCTGCAAGGCAAACCGGTGATGCTCGACTTCACAGGATGGAGCTGCGTGAATTGCAGAAAAATGGAAGACAATGTTTGGTCACAACCGGAAGTGTTAAAACGCTTGAGCGAGAAATACGTGATAATCTCACTTTACGTGGATGACAAAAAACCACTGCCTACTGAGCAGCAATACGTGGCTGAATCAGGAAAGAAAATTGTCACTACAGGAAACAAGTGGAGCGACATGCAGCGAACCCAATACAAGACCAATTCGCAGCCATACTACGTTCTGTTGGACAATAATGGCAAGATACTAGCCAATCCCAGAGGGTACACTCCCGATGTTGACACCTACGTGAAATTTCTGGATGAAGGTTTGTGCAGGTACCAGAAGCGAACGAATAAATAACCAGCATGCAAGATCTCATCAGGAAAGAGCTTTCGAAAGCTTCGGATACCATCAACGCCTTCATTTCGAGTCCTAATTCGATTGCTCATATCGAGAAGGCAATTGACATTTTGCATGAGGCATTCAAGGCTGGAAACAAAACCATCTCTTGTGGAAATGGCGGCAGCATGTGCGATGCCATGCACTTTGCTGAAGAGCTTTCGGGCCGGTTCAGGTCGGACAGGCCTGCTCTGCCGGCCATGGCAATTTCCGACCCAAGTCATATCACCTGCACAGCCAACGATTATGGATTCGATTCCATTTTCTCAAGGTATGTGGAAGCTTTCGGATCCAAGGGCGACGTGCTTTTGGCCATCAGCACGAGCGGAAACTCACCCAATGTTATCAAGGCGGCTGATGCCGCCAAGGCCAAAGGCATGAAAGTGATCGCTTTGACCGGGAAAGATGGTGGCCGCTTGGCTGGCATCTGTGATGTTGAGATTCGTGTGCCACACAGTGAGTTTGCCGATCGCATACAGGAAGTACATATCAAGGTCATTCACTGCCTTATTCTAGGCGTTGAGCTGAAACTTTTCAAATAAAAAAGCCGCACCAAGGTGCGGCTCTCGCTTATCATTGTTCAGTTCAATATGAAAACACGCGTGAATTGGTGTTGCCGTTGATGGTCCAAGTCACTTTGAAACCATACGCACAATTAAGCGCAGAAGGGTTCCCCGACTGATCCACACCTAAATCCAAACGGTATTGCCGTCCGGCAACTTTGTGCTGCAAAGTTCCTCCTACAGGACGCCAGAAGCCGCAATATGAATTTGACCTCCAAGGTGCGGTGTAGTATGTGGTAAAAGACTCTCCAAAGCGGTTAACCCCCCACATGTCAACATTCGAAAATCCATTCAAAGAGGTATCACCTGTGCATTCAAAATTGATTTTTGGCCCTACGTTGCTGGTTGGTGAAAACGACCAGGTTGTTCTTCTGGCTATATTCCAAATCGCTGAAGCACCATTGATGAAATCCACATCTACATTATAAGCACGCTCCTTGTATTGATGTGAAGAGTTTCCTGCCAAAAAACCAAGCCAATCGTGGCCGTTAAGATTGGTAAGGGTTTTTACCCCGTTGAACATGACCCACCGGTTATCAGACAACCGGGTAACCTTGAAGTTGATATAGGTCAAGGTGAGAACGGAGTTGATATCACTCCAGTTGTTTCCTGAAGTCAATTGCACTTTTATTTGTCCCGACCGTGTTCTTGATGGACTGAAGCAAGGAGTTACGCCATCAAAGTTGAAGAACAGGATTTTCTGGGCGAGTTGGGAGGAATCAATAGTGACACCACACAGAGGACCAGTAGATGAGACACCAGCGGTCTTACCGAAACCCGGGATGTCCTTAAGGGCGTCATTGATATCGGCGTCCGCCTGATCCGACTCGTCCTGCTGAAAACTACGGTCGGCGTTATGTTGGATGAAATTTCCATCCAGGTCAGTGGGTAAATCATCGGACTTTCTACATGAAGAGAATGCCATCAATGAGACAGCGATCAATGAGAGAAGTGTTTTTTTCATGGAAACGATTAATTTAATGACAAATATATGAATGAATTAAACGTTTATTTTGACTCATTATTGCATCCCAGGTTTAATTGCTTTGTAATTTCGCCATCATTTTTTTGGAAACGAGTTTTTTCGAATTATTTTTTTCAAAACACAATAAGTTTTTTTTCGCTCTGAAAAGGCCCTGCCTATTGGTAAAAGTTGCTGCTGCTTGAAAACCAGTGCACAATAATTGAGCCGGCTTTTTGTTTTAGCCATAATAAAAACAAAACGCATATGGAAAACAGGAATCACCTTAAATCAACCATGGCATTTTGCCTGACTTTTTCATTTTTTGTGCTTACAGATGCTCATGCCAGCGAAGCGGACACAATCCGGCACCTGATCATTTATGGGAATAAGCCCGAAACAACCATTTCGAAAGAAACCCGGGAATCTTTTGCTCCTCATAACAAGGAGATGTATAGCTCACAAGTGCTGGCTATAGTGAGAACCAGCAGCAATGTTTCCAACTTCGATGAGAAGAGAGACTCAATCATCACTTTTTTAAAAAGGGAAGGCATTCCCACCAAAGAATTGACAATGGTGCAAGAGACCGATCCTGCAACAATCGCTGGTCACGATTTAAAGGCAGGGTGCCTGTACCTGCGATTTGTTGGTTCAAAACAAAAATTCACCAACGGCGGACATCCTGCGGCGCGATGTCCAAACGACACATTGATTGAAAGGGAACCCGGATATGGCTTCTACTACAACCTGTGCGATTATAACGACAAGGAAAAGCTTCCCGAAGTGCGCGTATGGGGCAAGGAAACATACAACGGCTATTACACCGAAACCCCCGCGCGGCCGATGGATTACTATGTAAACAACATCATATCCAATTTTACAGTTTTAAGAAACGACTCCGACCAAGTAGCGGACGGTATTTTGATACCCGTATCCAAGGAATTCAATGAACGGAATGTACACCTGGAAAAATACTTGCCGCGAGCTTATAAATGGGTGGCCGCCAAATCCGTAAACACCGCCGTGATCGGTCGAAATGGCAGAAAATACCTTTTCGCAGATATAATAGAATCGGGACATTACCGATTCACCCACGAACCCCTTCCTAGCGCTGCAATCATTTGTATTAAAGCACCAGAGAATACTTGCTTCAGAGAGATCACGTTGGAACATGGTACCTGTAGCAATTGGAAAGGTTTGTTGTCCGATGGTAAAAAAACCGCCTTTTTCATCCTTCCATCAGATCCATCAGCTTACAAATGTGTTGCAAAACTGATTGATGCAGAAGGAAACCCAATCAACTTTGAAGTAAAACAATTGGCATCCGCTTCCAAATCATCGGAAATAAAGGAACAAGACCAGAGCAACTACAGCATTCATTTCCCAGGACATAAAAAAGTAAAAGCCACACACGTTTTCGAATTAGATACCGAAAACAAAAGCAGTGATAACCCTAAAATCTCAAAACTATGAAAACCCATAAGCCATTATGCTGTTTGGCAATACTGATTGCTCTGCTGCCCATGTTCGGAACTGCGCAGCAACCCGTCAGGCAGTCGACCATAAAAACCGTTCCTTTCAAGGAATGGTCAAGCAAGTACCCGTCAATCGATATCAAAGGAAAGTATCACAACGTAACCTATGTGGTTGAGTTGAGCACATCCGACAGAAAATCCTTGAAGGAGGATTTGGAAATCTTTTACACTTCCAGTCTTCCTGAAAAAATAAAGAAGGCCAATTGGTACCGCTGGAACCCACTTGACCAATGCTGGAGCAAGTTCGCCACACCAGGAATCGAGCAAAAGAACGGAGCATATGTTTACAAATTGATGGCAAGACATCCCGGCACTTATGCCTTGATGTCGCCGCAGCAACCCCTGTCAAAAGGCATCGATATACACGCTCCGCGGGGATTAATGATTCAAAGTGTGGAACTCCGTCAGGAAAATCCGGGAATCTTTATCAGTATGCAACCCAAGAAGCAGGCCAAGATTGTACAGGTGCCGCTGACCGAGCCGCAGTTTGATACCAAAATACATGTAAAGCTGGTTAACCGAAAGGGTGAAACATTCGTGATGACCAAAAGAATCATAGGTGACAAGATTGATTGGCATGCTCAAACATCCTCGCAGAAACACCTGAAACTTGTATTGGGAACAGAGGATGTTACCGAGTTTGATAATGAAGTAGTACTAATAGGTAATTAACAACCATAAAAATCAAGAAACATGAAAAGAAAAATCGGATTGTCCATGTTGGCATGTATCATGCTGGCAGGACCGTTGGCCGCCACCAATGTGAACTTTGGCGATGCATTGAGAAGGGGACTGGTTCGGTTTGAAGTAGAACCGGGTGGTGACGGATATCGGAGCATGGGTATAAACGTTCAAAACATCTCACCATCACCAATCAATGTGACTTTGGAAACCGGCAGGATTTTCCATGCCATCGAACCCAACATACAGCCGTATGTTGTTACAAGACCCGCAATCATCACATTGAATCCCGGTGAAACAGAGGAGGTGTTTTTACACGCACGCTGTGGCAACAGCGCAGCTAGTAGCGCACGCAACGGAACCCATTTCACCCGAACAAACATGGGGTCTGACGCCATGGTAGCCACGTTACAGGACATGAACAGACACCGGGTGTCCAGCGATATGTTTTATGCAAACGTCGTGTGGCACTACACCAACAACCATGATCTATCCTCCATAGTCTACAGCGACACCGATGAACAGGTATACAATGCAATCATGAGGGGTATATGCGAACGGGAAAATAAGAGTCTGGCAAAGTATCAGAAAACCTTCAAGCCGGCTGAAAGCGGGGATGATCTCGAATTTTCAGGGATGGTTGAAAGGATAAAATCCGACTTCAACGTGGTTTTGGAAGAGGCAGCCGACTTGAAAGTGGCATTGCTTGACAACAACGGAAATGCCGTAAAGGTATTTGGATACTTTATGCAAGTTCCAGAGGGCGCATTCAATGCCCCGGTAGAATTCGAACCATTGGGAATCCAACGCGGGCAATACATGCTATCCTTGATTAACCAGGATAACGAGACCGTTGAGCAGATTCCAGTCGAGATCTGATAATATTTGACTTTCCTGCAGGAGGACATCGCTGATATCCTCCTGCATTTTCATTAACTTTTCAAGCCGCTTTTCAACATGCTCATCAAAACATTCGGTAGTGCCGTTTACGGCATCGATGCCACCACCATCACAGTAGAAGTCAATTGCGACACGGGCACTAAGTTCTTTCTTGTCGGATTGCCCGACAATGCCATCAAGGAATCGCAGCAGCGACTTGCTGCAGCATTCAAGAACACGGGCTACCGCATGCCAGGCAAAAAAATAGTAGTCAACATGGCACCGGCAGATATCCGTAAGGAGGGATCTGCCTATGACCTGACCATCGCCATTGGCATACTCGCCGCATCAGGACAAATACCACCTGATGGAATAGAAAACCACATGATCATGGGAGAACTTTCATTGGATGGCAAACTGATGCCGATCAAAGGTGCACTACCTATTGCCATCAGGGCACGCGAGGATGGATTCAAGGGTTTTTTCCTTCCGATTGAAAACGCTCGTGAAGCCGCAATCGTGGAGGGGATTGATGTATATGGCATCCACGACATCACAGAGCTGATTGCATTCCTGAAAGGCGAAACACAGCTTATCCCAACGAAAGTGGACATCAGAAAAGAATTTGAAAACATTCAGGAGAAAAACGATCTTGATTTTGCCGATGTGAAAGGCCAGGAAAACATCAAACGTGCGCTTGAGATTGCTGCAGCAGGAGGTCATAATGCAATATTAATCGGACCACCTGGAGCAGGAAAAACCATGCTGGCCCGCAGATTGCCCACCATACTCCCTCCAATGACCGTAGAGGAGGCGCTGGAAACAACCAAGATTCACTCGGTAGCGGGAAAAGTCTCAAAAAACAACTCGTTGGTCAGCCAAAGGCCGTTCCGCGCACCACACCACACCATTTCAGATGTGGCCTTGGTTGGCGGTGGTGGCAATCCGCAGCCAGGAGAGATATCACTTGCACATAACGGCGTACTCTTCCTTGACGAATTACCTGAATTCAAAAGGACGGTGCTCGAGGTGATGCGACAACCTTTAGAGGAACGCAAAGTGACCATATCACGTGCGCGGCTTTCGGTCGATTTCCCAGCCAGTTTCATGTTGATAGCGAGTATGAACCCTTGCCCATGCGGCTTCCATAACCATCCGGAAAAGGAATGCGTTTGCGGACCCGGAATCGTACAACGTTACTTGAACCGCATCTCAGGACCCCTACTCGACCGAATCGACCTTCATGTAGAGGTCACGCCGGTCACCTTCTCGGAATTATCAAAGGAGCGGTATTCGGAACCAAGCAGCTCCGTCCGTAAGCGGGTGCAACAGGCAAGGGAGGTACAAGCAGAACGCTTCAAAAACAACCAAGGCGTGTATGCTAACGCCCAGATGGGATCCAGACAATTGAGAGAGGTGTGCAAACTATCGACCGAGTGCGCCGCACTACTTCGGACTGCGGTGGACAAGATTGGTCTGTCGGCACGTGCCTTTGACCGAATCTTGAAAGTAGCCAGAACCATTGCGGATCTTGAAGGATTCGAAAACATTCAAGCAGAACATGTGGCGGAAGCCATTCAGTACAGGACCCTGGATCGTGAAAACTGGTCGGGATGATCCGAACAATCAATTTTTCACAAATCGTGTATACAGGTTCTTGGAACCAGATTGTAAACTCACAAAATATACACCATCACTCCATTCATGGACAGGAATTGTTATTTCACCATCAAAATCATCCTGTACATAAACCATGCGGCCGGATAAGTCGTGAATCTTAACCTTAGTCACATCCTTATCAAAATGATCACAACGGATATGAATCAGATCATGGGTCGGATTAGGAAAGACATCCAATCGTTCCCTTGAGGCAAGATCCTGCAGCCCTACCGAGCTGTTGTATCCGTACTTGTTCACTTGGAAGTCCCATCTGAATCCGTTTACAAACGTATTGCCATCGCAGTTATCGGTTGCGTCTCCAGCCAAATACAGATTGCCATCACCATCCATACCGATGCGCTTACCATAATCAGGACCAATGCCCGAAGGGTCCGACCAAAGCACCTCGTAGCGGAACACGCCAGACGAGTCATAAGAAACCAACATGAAATTATAGTTTGTTGAGAAGTTGGCCGTTTCCCATCCAGCAAGATAAACTGCACCAGCCGAATCAATCACCATATCGACCAGGATGTCATCCGATCCAGCCGTGTTGGCATACCGTCTATCCCAAACCAACGATCCGTCGTTGCGGTATTTGACCACTCCAAAATCCGCTTCAATGAATTGACCAAAGGTGCCACCAACAAGGATGTTGTTCACGGAATCCACTTTTACAACAGTGGCTGAATCAGGATTATTGCTATGACTATAGTTCTGTATCCAAACGGGATTACCATTCAAGTCGTACTGTGCGGTTACAAAGTTCAAATTGCTCTGACCGGCAACAATGACATTGCCTGATAAATCCAATGCAATTGAATTGAAGAAATCTCGATCATTGAACAGGGAACCGTAATCATATGTCGTATCCCACAAGATGGCACCAGATGGATTGACTTTCAAAACGAGTCCATCGCTGAGATCACCACTAGGGGATATAAAGGACCCTGCACCGTAAACGTTTCCGTTATCGTCAACGGTCATGCATCTGAACAGTTCGGCTTGTCCACCACTATGGTAAGGTAATGCCCACTGCTGAACGCCAGAGGCATCATATGAAATCATGGTTGCATCAAAACCGGTTCCAGAGTTGATAGTTACTGCAGCCACATAAACCCCTCCAAGTGGATTGACGGCAATGTCAACCGGATAATCTGCCCCTCCGGCGGTTCCTGCGTATACGGTGTCCCAAAGCAACAAGCCGTTAGAGCTCAATGCTGCAGTGTATATGTCGCGGTAGGATGAACCACCAGATGTATCAATGGTACCGGTCAAATAAACCACTTGGTTTGCATCCACCGTGATTGCAACACCCTTATCAGAGCTTTTTTCAACCAATCCTTGGAATACATAGGACCACTGAAAAGCCCCAGAGGAATCGAGCTTGGCCACCACCAAGTCCTCCAAAGTGTTGTCGCCACCGCGTGAGAATCCGGTTACATAAGAGTTGCCAGCTTCATCAACGTACATGTCGGAGAGCTGATCATCAGCAAAACTATTCCCGTTTCCATAGGCAATCCAATCGGGATTGAGTCCGCCGTTGAACCGCATACATATACGATCACCATTGAGGAATCCACCTGCATGAACAGAAAACATTCCAACTGCCGCCATTGATCCATTGGCATTGATGGTCAAGTCAGCTGGAAGATCAAAATCATTGGCTGGTCCGTCGTAGATTCGCTTTCCAATCAAGGATCCTGAAAAATCATATCGCGCAAGGACCCAATCCCTTTTCAAGAAACCGGAAGTGCTAACGGTGAGATCACCTGCAATCACAATAGTGCTGGTAGCTGGATCCACCACGATTGACCTGGCGTAATCGGTTTGAGAAATACTATCGAGTCGCACCTGCCATTGAAATTGCCCAGAGCCATTGAACTTGACGGCGCAGATATCCTGCCCTGTTCCATTGCCGACACTGTTTCCAATCAAGTATGCATTGCCACCAGCATCCAGTGCCATGTCGACAGGATACTCATCACTGTTTGGAGTGGGGTTTGCAAAGGGCGATTCCCATAGCTTGGATCCTGAGGAAGTGTACTTGATCAAATAGTAGTCGCGGTTGGAGGTGGATAGGAAAGGTGCAAAGCCGGCAACCAAAACGTCTCCATTTACATCGATATCCAAGTCAACGGGCTCTTCGGAATAGGCGAATGAAGCGGCGTTGGTATACACATCGGCCCAAAGCTGATTACCATTGCTGTCATACTTCACGGTGGCCCAATCATAAAAAGCATTGACGCCAGAGCGTCGGCCGGTGACATATATGTTACCTGAAGCATCACATTCCACATCAATGGCCTCGTCATGATTTCCGTTCGAATAAAAACGAGCCCACTGTTCTACTCCTGATGCGTTGTACTTCACCAACAGGTAATCCTTGTTCGAGGATATTTTCCTGAAGCCGCAAATGAAAACATTGCCTTGTCCATCCAAAGCCAAACGATTTCCGGTTGATTCCGCTGTCGAATATTTATTGCTCCACAAAAGAGTGCCTGCGGCATTGTATTTCAAAGTGACAGCATAATCAAAGTTGTTTATTTCGGTCTTTCCAGTGATGTAGACGTTTCCTGAACCATCCACCTCCATATCCAACGGATAGTCATCTTGGCCGTAGGTGTTGAATCCATCATAGGATACATGCCACAACGTATCACCGGAGGGATCGTACTTGGTTACACAAATGTCAATCTGGGTACATCCGTTCTCCTCGTAGCCACAGGCAATGGTGTTGCCTTGGGAGTCGATCCTTACCGCCACACCGCGATCCTCATTATAGGAAGTGCCATCAAAAGTGGACTTCCATTTGAAAACGGGGGTTTGGGCTGTTGAAAATTGAATTAGGAGAAGGGAAAGACAAAGGATGCAGGATGTGCGCATGTTTGATTATTTTAATCAAACAAATGTAGTCAATTTCACAAAGTGAACTTTAAGATCAAAGCAGAGCTTCGATGGCTTTCACCACTTGCTCATCGTTGATTTCAGTACGAGGGTCGAAGAATGTCACCAGACGCCCCTCACGATCTATCAGGTATTTCTGGAAATTCCATTTGACACCCGAATCCATGACACCATTCAGTTCCTTGGATGTCAAAAAACGATACAGGGGATCCATGTCACTTCCCTTAACCGATATCTTCGAAAAAACAGGAAACGTGACCCCGTAGTTCTTTTCGCAAAAAGATTTGATTTCAGAATCTGTACCTGGTTCCTGTCCCATGAAGTTGTTGGCAGGAAATCCAAGCACAACCACGCCTTTGTCCTTGTATGATTCGTAAAACGCTTGCAGCTCCTTGTACTGAGGAGTCAAGCCGCATTTGCTTGCAACGTTTACAATGATCACAACCTTTCCTTTGTAGGAAGAGAGGGATACAGGGCTTCCGTTGATATCATTCAACGTGAATTGATAAATGGTCTTTTCCATGTTCTGTGACTTGTTTTGCTGATACGATTCCATACGTCCCTCCTTGGGACCGAAGAAGAGACTGAAAAATCCAAACATAACCGAGATGAATGCTAACATGAGAACAATGATTAGTATCGTTTTTGCTTTTTTAAGAAAAGGCATACGGAGTTAACAAAGCTGACAAGGAATTTGTTCAACCCCCTGCCCTGTTTACTCAAGCCCTTATGCTTCCGCGCTGATGCCGTGGCAGCTCTTGAACTTTTTGCCCGATCCACAAGGACAAGGGTCATTCCGTCCAACCTTGGGCTCTGCTCTAACGGGCGCTTGTGGCCGAGGTGCCTGCGCGGGTTGAGGTCTTCCCCCGGCTGTAGATGGGGCTGCGGCAGGTGCCTCATCATGGGAGGTTTTCAGTTTGGAGTGGTCTGCACGTTGAGGGGCTCGCGCCTCTTTTACGGATCCCGAATCCTGGGCGGCAATGAATCCTTTGTAAAGGAAAGCCAAAACATCCCGGTTCACCGACTCAACCATCTTCTTAAACAATTCGAAAGACTCGAACTTGTATATCAGCAAGGGGTCTTTCTGTTCATATACAGCGTTCTGAACGGAGGTTTTCAATTCATCCATCTCACGCAAGTGCTCCTTCCAGGCATCATCAATCAAAGCCAATGAAACCGTACGCTCGAACCCGGAAACAATCTCCAAGCAATTGGTTTCATATGCTTTTTGAAGTCCAACCACCACTTGTATCTGGCGCATTCCGTCGGCAAATGGCACAACAATGTTCTCTATGGCATGTCCTTGGTTTTCATAAAGCGGCTTGATAACCGGGAACGCCTTCTCAGCAATCATCTTTCGCTTGAACTCGTAGTTGGATGTGGCCGCTTGATAAATTTTATCTGCGAGGTCTTCGGTTTTGATCTTCAAAAACTCCTGTTCACTCACGGGCGACTCCATGGAGAACAAGCGAATCAACTCCATCTTGAATTCCTCGAAGTCACGGTTTTCACCAAACGCATTGGCAATCGACTCGGAGGTGTCGTATCGCATGGTGTCCAGGTCGAGTGACAAGCGCTCGCCAAACAACGCGTGACGTCGTTTTTTATAGATGACCTCACGCTGCGAGTTCATCACATCGTCGTATTCCAACAAACGCTTGCGGATACCGAAGTTGTTCTCCTCCACTTTCTTTTGTGCACGCTCGATGGAGCGGCTAATCATGCTGTGCTGGATGACTTCACCCTCCTCGTGCCCCATGCGGTCCATCAAACGGGCGATACGATCCGAACCGAACAAACGCATCAGATTGTCTTCAAGGGAAACAAAGAACTGCGATGAACCTGGATCGCCCTGACGACCGGAACGGCCTCGCAACTGCCTATCCACACGACGCGATTCATGTCGTTCGGTACCGATGATTGCCAAACCGCCCGCCTCTTTGACACCAGGACCAAGCTTGATGTCGGTTCCACGACCGGCCATGTTGGTGGCGATGGTGACCGTGCCCGCCTGACCCGCCTCTGCAACAATCTCCGCTTCTCGCTGATGCAATTTGGCATTCAAAACATTATGCTTGATTTGACGCAGTTTCAACATCCTGCTCAAAAGCTCCGATATTTCAACGGAGGTGGTTCCCACCAGTACGGGTCGACCGGCTTTGGTCAGTGAAGCGATTTCCTCGATGACTGCATTGTACTTTTCGCGATTGGTCTTGTAAACAAGGTCTTCACGATCGTCACGAACAATCTTGCGATGGGTCGGGATGACCACCACATCGAGCTTGTAAATCTGCCAGAATTCCCCTGCCTCCGTTTCAGCGGTACCGGTCATGCCAGCGAGCTTGTGGTACATCCTGAAGTAGTTCTGCAGCGTAACAGTGGCATAAGTTTGTGTGGCGGCCTCGATCTTCACGTTCTCCTTGGCTTCGATGGCTTGATGCAGTCCGTCGGAGTAACGCCTTCCCTCCAGCACACGACCCGTTTGCTCATCAACAATCTTGACCTTGCCGTTATCGATGATGTACTCAACATCCTTCTCGTACAAGGTATAGGCCCTCAATAATTGGTTGATGGTATGGATGCGTTCAGACTTCATTGCGAATTCACGCATCAACACATCCTTTCGCTCAGCACGCTCTTTGTCGGAGGTGGAAGTGCGCTCAATCTCAGCAATGACACTTCCAACATCAGGCATCACAAAAAACTGTGGATCCTCGCCATTCGCGGTGATCAGGTCAATACCTTTTTCAGTCAGTTCGATGGAGTTGTTCTTCTCATCGATCACGAAATAGAGTTCGGCATCCACCTTATGCATTTCACGCTGCTGGTCCTGCATGTAGTGGTTTTCTGTTTTCTGCAACAACGCACGCACCCCCGTTTCACTGAGGAACTTGATCAGCGCCTTGTTTTTGGGCAAGCCGCGGTATGCTCTCAAAATCGGCAAACCCGCTTCGCTGTCGTTTCCTTCAGTCATTTTCTTTTTTGCATCCGCAATAACGGTGTTGATGTAATTGCGTTGGGTGCTCACCAGCTTTTCAATCCTGGGCTTCAAACCGAAGAACTCATGCGTATCACCTTTGGGTGTGGGACCGGAAATGATCAATGGAGTCCTGGCATCGTCGATCAAAACCGAGTCAACCTCATCCACAATGGCAAAGTGATGTCCTCGTTGAACCATGTCCTGTGGAGTACGGGCCATGTTGTCGCGCAGATAATCGAAACCGAACTCATTGTTGGTTCCGTAAGTGATGTCGGCCAGGTATGCTTTTCTGCGCTCATCAGAGTTCGGCTGGTGCTTGTCGATGCAATCAATCGTTAAACCGAGGAACTCGAAAATCGGACCATTCCACTCGGAGTCGCGTTTTGCAAGGTAATCATTGACCGTAACCACGTGCACCCCTTTTCCTGCCAGCGCATTCAAATAAATCGGCAAGGTGGCGACCAAGGTCTTACCCTCTCCAGTGGCCATCTCTGAAATCTTGCCTTGATGCAGGACAGAACCACCTATGAGCTGAACATCATAGTGAACCATGTTCCATGTGACCTCTACGCCGGCCGCCATCCATGTATTGGAATAGATTGCCTGATCACCCTCGATGCGCACATGTTTTTTGCTGACTGCAAGATTGCGGTCGTTATCAGTCGCCTTGACTTTAATCTCTTCAGAAGCGGAAAACCTGCGAGCAGTTTCCCGAACCACTGCAAAGGCCTCTGGAAGGATCTCCATCAATTTTTCCTCAATCAGCCGGTTCTCCTCCTTTTTCAACTCATCAATCTTCCGGTAAACATCCTCCTTCTTATTCAAAGGCATGTCCAAATCATTGTCGATTGAGCTTTGCAATTCACGAACCTGATCGGCTATCTCCTGCACATGACTGGATATGCGTGAACGAAAATCATCGGTCATGGACCGTAACCCGTCATTATCCATACTGGCAATGCTTGGCTCGGCAGCCTTTACCTTATCGACCAAAGGCAAAAGGGACTTCAAATCGGATGCGGCCTTGTTGCCAAAAATTTTTGAGAGGATGCTATTGATGAATTCCAGCATGATTGTAATATGGGTTTAATGATGTTGTTTTAGTCATTGGAAAAACCAGCGCCCTTATAAGTGAAAAAGACTGGGGTGGCCCTGATCAATCCTTCGCGAAGGATTCAAAAACCCATGCTGATGAAATGACTTTTGAACGGTACAATGGCAACTGCTGTTCGGCCTCCTGCTCGGTTTTTGCAGAAAAAACTGTAACTAGGATTCGGTCGTCGCCACGATTGATCATTTCAGCATCGATGCCCTCTTTACGAAGCTCCCTCACCATGCGCTTGGCATTGTGTCGGTTTCTATAGCTTCCCACTATTACGTGGTAGGTTCGGGCATTTCGGGTTTCTTCTTTTTCAGATTTGGTTCTGATTTTCTCTTTCGGCTGTTCTTCTACTTCAGTTTTGATATTGGTTTCAGGAATCGAAACTTGCTCGGGACCAGATAGGGTCTCATCCTCGGTTGATTCGACAACTTCAGGAATGACACTAATTACGGTATCGGTAATCGGCAATGCTTCGGTATCTGATACGGGTTGATTTTCAGTTGGTTTTTCAGGTGTTTGAGCTGGGTTTACCTGAAGCGGCTTGTAAACCACCTCCTCGCCTGCCACAATCTCATCTATTCGCGAGAATGGAACCAACGACCCCATATGGGTATTGAATCGCTGTATGATGGGAGGCGACATGATCAGCAAAGCAATGATCGCGGCGGCAGGAATCATTTCCATTACACGCAACTTCTTGACTTTGGCACCTGACTGCTCTTCCTCTTTCCGGGGCTGGAACTCGATTACTACAGGTTCATGAATGGACTCAGTCCCCGATGCAGCGGTCTCCTGATAAATAGGCACCGCTTGAACTATTGGAAGCCCGAACGAGTCTGCCAGAAAATTGGTGGAGGTGTCGGGTAGGAACTGTGTGTTACCAGCGTGATCCATAAACAGAACACCGACCTTGTCCAATTTGTATTTCCCTCCACGCTCCATCACCGATCTGATATTGGAAGCATATTCCTTGACCAAAGCACAGGCCTCGCTGTAAGTCAAGGATTCTTGGAATGAAATGTGATGTGCAAGTAGTCCATCGTTGTTTCGCAAAGCAGTATTGAATGCAATGCGCTTGGATGGTGGAGTGATGAATCGAAGCGATTCGTTGATGGATGCGGGATGATAATGTGCAATGAAACCACCAAGGTCCATCACAATCACACAATCGTGATCATAAAGCAAGTCGCGGACGTAGCCGTCTATCTTCTGTTCTCGCTCCAACATGCCTCTAAGTTAAGCATTTTGGGGCAATGGACGTATATAAATTTATATACAATGCTGATTTTCAGCCACTAGTAAAGAATCAGTCTTGTGGAAAAATCCTCTCAATGAGCTCTATATCAGCCGGAACATCAATCGCAAGGTTGGCCTCCATGGTCAGCTTGGTATAGATAGCCAAACCGTGGCCCAACCAACGCAATTGCTCCAACGACTCCATTTGCTCCAAAGATGTCGGCTGCAGCATAGCTAGTTTCGGTAAAACATCTGACTTGTAACCATAAATGCCTATGTGCTTGTAAAAACTCCCCTTTGAAATAAAGGTCTCAATCTGTGCATCCATTACATAAGGAATTGGTCGGCGACTGAAATAAATGGCGCGACCATCCTCCCCTAGAACCACTTTAGGGATATTCGGGTTGTACAACTCGTCAACATCGGATATCCTCTTGACCAATGTGGCGATTGCGCAGGAATCGTACTCTAGACAGGAAACCACATCGGTGATCTGATTCGGATGTATGTATGGCTCATCACCCTGTATGTTTACAACAGCATCATAAACCACATCTTGCTGTTGAAGCACCTCTGCACACCTCTCCGTTCCTGTATTGTGGTGGACAGAGGTCATGATCACTTGCCCTCCAAATTCAATCACGTGATTTTGTATTCGCTCATCATCCGTGGCAACCACAACATCGGTTAACCTGTTGCATTGTTTCGCCCGTTCATATACCCGGCGAATCATGGAAACACCATGGATCAAAGCGAGCGGCTTACCCGGAAAGCGAGTCGAACCATATCGGGCGGGAATCACTCCAAGGACCTTCATTTTTTTTCACTGGATTGAACTGCCTGCTCCATCATGAACCGGGCAAGACAGGAAGAAAAAAACTGCAGCTGTTCTATGGGTTTATCGGTTCCACCACTCAAACTTTTATGGAATTGCTCCCACAATCTCGGCGCCGCATTTGAGGAGGGGATGCAGTAGTACTGAGGCGCTGCACCAGAACGATCATAGATCAAAATATTGGCACAAGGTGACTGTTCATTTGTCCTGAACATGGCCATGAGTGTGATTTTCCTTCCGGGCTCCTCGCAGGTCCCGTTTTCGCGTATTTCGTATCCTGGCTTATCCGACATACGTGTCTGCAATTGAATCCTGTAACCGATAGCTCCATAGTTATACTCCTCCTCGGTGGTTGGCGAAACCGATTGGGCCGATCCGGATATACCGAAAGCAATCAGAAACAAAGTGATTAACAACCTGATTGACAACATTCGGCTAAATTACAATTTTGAAACAAATGGTGTAACCGTATCAAAGCCGTTTCCGTATGAATTGAAAACCTGACTAGAAATGGAACATTCCGGTCTCGGCTCCAGCCAACCATCCATCATCCCTGCAAGCCCCTATAAGGAAAAGTACCAGGAGATCATCAAGGAAACGATAGACGAGCTTTATTCGAATTCACGCTATTGGGATTTCTTCAGCATGTTCAATGAAGTTTCCGTTCACGATTTCATTGTGGAATACGCTTCAAAGAAAGCATGGCTATTGGTCAACGGCGACAGGATGGTAACCAAAAGCAACAATGAGGAGCTTGTTTACCATGAAATGGCGTGGAGCTGCCTTTGGGAGATACAACAACTTAAATTGTTTCGCCTTCAAGCGGCTTGGCGA
>Ga0315906_10003513_pt1 | contig 20803 bp, 17 predicted proteins | sample LakEriMetagenome_4_FD_203526 | JGI IMG/M metagenome (GOLD analysis project Ga0315906, IMG submission 203526) | Freshwater fungal communities from buoy surface, Lake Erie, Ohio, United States - Buoy 2 MA122 | ecosystem: Environmental > Aquatic > Freshwater > Lake > Lake biofilm | place: USA...
TGGGCGGCTCATTGCTTCATGCAGCGCAGGAGGAGGTCGGCACCGAAAGGCTGGTGATGATTGGTCTTGAGTATGGAACCTATCCCATACCGGAAACACTCGAGGCCTTGCGAGCCGAGACATGGCTTGTCGCACGGGGGGATGCTGCAAGCGAGCAGGCGTTCAGGATCAAACAGTCGCTCAAGGATGCCTTCTTCATAGATGAGCCAGACTGGAAGCTGGCGGTTACCGCGCGGTTCCTGGATTTGGTCGGCAAGATAAAGGGAAGTCTATCGTGAGTGATATCACCTCCGGAAAGCTTCGTCCTGTCAGCATGCCGCGCGATGCCCGACCAATCATGAAGTTTTCGGGCGAACTCGCCGATGCTATCGAGGAACAACTGCGTAATGCTGCGGACGGAAGATGGGACACACCTGTCGACGTAAAGCTTGACCCTCGGAACCCCGAATCTCTTGCGCACTGGCTCTACAAGTCGATCAATCCGGTCACCAAGGGCATGCGACGGCCGGAGATCGATATCGAGGCCTTACTTGAACCCTACAAGAAGACCCGCTTCGAGATGCTTCCTGAGGATTTCTCGGTTGAAGCCGAAATCACTATGAGCGCCTCCGGCGACCTGATGTGTACACCGGGACTCGACGGGGCCAAGGACCGGCTGTTCGAGTCTGTTGATGATCTGATCTTCGGAGCGGATGTTTCATACGCCAATCTTGAATCGACTCTTACCACTGAAGAAGTTGGGCCGACTGAATTCACAGAGGAAAGCACGCCCAAGATCAATCTCACACCGATGCAATATGAGACGGTCGTTTCCCACAAAGGCCGTCGCTTCGATATTGTTCACTTGGCCAACAATCACATTCTTGATTGTGGCGAAGAAGGCATTCTGACCACTCTGGCGAGATTGGATGAGGATGGGATCGCTCAAGTAGGCGTCAATCGAACCGAGGGCGACGCTAACAAACCCCGCGTTACCGAAATCGCAGGTCTGCGGATCGGTTGGGTGGCTCACACTTTCAGTGTCAACTTCAAGCCTTTCCCGGAAGACAAGCCGTGGATCGTGAACATGACACCCTTCCATCTTGAGTCGCAGCCGGACATCAGCCTTATCGAAAGGCAGATCCGGGCTTGTCGAGAGGATGGCTGCGAGATTGTCATTGTTGCCCTTCATTGGGGGCTCGAGTTCGAACTCTACCCCCATCCGCAGCAGGTCGGCTGGGCGCATCGCTTTGCGGACCTGGGTGCCGATCTCGTGATCGGGCATCACCCGCATGTCCCTCAGCCTGTGGAAATCTACCGCCCCGCAAACGATCCGGATCGAGCGGTTCCGATCTTGTACAGCCTTGGCAATCTTTCCACCTTGATGTCGCACCCCGCAATGGCTTTGAGCCTTGTCGCCCGCATTGGCTTTGCCAAGGGCCTGTATCGCGGAAAACCGGCCGTACGAGTTGCAAAGCTGGAGCTTGTCCCTGTGGCACTAGTTGCCGAGGGCGCGAGCGGCAAAGAGATTACAAGACTCGTTCCCTTAAAGGAGCTGGATCGCGGCGTCAGCGAGGGACCAATGCGAGTCTATGTCGATGAAATGGCCGCTTATGCCAGAGTGGTTGTCGGCGATGACTGGAGAGCCGATGTTCCAGCCTGATCACTCCAGAAACTATAAATCTGAGGAGATAAACGAAGCCGCGCTGCCTATGGCAAATCAACCGCGCGCGCATCCTTCCCGGCGCCACTTCCTTGCGTCTGTCACGGCAATTGCGGGAGGAGCTGCGATGATGACAATATCTGCTGAAGCGCAGGCGCAAGAGCGAAGCAAGGCGAGCCGACAGGCAGGCGCAAGAGTGCCGACTCTCTTGGCTTTCGGTGACTCCAACACCTGGGGGTATGTACCGCAACGTGACGAAGGGCCCACACGGTATTCGCGCTACGATCCCTCAATCCGTTGGCCCATGCTTCTCCAACGAGCAGGGCTTGGCCGCTTCCGCGTCGTTGAACATGGCATCTGTGGTCTCGTCGGTGGGCTGGGGAGTGGAGAGGCGAGATTCGACGACGGAACCTCGCGGGCAGCGATTGATCACATACGCGGAGTCACCCTTGCAAACTGGCCAGTCGACGAACTGGTCGTGATGCTCGGGACTAATGATCTTGCATATCCTTCATTGTCTCAACCAGAAATCATTGCGCCGAAGATTGCGGCGACCGTAGTGGCGGCTCTGGAGAGCCACAGATGGCTTGGCGGCAAACTGCCAGCGGTCACCTTGGTCAGTCCGATTCCTCTCGGTCGACGGGTGGTCGAACTTGGCATTGCAGAGGATGCATTGACGCGTTCTCGCCAGCTTGCGCCCGTGCTTGCCGAACAAGCGCGCCTCAATGGATGGCGCTTCCTCGACGCGGCCCCAGTCGGTGAACTGGAAACGGTTGATGGCATCCACTGGGATGTCTCACATCATCGCCGCTTCGCCGAAATGCTTGGCCAAGTCATATTTGCATAAAGGAGCGGCGTAATAAACTTCTGGGATCATGGCACTGTCTGGGCTTCTTCGATCGGTGAACTTTACGGTGGGTACCGCTCTGTCGGATCAGCCAATGGATTCGGTTGCGGAAGCCTGTCCCACATGGATTGGGAGGTAGGCACGCACCTGTGATCACATGTCAGCAGGATAGGAGTCCTCCATCCACTGGCAAGATCGTTCCCGTCACATAAGTGGAGAGCTTCGAGCTGAGAAAGACCACCGGTCCGACCAGTTCGTTCGGATGCCCCATGCGCTGCAGCGGGGTGCGCGAGAGAAAGCGGGCCATGCGCTCCGGATCGCTTCGTGTTCCTTGGGTCATCGCCGTTTCGAAGAAGCCAGGTGCAACCGCATTCACGCGAATGCCGTCTTCCGCGAGATCCGTGGCGAGAGACCGGGTCAACTGGGCCAGAGCTCCCTTCGAAGTAGCATAGGCGCTGGTGCCGCCCTGGTAAGCAATGAACGACTGGATTGAGGCAATGTTGACGATGCTGCCACGAGTTTTCCGGAGATCTGGCAGCAGCGCAGCGATCGCCCGCAAGGTTCCAGTCAAGTTGACATCCATGACCCTGGACCAGGACGCTTCGAAGCCGTCGTCCCCGATCCTGCCGCCAGCTTCGACGCCAGCGTTGTTAACGAGGATCGATACTGCACCGAAGATTTCGCGAATGCGATTGGCCGCCTCATCTCCCTGCGAGAGGTCGGCGATGTTCCAGCCAACGGCGATTGCGCGATCACCCGCCGGATCGATTGCATGCGCCACCTGCGTGGCCGCCCGGACGTCGATGTCTGCAACACAGACCCGAGCGCCTGCAATGGCCATGCCCTTCGCGATGGCAGCGCCATTACCCCTGCCGGCACCAGTCACTACGGCAACCTCTCCTTTGAGGAGACCTGCCAATGCATCGATCGAAAACTCAGGCTGCAATGCGGACGACATGATGGGATCTCCTGTTTGTTCCGGAAGCCCGGAAGCCAATGTTCAATTTTGAAAGGAAGTTGCCTTGCCCACTCCGATCATAAAAACGGCGATCCGCCGATGGCCGCTCAAACGTTCGTTCGCGATTTCCCGACACGTGTTTACCGACAATCTTGTGCTCGAAGTCACTATCGAGGTCGACGGGATCCAAGGTCGGGGTGAATGCGAACCTCATGAGTTTGATGTAGCAGTAACCCGTTCCGCCGAGGCTGCGGTGCTTGCGCTTGATCACGCCGCCTGGAACCATCTGGATCCCGCTGCCCTGAACGCGACCCTGCCTCGTTCGCCGTGGCGTAATGCCATTGACTGCGCTCTTTGGGATCTCAAGGCCAAGCGGGAAGAGCGTCGTATCTGGGAGGTCCTTGAGCTTGACATCTCGGCCCACGATACATTTCCTGTTTTTGAAACCATTGCCCTCGACACTCCAGAGAAAATGGCCGATTTCGCGCGGCAAGCGGTCGGTGCCCCTGGATTGAAGCTTAAGCTTGGCAGTGCTGACGGGCGTGATTGCGAACGGCTCGAAGCCGTACGAGCTGCGGCCCCAGGTCTTGAGTTGACGATCGATGCCAATGAAGGGTGGTCGATCGACCAACTTTCGGACATTTTACCTCTCGCCCGCAGGCACGACGTGACCTGCATTGAACAACCGGTCCCTGCAGCGATCGAAGTTGGCCTTTCCTCGCTGCCGAGGCTCGTCCCGCTCTGTGCTGATGAAAGCTGTCTGGACCGGTCTTCGCTCCCGCAGCTGAGGGGACTGTACGACATGATCAACATCAAGCTCGACAAGACTGGTGGCCTCACGGAAGCCTTGGCGCTTCAGCAGCAGGCGGGTGCGATGGGGTTCAAGACCATGATCGGCTGCAATGGCGGATCGTCGCTTGCGCAGGCACCTGCAGTTCTTCTGGCTCCGACTGCCGTAATGGTAGACTTGGGCAGCCACTGGCTGGCTGAAGATCATCGGCCCAGCCTGGACACTACCGATCATCGGATCGGTTTGCCCAAGGCCGAGCTGTGGGGATAGATGAGGCCGAACGGCTGCGTCGATCGACCGTCAGTGCTTGTCTGATCAGAACCGGTCCAGATCATTGGCAACCACGACGCGTCCAGTAAAGTAGCGGCGCACACCTCGCGCATAGATCTCCGGGTCGGTTTCATCGTCGTAACCGGGCACGAGGTGGTTAAGTACGACCATCCCAACTTTGGCGGACGAGGCCATCTTGCCTACATCTTCCGGTGTAAGATGGTCTTGACGCAGGTGTGCAATCAGCGCGTCAACCTGAGCGCCGTCAGAGCCATCGCGTGATCGCCATTGCCGCTCGATGCTGGGGAGGTCGATGACTTCGGCCACGAGAATATCAGCTCCTCTCGCCAATGCTTCGACGCGCGGTGATGGACCTGTATCACCTGTGAAAACTATTGATCTATCTGCAGTATCGAAACGGAAGGCATAGGAGCGCGCGTTGCGATCAGAGAGGCTTCCCGCCTGGTAGTGATAGTGATTGTTGAGCACCGCAGTGACAGTGACCTTGTCATCGCGATAGATAACTTTGGGCTCAAGCAGATCCCCCGGCAGGTCCATGGCGTTCACCGTCAGCGCAATCGGCCCGGGTTCTGTCCCACCGATGGTCACTGGCGCCAGTTCCGTAGGGCGGAAGGCAGCGGCAAGATGCTGAACAAATCCAACGGTCATTGGTGGACCAATTACCGGCAGAGGGGGGCTCTGCGCGCCGATGAGGTCGTTTGCCAACCAGCGGAACGTCAGCAACGCACCTAGATCGGCGTTGTGGTCGAAATGATGGTGGGTGATGAAAACGGCCTTCACCTGCCCAACATCCAGTCCAGCCGAAGCATAGCGATGCATCAGGCCGTCACCAGTATCGACAAGATAGACGTCCTTCCCGACGACGACTGCATTGGATGACATCGCTCTCTTGTCGCGATAGGATGGACCACCCCCAGTGCCGAGCGTGATCACCTGCGTAGCAGACGGTTTTGGTCCGCTGCTTTCAGCCTTTGCATGGACGGCTGCCGTAACTGGCACCATCGTGGCAGCCGCTATGACGAGAAGGGCCTTTGTCGAAATCATTGCGCGATCTCCGGGCTGGTGGGAAGTCTGAGGACAGAAGGATGCTCCAGATCGTGAAGGACCTGGATATTGGCGATACGTTCTTCGCCGGGCTGCTGTTCCGGCACCGGCGTGGCCGAATTCAGATTCTTCTGCATGAAGGAACAGGCAGTCGCACGCACGACCAGGCGCAGGCGCGAGTTCCGGGCGATCCGGCGCGCGACGAAACGGAAGCGGGGGAAACTGAGCAAAACGGGCTCACCCGTTGGCATCGTTTCGTCGCCACCATCACGATGGCGCAGCCGCAGTTGGCTGGAAGACAGGAAGATTACCGAGCCATCTTCCAGCACCTCATACAGCAGAACGGCCAGATCGGCATCAGGAGCATCGCAGGTGACCCACAAGTCCAGCCCTGGCTCACCCACAACTTCGGCTGGCTCGTCAAGCGGCGCCGTGTGATAGATCACCCCCTGGCCGTAAGTGTTGTGGCAGAATACTGCATTGGTCGGATCTTCGCCCCCAAGGATGAAGAAGAGGCTATTGTAGGAACGCGGGAACACAGCACCACCGCCGGATGAAAGCTCCGGCGAATTGCTGAGGTTCGTTTCTGTCTCGAGCGGGCGAAGGTCGGAAGGGTCGCTTACGAAGCGATCGGGAGGGGTATCGCCAGCCTCGTTTGCCAGCCAACCGGAATGGAAGATGTCATCCGCCTTGCCGTTCGAGGCAAGATAGAGCGGCCTGCTTTTTACGCAGAGGCCGTCAAGCGAGTTGGCTGAGCGCCATTCCTCGTTTCCGGTAAGGTAATACTTGATCGGGGCATCGAGGAAGGCCGGCTTGTCGCCAAGGCCAAAGACCCACCGGTACCAGTCGAATTTCAGTTTCGGGATATCGACCAAGGCAGCCGGCCCGAACTTCAGCCCGTATACCTGATCGCAGCCATCCATGCCGCGATGATCCCAAGGGCCGATGACCAGATAGTTGTTTTCTCGACCCTTGGCGCTGCCATGCTGCTCCAGCCGCCGATGATGTTCGAGCGTCCCGATCAGGCAGGTGTCGTAAAGCCCGGTAAGCGAGAGAACGGGAATATCCAGTTTGGCAAGCGCGTCCTGCGAGGGTCGCCGAGCTTCCCATACGGGTCCCCAGGTCGTGCTGAGAAGATCGTCTTCCCAGCCTTGCGCATGAAAGTCGAGCACATCTTGCACTTCAAGATAGGAGCGATTTTGTGCATAAAGCTCACCCTGGATCCGGTTGAACAGCTGGACGTCGGCGGCCAGGTTCCAAGAGATCGAATGCCCCTTAAGAGTCACGCGCCACCTGTAGATGTACGGCGAGCCAATTCCTCCACGAGGGATGTCGTAGCCCGGCATGAACGCGGCCGACGGGACTATGGTTTTCAGCGAAGGCGGCAGTGTCCCCGCGATCATCCACTGGTTCCACCCGGTATAGGAGCCACCGGTCAGACCGACCTGCCCATCACTCCAAGGCTGGACTGAGATCCATTCGATCGTGTCGTATCCATCCGGGCCATCATTGATCCACTGCTGGAACTCAGAATTCGATCCTCCCCGGCCCCTGCAGTCGACAGCGAGGAAAGCCATGCCTTGTCGTGTAAATGAGATGGCTTCGCGGTGCAGGTTGTCTGCCAGATAAGGGGTCATTTCCATCACAGTCGGCAGCCGTGCCGCTCCCCCCGTTGGCAGATACAGGATGGCGCCAAGCTCCATGCCATCCCGCATCGGCACACGCACAAAGCGCACCGAGTAATCCGCAAGCCCCCTGCTCCCCGGAGCATTATCACTGAGAATGGTCATGGAATCTCTTTCATCTCATTCGAATGGTTGCAGCTTGAACATACAACGTGTATTGTCTGTGTCGACAGGAAATCGCCAGGTCGGTGCAGCGCCTGATTGCAAGGGGATGAGGTTATGATCAATCACGTCAGTCAGACCGCTTGGTTCGCTGCTACGCTGCTTCTTGTGAGCGGTTGCGCAGGCCGCGCCGAGGTGCAGGCAGGTCCTCCCGGTGCAGGGTGCACGGATCCGGTATACCGTCAACTCGATTTCAAGATCGGAGAGTTCAAGGTTACCGGCATTGGTGGTGAGCCGGCTGGCGAGAGCAAAGTTGAATCGGTCCTGGGCGGCTGTTTGCTGGTGGAACATTGGCGGGGAGCGATCAGCGGCTACGGCCGGGCGCACATGTTCTTTGACAAGTCGGATCAGCTCTGGCGCTTGGTTTACGTCACAGACGATGGTGCGACCATGTACCTGTCGGGCAAGTTTCAGGGTGATACCCTGATCCTGACTGGTGAAAATGACATGGACAGTATGGTGGGCCTCCACCGAATGAGCTTCTCGCCGCTTCCTGATGGCGCGAACAGGCAGCACTGGGAACTTTCAACAGACAAGGGCGCAACCTGGAAGGTCGTCCACGACGGTACCTACCGGCCAGCCGCCGGCCGCTGAAATGGCAGGTTCCGTTGAGATCCTGCCAGATGGTGGTGAGTACGACTATATCATCGTCGGAGCAGGCTCGGCGGGCTGCGTCATTGCATCGCGCTTGAGCGAAGACCCTAAGGTCTCGGTCCTGTTGATCGAGTCCGGAGGCTCAGAACGCAACTGGAAGTTCCGAATTCCGGGAGGCCAGTCGTTCGTGAAGGATTGGGAGCGCTATGCCTGGCTGTACCAGGCCGAGAGCGATCCAAGCCGTTTGGGCCGAACCGAGACATGGCGCAGGGGGCGCATCCTTGGCGGCAGCAGTTCGATCAATGGGGTCATCTATGCCATTGGCCTGCCGCGCGACTTTGACCTCTGGGCTGAGATGGGCGCTTCGGGTTGGTCGTGGCGGGATGTTGAGCCGTTTTTCCGGCGGGCTGAACGCTGTCCGGAACTCCAAGGCAGAGGGCAGTCCGGCCCCGTACATGTCGAGATCCTTCGATCACCTCATCGCAGCACCGGGGACTTGATTGCATCGGCAAGCGCTGTCGGGATCCAATCGGTCAGAGACATCAACCTGGCACAAGGGGAAGCCATCGGTATCGCGCAGACCAATCAGCTTCGCGGACTGCGTCAGGATAGTGCCACTGCTTATTTGCGCCCGGCATGGCGGCGCCCCAATCTCCGGGTCCTTACTCACGCCCATGTCGAGAAGGTGACGTTTGACCAAGGTCAGGCAAGCGGCCTGCAGTTGTCAGTGCAGAACAAGCATTTCGAGGTCAAAGCGCGCCGAGAGATTGTGTTGAGTGCAGGCGCCTTCGGCTCTCCACACCTGTTGATGCTATCGGGTATCGGGCCAGCACAGCAGCTTCGGGCGCATGGCATTGCTGTCGTGGCTGACAGCCCATCAGTGGGCAGCAATCTCCATGATCACCCAGAACTCTACATCGAGTACGAGGTCCAAGACCGAACTTACAGCTCGGCCATGCAATGGCACCAGTTGGCGCTTTCAGGTCTGCAGTTTGCCTTGGCCAGGCGAGGCCAGGCAACATCCTGCGCCAGCCATATCCTAGCCTATGCGCGTAGCAGGCCGGAGGAGCAGGCACCGGATTTGCTGCTCTTTTCTGGCCCTTGGGGCTATCTTGAAGACAACTTCACGTTCAAGTCCAGAGTTAACACCTACTCCCTCTCACCTTCGCTTTGTCATCCTCGTTCACGCGGGCGTATCGCTCTGAGATCACCAGACCCTCGCGAAGCACCGGTGATTGACCCCAATCTTCTGGGTGACCGTGACGATGTGATCCGCCTTATGCGCGGGGTGCGTCTGGTTGATCGGATCGCCCAAACCAGACCTTTCTCGGATCGAGTGATCAGACGTCTTTCTCCTGATTTCGATCTTTCCGACGATTCCTCTCTCGAAGCCTACATCCGTGAGAACGCGAGCATCTGCTATCATGCATGTGGCACCTGCCGGATGGGCGATGATCCCTCATCGGTCGTCGACTCGCGCCTGCGTGTACGCGGTGTCGGTCATCTGACAGTTGCGGATGCCTCGGTCATTCCTCTGGTAACTTCCGGAAACCTTCACGCGCCCACAGTCATGATCGGGGAGCGTGCAGCTGAACTGCTTCGCGAACCAGGAAGATTCACGCCGATCCGATAATGGAGATGAATTCATGAACTCCCTCGAAGTCGCGCCGGTAAACTGGACGAGCAAGGCTCAGGAGATCAGCTTTGATGTAAGGCCTTGGATCAATGGCCGCCGCATTGATCCTAGTGCCTCCGAGCACTTCGCAACTTTCAATCCGGCGAACGGAATGCGACTGGCTGACCTGCCGGCTTGCGGCACAACTGAGATTAATGCGGCTGTTTCCGCCGCCCGCGCCGCATTTGAACGTAGCGTATGGGCAAATCTCTCCCCGCGGGCGCGCGCTCGCATTCTCATGAATTTTGCAGACGCCATTGAACGCAATGCGGACGAATTGGCGCTGCTCGATACGCTTGAAATGGGCATGCCGATCAGCGCTGCAGCGCCAGACATGCGCGCCGCTGCTGATGCCGTGCGGGTCGCGGCCGAAGCGGCGGACAAGTTGATCGACCAGGTCATCCCTAATGATCCTTCGACGCTGCTGCTCAATCTGCGGGAGCCGGTTGGCGTTGTCGGCGCGATCACGCCCTGGAATTTCCCGGCCTACATCGGGATCACCAAAATCGTCCCCGCGCTCGCCGTGGGCAATTCGGTCGTCCTCAAGCCGTCCGAAATTGCCTCCCTTAGCTGTCTGCGGCTGGGTGAGCTTGCGGCAGAGGCGGGAATTCCCGACGGGGTGTTGAACATCGTGTCGGGTCTGGGCTCTGGTGCTGGTGCCGCTCTTGCCTCTCACATGGATGTCGATCTCCTGACTTTCACTGGCTCCACGGCAACCGGCAAGCGGCTGATCGAGTTGTCCGGCCAGTCGAACATGAAGCGCCTGATCCTTGAATGCGGCGGCAAGTCACCACAGATCGTGTTCGCCGACATGGAAGATCTCGACGCTGTTGCTGAAGCAGTCGTTGCCAGCATCACGTTCAATTCGGGGCAGGTCTGTGTGGCAGGCTCACGACTGCTCGTGGAGCGTTCGATTCACGATGCGCTGGTCGAACGCGTAGTCACTCTTGCAAGTCAGATTGAAGCCGGCAACCCACTCGACGAGACCACCAGCTTTGGACCGCTCGCCAGCCGAGAACAGCACGACAGAGTTCGGCGCTATTTCGCAGCCGGTCAGGATCAAGGGGCTGTTGCAGCGTTGCCCGGCGGGCCGGCCGAAGGCAACGAGGCTTGTTACTGGATGCCGACCGTATTCACCGATGTCCGCAGCGACATGCGGATTGCCCAAGAGGAGATCTTCGGTCCGGTGTTGTCAGTCTTTGCATTTGACGACGAAATCGAAGCAGTAAAACTTGCAAACAGCACCATTTACGGCCTCGCGGCCAGCGTCTGGACGCGCGATCTTGGGCGTTCGCTCCGCCTCGCTCGAGCCATCAAAGCTGGTTCTGTGACCATTGCAGGCAAGCCCGGCGCAACCGCACTTGACGCGACGGCCGGGGCGTTCGAACCTCATGGCCAATCCGGCCTAGGCGTCGAAGGCGGGCTGGACGGTATGCGCGCCATGACGCGGTTAAAGTCTGTTTCCCTCGCAGGTTAACGCCAGGTGGGATCCCAGCGAGAGGCCGTAGCCGCAGTCGTAGCTCTCTTTCTGGGGAATGTCGCCCTCTCGCTCGGCGCCTTGTTTGTTCGAATGGCTGATACAGGGCCTGTGAGCGCCGCCTTCTGGCGGCCCTTTCTGGTCCTTCCATTGATCATAGGACTCGCATGGATTTTCGAACGGCGGGATGGTCCGACAAATTTTAAGTACTTGAAGTGGATAGTCTTGGCATCCTTTGCCTTCGCCATTGACCTTGGCATCTGGCACGTCGGCATCGAGTTGACCCGGTTGGGCAATGCGACCCTTTTTGGCAACGCGGCAAGCCTGGTTCTTATGTTCTGGGGGCTTCCTGATCGCACGTCGTCTTCCTGACCGCTTTAGCGGGCTTGTCATTGCCATGGCGATTGCTGGAGGGGCGCTGCTGATGGGGCGAGGCCTCACGATTTCGTCAGAGACACTGTTGGGTGATGTTTTGTCACTGGCTGCTGGCCTTGTTTATGCAGTCTATTTGTTGCTGCTTCGCAGCGCACGCTCAGGACTCGGAACCTGGAGCATGCTTGCCTTGATCAGCATCTTTGCCTGCCCTGTCCTCTATGTCTTTGCCAGCGCCCTTAATGAGCCATTCTGGCCAAAGGAGTGGGCCCCGTTGATTGGCCTTTCTGTGGTGAGCCAACTGATGGGTCAGGGTCTCTTGATATATGCAATGCGCTACTTTTCGGCCCTGATTATTGGCCTTGCGCTACTTACTCAACCGGCAGTCGCCGCGCTTGCTGGAGCTTGGTTCTTTGATGAGATGCTGTCGCCAGCCGATGTTCTGGGCATCGCACTTCTCGGCACGGCAGTGGCTATGGCCACCGTCCGACCAGAGCAGCGCCTGCCGTAACGAACGGATCTCACAACTGTAAAAATCTTAATGAATCTAAAAGCTTGAAGTCAATGCCGGAATGACTTGCATCACAGCGATTCTTCGAATACATGTTGTCGACATAATGTCGACCAGGATGCCAACAATGTGGGCTCCACAGCCAAGGTGAGGGATGAGGCATGTCCAAGCGTGAAGTGAACGATGTGTGCGTTAAAGGCCGGGGAATGTTGCGGCATCGCATGACGGCATTCTCGTCGATGTCAGCGGTAGCGGCTGCTCTGGCATTCATGCCGCAGGTTGCGAATGCACAGGACGCTGCGGCTGTCGAAGAGGCGAATGGCTCGGAGATTATCGTAACCGCGCGCAAGCGTGAGGAAGATATCCAATCGGTGCCGCAGACTGTTCAGGTTTTGGGTGGCAGCGATCTCGAGGAACTCGGCAAGGTCACTTTCAAGGACCTGCAGTTCGAAGTTCCGGGCTTCTTCATGGAGAACTACGAAACGCGGGCTACGATTACCATGCGCGGCGTTGGCGCGCAGGTCCCCGGTAACGGCGCGGCCGTGGCCGCGCACGTGAATGGCATCTACATGCCCTCAACGGCATCGTCGCTTGGCTGGATCTTCGATGTCGGTCAGGTTGAAGTGCTGAAGGGACCTCAAGGTACCCTTTACGGCCGCAACGCCACAGGTGGTGCAGTCAACATCATCACGCGTCGCCCGGGCAAGGAGTTCGATTTCGGCGCCAAGCTAGAATACGGCAGCGAAAATACGGTGCGCGCATATGCCGGCCTTGACGCGCCGCTCGGCGAAGATTGGGCGGTGCGCGTGGCAGGCACGCTGACGCGAGCTGACGGCCGCATCATCAACGTCGCGAACAACAAGCGGATCGCTGGCAACGAGTTTACCGGCGGGCGTCTCACACTGACCGGTAAGGCGGGGCCAATTGATGTTGACCTGTTCGCGCAATACACGAACGAAACGGGCGGTGTCGGTGAACTTATTGCTCTTACCCCGGCCGGCGAGCCACTGTATGGCTGGAACAAGGGGTACTTCGACAACCCCACTTCGCCGATCGGAGAGCGAGACCATTTTCTGGCTGGCCTGACGCTTTCAGGAGACCTGGGCGGCGGCTATTCTTGGCGGTCGGTTACAGGATACACCGATTACAATGAGCCTCGTTCTCGGCTTGATGTGAATCCGCTGCAGCAGCCGGTTCAAGTCGTTATTTCATTCCCCCAGTATGCAGAGCAGTTCAGTCAGGAACTGCAACTTGCCTATGAAGGCGACAAGGCAAACTGGGTGATTGGCGGCCTTTACATGGACTCCAAGGATGGCGAGACGCGTCAAGTTGATATCGTGCCGGTCGTCAATGGATTGCTTGACAGTTCTACGGACAACACAGTCAAGACTTTTGCCGTCTTCGGGGATCTCAACTATAATCTCACCGAACAGCTCCGGGCAAACGTCGGCCTTCGTTACAACCGTGACCGAGTTCGCAATATTTTCATCGGGAACGGCATCTCGGACTCTCAATCCTTTGACCTAAGGAGCACGCAGAGCCAGGTCACTGGTCGAGTCGGCCTAGATTATACCACGGCTGGCGGAACGATGATCTATGCTTCAGCCTCCAAGGGTTTCCAGTCCGGCTACAACACGACAGGCTTTGCCCTTAATGGCACTCCGCAACCTGCCACGGTCAAGCCGGAAACCCTCTACGCTTATGAAGTTGGTGTGAAGTCGACGTTGCCCGGTAACAATGGCTACCTGAACTTCGCTGGCTACTACTACGATTATCGCGACATGCAGGTTCGGGTCGGCGGCATTCCGCTGCTTCCCGATGGAACTCCTGACCCTGCAGGCATTCCGTTCTATACGGTTCTTAACGCCGGCAAGGCTACCATCTGGGGCTTTGAGGCCACGCTGAGCAACTTCCGCTTGAGCGACAATTTGCGACTTGATCTCAGCGCTGGATATTTGAACACGAAGTTCGATGAATACTTCACTCTGGACGATACAACAGCCCAGCCGGTCGACTATTCGGGTAATACACTGCCTCGTGCTCCCAAGTTCCAGGGAACTGCCGCGCTGACCGTGGACAAAGTCGAGGTTGGCCCAGGCGAGGCCAGCTTGAGGGTTGAATACCAATATCGCAGCAAGGCTTTCGACAAGGCTGACAACCGCTTCATCCTTCAGTCGACCGGCCTTGTGAACGTGCTGGTGAAGTATGATATCGGAGACTGGTCGTTGCAGGCCTCCGGTCGCAACCTGACCAACCAGCGTTACTTCGCCTTCTACGATGGCCGCAATTTCGCACCTCCGGGCCAGTTCCGGACATGGAACTTGGGTCTTAGCTACCGCTACTAAGGCGGATCGGCAGGCCGGACCTTCACCAAGGTCCGGCCTGTTTTCTATGCTGGCCTGTGCCGACTCAAAGCCTCCTCGGGCTTGAAGTATGACCGGATTATTCATGGCGGCTATCGTTGACTTGATGTAGGGCCTCGCCAGCGGCAATCTAAGCTGTTGCCTGCTTCGGAGATTAAGGATGGCTCAATCAGAACGGTCTGGTCGCAACGCCAAGGGGGCCGCGGCCAAACCCGAACGCAAGCCAGTTCGGGGCTCGGGCGCGGATACGGTTTACGACGCCCTTCGGGCTGAGATCCTCACTCTGAAAATGGAGCCTGGCACACTCCTCGACGAAACTGATCTCGCCGAACGATTCGGATTGTCACGCTCCCCGATCCGCGAGGCTTTGATCAGGCTAGCTGCAGAAGGCCTGGTGAAGACCCTGCGCAATCGCAGTTCGATCGTCGCTCCGTTCGACATGATTGCCATTCCCAGCTTTCTGGATGCCACAGAGCTGCTCTACCGCCTGACGGCGAGGCTCGCGGCGACCAATCGGACGCAGGCCCAGCTTGGGCGCATCAAACACATTCATGAGCAGCACAGCCTGGCGACACGCGAGCGTGACATGGCTCTCATGATCCGTTTGAACCGGGAGTTCCATCTCGAGATCGCTGACGCGTCTGGTAACGCTTTCTACGCGAACTGGATGCGGCAGTTGCTTGACCAAGGGCAGCGCATCCTGGGTTCCTATCTTCTCGATGTCTCTGAGCGTGGCGACCACGACCTGGAAGGTCACTGGATTAATGCGCATCTGGCCATAGTTGACGCGATAGAGACGCGCGATGCTGACGCCGCGGAAGCTGCGGGGAGGCGCGACTTTGAAACGATCGCTGTCAGAATGCAGGAGCGCCTGACCGAGCGTCCTTCGAAGCGTCTGGCATTGACCTGACCCCCGTTCGCTCAGTGGCCTCCGGGAAACAGCCTCTAGACCATTCCGACCACCGCAATCGGCCGCTTGGGGATGGCGACTTGTCCACCCGTCAACTGCGGACAGGCGCGTGAGAAAGCAGGCCAAGCCTGTACCGCAGTAGCCAGCGCCCAAACACCAGCAGGGCGACGACAGAGATCCCACTGCCCAGCCCGACCCAGATACCCAGTCCTTCCCAGCCGCGCGCAAAGGCCAGCCAGGCTCCAATTCCGACCCCGACCACGGAGTAGCCGGTCACGGCGAAAATCATCGGCCATCGCGTATCGTGCAAGCCGCGCAGCATCCCGGTGCAGACGACTTGCACGCCATCGGCAACCTGGATCAGCGCTGCGATCCCGAGAAAGGAAACTGCAAGTTCCGCGATCTCCGAATTGGCTGGGTGCCCTGGACTCATGAACAGCGATACCAACAGGTCCCGCTGTGTTGCTATGAGCAACGCCATGCCGACCATAAACGCAATCGTCAGGAAGAAGGCAGTCCAGCCGGCTCGTTTGATCAAGCCATGGTCCTGTCTTCCGAACCCGATGCCAATACGCACCGTGGCAGCCTGGGCCAAGCCTAGAGGCACCATGAAGGCGATGCTGCCAATTTGGAGCGCAATCGCATGGGCCGCCAAAGTATTTGGACCGAACCAGCCCATCATTATCACTGCGGCAATAAATATCGCGTCCTCCAGCGCTATAGCCACGCCAATCGGAACGCCAAATTTCCAGAGCGTACGAAAACGTGCCCAATCGCTCCGCCACCATCGGCCAAACAGCGAATATCGCCGAAACCGCGGGTGCATTCTGAGGATAGCCATCATGGCCAGCAGCATGAACAGATTGGCCAGCACACTGCCAATTCCAGCCCCGACCAGTCCCATTGCCGGCAGGCCAAAACCACCGAACATCAGGGCATAGTTGCAGCCTGCGTTGACGATTACGCCTGCCATTCCGACCATAAGAGACCAGCCGGGGCGCTCCATCACGGAGAGAAAGTTCCTGATCAGCAGCACCCATAGATAGGGCAGTATCGACCACATGCAGGCTCGGACATAAGTGCCTGCGAGAGACGCCAGTTCCTCATTTTGACCGAGCAGCCTAAGAATAGGAGCCGTTTGCCAAAGTACGAGCCATACAAGGCTGGAGATTGCCACGGACACCCAGAGCCCTTGCCGGAATGTGCGGCGAAGATCCCTGACGCTATGCGCTTTCCGGCCGCGCTCGCTTGCCATCATTGGCGCTGTTGCGGTGATCAGGCCCATACAGAATATCACTGTGGCCATGATCAGACTTGAGCCAAGGGACGCGGCGGCGAGCTCTTTGGCCCCAAGCCAGCCAATCATCACGACATCCGTCGCTCCAATCAGCGTCAAGGAGAGATTTGTGAGGATAAGCGGCAAGGCAAGCTGCTGAGTGGCGCGAAATTCCGCGCGCCACTGGGGGGCAAATCTCACACCGGTCATCCGCTGTTTCGAAGGGATCTTTGCTCCAGTCTGCGGCGGATAATCTGGTGCCGAGCCTTGGTGATGGGGAACATGGCGGCCAGCAGCGCCGCTGCGATCAGGAACAACGCAGGGAGGTAGCCATTGGCTGCCTTGAGCCCGAAAATCGCCATGTCTGATTGAGATCCGGCCGAAGGGTCAAAGCCGAACAGCCCGGCAACAAGAAAGGCGAATGCAGGCGCTGCCGCATAGGCAATCTTGCGCAGGACCATCCAGGCAGATGAGTAAATTCCAGCCCGGTTTCCATTCGACTTCCAGGAATCATAGTCAACAATGTCGCCGAAAATGGCGTAGAGCGCCACATCACGAGCAACGCCAAGGGTATAGAACAAAGCCATAAAGCCAATGAAGAACGCCAAAGCGTTCGGTCCAGGCTGGAGCACAGCAATTGTCGCTCCGGCGATAGCGCCACCCACCAGACCCACGAGCAGGACACGCGTCTTCGACGTCCGTTTCAGCAGATGCTGCCACAATTTGAGGGACAATGTCGAAACCACGATTGCAGTCAGGAAAATGGCTGTGAAGGATTCGCCAACGCCGAGATAGGTGTCGAAAAACAGGAAAAAGAGCGCAGTCATGCAGCCCACCGCAAAGTCGGAAAGGAACGCGACTGTGAGGAACAACTTGAACGGGCGGTTCGCCCGAATGGCTGCAATCGTCTCGCGAAAGCCCGAATGTTCGGCTTGAGGCACGGCCCGGCCGTTCGGTAACCAGAAGATGGCGTAGAGTATCCCGAGCGGATAAGCGATTGCGATCAACCAGAACATGGCATGGAGCGCGGCAAAATTCATTTCCGTTGAAGGAAGAAATGGGAGCAGTGGCACGAGGCTCAACAAGATGAGGCCAGTGTTCTGCCCAAGACCTCGCCAGACTGCCAGTCGCGACCGCTCTTCATACTTGTCAGCCAACTCTGCAGACCAGGCCGTGTATGGAATCTCGAACATCGTCCAGGCCAGGTAAAAGAAAAAGTAGCAAATCGTGAATGACCAAATCGTCGGATTATCGCCCGGAACATAGAGTCCGTAGGCCGCCGGGATGGCAAGGAAGATGCTGGCAAACAGCCATGGCTTGCGCCGACCCCAGGTGCTTCTTGTCTTGTCCGAAAGAACCCCGACAGCAAGGTCGGTGGCACCATCCGTAAGGCGCAAAAACAGCATGGCGATGGAGATTGACGCCAATGCAAAACCAAACTCTTTGGCATAGAGTCCAGGTAGAATTGCGAGGGCAGGCGCCCGCAACATTTCATAAGGCGCTGCGACGGCACCATAGCCGACAAAGAGCTTGGCTGGCAGCGCACTCGCGTGCTGTCCGTCAGGCTGAGCCGAACTGTCGTTCGCCTGGCTGGTGTCCTCTTGGTCCGAACCACCCATTTATCTCTCCCGGATGTGCTCAGCCGAATTTTGTGCGGGTGCACGCATTGAATATGCCCCTTTGCTTCGGCTTCAAGCTGCTCTACTCGTGTCGACAATGAGTCGGCAACATTTATTTGGGAACGAGGTTGAACGCATGGAGGGAGGTAACACCAACAGACTGTTGCAGGCCTTGTCATCGGCACTCGGGCCTTGCGGCCTCCTATCAAGTGACGCGTTGGGAACCAGAGCTACCAGTCTTTGGAATTCGGAGCCAATGTCTGCATTGGCAATGGCGCGGCCAAAGACGACATCTGAAGTCAGTACCGTCTTGCGTCTGTGTCATGAGGCTTCGCAAGAAGTGGTCGTGGTCGGTGGTGGTACCGGACCGGTTGCAGGCGCCGAGCCTACGGCGAACCGGATAGCCATCTCCCTAGAACGCATGAACCAGATCGAGAGCGTTGATCCGGTAAACGCCAGTTGCGTTGTCCAGGCCGGTGCTTGCCTACAGACCGTTCAGGAGGCGGTGGCGGGCTACCATCTGCTGTTTCCACTTGATTTGGGCGCTCGCGGATCTTGCACCATCGGTGGCAACATTTCGACCAACGCCGGCGGGATCAATGTCTTGCGTTATGGATCCATGCGGAGCTTGGTTCTGGGGCTTGAAGCGGTCCTCCCGGACGGCACCGTAATCTCGTCGATGAACAAGCTGCTCAAGAACAATGCCGGTTTCGACCTCAAACAGCTGTTCATCGGCTCGGAAGGCACATTGGGAATTGTAACGCGAGCTGTGTTGCGGCTGTTTCCTCAGCAGCCAGACCGACGAACCGCAATGATCGCGCTGCGTGGCTTCCATGAAGTGGCTCAGCTCCTGCAATTGGCGAAACTGAAGTTTGGCACAATGCTCTCGGCATACGAGGTGATGTGGCAATCTTATCTGGAAGAACAATTGCGTTTCAACGGGCGTCGCAGCCCCTTCGAAGAACGGCATGCCTTTTACGTGATCATCGAGACCGAAGGGGCGGACTCGCAAATAAATGAAGCCCTTCTGACCGAAACGCTCGAAACCGCTCTCGGCGATGATATCATCGCCGATGCAGTCATAGCCAAGTCAGAGCAGGAACGGCGAAGCCTATGGGACCTCCGCGAGAATCTTGAGCCATTCCTCAGCGACAAACCGTCCTTTGGCTATGATGTTGGTGTTCCTATCGGCGACATGCCGGACTACGTGAAGCTCGTAGAGAGCAATCTGAAGCGCCGGTGGCCTGACAGCATCTGTTATACGATGGGTCATATTGCTGACGGCAATCTTCATTTCTTTGTCAAGCCTGGTCGTAAAGATGCTCGCAGGGAAGACTGCGATGAAGACGTCTATGGAGCCCTGGAATCGTTTGGAGGTACGATTTCTGCGGAACACGGGATTGGCTACGAGAAGCGGGCCTGGCTCCTTCGCACACGTTCAGCCGAAGAAATGGCCATGATGCGCTCTCTTAAGAACGCTCTGGATCCCAAGGGAATTCTAAATCCCGGCTGCGTGTTCGGGTGATCGCCCGGCTCATTGTTGGAGTGCATCGTGGCTTGGGTATATCTGCTGTTTGCTGGTCTTCTGGAGATAGTCTGGGCGACTGCCATGAAATTGTCGGATGGCTTCAGTCGTCCAGGTGCCAGCGTCGTAACACTCGTAGCATCTACGGGGAGTTTCGTACTCCTTGGCCTCGCAATGAGGACCCTGCCCTTGGGCACAGCCTACACGGTTTGGACCGGGATCGGCGCAATCGGGGCTTTCATCGTAGGCATCTTCTACCTTGGTGAGAGCGCGACGGCGATTCGGGTCTTTGCTGCAATCTTGATCCTAACCGGCATCGTACTGATGAAATCGACGAGCGCAGGCTAGTTTCCGGGCTGCCCGTCACTGGATCAAAATAAGAATAGAGTTTGGTTAAATCGCACCAAGCCGAGGAGGGGGAATTTGCAAGTGCCATCACCAGGATCTTCTGGATCTGAAAAATCGGCATGGTTCGGTGTGGCCGTGCTCATGTTCATTTCCGTGGTTGCAATCCTGGACAGGCAGATTCTGAACCTGCTTGTCGATCCTATAAGAACCGAACTCGCTCTTACCGATATCCAGATAGGGGTCCTGCAAGGACCTGCTTTCATGGTGTTCTATACGTTGTTTGGCTTCCCACTGGGCTGGATGGTCGATCGCATGCATCGTCTCCGGCTGCTCGCTGCTGGCATAGCTCTCTGGACCGCAGGAACGATCGCCTGCGGTCTTGCAGACAGTTATGAAGCCTTGATTGTCGCGCGGGCTGTAGTGGGGATGGGCGAGGCTGTGGCGAGCCCGGCTTCAATTTCACTGATCGCCGACTATTTTCGTCCCGAGAGACGGGCAGTGGCAACCAGCGTTTACGGAACCGCCGCCATGTTCGGAACTGGCCTGGCTCTGGTTGGCGGGGGGCTGCTGCTATCCCTCTCCGAAATTATAGGGCCGCTCCAGATCGCCAGCCTGCCAGCCATAGAGGGCTGGCGGTTTGCCTTTGTTGCATGTGGCCTGCCCGGCATTCTTGGCGTTTTGCTGGCTCTGTCGGCGCGTGAGCCGCCGCGCCGC
>Ga0315906_10003514_pt1 | contig 20799 bp, 14 predicted proteins | sample LakEriMetagenome_4_FD_203526 | JGI IMG/M metagenome (GOLD analysis project Ga0315906, IMG submission 203526) | Freshwater fungal communities from buoy surface, Lake Erie, Ohio, United States - Buoy 2 MA122 | ecosystem: Environmental > Aquatic > Freshwater > Lake > Lake biofilm | place: USA...
CGGCGAACTCGATATCAGTTATTACACCAACGATGCTAAAACCGAGATTAAGAATTCGCTGAATGTGACTGACATCAATTTTAATTTTCGTTATGCGCACCAGGAAAAGTTTGTAAGCGGCAAGGTAGATCGCGTTAGTCTCGGCAGTGAGTTTCCGATTGTTCAGGCAAATATTACGTTGGGCCTTAAAGGAGTGCTGGGAAGTGATTTCGCATTTCAGAAGTTTAATGTGCGGGTAGATGATCGAACCCCCTTAGCTCCTTTCGGTTATACGTATTGGGTACTGGGTGTTGGCAAAACGTGGGGAACCGTTCCTTATCCATTGCTCGAAATTCACCCTGGAAATGAAACGTACTTTTATGATTATGCAGCCTTCAATCTCATGAATTACTTTGAGTTTGTAAGCGATTATTATTTCAGTGCCTTTGCTACCCACCATTTTGATGGATTCTTTTTCGATAAAGTGCCGCTTCTGCGTAAGCTCAAATGGCGCGAAGTGGCTCAGGTAAAAGCCGTATGGGGTACACTTGATAATGATAATATTGAACTTATTGCCTCTGACGATCTCTTCTTCGGCCTCAATAAAAAGCCATATGTGGAAGTGGGCGCAGGTGTTGAGAATATCCTGAAAATTATCCGGCTCGATTTTATCTGGAGGATGTCTTACCTTGAGAATCCCAACATTGCTCAGTTCGGATTAAGGGGTAGTTTTCAGCTTACCTTTTGATATTCTGGGCTTTATTCGTTGTTCGCAGTGGTCAGAACAAAGCGGGACCTGACTATTTCATGCTATTAGTCTAAATTTGTAACCATGCTTACTCTACGTGCCGATAATCTCGTTAAGCGCTATAAGAAGCGTACGGTCGTAAATAATGTCTCCATTCGTGTGCAGCAGGGGGAGATCGTGGGATTGCTAGGGCCAAATGGCGCCGGGAAAACCACTACATTTTACATGACAGTAGGACTTATCCGGCCAAACGAGGGGCGCATATTCCTCGATAAAACTGAGATCACCAATGAGCCTATGTATCGTCGGGCACAGATGGGCGTTGGTTATCTTGCACAGGAAGCATCCGTATTCCGGAAGCTGAGTGTAGAGGATAACATCAAGGCTGTTTTGGAGATGACGAAGAACAGTAAGGAGCAGCAGCGCGATAAGCTCGAATTATTGCTGGATGAATTCGGATTGCAGCGTATTCGTAAAAGCCGTGGTGATTTATTGTCAGGTGGAGAACGGCGACGTACAGAAATTGCAAGAGCATTGGCCGTTGATCCAAAGTTTATTCTGCTCGATGAGCCTTTTGCCGGTGTTGATCCCATTGCAGTGGAGGATATCCAGGGTATCATCGCTAAACTGAAAGAAAAGAATATTGGTATCCTTATTACCGATCATAATGTTCACGAAACACTTACTATTACCGAACGTTCTTACCTGCTTTTTGAAGGGAAAATTTTGAAGGAAGGAACAGCGGAAGAACTGGCTGCTGATGAACAAGTGCGTAAAGTGTACCTCGGACAAAACTTTGAATTGCGCTAGGGCTTTTTCCCTGAGCATTTCTGAATTTCAATTCTTTCCTTTTTTACTTCATCTTCATACCAGGATATGGTAAGGTCAGGAAGCAAAATCGCTCTTTTCTGAAAAGGAATAAAATCTTTTGAAGCAATGCTCCATTCATTCCTTCTTTTTGGAAAGTGAATGGACGCAAGATCCGAAACAGTCTGAAACAAATTTTCGCCTACCACAAACGGCTTCGATTTATTGAGCAGCAATGCTTCCACTTTATCGGGATAGTTTTGGGCATAACTTTCTGAATACGTTATGAAGAGCGGAATATGAAAGCTGGCAGAGGTGAAATTTGTTCCATGACCGGTCAGCTCACGACAGTCATCAAACAGATTTTCTCCATGATCCGGCAGATAGGTGAGCGTGTAATCGGACCCCGTTTTTTCCAGCATGGATTGTATTTGGGCAATAATGTAATCCTGGTATAAAACACTATTGTCGTAAATATCTATCAGCTCTTTTTTTCGGCTTTTATCAAAATAGCTGTATTTGGCCTTTGTGTTCAGTTTTCCGAATACAGCAAATTCTTTCGGATATCTTTTCTCATAACTCCAGTGATTACCGGTTAAATGAATTACGAGAAATTTGTCGGCGGTTCCCTGAAGCGAATTGTCGATCACAGGCAGCAGCACGCCGTCGTGCTCGTCTGTAATCCCCTTATTTCCAACTGTGCAATGAGTACTGTCGGCATCATTGATATGGATCCGGATAGGTAGAGCGCCCCAGTCGTTCTGATTACTTATCCAATAAGTCCGGTATCCTGCTTCCCGAAAAAGTTTGAGTATGCTGGGTTGCGCAGAATGTTCGTTTGCTTTCGCAGCACCAGTCATCGTGATAGTTAGCGCAACCGATTTTACTGTTTCATTATGACTACTGACGGCATCCTGCAGTGATATCAGATGTCTGAATTGTTGCATGCGGGGCGTGGTAGGCCTTGCATAGCCATTTACTCCCCAGCTGGCATAGCGACCCGACTCTCCGATGATCAGTACATGTATGCTTCTGTTGGCAGACTTTTTACGTGTGGCTCCAAAACGCATAGCGGCTGCCTTTTTTACATTTTTGTGAACAAGCATTTCTTCCCGGTAGTAGGCGGAAACGGATTTTAAGCAATAGATCGGATAGTAATTTTTGTACAGGTTATTCTTGAGGAAAATTCCCACACTTTCTTTTTTAATCAATATAAAATAGAAGGAGCCTGCTGCAAATAATACGATGGCGACTCGGAGAATTTTTCCCGAGGCAGAGTGGGGTAGTTGAAGCGGTGTGGTTTTATGCGATAAAAAGAGTAGTCCGATTAGAATCACCGGTACCAGAATGGCGATCCATTCATATCCCTGTATGAACTCTGCCGCCTCATTGGCATTGGTGTTTAAAATGGCTCCCATAGTATTGACATTCATGCGAGCCTTATAAAATTGTATGATTCCTGACGACAAGATGCCAAAGGTGATAGCCAGCAGATATACCAATGCAGAATACCACCTGAGCTTGTTTCTGAAGAGGTAAACCAGTAAAAGCGTAAAGGAAATGCTGACTAACCCCAGCATCATTTTTTCTGCAAAAGATTCTTCTTTCGAAATCAATAAATAGAGGAAGTCGGGAAACAGAAATAATAGCGCAGTGAAAACAACGATGCCGTATCCTTTGAAAATCCCATAAGCGGCTTTAGGCTTAATGCTGCTGAACGACACTGCTTTTTGTTTTAATCAGTTTATCGTAGCTTGTAAAGGCCGGTACAAATCGTTTGGCAAGATAAATCAGCGGCAAACTAAGTACCAGCAGGATCACAGTAAGTAGAACGTTAAATCCAAGTGTTTCTACGTCTATATATTTATCGATATTGTCTTTGATTACGTGCAGTGTGATGTAATGCGTGCCCAGGATAACCATTGAATTTCTTCCGTAGTAATTTAACAGCGCCAGCCCATTGCCAACTTTGTAGGCTGTAAGAATGAACCATGCCAGTACAAAAAGTCCTGTGAGGGTAAATGGCAGGTAGTCGCCAACAATATTGTGGATGATATTTACTTTGTTTATACCCGACTGCTGGATATTCAGCATGCTGAAATAATAAGAAACCGCCAGACTGATGAGCACAACAGGAATTAGAATGGCCGGTTTCCAATTAGCTGCTTTTATTACCCAATCCTTTTGTCTTGCCATGTATCCAAGATGAAAGAAAATAATCGAGCTGCAGGCTGCATCCAGTTTATAGGGCAATACAATATGATGCCAGTACATATAATTCCCTGCCAGTCCCATCCCAACACAAAGAAGTGATTGCCATGTTATTTTGGGTACATACTTCAGAATCATGGCATAGAGAATGCAAATGCTAAAATTGCAAACCAGAAACCAGATGGGAACATTGCCGCCATTACGTTCATCGCCGATAAAAACATTTTTAATCAGAAAAAGATGTTCCTGAATACTAACTGCATTTCCTTTCATAAGTAACGGTATCAAAAAGAAAAGCCAGGAACCAATAAAGAAAAAGGCAAACGGAATGTAGAGTCTGTTTAATTTGTCGATGAAAACTTCGCCCACCGGTTTTTTTCTGAATACGTAGCCCGATACAAAGAAGAATACCGGCATCAGAAAAGAGTATAAAAAAGGCATTTGCGAAGACATGGAATGCGCAAATATCACCAGCGTTATGCCGGCTCCTTTGGTAGCGTCAAGAAATTCAATCCTTTTATTTTCCATGCCGTTTATGTGATTGGCCTATGGCAAATGTATCCAATTCGCCAGGCGTTTTCTTTGTACGGCAATTCGCCTTACAGGTTCAGGCTGCAAAGGCCGTAAGCTTAACCTTCCGCGACAATAAAGTCGTAGGTCTCCATGATTGGGTTAGCCAGCAGCTGTTTGCAGGCCAGTTCCACCTTTTCAGAAGCTACCTCTTTGGAGGGAGCTTCGATCTCCAGTGTAATATGCTTGCCGATCCGCACATTGCCAATTTCGGAAAGATTCAGGTTTTTCATGCTCCCGCTTACCGCTCTGCCCTGAGGATCAAGCAGTGCTTTTTGGGGCATGACATTAATATGGGCGACAAATTTCATGTTTGCTGGGTTTTAGCCGGGGGGTAAATCAGCGACAAAAGTACATACCAGCCGATAATTACTGGCGGCGAAGCGATCCTTAATGTGAGAATAAAAACCAGCGATCCCACTAGAAGAAGTAGCTGAGGCCGGGCTTGCCGGATCTGCGATGGTTTCATTTTCAGACTCAGAAGTGGAATTTCAGCCACCATGATCCAGGCAGAAAGGGATGCCAGTCCAGCCAGCGTAAAAGGGTTCCGTAGAACCGTTGCCAGACCAAGGATATCCTGCTGCAATATAAATGGTAAGCTTATGATCCACAATGTGTTAGCGGGGGTGGGAAGTCCAATGAAATGGGCGGATTGCCGCGGGTCAGTATTAAATTTAGCAAGTCGCAATGCCGAGAAAATAGGGATAATGAACATGTAGTACTTCAGAAAGCTGAAGCCCAAACGGCTCTCAAAATGCACGAAATAGGTGCTTTTAAGCATCAGGTGATAGAAAATCACTCCGGGGAGCAGTCCAAAAGTGACCATGTCGGCTATTGCATCCAGCTCTTTTCCAAAAGGCCCGGAAACACCGAGCATTCTGGCAGCAAATCCGTCGAAAAAGTCGGCCACCAGTGCGACCATGACTAGAATGGCTACATGATCATAACGGCTATGAAAAACGGAAACAACCGCAATGCATCCGCAGAGAAGATTTAATAGGGTAAGCAGGTTAGGCAGATGTCGCATTCAGGGACAAATGTATAGGATGAATGAATGTGGATTACGCTACTGAAAACTTTTGAAAGCCTTACATTCAGGTTACCCGGTTTTACGGGGTGGCTGCTTACTTTTGATTTAGCGAACCCCAGGGCGGATGATACGTAAGAGGTCTGGTATAACATTGGCCGTATTTTTTCGTTCCTGTAGGATCCACAATAACCCATGAATCTGAAAACCAACCTCCTTTGCCTCGCCACCGTTGTTGCCTTTACCGGAACCTTGCAGGCTCAGGCCCCCAAGTATTCGAATGAATTTCTGGCGATCGGTGTAGGTGCCCGCGGACTTGCTATGAGCGGCGCATTGAGTGCACTTACCGATGATGCAACGGCCGGTTACTGGAATCCTGCCGGATTATGTCAGGCCCAGGGTAATCTCCAGATAGCATTAATGCACAGTGAGTATTTTGCCGGAATAGCAAAGTATGATTATGGTTCCGTAGCTGCGCCCATTGATGCAACCCGTACCGTAGGCGTTTCAGTAATTCGCTTTGCAGTGGATGATATCATCGACTCAACCGACCTCATTGATAAGGATGGAAATATCGACTACGATCGTTTGAAATCTTTTTCTGCAGCCGATTACGCATTTCTTTTCAGTTATTCACAAAAAATGAAAGTGGAAGGTTTGCGGTTAGGCGGTAACGTTAAGGTGGTCCATCGTAAGGTGGGTGACTTTGCTAAAGCGTGGGGATTTGGTCTCGACTTTGGTATGCAATATGATTATCAAAACTGGAAATTCGGTATCGTAGGAAAGGATATTACCAGCACCTTCAATGCCTGGACTTATAACACGCAGGATCTTGAGGAAGTATTTCTTCAGACCGGCAATGCTATTCCTGAAAACGGACTTGAAATTACGCTGCCTCGTCTGGTATTAGGAACAGCGTATCGTGCCTCCATTTCGAAAAAGATTTCTGCCACTCCCGCTCTTGATCTTGATCTTACTTTTGATGGAAAAAGAAATGTGCCCATTAAATCAGACGTCGTAAGCATCGACCCAAAATTCGGTGTGGAGTTTGCTTATGATAATTTTATTTTCTTACGCGCAGGTGTAGGAAATATTCAGAAAGTTCAGAATTCAGATAATTCAACCGGAACAATTGCACAACCTAATATGGGATTAGGAGTTCGTTTCCGTAACATCAGTATTGATTATGCTCTTACCAATATTGGTGGTGGTGGAACATCACTATATAGTAATGTGTTTTCACTTCGTCTGAATATAGTTCGATCTTCCAAACCCTCAACTCAGCCCGCTGCTCAATAACAAGAATGATGAAACGATTACTATTGTTGGTTTTTCTGCTGACTACCCTTTCATCCTGGTCGCAACCATACAGGAATGAATGGATTGCTTTTAGTCCTGGTCAGCCCTGGTCATCCCAACAGTATTTTCGAATTGCTGTATGGCAGCCGGGTATTTACAGGGTAAGTTACAATGAACTTCAGAATAATGGTGTACCGGTAAGTTCCTGGTTTCAGACTGCCAATTACCAGCTTTTCTGTAAAGGTCGCGAGCAATTTATTCGTGTCATTGATCAAAATAGCGACAATCTATTTACTGCCGGCGATTACATTGAGTTTTATGGAAAGGGCAATGATGGTGAGCTGGACGCATTTTTATATGATTCACTTCCCTCTCATCCGAATCCTTATTACAGTTTATTCAATGATACCGCTTCCTATTTTCTGACCTATAATCCTTTTGTGAATGGGCGCAGAATGCCTGTTGAGAATGATCAGAATTTCAGTGCCTACCCGGTTGCTCCTTACGCCGTAACAGAACAACTGCAGCAGTATACCAGTGATTATAGTCTGGGTATTCAGGATGGTAATGGCATTGCCGATAATTCTTATACCGCCGGTGAGGGATTCTGCTCCAACCGCATTTCTTATCAGTCCTTTCTGGAGTCGGTATTTAATGTTCAGAAACTGGTGCCGGGTTTTACTCCTCAGGCGAGAGTTACCATCATGGGAGCGAACCAGAATTTCCATCCCTATGAAGTCAGAGGTAACGGTGTTCCTTATGTGAGTGAATCATTTATTGGTTACGAATTTTATGTGAAGGATTTTACTCCTTCCAATATCGCCAATGGTAGTTATCCGATTCGTTTGCAGCCTTTGCCCGACCCCAATTTTGCAGGTAACGAAAATTATATGCAGTCGGGTTACATGCGCCTGCGGTATAGCCGATCTTTTGATTTCACAGGTGAATCTATACCGCTGCGGATGCAGGTGCAGGGTTCCGGTTTGCAAAAGGTTTTGGTGCAGTTCGGCGGGATAAGCATTACTTCCCCTGCGCTTTATATTATTGATGAAGATACAATTCGCAAAGTGCAGCTGACCGCCAACGGCAATTTGTTTCAGGCGCTTATTCCTGTTTACGGTAAGGATAGACAACTCTATCTTACTGATGATAATTCGGCATTTAGTGCGGCAACAGCATTCAGTATAAAATCGGTTAACAGCAATCCGGATCCTTCCGTCTTTGCTCGTTTTACCAATTTTCAGGTTCAGGGTACCGGGAAGCAGTTTCTGATGGTTTCGCATAAGGCTTTATGGAATAAGGCAGTAGATTATTACAACTACCGCGTTTCTACCGGACACAACCCTTTACTGGCCGATGTCGAGGAGTTGTATGATCAGTTTGCCTGGGGAGTAAAAAAGCATCATTCGGCCATCCGTAATTTTTCAGATTTCATGATTGATAACGGTAGTGGATCACCAAAATGGTTGTACATGATTGGCAAATCTGTGCTTTCGATGAATGCACGTTCCGGGAACGGTTATGCTTTAAATTTGATTCCCGTTTTTGGAGAACCGGCATCTGATCAGATGTACACCTCAAAAATGAATACGCCTGAATTTAAGCCAGAACTGGCTACGGGAAGGCTTTCGGCGCAGAATGAAACGGATGTTCAGAATTATATCGAAAAGCTTCAGGCATTTGATGCGGCTCAGCAGCAGCCACCCCAGGAATGGATGAAGCATGTCCTTCATTTCGGTGGCGGTACGAATATTGACGAACAATACCTGCTCGCAAGTAAGTTGAATATCTATAAAACCATTGTAGAAGACACGCTATTTGGTGGAAAAGTATTTACGTTTCTGAAAAGTAGCAGTGCGCCCATTCAGGTGAATCAAAGCCAGTATTTACAGGCGCTGATTGATTCAGGTTGCAGTATGATGACGTTTTACGGACACGCTGCCGGTTCGACTTTTGACATCAGTACGGATGATCCGGAAAATTATAATAATACCGGACGCTACCCTGTTGTGCTTGCGCAATCTTGTTTTGTGGGAGATGTTCACACCACCCAGCGTTTGTTAAATGAGCGTTTCGTTCTTCTAAAAGATAAAGGCTCCGTAGGATTCATCGCTGTACCGGAAAAAGGTATAATTGATCCGCTGGATGATTATTCCATTCAGCTGCACAATAATCTGTTCCAGCTGAATTATGGTGAATCAATTGGCGAGAATATGCAGCAAACGGTAGCCGATATTATTCTCGATGACTTTGCTCGTAAATCGGTTTGCATGAACATGGGTTTGCATGGTGATCCTGCGATAATAATGAATCAGTATCCCAAACCGGATTATGCCATTGAGAATCCCAATATCTTTTTTGAACCTTCCGTGGTAACCACCGATCTCGATAGCTTTACCGTTAAGTTTGCTGTAAGCAATCTGGGTCGAAATAGTAATAGCAGCCTTGATATACTTCTTACCCGCAAGTTTTCGGATAATTCCTCACGCGATACAATCATCACCGTTCCTTATGTTACTTACCGCGATACTTTTTCAGTGACGCTTCCGGTTGATATTCGCTCTGGGCCGGGCATTAATAATTTTCAGGTTACGCTGGATGTGTTCGATAAAGTGGAGGAGGAAATTAATTTCAGTAACAACATAGCCAACGCCAACTTGTCTATTGAGTCGAACGATATTAATCCGGTATTGCCACAGCAATATGCTATTATTCCTTCGCCAATCGTCAAACTTAAAGCTACCACCTCCAGTCTTTTTTCCGGTGCGAGAAATTATCGTTTTGAAATCGACACCAGCATTGTTTTTTCAAGTCCTTTACTTAAGTCAGGATTGGTTTCCAATGCCTTTGGTATTGTAGAGTGGTCGGTTCCAGGAGTTCTTGACAGCAATACGGTGTATTTCTGGAGAGTATCCAACGATTCTATAACGAATCCTGATACAGCTATCTCGAAAAAATTTCAGTGGAGAAACAGTTCTTTTATGGTGAAGCCTGGAATTAATGGTTGGTCGCAGGCTCACTACCATCAGTTCCTGCAAACTGATCTGGTGAACATTGAAAGGTTAGACGCACAACGTGCCTTTAAGTTTGTGCAGTCGCAGTACTCGCTGGTAGCAACACATAATGGTAATGCACCTTCCTATGATATTAATGGAAGTAATATTGATTATGGTGGTTGCAGTGCTACTCCTCAAATCGCCGTGGCGGTAATTGACAGTATTAATTTTGAGAAGCCATGGTCGGCAGATACCTGTCAGGCAAACCGCTATTTCGGAAACTTTAATCCCTATAACTGCAATACGCTGATTGGCTGTAACCGAAATCGTCCAGATAATTTTTTCCTATTTAATGCTACTTCACCAGCATCCATGGATAGTCTGATCGATATGCTGAACAATGATATCCCGACCGGTGATTATATTCTTTCATGGAGTTTGTGGAATATGAATTTTGGGAATATTCCGAATGTAATCAATACATATGTTAACCTGGGTGCAACGGGATTGCAGGGAATCCAGAATGGTGAAAAGTTCTTGTTGTTTTTAAAAAAAGGCGAGCCGAACTCTGCAGTAGTTGAAATCGATACACTTACATCTTCGTTGCGCATCGATTATAGTCTTACCCGCGATTGGAACAAAGGGTTCATGAGTTCAACGGAAATTGGTCCTGCCATTCAATGGAATACTGTTCACTGGGCTTATAATTCGATTGAGACAGTAGCGTCTCCAGACAGTATGCAGTTGGAGATTTACGGAATTGATGCAGCCGGAACAGAAGTACTACTAAGGGATAGTTTGGCGGTGGGTTTACAGCCGGTTGATATTAGCTGGATTTCTGCGGCACAGTATCCTAAACTCCGACTCAGAGCCTATCTCGAGGATAAGATAAACCGTAGTTCACCTCAGCTTGCCCGCTGGCAGGTATATTATGAGCCTGTTCCGGAGGGTGCGGTTGATCCGCGTTATGTTACATTCTATAAAGATTCACTGCAGGAAGGTGACTCGGTCAGATTTTCTATCGCCTTTGCCAATATCAGTAATCGGGCAATGGATACATTAACGGTGGATTATTTCCTTTTTGATAATTCAAATGTGAGAAAAAATATCGCCACTGTTAAGACTTCCAGAAATCTTGCAGTAAATGATACAGTAATGACTTCGGTTCAGTTTTCAACGGAAGATCTGGTGGGCAAGAATACGCTCTGGGTGGAAGTAAATCCACGCAAAATTCAACCCGAGCAGAATCATTTTAATAATCTTGCCAGCAAGAGTTTTATGGTAACTCGGGACATAACCAATCCTTTACTCGATGTGACCTTCGATGGTATGCATATTCTGAACGGAGATATTATTTCCGCCAAACCCGGTATACAGATTCAGCTGCTCGATGAGAACCGGTTCCTTGCACTGAATGACACTGCGAACTACCGGGTGAGTCTCCGCTGGCCGGATGGTTCCCGTAAGTACCTGAACTTCGAATCTGCTCCCGATATTTCAACTAATAATGAATTGTTGAAGTGGAGTCCCGCCGTACTCCCTAAAAACAGTTTTAAAATTAGTTATTCTCCTGAATTGTTGCAGGATGGAATCTACGAACTTCAGGTGCAGGCTGCAGATATCTCCGGTAACTTATCCGGCTCAAAAGACTTTAAAGTGCAATTTGAAGTCGTTAACCGCAGTACGATCACCGAAGTGGTGAATTACCCAAATCCATTTTCAACCAGCACCCGATTTGTTTTCGTCTTAACAGGATCGTCTATTCCTGATGATTTCCGTATCCAGATAATGACAGTGACCGGCAAAATTATCCGTGAAGTGTCGCGCGCAGAAATTGGGGATATTCACATCGGCCGTAACATCACCGATTTTGCCTGGGATGGTAAAGATCAGTTTGGAGATCAGCTTGCGAATGGCGTATATCTGTATCGCGTCATTACAAAAATCAATGATAATGCCATCGAAAAACGAGCCACTGAAGCCGATTCTTATTTTCGCAAAGGATGGGGGAAGATGTATTTAATGCGTTAAGTTCCACTTAACGCATTAAATACAATTATTAATACTTAATGATTAATGCTTAAGGAAGGCTTAATGCTTAAAGAAAGGAACAATTTTCAATTTCAAATGCATAATCTCTAAGGTTTAATGATTAAGGTATAATGACTAAGGCTTGATCATTAGCAATTCCTTAAATATTAAATACTAAATATTAAGCGTTAATCATTACTCACCGGTCGCCTTGCATTTTGGAGAAGGCGAGGGGTTTTTCTGTGACTTCGTTGTAGGTGAGACGGTTTTGATAAATGTCAAGAGCCAAATAGATGGATTCGCGAAGCGAGGTTTCGTTGGCGGTTCCTTTGCCGGCCAGATCATAGGCGGTACCGTGATCAGGCGAGGTGCGCACGATAGGTAGTCCGGCAGTGAAGTTTACACCATTTTCAAAGGCGAGTGTTTTGAAAGGAATGAGGCCCTGATCGTGATACATGGCCAGCACTGCATCAAATTTCTGGTGTAAGCCTGCACCGAAAAATCCATCGGAAGAATAAGGGCCGAAAACCATTTGTCCTTTATCGAAAGCTTCTTTAACGGCCGGCTGAATGATTTCGAGTTCTTCTTTGCCCAGCAAGCCTCCATCGCCGGCATGCGGGTTCAGGCCTAATACAGCAATTCTTGGTTTGCGAATGTTGAAGTCACGTTTTAAGGAGGCAATCATCATAGCCAGCTTGGCGTGTATGCGTTCTTTGGTAATGAGGGGCGCGACCTGTGTTACGGGAACATGTCCGGTGACCAGAGCAACGCGCAGGCTACCGCTAACCAGAAACATCAGCGGGTCCGGAACATTGAAGGCGCGACCGATGAATTCGGTGTGACCTGTAAAAACGATTCCTTCCGGCTTAATGGAGTTCTTGTCAACCGGACCTGTGACGAGCACATCGATATTGCCCGCTGCAAGATCAGTAACAGCATCTTTTAATGCGGTTAAGGCAGATGCTCCGGCCTGTACGGAAGGGGTTCCGGGCTCGACTTTTATTTCTTCTTCCCAGCAATTAATGAGATTCAGTTTGCGCGGAATCTGTTCAGTAATGGTGCGAATAGTATTGTAATTAAACTCCTGGTTGTTCATCAGCTTACGGTAAAAGGAAATCACTTTCCCTGAACCATAGATTACCGGTGTGCAAACCTGCAGCATCCTTGAATCTGAAAAGGTTTTGATGATTACTTCCGGTCCGATGCCATTCACATCTCCAATGGTAACGCCTACGCGTATACGTCCTTCGTGCTCGTGACTCATTCCTGTTATTATTTTTTATTCTTTTTAACGTTTGCAATTCCCGTGAAATATTCTACCATCAGCCGTACGCCTATACCAGTTCCGTTCTTACCGCGGTAACTGTCGTTCGACTTGCTGAAAGCAGGTCCGGCAATGTCAAAGTGCATATAGGGGTAAGTTGTAAATCCGGCCAGGAATCTTCCCGCCGTAATGGCACCACCTATAGCACCACCAATATTTTTGATGTCAGCAATGTCGGATTTCAACAACTCATCATATTCTTCCCAGAAAGGAAATTCAGCAAGACGCTCGTACACATTGTCGCCCGCCGTTTTTAATGCATTCCGTAATTCATCGCTAACGGTACCCATGCATACTATTCCATACTGACCAATGGCAGCGGATGCCGCTCCAGTAAGTGTCGAAAATTCAAACACCGCCTCCGGCTTGTATTTCTGCGCATGGTACAATGCATCGGCGAGCAGTAACCTTCCTTCTGCATCGGTGTTTAATACTTCTACAGTTTTACCACTCATCATGGTAATTACATCTCCGGGAACATAGGCATTGCCATCCGGGCGGTTATCCGTGGCAGGTACTAATCCTATTACATGTACCGGTAATTCTGCTTTTGCAAGTGCATACAGGGTTGCTCCAACTACAGCACCACCAGCCATATCGCACTTCATGAAGTCCATCGAATTGGGAGTGGGCTTCAGACTCATTCCTCCGGTATCATACACAACTCCTTTACCAACCAGAATGTACGGCTTTTTGTTGACCGCATTCTTTGGCTTGTATTCCATGATGGTATAGGTAGGTGGCTCAATACTGCCCTGGTTAACAGCCAGCAGTCCGCCCATTTTCATGGCTTTAATTTTTACTTTATTCCAGACTTCTACCTTAAATCCGCCTTCTTTTCCCATTTTCTGAAATTGACGGGCCAACTCACTGGCAGTCAGGAAGGATTGTGGCTCATTTACAAGGGTGCGGGCGCGCCAGGTGGCATCCACCTTTACCTTTAGCAGCTGAATATCTTTCTCGTTTACAGGAGCATAGATGCCAAGTTGTTTAAACTTGCTGGATTCCTTCTCTTTTGACGTTCTGTATTTCAAAAACTGGTAGCAGGATAGAAGCAATCCTTCTGCAAAAGCAAGTGCAAGGGCATTGTCGCTGCCCATTATTACAGCGCTTTCTACCTTCAGGGTCTGCATTCTGGCAGTTGTGGCAGCACCGGCTTTACGGGCAATTTCCAGCTGCTGGTGGAGCGGCTTTTCAGTGGCATCCAGCAACTGGATATATACCTGACGATCAAGCTGATTTAGGTGAACTGTCTTTTGCTTGGCAACGAACTCTTTAGCAACATAGGCTGCCTCTTTGGAACTGAGAATTCCTGCCGGCAGTGTTTTGTCGCTGGTCAGTAAAATGACAGTACCCTCTCTGGGAGCAGCGGTATGACGTTTTATAGTGATATGCATGAGAACCTGTAACTTTGAGGGCGTGAAGTTAAGCAAAACAAGCAGGGCAATATTCAAACCCCGACCAATGTCAGCCCTTCGCATCGTTACCTGATTCCTACCTGAAAATGAATACCGATCAATTGCTTAAGAGGGCCCTTGCACTGGAGTTTCTATCTGCTGCGGAAGGTCAGTATCTTTTTGAGAATGTACCTACCAGTGAACTGATGTTCGTAGGGAATGAAATACGGCAGTTTCATAAACCCGGCAATGAGGTTACCTGGATCATCGATCGGAATGTAAATACCACTAATGTTTGTATTGCCAACTGCAAATTCTGCAATTTCTTCAGAGTTCCCGGTCATCAGGAGTCGTATATCACCACCACCGATCAGTACCGCCTGAAAATCGAGGAGACTTTCCGCTACGGTGGTGAGCAATTGTTATTACAGGGCGGCCATCACCCTGATCTGGGTCTGGAGTATTATGTAAAGACATTCAGGGAGCTAAAGGAAATGTATCCGACCCTGAAATTGCATGCGCTCGGGCCTCCTGAAATTGCACATATCTCCAAGCTTGAAAAGAAATCACATACAGAAGTACTGAAAGCATTGCAGGAAGCTGGCCTGGATTCTTTGCCCGGTGCAGGAGCTGAAATCCTGAACGACCGCGTTCGTCGCATGATCAGTAAGGGTAAATGCTCGGGTCGCGAATGGCTCGATGTAATGCGCGCCGCTCATCAACTGAATATCACTACCAGCGCCACCATGATGTTTGGCCATATCGAAACACTGGAAGAGCGTTTTGAACACCTGGTCTGGTTGCGTGAAGTGCAGTCGGAAAAGCCTGCCAACGCAAAAGGATTCCTTGCCTTTATACCCTGGCCATTCCAGGATGAAGGTACCTTGCTTCGCAGAATTAAAGGTGTTCGTAATCAGGTGACAGGTGATGAATATATCCGGACTATTGCCATCAGCAGAATTATGTTGCCCAATGTGGTCAATATTCAGGCTTCCTGGCTAACAGTTGGCAAGGCTATTGCAGAGGTTTGTCTGCACGCCGGTGCCAATGATTTTGGTTCCATCATGATCGAAGAAAATGTTGTTAGTGCGGCAGGAGCCCCCCATCGCTTTACGGCGGATGGTATCCAGGAAGCAATTCGTGAAGCCGGCTTTATTCCGCGATTAAGGAATCAGCAATATGAGTACCGTGAAATCCCTTCTCAAATGGAACAGCAGGTAATTACGTATTGATCAGCTTTATTTTTAGATGGTAGCTCCTATGAATATCCGACACTTTCTGCTCCTGATTTTCCTTTTGTCCAGTAGCCTTGCAACTGCCACGCATAATCGCGCAGGAGAAATTACCCACCGTCGGCTGAGCGGTAATAATTATGAAATTAAGATAGTTACTTATACCAAAACCAGTAGTCCAGCCGATCGTCCCGAGCTTGAATTCTGGTGGGGAGACGGCACCAGAGATACTATTCCGCGCATTAACATTGATTTTAATGTAGGACCCGATATTCAGCGCAATACTTATATACAAACGCATACTTACCCGGGTAATGGTACATATGTGATGTATTTTATTGATGAAAATCGGAATGGTGGCGTGGTAAATATTCCCGGTTCAGTGAATATTCCTTTTTATGTGGAAACCGAACTAGTGATTTCTCCGGCATTGCAATTCAATAATTCACCGCAACTTCTTCAACCGCCGATAGATGATGGTGCTGTGAACCGTCTGTTTATTCATAATCCAAATGCCTTTGATCCTGATGGAGATAGTCTGAGTTATGAACTGGTGCCCTGCAAGGGCACTAACGGTCAGCCTATACCAACTTTCTTTCCTCCTCCTGCCAACGTTTCTTTTTCGCTGAATGCAGTAACCGGAGATCTTATCTGGGATTCACCTTTGACGCAAGGCGAGTTTAATGTGGCAATGATTATTCGTGAATGGAGAAATATCCCGGGTATTGGTATGTTGAATATCGGGTATGTGACCCGCGATATGCAGATCACTATTTATCCGCCGGTAAATGATCCACCTCAGATCGTATCGATTAGGGATACTTGTGTAGAAGCAGGTAATGCTTTGAATTTTACGGTCGTCGCGATCGATCCTAACGGCCATCAGGTGACACTTACAGCAACCGGTGGTCCGTTTAATGTTGCGACAGCTCCGGCCACTTTTGTTTCTACTCCAGGTTCGCCTTCCGCTATCGGTTTTTTTAATTGGAATACTAACTGTGCGCATGTCCGAAAATCACCCTATACCGTAGTATTTAAAGCGGAAGACAATTATCCTGCGCCACAGCTTGCTGATCTTGAGCAGTTATTCATAACCGTTGTGGGGCCTTCACCAAAGAATCCGCTTGCAACGCCATCGGGTAATTCTCTGTTATTGCAGTGGGATCAAAGCCTTTGTCCTCAGGCTGTCGGCTATCATGTTTACCGTCGTCAGGGCAGTTATGGATTTATACCTTCCGACTGTGAAACCGGGGTGCCTGCCTATACCGGTTATGTTCGTATCGGTTCGGTGAACGGACTCGGTACCACAACTTTTACGGATGATAACAATGGTAACGGACTGGCTCCAGCAGTTAACTATTGTTATATGGTAACTGCTTTTTATCCTGATGGCGCTGAAAGTTATGCTTCCTTCGAATTTTGTGGAAGACTTATTCGGGATTTACCGGTAATTACCAATGCTGATGTCGTCACTACTGATGCAGCTAACGGTCAAGTATATGTAGCATGGGGAAAACCTACTCAGTTGGATTTTCAGCAAACGCCCGGACCTTTCCGTTATACGCTTCAGCGTGAAGGTAGTTCAGGCTGGCTGGATGTGATCAGTTTCTTTACTCTGAATGATACACTTTACACAGAAGGCGGGTTGTCAACTTCTAATTCCGGCTATAAATACCGGGTGCAGTTTTTTAATGAAACTCCCGGCAATACTTTCATCATCGGATCAACGCAGTCGGCCACAACCATATTTCTGGATATAGCTCCGGGTGATGAAAAGAATCGCTTGTCATGGTCGTTGAACGTTCCCTGGACAAACAGTTATTATACAGTTTATCGTGAGAGTTCTCCCGGTGTTTTTGATAGTATAGGATTTACTTCTGCTACCGAATATGTCGACGATTCGCTGGGGAATGGAAATACGTATTGTTATTATGTGCAAAGCTATGGTGCCTATCCTGATACAGGCCTGGTGAATCCGATTCTGAATCGTTCTCAGCAGCGTTGTGCAGTGCCGGTTGATAATGAACCTCCTTGTGTGCCGCTGGTAAGTGAGAATCATGATTGTGATGCGGTTGGCGATTCGCTGTTCTGGACAATTAACGATAGTTGTGCGGGCGATCTTGAAACTGTTTCACTTTATTATGCTCTTCCGGGTTCTGATGATTTTACTATACTCGAGACTTTCAGCGGTTCGCAAACCAGTTATGTTTTCTCCGGCAATAATTCAACGGCCGGTTGTTATTACCTCATTTTAACAGATACGGCAGGTAATGCATCTTCCCCAACGCAACAAGTTTGTATTGGCGCCTGCCCCGTGTATGAACTCCCGAATATTTTTACTCCTGACGATAATGGAATAAACGATGTGTATCACCCCATCCTTCCTTATCGTGATGTGAAGGATATTGATCTGGTTGTTCGTAACCGTTGGGGTGCCGAAGTATTCAGCACTACCGATCCGGATATTAACTGGAACGGCAAGCGAAATAACGATGGCGAACCTGTACCGGATGGTGTTTACTATTTTATTTGTATTGTGAATGAGTTTTCACAGAGTCTTAACGAGGCTATCACTCCCCGCGTGATTACCGGATTTATTCAGGTTAACCGAACACAGGATTGATTGGATGAGAATACTCGGCGTTATACCGGCTCGTTTTGCTTCTACCCGATTTCCCGGAAAACCTTTGGCGGATATTGGCGGGCGTAGCATGATTGAACGCGTATATCGTCAGGCATCTTTATGCGATTCGCTGGCGAAAGTACTGGTTGCAACCGATGACCTTCAAATTGCTCAACATGTGGAAGCTTTTGGCGGCAATGTGGTTATGACCAGTCCGGATCACGTAAGCGGCACAGACCGTTGCGCAGAAGCGTTGCAGAAGGAGGGAGGTAGCTGGGATGCCGTCATCAATATTCAGGGGGACGAACCATTTATTCAGCCCGAACAGATCGAATTGGTGTGCAGCTGCTTTTTAATTCCCGAAACCAAGCTGGCCACCCTTGTTAAAGAGGTGCGAAATGCAGATGAACTTTTTAACCCCAACACCCCAAAAGTCGTTGTTTCAAAATCCGGTGAGGCCCTGATGTTCTCAAGGCAGACCATTCCTTTTGTCAAGGGCGTACCCGAGAAAGACTGGCTGCAGGCGCATACTTTTTACAAACATATTGGTATTTATGGCTATCGTTCGGATGTTTTACCGCAACTCACTCTTCTTCCGCAGGGCAAACAGGAGTTGGCCGAGTCGCTCGAGCAATTGCGATGGCTGGAACATGGCTACCGCATCATGACCCGGGTTACCGATCAGGAAACCATGGCGGTAGATACTCCGGAAGACCTTCAACGTATTCAAATTCACTACCTTACGGGTGACTTGTAAGAATAGAGTCAAGGCTGTTTGCCCATTAGCTCCTGATAAGCTATTTTTGTCCTAAGTGCGTTTAGACTTCTACATCAGCGAATTACTTTATTCCCACGACTGTGTCATTGTACCGGGTCTGGGTGGTTTTGTGGCCCATGAAAGAGGGGCTTTCCTTAATCCGGCACAGCATACGTTTGCTCCTCCGGCCCGGAAAGTTGCTTTTAATGCCGGTCTCCGGGTAAGTGATGGAATTCTTGCTCATGCCATCAGCCGTACCCGCGGGATCACCTTTAACGAAGCCATGGATCTTATACAGACTGTGGTAGGAGACATTGTTCAGCGACTGGTTGCCGGTGAAACGGTGTTGATTGAGAAAGTAGGTACGCTGGTGTACGATAAAGAACGTAATCTCCAGTTCGAACCGGAAGTTAACGAGAATTATCTTGCCTCATCCTTTGGTCTTAGCCTGGTGCATTCCCCGGCTATCCGTCGTGATGAAAAGAAACAGCCTGCACGGGTTGAGAAACTAAAGACGGCGAATAAAGAAAAATCTAAGTCGAAATCCCGCTGGAGATTACTTGAGCTGGTTCCTGCAGCAGCGGTTTTGGCATTGCTTGCTTTTAATCCGCGTGTTACCCGCGATCTCAATGCAAGCCTGGCAAGTTTTAGTCCTTTCAGTTCACTCGAGTCCCCTGCGGAGATAAATGTTGAAACGGCAGCCACGTATCCGGTTGAAACAAATGTTGCAAATACCGTTGAGCCTGAAGCAATCATTGAAGCACCGGTAACAACTGAAATCACGGAGCCAGTTGCAGCAGAAGTGGCCATTGCAGATACAACACGTGTGGTGAATCCTGTAGCTGTATCATCCTTCACTCCCGAGCCTGGTAATTATCTTGTTATAGGTGGTTGTTTTCGTGAAGAAGCTAATGCGGAGAAATTTTTAAAGCAGGCTACAGAAGCAGGTTTTGACGCACAGCTTGCAGGATTAACAAGTGGTGGTTTGCACATTGTGAGTTTGTATGCCGGCACTGATGCCGCGCAGGCAAAAAAGTTGCTGGAAGAGGCACGCATTACCCTCGAGCCCGGCGCATGGATGAAGCGCGTTTTTTAATTCCTAATTAAAATCATTTCCTGAATGTGACTCCTGTCACCGACCACCAGTCCGGTCAGTGTATCTTTGCAGGATGATTCCGGCAGTAAAAAGTATTTTTTTGCATAAGTGTCCCCGATGTCTCGAAGGGGAACTGTTTCCAGATAAGAATTCCTATAACCTGAAACAGACAGCCGTGATGAATATGCGCTGTCCGGAGTGTGACCTCAACCTTTGGCCCGAGCCCGGTTATTATTACGGGGCTATGTATGTGAGTTATGCTTTTACCATTGCCTTAGGTGTTGGTGTATTTATCCTCCATTATCTGATTCATGCAAAAGTGGAGGCCTGGTGGTACATCCTTGAACTTACATTAGCCTTGTTGATTGCTGCTCCTTATACTTTCAGAACATCAAGAGCAATTTGGCTGAATTTTTTTAATAAGTACCGTCCGGAAATAAGAAAGCAGGTGCTCGATGCTAAGAAAATCAGCGTTGCAGATAGGCCTTCGCTGTAAACGCTACCGCTTCTTTAATAGGAATGAATTTGTAATCAAGAAAAGCACACACCTTGTTATTCCTGTAAGTAATTTTTCGTTGTGACGTACGGGCATAACTCTTGCTGATCAGTGATGCCTTACCTGTAAATAATTTTTTAAAAGCGAATAAACGCCAGGCGACTTCGGACATCCAGGGCGTTATTTTCATGGCCGGCTTTTTGGCA
>Ga0315906_10003516_pt1 | contig 20792 bp, 17 predicted proteins | sample LakEriMetagenome_4_FD_203526 | JGI IMG/M metagenome (GOLD analysis project Ga0315906, IMG submission 203526) | Freshwater fungal communities from buoy surface, Lake Erie, Ohio, United States - Buoy 2 MA122 | ecosystem: Environmental > Aquatic > Freshwater > Lake > Lake biofilm | place: USA...
GCCGTGGGCCGCGTGACGGTGTCGCTGCGCAAATCAACCATCATGGCCGCCTTGCCTCGGCTGGATGCGGGCACTTGCTCATGGCTTGAGGTCCAAAAAGTTCTTCAGCATGGCGTGACCATGTTCGGTGAGGATGGACTCAGGGTGAAACTGCACGCCCTCTAAGGGTGTTTTTGTGCCCGCAAGTTCGCGGTGACGCACGCCCATGATTTCACCATCTTCCGTGGTGGCACTGACCTCCAGCACGGAAGGCAGTGTCTCGCGTTCGATCGCCAGTGAGTGGTAACGGATGACACTGAAACGCTCAGGCAAATCGCAGAACACGCCACGCCTGTCGGTCCGTATGGTGCTGGCTTTGCCATGCATTTGCACCTGGGCGCGGATCACTTTACCGCCCAACGCCGCACCGATGCTTTGGTGGCCCAAACACACGCCCAGAAGAGGCAACTTGCCGGTGAAGTATTGAATGGCTTCAACGCAAATTCCAGCTTCTGCGGGAGAACACGGTCCCGGGGACAACACCAGGCGGTCCGGCTTCAAATCGGCCACGCCTTGCACGGTGATTTCATCGTTGCGAAACACCCGAACCTCTTCGCCCAGCTCGGCAAAGTACTGCACCAGATTGAAGGTGAAGCTGTCGTAGTTGTCGATCATCAGCAGCATGTCAGAACCCTTCCTCAACCAGTTCAGCAGCGCGCAACAAAGCGCGGGCTTTGTGTTCGGTCTCCCTCCATTCCAGCTCAGGAACAGAGTCAGCCACCACGCCGGCGGAGGCCTGCACATGCAGCACACCGTCTTTGATGACGCCGGTGCGAATCGCAATGGCCACGTCCATGTCGCCGGCAAAACTCAAGTAGCCACAGGCGCCGCCATAGATGCCACGCTTGACCGGTTCCAACTCGTCGATGATTTCCATCGCACGCACTTTGGGTGCGCCCGTCAGTGTGCCGGCTGGAAAAGTGGCTTTGAGCACATCCAGGTTGGTCGTGCCGTCCTTCAGCAGGCCTTCAACGTTGCTGACGATGTGCATCACATGCGAGTACCGTTCCACCACAAAAGCTTCCGTCACTTTGACGCTGCCAGTTTGGGCAATGCGTCCGATGTCGTTGCGCGCCAGGTCGATCAGCATCAAATGCTCGGCACGTTCCTTGGGATCTGCGCTGAGCTCCGACTCCAGTGCTTTGTCGAGCTCGGGTGTGGCGCCACGTGGTCTCGTGCCCGCCAGTGGCCGGATGGTGACCTTAGAACCCTCAGTCGTCTTCTCCTGCCGCACCAATATCTCTGGTGAGGCACCGACGATCTGAAAGTCGCCCATGTCGTAAAAGTACATGTATGGCGACGGGTTGAGCGAGCGCAGCGCGCGGTACAGGCTCAGAGGGCTTTGGGTGTATTTTTTGGACAAACGCTGGCCAATCTGCACCTGCATCATGTCGCCCGCCGCGATGTAGTCTTTGCTTTTGAGCACGGCGGTGATGTAGTCGTCTTTGTCAAACGAGCGCTGCACGGCCTGCGGCGCACTCGGCTCCACGGTTGGTGCTACGACGCTGCGCTGCAAGGCCAGTTTGAGCTCTTCCAAACGCTGCTGCGCACGTGTGTAGGCTTGCGGCTCAGCGGGGTTGGCGTAGACGATGAGGGACAGGCGATTGGAAAGGTTGTCGATGACCGCCAATTCCTCGCACTGCAGAAGCAGGATGTCCGGGGTCCCGATGGTGTCAGGCAAGGCTTTTACCGGATGGGCCAGTTTGGTTTCGACATAACGCACCGCGTCATATCCAAAATAGCCGGCCAAGCCGCCACAAAAACGCGGCATGCCATCCAGCAGCGCCACTTTAAAACGCTGTTGATAAGCAGCGATAAAGTCCAGCGGATTGCCTCGGTGGGTTTCGACCACCTGGCCATCGGTGACCACCTCGGTCAAAGCATTGTCGCCAAAACCCTGGGCGCGCAGCAAGGTGCGGGCGGGCAAACCAATGAAGGAATAGCGACCAAAGCGTTCGCCCCCCACGACGGACTCAAGTAAAAAGCTGCGGGGCCCCACCCCGTTTGCATAGGCGAGTTTGAGGTAGAGCGAGAGCGGGGTTTCCAGATCGGCAAAGGCTTGGGTCATCACGGGGATGCGGTTGTGGCCCGTTGATGCCAAGGCATTAAATTCAGTTTCAGAAATCATGGTGGCCCTCCACGGCCCGAGATGGCAGCGGCTCGCGCCGCACGGTCTCGAATGGTCTGGTGATTGAGGCATCAGCCTCGGGGAAAGCCGTGCCTCGCAGAAGCGAGGGGCGCGGCACGCAAACAGTGTGTGGCCACTGGGCTCGGGCGGCCCGAAAGCAGCTCAGGAAGTGGCGACGGCGATGCGGCCTCGCCAGGGCCAAGCTCCCCGGTCAGCCGACCCTTTGCTGTGGATTGCGTGCGTGAACATACAGAAAAGTGTAGCAGCCCGACTGGTGGGTCATGGAGGGAAGCTCCAGGACACGGTTCATCCCCTGCGGGCAAACCTCACAGAGCTCACCCGGGATACATGCGCCAGAGATATTTTCTAAACTGCGCCCTGTTTGATTGTCCCCGTTTGAAATTCAAAAGGATGTATTCATGAAACCTTGGATCTACTCGGCCTTGTTTTGCAGCGGTATAGCGGCTGCGCTGCCTGCTGCCGCCCAGTTTGCAAAGCCGGAGGACGCCATCAAGTACCGCCAGTCGTCCATGTTCCTGATGAACAGCCACATGGGACGCTTGGGTGCCATGGTCAACGGGCGGGTTCCCTTTGATGCGAAAGCAGCGGCTGACAACGCGGAGCTGCTGGTGGTGTTATCGAAACTGCCGTTCGATGCCTATGGCCCGGGAACCGACCAAGGCGACACGCGCGCCAAACCCGAGCTGTGGGCCGAGATGGACAAATTCAAAGCAAAGGCGGCCAAGCTTCAAGAAGACGCTTTGAAATTGTCCTTTGCAGCCAGAGGCGGCCACCTCGTCGCCATCAAGGCCGCCTATGGCGAAACTGCCAACAGCTGTAAATCTTGTCACGACGCCTACCGCAAAGACTGAGCCAGCAAGCGCAGGCGGTCTTTCGCTTCCATTTGTAATGCGTGCTCCAGCGCGTCCACCACCCAGTTGCCGGGACGCTGCAACGGCCGCACCAGGCTGATCCGAAAGGGGATCGACGGGCCCACGCGGCGAATCACCAGGCCGCGGCCCACATAGTCCATGGCCGTCAGCGGATTGACGATGGACACCCCCAGACCCTGGGCCACCATGGCGCAAACTGAGGCGGCACTCGGCGTTTCAATCTGGCGCTGCGGTGTCACGTCCTGCTGTGCGAACAGCTCATCCAGCTGCTGGCGGTAGGGATCGGTGGCGGCCAGGCTGACAAAGGGCAGGCCCGAGAAGTCCTTCAATTTGATTTTGGCTTTGGTGGCCAGCGGATGATCCTCGGGTAACACCGCCACCTCGTCGGCTTGCAACAGCTCGGTTTGACGGGTGCCGGGTGGTGCGCGGTCGTGTTCGGTCAAGCCCAAGTCGTGGGTTTGTGAGGCCAGCATTTGCTCCAAGTAGGGCGACTCCTGCGGCGTGATGTGCAATGAAACCCCGGGGTGCTTTTGAATCAGGCGGGCACAGGCACCCGGCAACAGGGTTTGCGAAAAAACCGGCAGGCAAAGCACCGTCACCCAACCCTGGCCCTGGGACTTGAGCTGTGCGGCGGTTTGGCGAATGCGCTCCAGCCCGATGTGAGAACGCTGCACCTCGTCAAACAAGGCCAGGGCCTGGGTGGTGGCACGCAAGCGTCCGCGCACCCGATCAAAAAGCGGCAGGCCGGTGAGCTGCTCCAGGCGAGCCAGCTCGCGGCTGACCGTGGGCTGGGAGGTGAAAAGCAGCTGAGCGGCGGCGGTGACGCTGCCCGTGGTCATCAGGGCGCGGAAGACTTCGATGTGGCGGTGGGTCAAATTCATGCTGTCATATCCAGTTTGAATGGATGATGCATGACAAAGTCATTTACTGAAAGGCCTGCAGGCGGCAAGATGCGGGCTCATCTTCTTCTGTGCTTCTGTCATGTCCCCCTTCACCGATACTCAAATTCAGCAACTCGCCCTGGAACACGGCACGCCGCTGTGGGTTTATGACGCCGCGACCATTCGCCAGCGTGTGAGCGAACTCAAGGCCTTCGACACCATTCGTTTCGCGCAAAAAGCCTGCTCTAACACCCATTTGTTGCGCCTGATGCGAGAACAAGGCGTGGCGGTGGATGCGGTGTCGCTGGGCGAGATTGAACGCGCGCTGCACGCGGGATTTGCGGTCGGCTCGGGCCACGCGGCCGGCATTGTTTTCACCGCTGATTTATTCGACCGTCCCACCCTGGCGCGGGTGGTGGAGCTGGGCATTCCTGTGAATGCCGGATCGATCGACATGCTGCACCAACTGGGTGAAGAAGTGGGAAAAAGCGCCCCGGGCCACCGCGTGTGGCTGCGCATCAACCCCGGTTTTGGCCACGGCCATAGCCAGAAAACCAACACCGGCGGCGAACAAAGCAAACATGGCATTTGGCATGCCGATTTGCCCGAGGCCTTGGCGGCCGTGCGGCAACATGGACTGCATTTGGTCGGCATCCACATGCACATCGGGTCTGGCGTGGACTATGGGCATCTGTCGCAGGTCTGCGACGCCATGGTGGCTTTGGTCCGGCAGGTGAAAACCTTGGGCCACGACATTGAAGCAGTGTCGGCGGGCGGTGGGCTGTCGATTCCTTACCGCGCTGGCGAGTCGCGCCTGGATACCGCGCATTACTTCAGTCTGTGGGATGGCGCTCGACAACGCATTGCAGCGCTGGTGGGCCACCCTGTGGGGCTGGAAATTGAACCTGGGCGTTACCTCGTCGCGGAGTCGGGCGTGTTGATCGCCGAAGTAAGGGCCGTCAAAAACATGGGCAGCAACCACTTTGTTTTGGTGGACGCAGGCTTCAGCGATTTGGTGCGCCCAGCCATGTACGGTGGTTACCACCACATCAGCGTGGTGACAAAGAATGCGCAGGCAACACGCGCGATTCGTTCGTGCGTGGTGGCGGGGCCCTTGTGCGAGTCGGGCGATGTGTTCACCCAGCTCGAAGGCGGGGTGGTCAGCCACCGCGATTTGGCCAGCCCCGAGGTGGGCGACCTGCTGGTGTTCCACGACACCGGCGCTTACGGTGCGGCCATGTCATCGAACTACAACAGCCGACCTTTGATTGCCGAGGTGCTGGTCGATGGCAACAAGAACCGTGTGATTCGGCGTAAACAAACGGTGGCGGAGTTGCTGCAATTGGAGGACTGATCTCACTGCCCACTTATCGCAGACAAAGGCAGTGGTGGCCAAAAGATAAGACTCTGGCCCCAATGTGACATATAACTTGACCGGGACATACCCATGTCGATGAATCTATCGCACGGCCGTTTAACCCGTTGGGGTCGATCGTATGGCGCGTGGATTTTGGTGGTCTTGCTCGCGTACTTCGCTTGGGTGAAACTGCGCGGCCCACACTACGACATTGCTGAAGTTTTCCAGCCGGGAGTTACGCTCGAAACGCATGGCTCGGCCCTCAACGATCGAGGTGAGGTGGTGGGGCAGTTCAAGGGTAAGCCGGCGCAAGACGGAAAGGTTTATCGCGAAGGTATCTTCGTGTTCGCGCAGGGCTCCTTCAAGGAATTGCCGATGCCAGTACACCCTGACGGCGTTCGCTACGTACACCTGACCGCGATCAATAGTCACTCGAAAATCGTCGGCCACTTTCAGACAACTGCCGCTGGGGAACCAATTCCAGGTTCCTTTCTAATTGAAGATGGTCAGGTACGTATGGATCGACCATGGTCCACGGGCTATTCTGCGATCGACATCAACGACGCTGGTGACGTGGTGGCAAATGGTGAAATCAAGGTGCCTTGTGATGTCTTTGATTTCACAGCAACCACGCCACCCTCGATGCCGCCCCCCACGAAGACGGGACAATGCCGCAAGCCTGCCGTCATGGTGGAACGCAATGGCAAAGTCGAGATCGTTACCGAGAACTATGCTCGACCTACAGGGATTGGGCCTACGGGCCAGGTCATCCACGCGATAAGTCAAGGTGAGGAAGCTAGTGGTATCAACGGACTTGGTGAGGTCGTCGGGCAGCGCTTGAGTCGTGGGCGTTTCCGGGCCTTCATCCGCGATAGCAGTGGCGTTGTCCGAGATCTTCCTGTAGGCAATAGCGAGTCAAAGGCCATCGACATTAACGACAAGGGTGTGGTTATTGGAGAGCTCTATCACTCGCTGCCAATCTCGCCATTTCCGGTCGCGATGGGATGGAGGACACCTTTCGTTTTTCGAGACGGCCAGGTGCACAGCTTGGCGCGGCTCGCCGGCTTCCATTGGAACTGGGACGTGTACATCGAGCCGGTGAAAATCAATAACCTAGGCCAGATCTTGATCAATGTGAGCCAAGGCGGCGATGTACGAAAGTCCCTGCTGCTGACCCCTCGAACCTGAGAAGGCGACGGAGATTGCTCCCCGCCCCAGCTCAGATCCGTACCTTGCGGCACTACCGCATACGGCGCATGCCTTGAGTCATGACATGAAGCATTGATATGGATACGGGTGCAACACCCAAATCCGCGGAAGGTAGCGTTCGACCCAGGATCTGAACCGCGACTACCGCACCTGTCGGCGCTGGTCACGCCGTCGCAGCGCGTGTGGCCACCCACGAGCTAAAACAGCCGGCCCTTGATTGCGGAGGTGCTGGTCAACCGTGGCAACAGCCGCTTGACTCGGCGCAAACAAACGGTGGCTGAGTTGCTGCAACTGGAGGGCGAAAAGATTCAGAGCTCGGTCTCCACCACTGATCCTTGCATCGCACCCTCCACCGCCACAGTGATCACAAACCGCCGCTCGAAAAACAACCACAACAAGAGCGGCACCAAAGTCGGCATCAACAGAAAGCCGAATTGGTAGCCCAGGGCGATGAGGTTTTGATCCAAGGGGCTGAAGTAGGTGATGGCCCGCGTGTAGGGCCCGGCTTGAACCCCTGCTTGCAGCAGCCAAGAAAAACAAACCCCCCAGGCTTGAAAGGGCAGCAAGGCTGCAGCACACAAGGGCAACTTCCACCACAAACCCTTGGCGCGGGCGGCGACGAACAGGGCCACGAGCAATGGCAGCCCATAACAGTAGGTCAGAACAACCGCCTCGGGCAACAACTCGGCGACTCGGCCGGAGGTGTGCGGCACGGTCAGCACCGTCAGCAAGGTTTGGGTCACGCCGTGCAGTTCGCTGCCGATGACCCAGCGCGAAAAAAAGAACACCATGGCCTGCTCAGCCAGCCAAGCCACAGGCAGCACCACCCACTCGCGCGCCCAGTACCAAACGGCCAAAGCGGGAAACAAGCACAACAAAGCCTTGAAGAAAAAAATCGCGATGACACCGTTGCTGCTCGGACTTGTCACGCCTGGACCTGCACTGGTTGCCGCGCTTCGGATTTGGCCACCTGGCGTATCCACAAGAGCCACACCACCAGTACGTCCAGCATGATGAGGGCCTGCCACAGGTAGAGGTGGGCGAACTTGAAAAGTTCGGTGTTCACACCCACCAAATAAAACAAACTGATCACCCGCAGCACGTTCACACACTGCACCGCCAGGAAGCCCAACAAAAGCCCCCAAAACCGCAAACGCCAGGACGCCGGATAAGCCAAGACCGCAGCCGCCAGGATCAAACAAGCTTCCACCCCGTTGCAGCCCGCCTCCACAGCCACCCCCTGCCCCGTCACGGTGTTCTGCAACACCTTGCCGTAGGAAATGACATTCGCATCAAAAGGCATCACCAGCGCTGCGCTCAGCGTGGTGAGCACCTGGGTCCAAGGCAATACCAGGTAAGTTTGTACTGGCGGCGTGAGTTCCAGCGTAAAAAGCAGGAGCAGCAGAGCGACGAATACAAGCGCAAATCGGGTCATGGTCTACAAAGTGAAAACCGCATGTTAGCCCGCATGTTTCACCAGGTCGCTCTCCTGTGCCCCGTCACACCGCATGAATGCTCGCTTTCTTGGATTCGAGCGCCAAATCCAGTTTGCGCCGAGCGCTACGAATCCGATTGAGCCGTGCTGCGCCGCGCTGGCGGCGTTGCTCCGCCAAAGCCAGAGGCTTTGGCCTTCGTCAGGCACAAACAGTCCTCAAGGACTGTTTGTGTCCGGACTCAGTCTTGCGGGTAAGAGCCCGCAGCGTCGTCTCGCCTTGCCGGCACGGCGCATCACAGCCCACTCGGGCCCGTCCCTGGTGAAATATGCGGGTTAGCGACCGCCATGCCATCAACGGGGTTTGAATTCATGGCCACACCGGTCCATCACTGCGCATGGGTTTTGGAGATGGTCAAGCTGTCTGGCGGCAACCACAACTCGATCACACCGGGGCGCCGTTTGGGTTGGCCCGCCGGGAGGTCGCGGATCCACACCTTGTCGTCGCCCACGGCAGCTTGGGCCTTGTCAAGCTTTGAATTCACGGCGCTGTCCGATGGCGTGGTGGCCAAGCGCGGTTGGAGCAAACCAGCCAGCACTTGAGCGCAAGGTCGGCTGCTGGCGTCATGCAGCAAGAAGGTGGGTTTGGGCCACGGCACGGGGCGACGCTGCTGACGCAGCTCGGCGCTGCGGGTCACGTTTTCAATGGGTGCCAACTGCAGACCCACACCACCGGGTACATCAAGCAGTACCTGACGCCACTGGTTGGCCGTGCGCAAACTGGTTTCATCGTAGACCTGGACATAAAGAATGCTGCGCTCCGTGTTGAGACTGCGTCGGCAGGCGTCGGTGATGGTGCGCGAAAGCAAAGAGCTTGACTGCACGGAATCGGTCGCGGCTGATCCCGCTTGGCCTGACCCTTGTGCGGGCGTCGCGGCAACCGCCGAATCGGGAGGCAGCGGCATGGTGTCCGCTGACGTTGCGCCCGCGCCGGCAGCGGCATGGTGGCCGCTGCCGGGTGGGGCCGACGCGGCCGTTGTGACATGCGGGTCTTTGTCGCGCCACAGCGCAGCGAGTTGGGCGTTCAGACGATCCATCACCTTGCGAGCCTCAACGGCTTGGTTGTCAGGTGTGGTGCGCGGGTTCCAATAATCCAACGTGGTTTGTTGTTCGGTGTCTTTGTTGAGCTTGAGGCACAGGTCATTGGTGAAGCGCTGTTCGGCAGCCTGACATTCGTTTCCTGGGGCGGCCGGTTTGAAACACTCTCGGTTCAGGCGCGCCACAACAAGATCCAGCCCCCCCTTCTCAAGAGGTCGCAACGCGGGTGTGCCGCGCAGGTCAAGCAAACGTGAAGCCTGGGCCACCACATGGTCGGGCAAGTTGGGGCAGGTGCCGTCCAGACCTTGCAGGCCTTTGCTGGTGTCGAGCAACATCTGGCGCACTTCAATTTGTTCGTCGTTCTGCCGGCGCTGAACCTGGTCTTGCACCTGCCACAAGGACAAGAGCAAGGTGCCCGATGCGCCCAACCCCAGCGTGGTGCCGATGGCGGTCGCGCGGGCAGAACGCCGCCACAGCGGTTCGCTGCTGGTCTTGACCGCATCAGTGGAGTCGGTGGCATGACACAACCGAGCCGCCACCTTGAGGGCATGGCGGGCAGGTTGTTTCCAACCCGGCAATTGGGCCAACCAGGCATCGTGCATGGCGCGACCGAAGTCCTCCCCCAGGCGGTGGTAGCTCTCCCATTGCGCTTCGTCGAAGGACTGGTCACCGGTGGACTCGTGCGGAAAACTGGTGTTCTTTTGGGCGTAGGCCAACACGTCCACATTCAACTCGTCATGCAAATTGGGCTTGACGACCAAGAGCGTGCCCTCGGGCCTCGCGGGGCGGCCTGAAACGGGGTCGATGCGCTCGCGGTAGCGAATGCGCGCGAGCAACACGCCACGGCATGAGTGGTTGTTGGCCATGTCCTCCGGAGACACCACGGTGAGTTCGGTGCCGGCCAGACTGAAGAGGGCCGCCGCCTCCTCTCGCGTGTAGAAATCAATCTCGGCGCCGAAATCGATGCGTGCTTTGCGCACCAGGTTTTCGATATCGCCGAATTGGTAGTCCAGGTCGCAGCTGGCATCGGACAGGATGATGAAATCCAGTTCGCGTTTGAGCAGTGCGTAAACGCCTGTGTTGTCGAAGTGGCCGCCATCTGAGAGGTACCACCATGGTCGCTCCACCCCAAAAAAAGTGGCCGATGCTTCGCTGCTGAGCATCAAGGGTTTGGGTAAACAGCGCCACGCCAGGCGACTGAGCCATTGGAGCCTGACCTGTTCCCTAGGGGCCCGCACCCATAAACCCAGACGCACCCCTAAAAAATAGATCAACAAGGCCAGACCGCGAGAGGTATATGAGCCCGCGCCCGGAGAGGCGGCTGCGCCTGACACGGCCACCCAGCGGCCCAAGGTGCCAGGGTCGTATCCCTCATCCGCGGCGACGAAACCATCTTTTCCGATTTCAATGCCCCTCCAGGTGGCCGTCACACAAGCCCCCTTGCGGTCCGCGTTGTAAAGCCCGCTCTGACCATCGCGGGTTTGGTTGAGGCAGGTGTTGACCAAGTGGATGGGCCCGCCCTGGCGCTCAGGCTGGTAGCCGGACAGCTTTGTATCGTCGCCATCGACCACCGTCGTCACGTCGGCCTCAGGGATTGAGGGACTTGCCACATCCGTGGCTGCTGTTGTCAGTGCCCGCTTGGGATTGCCCACTGCCAGGTAGGCCCGAGTCAGGCGAGCGCGGTAAAAGCTGTGCAGAGAAGAGGTGTTGGCCATCTGGGCATTACCGGCCGTGAGCACAATCCACAGCAGCCATACCCCCGCCACCACCGCAACCCGCATCCAGGCCGGAACGCCTGTGAAAACTTCGAAAGTTTCGGGTGCGAAGACAAACCACTGCAGCAGTGCAAGCCACAACAAGGTCAACACCAGCAGGCCAACAATGCTGGCCAGATTGAGCAAACGCGGCAGCCACTGGCTGGCCCGGTTGCCGGTATCGGCGGCCATCTGCTGCAGCGGTTGCATCAAGCTGCGCAGCAGCAAAAGGGCCACACCGCCCGCCCCTGCACCGCCCCAAAGCCATGGCTCTTGCGCTTGAAACTCTTGCATGAGCCACCAACTGGCCAAGTCCAAGAGACCCAAGCCCGCCAAGGCCAAGGCGCTCAGGGTGACCCCGCGCAGTGCCCGTGTCAACACATTGCGCAGCCGGGCCACGGCCAAACTCCATGCCTCGCCCTGCACCGCCAGCCACCCTTGCACAGCCACTTGTCCAGCAACCGTGGAGATCAGGACCAGGACGGCGGCTGTCGGCCACGTCAGTCCGTTTTGCACGATGTTGAAAGCACCTTGGGCCTGGGCGGTGTGCAGCAACAGCAGTGCCACTGCCGCCACCGCCACCATCAGCAACACATCACGCACCGGCACACGCTTCTTATTCACGGGCGCAACACCCCCCGCAGGGCCAACACCCGAGGCATCTGCGCCATCGCGAGCCGCCCAATAGCCTGATATCAAGCCGGGTGCACAACTCAACCAAAGCAGGGCCGCTGCAGTCCACCACACCGTCAGCCATGGCTTCCAGCCCTGCACCTGCAAAACCTGGGTGCTGTGTTGCCAGACGTGCGGCGCCATCACCAACAGTCCCAAAAACATGCAAGCGAACATGAATTCAAAGTGAATCGCCAGCAAGGCCCGCATGTAGGTGACAACGGCCATGCCGATGTCACGCGACCCTGCAGGCGTGAGGTAGCGGCCATACCGGCGCAACCACTGCAAGGTGGTTGAATCGCTCTGGGCCAGCTGCGCTTGGGCATCCAGCAGACCATGGCGCTGCACCAGCCGACCCCACATGCCAGCGGTATAGCCGCCGCCGGAGACGCTGGAGAGGTAGTCGATGCGACCGAGCAATCCATCGGTCACCAAAGACCGCTGCGACGAAGCTTGATGACCAGGGTGGTCGGCTTTTTTGCTTTGCGCCAGCCCGCGCAGCAAACCCAAGGCGAAGGTCGCGCTGCGCACACCACCGCCTGACAGCGCCAAACCCACACGGGGCAACTTCAGTTCGTCTGAATTGGATGCCGCCTCGGGGCCCAACACCTGAGCGCGGCGCTGTTGTAAAGCGAGGCGTTCGGCATCAAACAGGGTTTGGGTGCGGTTGATCTCATCGGCCGCAGCCGTGTGGGAAATGGTCATGCAGGGGCCTCCGTCGCCGAGCTGGTGCTGCATTTCACCAAAACGTTGGCAAATGAAATCCATGGCTTCGTTCTCCAGGATAGGCGCAAACCACAGCGATACCAGGTGGTATCGCGCGGATTTGCAACGACGCCTGGCGGGCGACGGTGCGATTTCATGCCAACGTTTTGGTGAAATGCAGCACCAGGGTCAGCGTGGCGGAACTATAGGCGCGTGTTGCGCCTGAGCCACCCCTGATCCGCTCAATAACTGCGCAACGAAACAACGCCCAAGGGCGTGCTGAAGGTCGCTTGCCAGCAGTGCGGCGCATCGGCCTGGTGCGTCACGACATCAACACCCCGCCATCCAATCGCCTCGTAGGCGGCGGGCAGCGGGCTGTCGGGTGGCGCCAGCAGGGCCAGGTCGAGCAACTGCACGCCATCGGGGGCGATGCGCCAGCCCGGCGATGCAGCCAGATCGGGCCATTCGATCAAGGTGGGCAAACAACCACCTGCGGCCAGTTGCCCGCTGTCGCGGACGGTCAAGCGCCAATGCAGCTCACCCGTGGGTGTGGCGCGGCTCATGGCCTCAGCAGGACCTGGGTCGAGCCCAAGGGATTTCCAAGTGGCGACGTCCGCGTCCAACTGCCGCGTACGCACGACGGCATGTACCAGTTGAGGCCGTTGCAACAACGCGGCTTGCAGTGCCGGCTCGTCCAAACCGAACCAACGGCGCCTTTGGATGGGCGGGGCGTTGGGGTCAATCGCAATGATCTCCGCATAGGCGCAGGGCGCTTTGTCCCCTGAGATGGAAAACAAGCGGTTGTGCGTGCCCATCTTGGTGTGAACGCCGCCGGGGCCTGGCGTGATGCCCAGCGTGGCCTCGCACCACTGCACCCCTTGCGCCAAACTGCTGGCCGCAATGACCAGGTGATCCAAGGTGGTGGAGTTCATGGTGGTGTGTGGCTGGATTTTTTCATGGATCTAAGGACCCTCTGCATCAATCGGTTGCCGATGGCGCGCCTCGGATTGGAGTGAGATGCAAGGCGCAACACCACAGCCATAGCCCCGCTATGGCGAGGATTTGCAACGCCGCAGATCGCTTCAATCCGGGGATGCGACGTCGGTAAGCGATTGATGCAGAGGGTCCCTAAGCCCCGCCTCTCACGTTCCGTCCTGAAAAGGGCACCAACACCGCTCAGAGTTGAAGTTGTCCCTCAATGCAGGCTGCCACATGGCCTCCCACCCAGACGGTGTCTCCGACCTGTTCAATGTGTACTCGCCCCCGGCGACCCAAGACTGTGCCCTGGCTGGCCACATACGAGCGCGGCGCGCGGCCGCTGCCGATCAGCCACTGCGCCAAGCTGGCATTGAGACTGCCGGTGACGGGGTCTTCGGGTGAACCCACGGTGGACATGAAAGCCCGCACTTCAAATTGCGCTTGCGCGTCGGCATCGCGCCACGGCGCAATCACCCCCAGCTGCAGGCCGTTAAAGGAAGCGTAGTCGGGCTCGAGCTTCAACACCTCTTCGCGTGAGCCGAGCATGACAGCCACCCAACCCGGGCCGTTGTCCACCCACTGGGAATCGACGATGGCACTGGGCGCAATGCGCAGCACGCGGGCAATGTGCGCCAGCAGTTCTGCCTCGACGGCCCCAGAGCGCAAGGGCTTGGGCGCTGAAAAGGCCAGCCGTCCGTTGTCGCAGCGAACACGCACCAAGCCGATTCCACACTCTTGGACGACATGCTGAGCTTTCGGTTGCCCGCCTTGCGCCAGCCACACATGACAACTGCCCAAGGTAGGGTGGCCAGCAAAGGGAAGCTCGGTGTCCGGGGTGAAGATGCGAACCCTGTAGTCGGCCTCGGGCTGGGTGGGGCGCAGCAAGAACGTGGTCTCGGACAAATTGGTCCACTTGGCGAAGCGGGCCATTTCTTCGTCACTCAAGTCGTCAGCCCCCACCACCACGGCCAAAGGGTTGCCCCGCAACGGCGTGTCGGTGAACACATCGACTTGATGAAAGGAGAAAGTTTTTTTCATCGTGTTGCCTCCCCATAACCGGCCAATGCTTGCGCCAGCAGCGCGACGCCTCTTGAAATTCTGGCCGCATCCACCGTCACGAAACTCAAACGCAGGGTGTTGTGGGCTGCATCGCCTGCGTAGAAGGGCTCTCCAGGCACAAAGGCCATGCCCAACTCGACGGCTTGAGCCAGCAAGGCCATGGTGTCCACATGGGAGGGCAATTGCACCCAGAAGAACATGCCCCCTGTGGGCACGGCCCAACGGCAACCGGGCGGCATGTGTTGTTCCAGCGCCAAACGCATCGCATCACGGCGCTGTTGGTACTGGGCCCGAATGGTGGGGACGTGCTCGTCCAGGAAACCCTGTTTGATCACCTCATGCACCACGCGCTGGTTGAAGCCGGGGGTGTGCAGGTCGGCCGCCTGTTTGGCTTGCAGCAGTTTGGGCATCAGTGCCTTGGGAGCGACCACATAACCCAAACGCAAACCGGGTGCCAGCACTTTGGAGAAAGAGCCCAGGTAGACCGTGCCATCGGCCCAACGCGAGGCCAATGAGGGCGGGGGCGTTTGGTCAAACCACAGGTCGCCGTAGGGGTTGTCTTCCACCAGGGGCAAATTCAGCTGCTGCGCTTGTGCGACCAAAGCCGCGCGGCGGGTTTCGCTCAAGCAGCGACCGCTGGGGTTTTGAAAGTTGGGCACGGTGTAGAAGAAACGTGCGACCTGGACGTGATGCAGGGCCTCTGGCGACGGGCCTTCATCGTCTCCGGCCACGGCGACAAACTCGGGCTCGTAGGGCGCAAAGGCTTGCAAGGCGCCAAGGTAAGTCGGCGTTTCCACGGCGACTTGGCTGCCGGCATCAATGAGCACCTTGCCCACCAGATCCAGCCCCTGCTGGGAGCCAGTGGTGATGAGCACTTGAGCTGCATCCACATGCATTCCCTGTGTCAACAAATGGTCGGCCACCCATTCGCGCAGCGGGGCATATCCCTCACTGGCCGCGTACTGCAACGCTTCACGTGGCGTATCACGCAGCACGCGGTTGCAGGCCTCACGCATGGCCTCGACGGGAAAGGTGTCGGGCGATGGCAGGCCGCCGGCCAAGGAAATGATGCCGGGCTTCTCGGTCACTTTAAGAATTTCACGAATGATGGACGGGTTCATTCGCGCGGCGCGTCGGGCTTGGGTGAAGGGGCTGCTTGTCGTCATGGAAGGCTCAAGTCGAAGAAGAATTGGTCAATGAAGAGGTGTTGGCTTCACCGCCCTGGGGGCCATAAAAAATGACCCAGGTGATGAAGTCTTCGTCAAAACGTGTGAAGCGGTGTTCGAGGCCCGCCGGTACAAAGAGGCAGTCCCCAGGGCCGAATTCCTGCGTATCGCCGCCACAGAAAAACTCGCCCCGACCTGCCACCACCACATACAACTCGTCTTGGGCGTGGGGTGTTTGAAGGTCCTGCCCTTGTGGGCGGTACAGCTCCACCGACATCGACCCATGGCGCAGCATCTGCGCAAAGGGTGCGCCCTGGGGATACCGTGCAGTGGCTGCACCGGGCAGTTGACTCAATGCTTGCCACGTGGTGATTCGATGCAGCGTCATGGTGAGCACGCTCCCGGCGTTGGGGTGTTGACAGGCATTTTTTTGCCGATGAAAACGGTGGCAACCACAGCCAGAGAGAACAGCACCGTTGTCGTGTCCAAACGTTCACCCAATACAGGCACGGCAAACAACAGCGCCAAGAACGGCTGCACCAACTGCACCTGGCTGACCCGCACGGTGCCGCCCAAGGCCAATCCGCGGTACCAGGCAAAAAAGCCGAGCCACATGGAGAACACGGTGACGTAGGCAAAACCACCCCAAGCGGACCACCGAACAGGCTGCGTCGCCAGATCGGGCCAGCTCACCCACATCGCCGGGGCGGTCAGGGGCAGGCTGGCCACCAGCACCCAGCAGATCACTTGTTCTGCCGGAACTTGAGAAGAAATCCGCGCCCCCGCCACGTACCCGATCGACGCACAAGCCACAGACAGCAACAATAAGCCGTCCGCCGCTTGCCAGCGCCCTCCTCCCTGGTGGATGGCAAACCCCAGTACCAAGGCACACCCCAGCACTGCGCACAGCCAAAAGGCGTTGGAAGGCCGCTGGCGAAAGTAAAGGGCTGCAGCGATGGCCGTTCCCAACGGTAAAACACCATTGACCACCGCAGCGTGCATGGCGTCCACCTGGCGCAGCGCCAAAGCGAGAAACAGCGGGAAACCCACCACGGTGCCGGCCGCACAAACCGCCAAAGCAGGCCAGTGCCGTCTGGCCAAAACAGGTGCCCCGGTGAACCTGAGGTAGGCGATGCTGAGCAAAGCGGCCACGGCAGCACGGCCTGCGGTGACAAAAAACGGAGTCAACTGAGGGTCGCTCACGGGACCGACGGCCAAACGTGTCATGGGGGTGGTCATGGCAAAGATGACCACACCGAGCAAGCCCAGCCACAGGCCGCGGACCTCGTGGTGCGTTGGCGTCCCAGCGCCGAGGGGGCTGCTCATGATGTCCACCCCATCCACAGCGCCGTGGCGGCCAACAGCAGCGCCATAGCGCGGTTAAACGCCAACAAACGCTGTCCCTGCTGCAACCAAGAACGCAGCGATGCGCCAATCAGCGCATAGGTCAGGTTGCTGAAAAAAGCGAACAAGGCCATCACCACCAACACCAGCCCCAAGCGCTGCGAGAACTGCGCTGTTGCAGCGGCGCTGCCCGGCGTGACCCAACCCGCCGTCAACGCCAAGGCCAGAGTCCACGCCTTGATGTTGACGAACTGCAGCATCACGCCTTGACCAAACCCCACATGCAGGTTCGCCATGGCTGGTCCTGCCCCGGGATGCGACTTGGCCCGCCACAATTTCCAGGCCAGCCACAGCAGCACCGCCAAACCCGACCAGCGCACCACAGAACGCAGCACCGGCGCGGTTGTCAGCAGGGTGCCAAGGCCCAAAGCGCAAGCCAGCATCAACAGCGTCCACCCCACGGGCACCGCGAACAAGAAGGCCCAGGTGCGTCGCAAGCCCCACTGCGCCGCCAGCGTGGTGGACAACATCGTGTTGGGCCCCGGCGTGAAGCTCATGGCGGTCGCCAGCACGAGCAAGGCGGAGAGTTCTTGGCTTGACATCTTGGCAGTGTAGAGGGCAAGATCAATACAGAAGCAATACAGATAAGCAGCACATTAACTGATCTGTACTGCCACGATGAGGAACACAGCGCCCATGCCCACCACCCCACGCAAGGCCGTCGGCCAACGCAGCAGCGCAAAACCCCTGCGGGCGCTGGCACCTGCCACCAGATCGGTTTTACCCTCACAAGGGTTGACGCGGGGTGCCGACACCACCCTGACCGAACAACTCGCCCGCCGCTTCGCTGAACAAATCCGCCAGCGTTTATTGGCCCCCGGCAGCCGATTGCCTTCAGTGCGCGAGTGCGCGCGGCGGCAGCAAGTCAGTGCCAGCACAGTGGTGGCGGCTTACGACCAATTGCTGGCCCAAGGCCTGGTCGAGGCCCGCAAACAACGCGGCTTTTTTGTGCGGGAGCCCATGCAACTGCGCGCACAAGGTGCCCAGACCGCCCCACCGACCTCCTCCAGACCGCGGGCCGTCGTCAGCGCCACCACCCTGATGCGCGGCATGTTCCAACCCCCAGGCAGCCTGCCCATGCCAGGCCTGGGCACCTTGCCCGCCGACTGGTCGGATGTGAGCATGCTCAGCAGCGCATTGAAACGCATCAGCAGCGGCGCGGCGCTGGCACCACTGTCGCTGCAGTACGGTGAGTCCGCAGGCGACCCCCGGCTGAGGCTGGCGCTTTCACGCAAGGTACAAGACTTCGGCATCACCGCCGCACCCGAACAAGTCGTCACCACCTTGGGCGCCACACAGGCGCTTGATGTGGTGACACGCAGCTTGCTGCGAGCGGGCGACACCATCTTGGTGGATGAACCAGGCTGGCCGGTGGAGTTTGCGCGACTGGCTGCCCTGGGCCTGCGGGTCTTGCCCGTGCCTCGGGGGGAAACGGGCCCAGACCTCGCCGTGATGGAACGTTTGATTGAGGGCCAGGCACCCCATGAGCGGCCACGGCTTTACATCACCGTGTCGGTGCTGCACAACCCCACGGGCAGTTGCCTCAGCCTGCAAAGCGCACACCAGTTGCTGCAACTGGCCCACAAACATGACTTGCACATCTTGGAAGACGACAGCTATTGCTACCTCGCACCCGCGCATCTGCCACGGTTGAGCGCGCTCGATGGGCTGCAACGCACGATTTATGTCTCCGGTTTTTCCAAAATCTTGGTGCCCAACTGGCGTGTCGGTTACATCGCAGCACCCCTGAATTTGGTGGACCGCTTCATTGACACCAAACTGCTCACCACCTTGACCACACCCAGCCTGACCGAACAGGCCTTGGCCTATTGCCTGGAACAAGGCTTGCTCCGCCGCCATGCAGACCGGGTGAATCAAAAGCTCGACGTCGCACGCTCACGCAGCGTGAAACTGGCCTTGTCTCATGGATTCGAGTTCAAAGCGACACCCAAAGGGCTCTTTGGATGGGTGGATGTGGGCGTGGACACCGAACGCTTGGCGCACGCCATGCTGGACGAAGGCTGGTTGCTGGCGCCCGGCAGCATTTTTCACGCCAGCCCCAGACCCACGACGCTGATGCGGGTCAACTTCAGCACCACGCAAGACGCGCGATTTTGGGCGGCAGTCAGAGCGCAGTCACTGCCACTGAGGTGACATTCAACACTCAGTGCACACAAACCCGCCGCACGTCATAGCCTCGTGCGGCCAATCGAGCGGGCACACCGCCTTCGCCCGCCAAGTGCAGCGCGCCCAGTGCAAAAAAGATGGGCTTCTTCGCAGCGCTGTGGACGAGGTGGTCTATTTTTTCAGCTTGACTCGCATTACGTTTGAACACGGTTGCTTCCAGGTAATCCCCGCTGTCGCCCAACATGCCAACGGATTCAAGCAGGGCTTCTTCATCACCTATCGCTGCATATTGGACCAACTTGACAAGCGTGTGCCCGGACTGAACCAGTTCTTCGCGGCTGCTGAGGGTGGCCAATGCAGCACCTATTTGGTGGGCATGCATCGGTGGCGTCATGGACCTGAAAAATGCGAACTGTTCTTGCGGCGTTTCCAAACTGGTCGTCGCCTTTCCCAAGAAACGTGCCGCCATCATGATTTCGGTATCCAGCCCGTGTTCTGACCACCCCACCTGCGCTTGCCGCAGCCGCGTTTGTCGGGCGCTGAGGTGTTTGATCACCTCAAAGGCGTCCAGCGGCGCCAATCGTGTGTCCGGGTTGTGCGCGGTCACCCCATAAACCCACTGGTGCAACTGCTGCATTTGGGCGTCGGTCAGCAGTGGCAGAACCTGGGACATTGGTAACGTGGTGGGGCGGCCGTCCATGTACTGACGGCTTGAAACAGGGTCCGATTCAATGACAACCGTTTCCGAAGCGGCCAACAGTTTTTTGGTGCAGGCCCCCAGCTGGACAGGCGCTTTGGACGGGCTCAAATGGCTGCTGCCAAACACATAGGCCGTGTGGCCTTTCTCAGAGACCACTTCGTAGATGTAGTTGGCGGGAGTGAGCACCTGGCCACCGGCATGGTCGCCTGAACCCCAAGCAGTCGCGGGGACGGCCAGTGAGACAATCACCGCACTTGTGGATACCGCAGCGGTGCACAACGCCTGAATTTGTTGGGGTATGGACAAAAACATGGCGATCTCCTTCGCAGTGCTGGCGAGGTCCAAACGGGGCCCCGCATGGTCATTGAAGCCCCGGACCGCAGCATGTGTTCCATTAAAAAGCAGGCCTTTTCGGGGTCAGCCCGTTCTTTCACCGAGGCGCTGCGCGATTTTTGTGTCGCGCCGGGGTCTGCAGGGTTTGTCTTAACCTGTCACAGAACACACGCTAGTCTTGTTTTGGTTTTTTATTGCTGCCTTTTTGACCTATGTTTGAATCCACCATCCCTCAAGGTGAACCCGAGTTGATGCGCGCCAGCAGCTACGTGCGCTACCTCGACGAGATGGACGACGGTCCTTGGTCTGACCATGACATCGTGCTGGGTACCCGCTTGAGCGGGCTCAGCCCCTCTTTACAAGCTGATCTGCTGCGTTATGAAGACAAGCGCTGGGTCGGTGACTCACTCGACGTGCTGGAAGTCATGGCGGCAAGCGTTCGCCATGCCAGCCGCGTCACCATTCACTGCCAATTGCAAGACAAAGCCGTTCCCCTGACGGTGTTCCCACAGCAGCATTGGGTGCACTGCCCGCTGCCCCTGGACAGCGTCGACGCCACCACACTTGCAAAACTCACCGTATTGCACGTTGAGCCCGCCCTTTTACAGCCCCCGGGGGAAGAACAAAACGGACTCGTCGGCGAATTGGCCTGTTACTACTCCCTGGCACCCTGGTTGTGGGCCCTGGCTTGGTATGGGGGGCGCAGCGAGTTGTTGCCGGAGATCGCGGGGTCCGCCGTGTACCGTGTGGGTCCCAGCACCGAGTGGGAACGTTTCCCGATGCCACTCACCATCAAGGATGCCGTACAGCGCATGCGGGACAACAGCGTGAATTTGCGAGAGCTGATGTTGTGGCCA
>Ga0315906_10003517_pt1 | contig 20791 bp, 15 predicted proteins | sample LakEriMetagenome_4_FD_203526 | JGI IMG/M metagenome (GOLD analysis project Ga0315906, IMG submission 203526) | Freshwater fungal communities from buoy surface, Lake Erie, Ohio, United States - Buoy 2 MA122 | ecosystem: Environmental > Aquatic > Freshwater > Lake > Lake biofilm | place: USA...
GCATTTCTTCACCGGACAGCATGAAGACTATCACAAGCCGAGCGACGATTTAGATAAACTCAATTTCGAAGGAATGCTCAGCATAAGCGACTTTGTCGATAGCCTTATTACCCGACTCGATTCTAAAGGGAAAATCGCCTTCAGCAAAACCAAAGATCAAGACAACGAGGACACTCCTCGTTTCAGCGTAACACTTGGGGTAGTTCCCGATTATTTGTTCACCGGTGAAGGCATGCGCATTGACGGCGTGAGCGAAGGCAAAGTTGCGCAGCGGGCAGGGCTATCAGGAGGAGACATCGTAATTGCGTTGGGAGACAGCGTCGTTAGGGACATGATGAGCTATATGCGTGCGCTTAGCGCCTTCAGTTCCGGAGACTCCGCGACGGTTAAAGTAAGGCGGGATCAGGACACCCTCTCTTTTCCCGTAATTTTTGACTGAATCGGTGAGTGTAACTTTCGAACCTTCACTGAGCATACAATCAATTACCCAATGAAGCAGTTACTAGCTTTGTTACTGTTCGTTGTATTCGCCTCTGCGAAATCCTACTGCGCCCATACTATAGGCACTCCCTCCTCATTTGTTTTAAGAGCTATTACCTCCGAATCAAGCATCAAGGTCGACGGAATTCTGGATGAACCCGGATGGACCTCCTCCGATATTGCTCATTCATTCACGGAAAACGATCCTGTTCCTGGAACTCCCAGCTCGCAGCGGACCGAAGTTCGCGTGCTGTATGACAATGATGCCATTTACATCGGAGCCATGATGTTCGATACATCACCAGACAGCATTTTGTCGCAGCTAACTGCACGGGATGAATTAGGAAATGCCGATTATTTTGGGGTATGGTTCAGTTGTTTCAGAGACGGCATAAATGCCTTTCAGTTCGTAGTAACTCCTTCGGGAATTCAGTTAGATGCTCAACTATCGGTCTTGGGAAAAGACCCTGCTTGGAATGCAGTTTGGCAATGCAATACTTCCAAAAATGAAAATGGTTGGACCGCAGAATTTAAAATCCCTTACAGCGCTTTGCGATTCCCCGATATTCCAGAGCAAACCTGGGATGTAAACTTTATTCGGTATATACGACGAACGCGAGAGCTCAGTTATTGGCACCCTGTCGATCCAAAAGTAGATGGTCTGGTGAATCAAAGCGGCCAGCTGAGCGGCATAATGCATATTAAACCGCCCCCAAGACTTTTTTTCTATCCGTATTCATCCGCATACTACCAAAAGCAGAGCTTTGCAGACGGCACGAACGAGAATACTACCTTCTGGAATGGAGGTATGGATGTTAAATATGGAATTTCCGATGCCTTCACGGTTGATCTAACGCTGATTCCAGACTTTGGGCAGGTTCTGAGCGACAATCTCGTTCTGAATCTCAGTCCGTTTGAAGTACAATTCGTGGAGAATAGACAATTCTTTACGGAAGGAACCGAGTTATTTAACAAGGGTAATCTTTTCTATTCGCGAAGGGTAGGCGGAACTCCGGTTAACAGATCTGCCTTGGATCCCTACCTCAATGCAGGATATGAGATTCGAAGCCAAGACAGCGAGGCCCAGCTTATCAACGCAACAAAACTCAGCGGAAGAAATAAGAACGGCTTGGGTCTTGGTTTTTTCAACGCGCTCTCTGCTCCAGCGTACGCCACTCTGCGCAATGAAGCCGGCGAAGATATCCGTGTAGAGATAAATCCTCTTACCAATTACAATATCCTTGTAGCTGATCAAAACCTACCTAACAACTCTTTTATTACGCTAATTAATACCAGTGTGCTTCGTTCGGGTTCAACCTACGATGCGAATGTAACGGGCACGGAATTCCGCATACGAACGAAAGACAATCGTTTTCAGTGGTCGGGAGGAGGCGCGTACAGCCATCAGAACTTCGGACAAAGGACGAACGAAAATGGTTTCAGGGCCAGTTCATACCTCAATAAACTCGGCGGAAATTTCATCTATGGTGGAGGAACCGAAATTATGAGCGATCGATTCAATCCAAACGACCTCGGCTTCCTTGCGAACAATAATACCGTAATTACACAGGCGAATCTCGCCTACAGAATATTTACTCCCTTTGGACGATTTAACAGTATGTACAGCGAGTTAAACGTTTTCTATGACAGAATGTACCTGCCAGCAACCTACGCCGGCGTTAGAATTGAAAATGAAACGGGATTTGTAAGCCGGAAGTTCCAATTTTACCAGTTATGGTGCGATATAAACCCAGGCTACCGATACGACTATTTTGAGCCAAGGACTGCTGGCCGATACTATCGCTTGCCATCTTCAGCTAACGCCGGAGGATATGTTTCTTCTGACTACCGCAAACGACTCGCCATAGATGCAAGCATCTGGGCCGGCAGAATGGATGAGCCTGGAAGAGATAATTTCAATTGGCGTCTGGCTCCACGTTTTAGGGTGAACGACCGCCTTATGCTGACATATGTTTGGAGCCGTCAGAACAGCTACAACGAAGTTGGCTGGGTAGACACCCGAGATAACGGAGAGATTATCTTGGGCAGAAGAGATCGAATTACCCATACCCATGTAGCAACAGCGAATTACATCTTCACGAATCGCATGGGTTTAACCTGCAGGCTTCGCCATTATTGGAGTTTCGTGAAATACAGCAGCATGGGAATATTAGATGAAGAAGGCATCTATAACGAAATACATAATGTATTCGATGATGCAGAAGCAACAGCCCAATTCAATGGAAATTTCAACGCGTTTACGATAGATATGGTATTCCGATGGGTATTTTCGCCGGGAAGCGAGCTGAGCCTTGTATGGAAGAATAATATCACCAACTTTAGCAACACGCTTATTTACGACTATGCAGATAACCTGGAACGAACACTGGAATTACCACAGATTAATAGTTTCTCGCTCCGGGTGCTTTATTTTATAGATTACATGAATTTCCGCCGGAAGGAGAACTTTATTAAAAACTGATTACCAAATAAAGGAACTCTCATAAACCCCTTCATTTCCCCGTTCATCCACAACTTTCACCACAAGCTTATGGTTGCCTGGCAAAACGCGCGTTTTATCGAATACGTAAGTTAAGGATGCTGTTTTCGCGTCGAAGTCCATAAGAATCCATTTGCCATCTATCCAACCATTAGCCGATGCTATGCCCGAAAAATTATCCGCAATTTTAAATGTAAATGATTTTTTGCCCTTAAGTTCTTTTCGGAAATCGTACGGTTTAATGCTTGGCGCTAGGGTATCTATCGTAGCGTAGAAAACACCGAAATCCAAACTTTCCCCTTTTAACCAGCCATTTTCATATGTAGCTTTTATGGCGCTCACTTTTCCCGTGGAGGGGTCTTTTCGGGCAAGCATCATTTTATCTGTTTGCCGGGGCAGGCTATCCAAAAAAATCTGAATGGAAATGGGCGATAATAAAGGGATATTTGGATCTCCCACCTCAAATTGCGCGCTGAATCCACTTGAGGAAGAAAGAATAGGACCGGCAACAATATCTGCGTCATCAAATAGACTCAGCGCTGGAATCCTCGCGCGCATCCCCGTGATATTTATCTCCAGATCGCTTTCAAAATTCGCAGGATATACCCCGGAACGTCCGTGGTTTCCGCTGATAGTAGCGCGTTTCGGCAGAGGGATTGCTATGTCACTCTTTACCGAAAACTCAAGGACCGACTTGTTACCAGCGAAATCGAACGATTCAAATTTCACCTTGTGAAGCCCCGGCGAAAACCTAACCAATCCCCTGTTTTTCAGATTATTATAAATCACAAGATCCTGGTTAGGCAAAGCAAAGGTCCGCTGAAAATCCCGCTTATCAGCTCTCCAAACGCGATAATCCCTATGTCCAAGCAGATTTCTGCGCTGAGCGAAATCAAGTTTATCAAAGATATGTTCATAGATAAGTTCGCCATCTACCAACATTCGAACTTTATATACACCGCAAACATTGGTGGCGCCACTAAACTTGTCATTAGTATGGATAGCAAATCCCGCCTTACCATTAATTAAAATTGGGGAAGAGTTCTTGAGTTTACACGTTCCCGAAATAACCTCCGTAAGAAACTGCTGTTCCGAAGCACTTCCCTGAACGGAAGAGGAATCGCCAATGGGATAAATTCGAATCCCTTTAATTTCCGGGGACTGCTTATCGCTCACAACATAACCAAATGCCAGGGGATTTAGAGCGAGTTCCGATTTGGTCTCCCGCACCTCAAAATGCAGATGAGGCCCACCGGAACTACCGGAATTCCCGGACTTTCCAATTAATTGCCCCTTCTTTACCGGCAATGTTCCTGAGCCTGGATACACATCTATACTAAAACTCTCCAGGCGGTATTGCGACTCCAGTACATACCGGCTTATTGAATCAGCGAAAGAACTGAGATGACCATAGACCGTAGTATTTCCGTCCGGATGTTCTATGTATAAGGCCTTACCGTATCCTGCAGAGCTGATCTTAATTCTGGAAACGAAGCCATCCTCAACGGCATACACGCTCAGACCTTCTACCCCATTTGTTTTTAAATCGAGCCCCGAATGAAAATGATTGGATCGTAATTCTCCAAAATTGCCGGACAAGACGATTGGTATATCCAACGGATTTCTGTAAACAGGATTTTGAGTGAACCCGGAAAACAGGCATACCAGCATCAAAGTGTTTAGTAGAATCGTCTTTAAAAACATGGCGGCGAAGTTCAACATCCCATTCATTCAAATCTCATGCCCTTCGCATGAAATACTAACGGGCCAATGATAGAAAACAACATCGCGCGAAAGAAACCGCTTGCAAATCATTAATAATGAAGCAAAAAGCCAATTCTGGGCTCATCCGAAACGAGGCAAAACAAGGACCAACCCACCTTAAAATTGTTAAAGTTTTGTTCACAACTTATAAAAACGATTTAAAAGGTCTTACCTTTGCGCAAAGCAATAGTATTACATCAGACTATATTCCCCATGAAGCATTTGGAAGCGCTAGCGGAGGAAATAATGCACAAGGTAAATCGCCTTGGGGAGGAGAAGCGAAATATGCTGGAGGCTCTCACTGTGGCAGCAGAGGAGAATGCCAGGCTAAAGGCTAGGGTGGCAGAGCTGGAATCTTCGTTGGAGCATATAGCTGCAGAATACGAATTGCTTAAAATGGCGAAATCACACAGTGAATCTGCAGATGCAGGAAGCGCCAGGAAAAGAATTAATGAGTTAGTAACGGAGATTGATAAATGTATTGCCTTATTAAATCCATAGGCAATCGTGCATAAATCAGCTATGAGCGAACTGTCAATTAAGGTTAGCATTGCAGGTCGGGTGTATCCGCTCACCATTTCTTCAGCAGACGAGGAAATTGTGCGTAATGCAGCGAAGCGCTTAGACGATCAAATTAAGCAATTGCAAAACACCTATGCTGTAAAAGACAGGCAGGATTTGTTCGCAATGGCAGCCCTTCAGTCGGCAACATTGGCGATGAAGGCAGGTTCCAAGCCAAACGATGAAACCCTGCATCAGCAACTGGCAAAAATTTCCACCGATCTCGACCTAATTCTTTCCGGCACGCACTGAGGTAAACGCCCTGTTGTTTAACTCAAATTTTGTATTTTTATGGGAGTAGATATTCTCATTGCCGGAATAGCCGCATTAGTCCTAGGAGCAGGGATTGGCTATTTCATTTTTAATGTGGTGCTCAAGAAGAAGCGCGACGAAATTATCAAGGAAGCGGAAGAAAAGGGAGAAACACTTAAGGAAAAGAAAATACTCCAAGCCAAGGAAAAATTTCTGGAGCTGAAAGAAGAAAATGACAGAACCTACAAAGAGCGCAACGCGAAACTTCAGAGTGCCGAAGACAAGTTAAAACAGCGTGAACGCACGCTATCTCAGCAACTTGAAAGTGCAAAGCGCAAAGAACAAGAGGTTGATAAAATCCGGGAAAACCTCACCAAGCAGCTGGAAATCATAGATCGAAAGCAAAAAGATCTTGAAAAATCTCATCAGAAGGTTGTAGCCACCTTGGAAGAGGTATCTGGATTGAAGGCCGAGGATGCGAAAAACCAGCTCATGGAGGAGTTGAAAGCAGAAGCAAGGAGTTCTTCCATGCAACAAATCCAGGAAATACTTGAAGAGACTAAACTGAAGGCTAATCAGGAAGCTAAGAAGATTGTAATCCAATCCATTCAACGGGTAGCCACCGAGCACGCCATCGAAAACTCTGTTTCTGTATTTAATATCGATAATGACGATGTGAAGGGCCGGGTAATAGGTCGCGAAGGAAGAAATATCCGTGCGCTTGAAGCTGCAACGGGAGTTGAAATCATTGTTGATGATACCCCGGAAGCGATTATTTTATCTTGCTTCGACCCGGTAAGAAGAGAAATTGCACGCCTTTCGCTTCATCAACTCGTAAGCGATGGTCGTATACACCCGGCTAGGATTGAAGAAGTAGTTGCTAAAGTTCGCAAGCAGCTCGAAGAAGAAATTGTAGAAACCGGAAAACGAACGGCCATCGATCTCGGTATTCATGGCCTACACCCGGAACTTATCCGAATGGTTGGCCGCATGAAATACCGTTCTTCTTATGGGCAGAATTTGCTTCAACACAGCCGTGAAGTAGCGAATCTTTGTGCCATCATGGCGGCAGAACTTGGATTGAATGCCAAAGTAGCAAAACGCGCCGGTCTGCTTCACGATATCGGGAAAGTGCCCGATGAAGAAGCGGAGGTTCCACACGCTATTTTAGGTATGCGTATTGCTGAGAAATATGGAGAAAAACCGGATGTATGCAATGCCATTGGAGCCCACCACGACGAAATTGAGATGAAAACCCTCATTTCTCCGATTGTTCAGGTTTGCGATGCCATTTCCGGCGCTCGCCCCGGAGCCCGCAGAGAAGTAGTGGAGGCATATATTCAGCGCCTTAAAGACCTTGAAAATCTTGCTCTCGAATATCCCGGAGTTAGTAAATCCTTCGCCATTCAGGCCGGCAGAGAATTGCGCGTAATTGTGGAAAGCGAAAAAGTAACCGACGACGATGCCGATCGTTTGGCCTTTGACATTTCACAGAAAATACAGACCGAGATGACCTATCCCGGTCAGGTGAAGGTTACTGTAATCCGCGAAAAACGAGCGGTGAGTTACGCGAAATAATTTCACATTTAATCCGATTATTTTTGAAGCCGCCCCAAAAAGGCGGCTTCTTTATGATCACTAACCTCTGTTTCTTTCATTTTAATGACATGCCATGCAGATGCTAGTATACGCCATGCATTAAATTAACAAACTTAATATCAATAATTTATACAGCAAGTATGAGCAATGGCTCTCTCCCGGCAGAGGACTTTTGTTTCCATATTACAGCTGCAACAACAATTAAAAAGCCTGATTGTAAAAACATCAAACGGAATCGAATCGCCCCATCGGAAATACCTTGATAGCAAATACACGCCCTATCGTTGGAAAAAACCTCTTCACAATCTACGAAGCTGAAATAAGGCAGGTAACTTTGGCTTGTAGGTTTAATCCACTGAGTTGTGAGCGTTAAAAACCAATTTATATCGTCAGCAGGATGGAACAGTCTTACCGTTGTAGTGCAGGTGCTAATACAATTAATATACACCAGCATACTCGCAAGACTAATTTCACCGGAGTCCTTCGCGCTTATGGGAATAGCGCTTTCCGTAGTCGGCTTCGCAGAAGTTTTTTCACAAATCGGTATCGGACCTGCACTTATTCAAAAAAAAGAACTGGATCAGCAACATATTGCGGGGGCCTTTTTCAGTTCGCTTTTGCTCGGAATAGCATTTACTGTTTTTTTTGCCTTGCTTGCCCCGGCCATAGGCAATGCATATAACAGCCAACTGTTAAGTGATGTTATCCAGGTCGTGAGTCTCAGTTTTACCCTGTCTGCTGTTGCCATAGTTCCACGCGCTCTGATGATGAGAGCCATGGACTTTAAATCATTTTTTATCTGCGGAATTATTTCCATAGTTGGAGGAAATCTGATTACCGGACTGCTTCTGGCTTGGGCAGGCTATGATATCTGGGCCTATGTTTTCGCTTTACTGGCCCAAAATGCCCTGCTTACCCTCAGTTTCTGGCTACTTCGACCCGTTAAAATCCCCATGAAATGGGAATGGAAATATACCCGCGAGCTCATACGGTATGGGGGAGGCAGCACTTTGTTCAATGCATTCAATTTTCTGGCTACACGTATAGATGTCTTAATGGTCCCTGTCCCAACAGGAAAAAGCGGGCCCGCCCGACTGAACGACGCCGGAGTTTATGAAAGATCTTCGTATCTCATGGGGCTTCCAATTACCATTTTGGGAAAACTATCCGACAATGTGTTATTCAGCGGTATGTCCATGCTACAAAACGATGAGCGCCGTTTGCGCAAAACATGGCTTACAGCGGTCTATTTCATAGGATTACTGGTAATTCCAGGCAGCATATTCATAATTTTCTTTGCCAAAGAAGTCGTGGGCATATATCTCGGCTCACGCTACATCTCAGCGGTTCCGGTCGTACAAATTTTGTTCGCTGGGGTTATATTGAGGGCTTTCACCAAAGTATGCGACTCCTTACTTCGCGCTAAAGATGTTCTTTACAAGGGAAGTCTGGTAAAGCTGTTGTTTTGTTTCATCATGGCCGTTGGAATTTACATAAGTCTGCCCTATGGACTCCATTGGGTAGCTCTTTCCGTTGCCGGAGCAACCTTGGTGCAGTTCCTACTGATTGTAGGGATGAGCCTTAAACTATTGGATATTAACTGGCTCCAATTTGCTTCCGCTCTCCGAACCGCCTTGCTCCTTGCCTTACCAATTGCGCTTATATCCTTGCCCATACGAGTAGGAATCGATACGTTCGCTATACAGGCATTGCCCGGCATAGCAATTGCAATTTTAATCAATGGCGGCGCACTGCTCGCCTGCACGTGGTGGTACCCAGCGATTTTCGGCAAAGGAGAAAACAATCATCTCAAGCCCTTGTTAGAGCGTTTTGAAAAGAATGGAATCATTCAGAAAATTCTCAGGAAAATGAAGTAAAAACCTTTCAAATTCGTTCCTCAAATTAAAACGGCACGTTTTTGGAAGGGTTAAGTATGAAATTCTAACCAGAAAAGTTTTCTTCACCAGAGAAAGCCTCACATGAACATACGTTGGACCTTATTACTAGCTCTGTTTATCTTCTTTTGCTTTACGGCTTCGGTCAAGGCACAAACTTCGGTTTGCATTCGCTCGGTAGATAGCACCGGTTTTTATCTATCGCTATCGGGTTCACGCATAAATGAACATCCAAAAGCGATGGTTAGCAGCACCTCATTGCCGGAAGGAAAAATTTTCGCAGATATTCTCCTCGCCGATAGCAGCGCCTCCCTCAGCTATACGCTGGAAGTAAGAGCAGGATATGCCTATGTTTATGAGCTTCATCGACTGGGAAAGGAATACCGCCTGCTTCGTTTATCGCAAAGCAGTATTACTCCCAATTTACCGGGTGAACCCGGAACAGCTTCCGATCTTGATACCGGTTTCGTTCATGCGTATCAGGGACCAAGAGGCTGTCCGGAACCTATCAGCGAAGCAGAATTTACGGCATTTATAACAGAGCTGCGTGAGGAATTTTTTGAAAGCCGACGCTTGGCCTCTGCCCTAAATTTTACCAAAGAAAACTGCATCAGCATAAATCAGCTGAACCTTCTGCTAACACAACTGGATCTGGAAGACAGGAAACTGGAACTCCTCGCTAATTCCCTAAATGGAATATTTGACCAAGGAAATTTTATGCACCTTCGAGATAACTTCAGGATGGAAAGTTCTCTCGCTGAACTGGAAAAATTACAAGGGTTGTTGCCTCGGTAAGAGGTTAAGTTAGACAATGAATTAAAATTACTTCTTCTACAATTGCATTGGCCCTGCTGAGATCAAAGCATCTATCATTGTCACGTTATTTCGTTCTCGGATTACAATTGTTCGCTGTTGATTTTGATTTTCAGGAATTTTCAGCAACTATGGCATTTTGACATGTAGAGAACTGACTCGACAGCGATGTAAATCGGCTAATGGGCCTCAGCTAGAATGCTGTTCAAGTATGAATGCCGGTAAAGGGTAATCCAAACTCAGAGAAAATGCCGACTTTTGCCAAGCAAATCGATGCACAATGTCAAAGCAAATTCACAATTTTAGCGCCGGACCCTGCATACTTCCCAAAAGCGTGCTGGAAGAGGCTTCTCAAGCCGTGATAGAATTCGGCACATCGGGTTTATCCCTTATAGAAATGTCTCACCGAAGCAGCCATTTCGAAGCGGTAATGGCCGAAGCTCGCGACTTAGTTAAGGACTTAATGAAGCTGACAGATAATTACGAAGTTCTTTTTCTTCAGGGAGGAGCCACATTAGGCTTTCTCACAGCGCCTTACAACTTTCTTCCTGTAGGTGCGAAAGCAGCATATGTAAATACCGGCACCTGGGCGAAAGGGGCAATTAAGGAGGCTAAATTACTCGGAGAGGTAGAGGTCGTTGCCAGTTCGGAGGCAGAAAACCACACCTATATACCGGAAATTCCTGCATTGGACAACTCTTATTCCTACCTCCATATCACCAGTAACAACACGATTTTCGGAACACAATACAAGTCATTTCCTAAGCCGGGTATACCCATGATTTGCGATATGAGCTCCGACATCATGAGTAAAGAGGTCGATGCTTCCGAATTTGACCTTATCTATGCCGGAGCCCAAAAAAATATGGGCCCTGCAGGAACAGTGGTATATATTGTGGATAAAGATAAACTGGGAAAAACCGGGCGTAAAATACCTACCTATCTCGACCTGGCGCAGCACATTGATAAAGATTCCATGCTTAATACCCCGCCTGTATTTTCGGTGTATGTATGTATGCTTACCCTTCGCTGGCTCCGGGGCATCGGAGGGGTTCCTGCTATTGCTAAAATAAATCGAGCCAAAGCAGATTTGATGTACAGCGAAATAGACTCTAATCCGCTTTTTACCGGACATGCACTTCCCGCATTCAGAAGTGATATGAATGCCACTTTTAGGCTTACCGATGAAAGCCTGGCGCCGGTATTTGAAAAGATGCTGGACGAAGCCGGTATTAGCGGGCTCAAAGGTCATCGCTCCGTTGGAGGTTATAGAGCCTCTATGTATAATGCGCTCCCCCTGGAAAGCGTACAAGTCTTGGTTAACATAATGAAAGATCTTGCCAGGATTAAAGGCTAATACTATGAAAATTCTTGCGAACGACGGAATAAGTGCTTCCGGACAAAAAACGTTAGAACAGGCCGGATTTACAGTAGTCACCGATAAAGTGGCACAGGAAAATCTTGCTGAAGCCATCAATCGGGAAGGCTACGTCGCATTGCTTGTAAGAAGTGCGACCACAGCGCGCAAAGAACTTATTGATGCTTGTCCCGGCCTTAAACTTATAGGAAGAGGTGGAGTGGGAATCGACAATATCGATCACGCATACGCTCGCTCGAAAGGAATTGCCGTCGTTAACACCCCTGCCGCCTCCTCCGGCAGCGTGGCAGAATTAGTTATGGCTCATATGTTTTCATTGGCTCGGCAACTGCACGACTCCAACCGCCGCATGCCTAACGAAGGCGAAACGCATTTCGATGCACTGAAAAAAAAATATGGTAAAGGCAGCGAGCTTAGGGGCAAAACGCTGGGAATTATTGGTTTCGGCAAAATCGGTCAAAGCCTTGCTTCCTATGCCCTCGGTTGTGGCATGCACGTCATTGGAATAGATATCGAAGAAGGAACTAAAAGCCTTGCCTTGGAAATTGACGGATACGGTACTTTACAAGTTTCGGTACCAGTAAGAAAACTGAGAGATGTATTGGGAATATGTGATATATTTTCACTTCACGTTCCCAAACAAAGCGATGGCCGTGCAGTAATTGGCGGAGAAGAAATAGCACAGATGAAGCGCGGCGTACTACTTCTGAATGCTGCCAGGGGCGGCAGTATTCAAGAAGATGCGCTATTGAACGCCTTGAATTCCGGACAAGTGGCCGGTGCTGGTCTGGATGTATACGAAAATGAGCCTGTACCAAGAAAGGAACTCCTGGTTCACCCAAACATTTCGCTAAGTCCTCATATCGGAGCAGCAACATCAGAAGCGCAGGACCGCATAGGTACAGAACTTGCCGGATTAGTTATTAATTTCTTCGGGAAATAAGAAAATATGCTTTCGCAGCATTACCAATGGCTATAATTAAACCTTTCAGAGCCGTTCGACCGGTGGCCGACAAAGTACATCTTGTTGCCTCCCGCTCCGATATGTCGTACAGCTCACAAACCGTCCGTGACGAACTAGAGCATAACCCTTACACCTTTATTCATATCGTTCACCCCGAGCACGGAAAAAAATTCCGCAGCAAACCGAACAGTGCTGAGCGGTTCCATGAAGTAAAAGAGCGATATAATCGGTTTCTGCAAGAGGGCACACTCATCCGTGAAGATGCGCCCCGTTTTTACCTCTACAGGCAAATACACGATGCCCATAGCCATACAGGTATTATCGCCGCCGTATCCGCTCAGGAATATATCGACGGACATGTTAAAGTCCATGAACATACCCTTGAAAAAAGAGAACATGTTTTTAAGGAATATCTAGACATAACGAATTTCAATGCAGAGCCGGTGCTTTTAACGTTTCGGGATGAATACCGGTTTCACGATCTTATACGGAACTGTCTCTTGGAGAAGCCGGTATACGACTTTACAAGTACCGACCATGTCCGGCATCAGCTGTGGACGGTAAACAATCCGGAAGAAGAAAGTAATATCTATTCGTTTTTTGGAGGAATTGATTCGCTATATATCGCCGATGGTCATCATCGCTGTGCATCCAGCGTATTGCTCGCCAAAGAAAGGAATTCCACAAAAGGAGAAAATGCCTCTGGCTATTTTATGGCATATCTCGTCCCTTCAGCCGATCTCCTTATACAGCCCTTTCACCGTCTAGTAGCAGGACTCACGCAACAAGAAAGCGAAAAATTGCTACACGATTTAAGTGCTGTTTGTGAACTTAGGCCATGTATTGGAATGGAGGCGCCAAGGCACCGGCGTTCTATTGGCGTGTTTGTCGGAGACCGCTGGTTAATGGCCGACTTTAGCAAATGTGGCATTGATGAAAACCTCACTGACGCAGCGCTTTTAACCGAAATGATATTGAGTCCATTACTGGGAATCCAGGATTTACGAAACGATCCGCGCATTTCATTCTCCGGAGGAAGCAATAAAATACCTCATGTCGAGGCGGAAGTTAGAGCAGGCAAGTTTCAAATCGCCTTTACGCTCTTTCCGGTTGCTTGCGACGAGCTTATGGCCGTTTCCGACAGGGGAGAAATTATGCCACCCAAAAGTACGTGGGTGGAGCCCAAATTATGCGCGGGACTGACCATCTACGAATTGCTTACAGATTAATCATTTTACTGGCAATGGAAGGACAGCAAGGATACGAGAACATGGATCGGCGTTCCGGGTTCATCCGGGAAAATATCAGCAAAATCCGCCAGGAAATTCCCGCTGATGTTTGTATGGTAGCAGTTAGTAAAACTATGCCCTGGCAAGACCTTCAGGCCGCATACGATAGCGGGCAAAGGGTTTTCGGCGAGAATAAAGTTCAGGAAATAGAGGCCAAGCGAACAAAACTCCCCAAAGATATCGAATGGCATATGATTGGCCATTTACAAAGCAATAAGGTAAAAATTATCGCTCCCTATGTTGCTCTAATCCATGGCGTAGATAGTGTGTCGCTACTCCAAGAAATTGACAAACAAGGCCGTAGATGTGGCCGGCAGATTGATTGTCTCCTTCAGGTTCATATAGCGCAAGAAGAAAGTAAATTTGGTTTTGACTGCGAAGAGGTACCCGGTATTTGCCGCGAGATAAATGAAAATAAAGATCGCGGGTATACCATTCGCGGACTTATGGGTATGGCTACATTTACAGACGATGAGCGCAGGATACGCTCGGAATTCAGGAAGTTAAAAACACTTTTTGATGAAGTGCGAAGAAGCGAGCTATTCCCAGCAGACCAATTCTCCATACTTAGCATGGGGATGAGCGGAGATTATATAATTGCGATCGAGGAAGGTAGCACCATGGTTCGAATTGGAAGTTCGATATTCGGATCCAGAACCGACTTGCCGTGAAAAACCGCCAAAGTATCCGATGGTTTTTCCTGGCCAGCTCCCTAGTGGTTTTTGTTGTAAGCTATACCATCATTGACCGCATAACACTGCGGGCAGCCCAGCTGGCAAATAATACCATGGATGCGGAATACGATTCAAGAAGCCTGATGTACGCGCTTTCGGTAACCGCCGTTTATTCTATTATATTCTATTTGTTCGTCCGCGATATAAGCAAGGATTAACTACAGGGGATCTACATCCACTACAATTCGCAGTCCGCTAAAATCGCTTTGCTCATAAATGCTTCGAATCTGTCTTGCGAGTTCGTCCTTCACTTTAACGGGAGATATGCCACGTTCGAACTTCAACAATAGCTGAACAAGAAATACATTATTAATTCGACTTATGTAGGGTCTTTCCGGACCAAGAATTCTTTCTCCAAATTTAGCGCGTAAAAGCACCGCAAGAGCCATCGCCGAACGGTCGGCCAAATCGGATTTTCGGTGCTTCAGGGTAATGCGGATCAATCGAAAATATGGTGGATAGTAAAAACGTTCCCTTTCTTTGAGTTCTTTATCGTAGAGCCCTTCGTAATCATGCTGGATTACTTTTTCGAGCACCCAATGATCCGGCTGAAAAGTCTGGATAACTACCTTCCCTTTTTTTTCGCTTCTGCCAGCCCGTCCTGCTACCTGAGACATCAGCTGAAATGAACGCTCGAAAGATCGGAAATCGGGGAACTTAAGCATGGCATCGGCATTCAGAATTCCCACCAGGCCTACATTGCTAAAATCCAAGCCTTTTGTAACCATTTGCGTGCCAACAAGTACAGAAGCCTCTCCGGTTTCAAATTCACGAATAATTCTGGCAAATCCATCTTTAGTCCGCGTAGTGTCCAGATCCAGACGCGCTACGTTCACCCCGGGAAGCACCCAATCCAGCTCTTCGGCGATTTTCTCAGTCCCGAAACCCATCATGCGAATGTCTCGACTTTGACAATCTCTGCAAGAGCCAACCGGATGGGTTTCAAAACCACAATAATGGCAAACAAGCTTATTTCCTGCCTTATGATAGGTTAATGACACATCACACCGCTGGCATGATGGGACCCATCCGCAGGAATGGCATTGCCAGAAAGGGGAATATCCCCTGCGATTTTGAAAAAGTATTATCTGTTCGCCGCGAAGTATAGTCTGCTGCATTTCATCGGCCAGCACGGACGTAAACACGCCCTGGAGGGTTTTATTCTTCTGATCAATACGAATATCGGCGAGTACAACTTCAGGAAGAGTAGCCCCTCCAAAACGTTCTTTAAGCGTAACGTAGTTATATTTCCCACTTCGAGCATTAAACGTTGTTTCCAGGGCCGGTGTAGCAGACCCCAGCAACACTTTGGCACCAAACATGGAGGCCAATACAATGGACGCATCGCGGGCATGATACCTGGGAGCAGGATCATATTGCTTAAAGGTAGTTTCGTGTTCTTCGTCGGCTATAATCATGCCCAGCTTGCGAAAAGGCAAAAACAAGGCTGATCTCGCTCCAAGAATTACCTTGAACGTATTGCCAGATGTACTCTGGACTCTTTTCCATACCTCTGCCCTTTCGTTGATGCTAAATCGGCTGTGATATACTCCAACAGATTCTCCGAAATGCTTTTGCAAGCGCCGTATTATCTGCGTTGTAAGGGCTATTTCGGGCAACAAATACAAGACCTGCTCTCCCCGGTTTATGCATTCGGATATAAGATGAATATAAACCTCTGTCTTTCCTGATGCCGTTACGCCGTGGAGCAAGGTAACATCGCGTTCATTCCATCCCTGCCTTATACTATCCAGTGCATTGGCCTGTGCTTCGCTTAAGTCGGCTGGTTTGCTTATCTCGCCTTCAAAAATCAACCGATCTACTTCTCTTTTCTCGATAAAAAAAACGCCTTTCTCCTGAAGCTTTAGCACCACCTGTGAGTCGATTCCCGCATGCTTTTGGAGGTCAGAACGACGAATACCCTCGTGCCCCAAAGTATTTCCACCGGTTAGGTGATAAAAGGAAAGCAGTCCTTTCAATTGATTAGGCGCTCTTTTCTCGAGGTGGTCCATAAGAGCATGCAGCCCGGGTTCATCCGAAAAAAGCGGACCCGCCAAAATGTAATCCTCCAGTCTCGGCTGGTAGCGATGCCGCAATTCTTCCTCCGGCACAATCAGTTTTTTTTCGATGAGCGACTTCAGTGAAGGCTGAATAGCCTTAATGCCTGATATACGCTGTAAATCAGTAAATGAAAGAGACCCGGCCTCAGCAATGGACTCAAACAGCTGGCGCTCCCGATCGTTAAGTTCAGGGACTTCGGATGAACCCGCAAGTACATACAGTGACTCGATTTCGAGTTTAAAACTGCCTGGTAAGGCGCTGTTCATTACCTCGCCGATGGTGCACATATAATAGGATGCCATCCACTCCCAAAACTGAAAATGGCGTTCTCCTACGATGGGATCCTGATCTAAAACGCTTTCGATATATTTCACCTCAACATCGGCGGGCGGCTCAACGCCAACTGCCCTTACCAATCCGGTATATAACTTGCGGCCAACCTGCACCACCACCCTTACGCCTGGTATAACCTCAAATTCCGGGTGGGCAGGAATTAGATAGGTAAAATAGCCCGGAAGAGCAAGCGGAAGTATAATATGTGCATAGCGGTTTTGCGAAAGCATACTTCAAAGGTAGGTGGTACAAGGCCAGGTAAGGCCATCCATCTGATACTCAAAAATACAACTCATTGCATAAATCGGATTCTAAGCCTCCTCCGGGGATATTACTTCATTGAAGCCAGGAAAAACGAGTCTGATTTTTGAGAATGGCGGATGACGGGGGGATTGGAAATCGTTCTTCCCCTGAATGATTATAGATGCTTCGTAAGTGGTCCTGTAAAAGGTTGAATTGGCGGATAATTGCAAAGGTGTCGCCCCTACGGGGCTTTGGATTTGTCTTCTTATATCGACATACTACAAAGGTTTCGCCCCTAAAGGGCTTTGGAGCCTGTTTTTCTACCATTGTTACTACAAAGATTCCGACAGTATCGGGCTTCGGAGCCGAAAATGGTTGTTGATATAATTGCTACAAAGGTTTCGCCCCTACGGGGCTTTGGATTTGTCTTCTTATATCAATGTACTACAAAGGTTTCGCCCCTACGGGGCTTTGAAGCCTGTTTTTCTAGCACTGTTACTACTAAGATTCCGGCCCTGTAGGGTTTCGGAATCGAAGATAGTTGTTGTCATAATTGATACAAAGGCGTCGCCACTATAGGGTTTCGAAACCGCGCATGTTTTGTGGCATATTGCTGCAAAGGTTTCGCCCCTACGGGGCTTCGGTGGTAAATGTAATGGCCATTCTATACTTGTTCAATGCATTTTTATCCAAAGCCCCTGCAGAAAATACCTTTGCCGGCAACACAATCCATACGTTCGAATCCAAAGCCCCGTAGGGGCGATACCTTTGTAGTAACAGCGACAGAAACACATCACACCAAAGCCCCGGAGGGGCGGAACCTTTGTAGGTGCGCAATAAACAATCCAGCGTCAAAGCCCCTACAGAAAATACCTTCGCAGGCAACACAATCCATACGTTCGAATCCAAAACCCCGGAGGGGCGACACCTTTGTAATAACTGCGACAAAAACACACAACACCAAAGCCCCGTAGGGGCGGAACCTTTGTAGATGCACGATAAACAATCCAACGCCAAAGCCCTTACAAAAAATACCTTTGCAGGCAACACAATCCATACGTTCGAATCCAAAGCCCCGTAGGGGCGATACCTTTGTAGTAACAGCGACAGAAACACATCACACCAAAGCCCCGGAGGGGCGGAACCTTTGAAGGTGCGCAATAAACAATCCAGCGTCAAAGCCCCTGCAGAAAATACCTTTGCAGGCAACACAATCCATACGTTCGAATTCAAAGCCACGGAGGGGCGGAACCTTTGTAGGTGCGCGACAAACAATCCAGATTCAAAGCCCCGTAGGGGCGATACCTTTGTAGATGCACGATAAACAATCCAACACCAAAGCCCCTGCAGAAAATACCTTTGCAGGCAACACAATCCATACGTTCGAATCCAAAGCCCCGTAGGGGCGATACCTTTGAAGGTGCACGATAAACAATCCAGATTCAAAGCCCCGTAGGAACGATACCTTTGTAGATGCACGATAAACAATCCAACGCCAAAGCCCCTGCAGAAAATACCTTCGCAGGCAACACAATCCATGCGTTCGAATTCAAAGCCCCGGAGGGGCGGAACCTTTGTAGGTGCGCGACAAACAATCCAGCGCCAAAGCCCCGTAGGGGCGAAACCTTTGTAATAACTGCGACAAAAACACACAACACCTAAGCCCCGTAGGGGCGAAACCTTTGTAGATGCACGATAAACAATCCAACGCCAAAGCCCTTACAGAAAATACCTTTGCAGGCAACACAATCCATGAGTTCGAATTCAAAGCCCCGGAGGGGCGATACCTTTGTAGGTAAGCGACAGAAATACATTACACCAAAGCCCCATAGGAGCGGAACCTTTCTAGCAATTATTGGAGACATCAGCACTAACAACGGCATAGATAGCCATTCTCAAGTGCGGCAGAACATGGACAACAAAGAAGGGCTTCGTTATTTAAATGACTAATAAAGATTAATACACCGCAAACAGAACAGAAACAGAAAGAGTGGCTGCATATATTCCTAATTATGAACAAATAAAACATTCAGGCCATGAAGCGGTTTATGCATTATCTAAGAAAACAGTTATGATTAAGACAGGAGAACAGGCACCGGATTTCAATGCCTTAAACCAAGATGGAAAGACAATTTCTCTGGCCGATTTCAAGGGTAAGAAGGTTATATTATATTTCTATCCCAAAGATATGACTCCCGGTTGTACTGCTCAGGCATGCAGCCTGCGTGATGCCGAAAAATCTCTGAAAAAAGCAGGATATGTTGTTTTAGGGGTTAGCGCAGATACCGTAAAAAAGCATAGGCAATTTGCCGACACCTACGAATTGCCTTTTGACTTACTTTCAGACACAGACAAATCCATTATTGGCCTTTATGGAGTTTGGGGCAAAAAGAAATTTATGGGGCGGGAGGTGGAAGGCATCCTAAGAACAACATTTATCATTAATGAACGCGGAGTAATCGAGCGCATTATAGATAAGGTAACCACCAAGACTCACGCGGAACAAATTCTGGAAGCCGTTTAAAACGACTTAAGGTCCGCAAAACAAAGGAGCGCTCATAAAAAAGTTTCATTTTGTTTGAAAAATTAGACACTACGTAAATTCATTACGTTCTGGCCTATGTACCTTTCGCCCATCAAACAAATAATACCATGTCAGTAGAGATTAACAAGGAAAAACTGAAGGCTCTTCAGCTCACGATGGATAAGCTGGAAAAGACGTACGGAAAGGGCGCCGTTATGAAGTTGGGCGATGAACCCATTGAACAAACAGAGGTAATTCCTTCAGGTTCGCTCTCGGTTGATATCGCTCTGGGAGTAGGCGGTTATCCTAAAGGAAGAATCGTTGAAATTTACGGTCCGGAATCTTCCGGAAAAACAACATTAGCTATCCACGCTATTGCCGAAGCTCAGAAAAAAGGAGGCATTTGTGCAATTATTGACGCGGAGCATGCCTTCGATAAATTCTATGCAGAAAAGCTGGGTGTTGACACAGAGAATCTCCTAATCTCCCAGCCAGACAATGGCGAACAAGCTCTGGAAATCGCAGATAACCTAATACGTTCCGGCGCCATAGATTTGCTGGTGGTCGACTCCGTTGCGGCCCTAACCCCTCGCGCCGAAATCGAAGGAGAAATGTCCGATTCTCAAGTTGGACTTCAAGCAAGGCTCATGTCTAAGGCTCTTCGAAAACTTACAGCAACCATCTCCAAAACAGGTTGTTGTTGTATTTTCATTAACCAGCTGCGCGAGAAGATTGGCGTAATGTTCGGAAATCCCGAGACCACTACCGGGGGTAACGCACTGAAATTTTATGCCTCCATCCGAATAGACATTCGCAAAAGCGGACAAATCAAGGAAGGAGAAGAAATTACCGGAAACAGAACCAAGGTAAAGGTTGTGAAAAACAAAGTGGCTCCCCCCTTCCGAAAGGCCGAATTCGACATTATGTATGGCGAAGGAATTTCGAAAACAGGGGAAATAATTGATCTTGGTGTGGAGCTGCAAATCATTAAAAAGAGTGGTTCATGGTTCAGCTACGAAGACACCAAACTTGGACAAGGCAGAGATGCGGTAAAACAAGTTTTATTGGATAATCCGGAGCTTTCAGAGGAATTGGAGCTTAAAATAAAAGATGCTTTACAAAAGCGTTGATTCCTTACCGATTAACTCAAATTCAAAGTCCCCTGATTTCGTGGGGACTTTTTTTATTTTGCACCATGATTCTACGATGCAGCATATTGCTGGTAATACTTGGGCTTAGCGCCTGCTCTAATCAATCCAACGATTCTGAAAGCAGTAAGGGTTCAACCGAAGATACCATCCTGATCCGGCTAAATTCCGCCATTAAAGCCAATCCGTCCAGCGGCGATGGGTATCTCGAACGAGCACGCTATTTCAGTCGAACGGGTAATATAGATGCAGC
>Ga0315906_10003518_pt1 | contig 20790 bp, 15 predicted proteins | sample LakEriMetagenome_4_FD_203526 | JGI IMG/M metagenome (GOLD analysis project Ga0315906, IMG submission 203526) | Freshwater fungal communities from buoy surface, Lake Erie, Ohio, United States - Buoy 2 MA122 | ecosystem: Environmental > Aquatic > Freshwater > Lake > Lake biofilm | place: USA...
GACTTTTTCAAGACCTCTTTTACATGAGCGGCTACGACGCCCGCCGAATCAACAATCTCCACGCCTTCCTCATAATATTCCTCGACCTCTTTCTTAATCAAAGGATAGTGCGTACAAGCGAGAATAAGCGAATCAATTTTTGCAAGCTTACGGCTGGACAAATACGAGGCGATGACGGTACGACTTATCTTATTATTGAAAAATCCTTCTTCAATCATCGGTGCCAGTAGCGGTGTGGCCAGAGAGGCTACATCCAGTTTAGAATTCCTTGAACGGATCTTCTTCGCATAAATATCACTCTTGATAGTCCCTTTAGTTCCGATAACACCGATCTTTTTCCGCTTGCCGGTACGAATCACGTGCTCTACCACCGGATCAATCACATTGATAACCGGCACTTTTCCGTCAACAAAAGATTTTACGGTTTCAAAGGCGAGCGACGACGCCGTATTACAGGCTATGACAATCATTTTGCACTGTTGCTGCAACAGGAATTGTGCGATGCGTATCGAATAATATTTGATGGAATCGGGCGACTTGTCTCCATAGGGCAAATGGGCCGTATCACCGAAATAAACCAGTGACTCGTACGGTAGTTCTTTCTGGATTGCGTTCGCGACCGTCAACCCGCCGATACCGGAATCGAAAATACCTATCGGACGATTTGCGGAATTGGCCGTTGTCTTTTTTTCGGATGGCATGGCGGTAATTGATCGGTTATTCGGATGCAAAATATAAAAAGGAATGTTTGACGGCATACCCTCTACTGCGCTGTTTTTAACAGCTTGCGTTCATCTTGCACTGCTATTCAAACCATGTTGAATACATGACGTAGCGATCCGGCAACTGTTCCAACAACTTACGCTGCTCTTCGCTGATAGGCTTGATTTTTCTAGCCGGAGAACCCGCGTAAATAAACCCGGACTCAACCACCGTGTTTTCCAACACGACTGAACCGGCAGCGACAATACTGAACGCTTCCACCACTGCATGATCCATCACAATAGCACCCATGCCGATGAGGACATTATGGTGCAGCGTACAGCCATGAATGATAGCCTGGTGACCGATGCTGCAACAATCACCAATGGTTGTAGCAGCCTTTTGATAGGTACAATGAATGATCGCTCCGTCTTGGATATTGACCTTATTTCCGATGCGCACGGAATTAACATCACCGCGTACGACGGCATTAAACCAGAAACTGCAATGATCACCGGCGATAACATCCCCGACAATCGTCGCATTTTCAGCGATAAAACACTCATTTCCCCATTTCGGGGCGATTCCTTTCACAGGCAAGAGGACAGGCATGATGTTCTTCGTTTATTCGTTCAATCTTTTGTAAATTTAGGCGTTGTTTCAATACGGACACCATCCGGCGCAACCTCTTCTGATGCCACTACGCAATCTTTTTCTACTGCTCCTCCCGGCTATGATCTTCGGCTGTAAGAAACCGATCGAATATCCGCTGGAGCCGGTCATTGCATTCAAATCCATCAGCATCTCACAAGACGCCTCCGGATACGATTCGAAAGTTTTCGTTACACTCACCTTCACGGACGGCGACGGCGATCTTGGGTATTACCCGCGTGAATCGGGACGCAACAATCCGATTTTCGACGACCCGTCCAGTGCGTATTACAACAATTATATCGTAACGACGTATATCAAGCGAAGTGGTAGTTGGATAACGGATACTACCAACGTGAGTGCGCGGTTACCCTACATGACCCCCGAAGGGGCCAACAAAGCACTGAAAGGTGAAATCGAACGTGAGCTGACGCTTCCGCCGGGATTAACGGTTGATACGCTGAAATACGATATTTTCATTTGGGACCGGGCTTTACACCAGAGTAATACCATTACTACACCGGAATTCGTCGTTTCCACGCGTTAAGCATTCTCGCTATATTATCTTATAAAACAGTAGCCAGTTTTTCTAACCGGCTTACGGTCACGCTGCAACAACCGAATTCTTCGTCTACTTTTCCGGTAATGCGATAACAGCCCCGCCCGCGGAGCGGAAAATTCACCACAATCTTGGGAAAATGTGTGGTATCGAAGAACCGACCTTCCCGATCTATAAACGTACCGAACACCATCGTTTCCCGCTTGACCGTCGACGTGTATTTATACGTCACCAGATAGCCAACCAAGGTAATCATCCGGCCAATGTGACCCGGAAGATCTGCCGCCAGGGGCGAATCGTCTGTACGCTCTTTCAACAAGGAAAACGGTGAGCACAACGTAAATCCGAGCAGCTCGATCTCATCGATAGCATCATCGTGCCGACCGTGATACAACTCGGGTAAGGTGAACTGCTCCTGTTCGACCGGAAAAAGTTCGTGGCGGACGATTGTTTTTTTCTCCTCACCGACCAACAAATGAAGATCCCACAGCAGTTGTTTCTTGGAGCGACCGGTGAAACGGAACGCGCCGATGCGCACCAAGAGTCGAAGTTGCTCCAGCGGCAATGCAACGCGGCGTGAAAAATCATCCATGTCGCGATAACTGCCGCCACGCTCCCGCTCATCCACGATAGCTGCTGCTACTTGTTCCTCCAGTCCAGCCATATGGATGAAGCCTAAATAAATATCATCGCCCCGTATAGTCGTGAGAAAGTCGCTGCGATTGATGCACGGCGCATGTATCGCCGCGCCTGACATACGGGCTTCGTGTACATAGAATTCTGTTTTATAAAATCCTCCGAAATTGTTAATCACGCCTACCATGAACTCTTTCGGATAATACGCCTTAAGAAAAAGACTTTGATAGCTTTCTACCGCATAAGAAGCCGAATGACCTTTCGAAAAAGAATAGCCGGCAAAACTTTCAATCTGTCGCCACACTTCCGCCGTAATCGCCGGCGGATATCCGCGTTCTTCGCAATTGGTAAAAAAGCGATCGCGGATACGAGCAAACTCCTCACGAGAACGAAACTTACCGGACATGCCGCGACGCAATACATCGGCTTCGGAAAGTGACAGTCCGGCAAAATGATGAGCTACTTTGATTACATCTTCCTGATACACCATGATACCGTACGTTTCTTCCATCAGGTCTTTCATCACCGGATGAATGTAAGTGCGGCGTGAAGGATCATGTGTACGAAGAATATACTCGCGCATCATTCCGGATTTGGCGACACCGGGACGTATGATCGAACTGGCGGCGACCAACTGAATATACCGATCAACACGCAGCTTTTTCAGCAGCATCCGCATTGCCGGTGACTCCACGTAGAAACATCCCATACATCGTCCTTCACGAATCAGGGACTTGACCGTTTCGTCCTGCTTGAATCGCGCGACATCGTGTATGTCGATGTCGATGTCACGGTTCTTTCGTACGATATCGACCGTATCTTTGATATGGCCTAATCCACGCTGACTCAGGATATCGTACTTATATAACCCGACATCCTCCGCTTCCAGCATGCTGAACTGTGTCGTAGGAAAACCTTTCGGCGGCATGTTCGTCGCCGTATACCACGTCAATGGTTTTTCAGAAATCAAGATGCCGCCGGCATGAATACTGAGATGCCCGGGGAAATCCGCAATCCGTTGTGCGGCTCGGTGAATCTGGAGTTTAACGGAATCGTCGGGTAACCGAACAGCGTGCCGGTCCGTCATCGCATCAATTTCTGCTTTGGGCAATCCAAAAACTTTTCCCAATTCACGCATCGATGCATTGTACTGAAATGTGGAATATGTTGCGAGTAAGGCGACGTGTTCGCGCCCGTGACGATGAAAAATATACCCCGTTACATCGTCACGATCTTTCCACGAAAAATCGAGGTCGAAATCCGGCGGACTGGTTCGAAACGGATTGATGAATCGTTCGAAATAAAGATCAAGATCGACAGGGTCAACATCGGTGATACGCAGGCAATATGCCACAATACTGTTGGCACCGCTTCCGCGACCGACGTAAAAGTATCCGCGGTGTCGTGCGTAGCGGACAATGTCCCAATTAATCAGGAAATACGGTGCAAAGCCAAGTTCACCGATCATCGCGAGTTCTTTCTCAACGCGCTCCATCACCTGCAATGATTCACTCCCATAGCGCTCCTTCATCCCGTTAAGGGTTTCCCGACGAAGTATTTCCCGATCCAGCACTTTACTCCCGGAAAATGTCTGCTTATTCTTACTCTCCCGAAAATCAAAAGCGATGCCACACCATTCGAGCAACCGCTCCGCATTGGTCACCAAATCGGGAGCTTCCTGAAATGCCTTACAGATACGAGTGGGCGAAGGCATGACTTCATAGCTTGCGGCGAGCTCGCCGTCCGTAATCCGACTGAGCAACGTATTACGATCAATAGCACGGAGTATACGATGTACTGCGTGATCGTCTGTCGTACGCAATGTGACCGGCCACCATGCAACGAGCCGGTCGGTAAACGCCGCATACGCGGAGAGTCGTAATCGCGGTAACTGATCGGGACGCACACCGATGTAAAACGGTAACGGGCGCCGGGAGCCGGATAAGAATGATTTGGCCAGACGCTCCAGCGCCGGTGTTCCGAAGGGAACAATCCAGCTGATATTGACCGTGAACGGCGGTGTATCGGGAATCTCGGGCATCACATTCGTACCGTGGCGCAAACATTGCGTAAGGAAAACATTCAGCTCATGAAACCCTTCGTTGTTGTGCGCAATGCCGATGTATCGCAATTCGGTACCACAACGGAACTCGATGCCAACAACCGGCTCAATACCATACTTGGGAGCAAGGCGCACGAAATCAATTACACCCGACGTGTTGTTGATGTCGGTCAACGCCAGCTTACGAATTCCGTGTTGCTGTGCAAGCGACAACAACTCTTCCACCGACAACAAGCCGTAGTGAAAACTGAAATATGTATGGCAATTGAGTAACATGAACCGACAGGAGTCCGCATACCGCAGAATAAGACGCTGTAACTAGCGCCGTTCTACGAGGAGATTGTTTGTAATACGATCTTTTTGGTAGATTGTATTATAATCAATTTTTGGGAGAAAAAAATCCGAACCAGTAAATAAATAATGCCGCTCCAGTCAGAAGGCCGTCAACAAGAAAAACAAGAAAGAATCGGCCTTAGTGTTTGACCAGCAACTGCTTCACCGAAAAATCAGGTCCTGAAACAGCAACCACATAAGTGCCGGCAGGAAGAAGAGAAAGATCCAACTCCTCCAATTGAGCATTGAAACGGGAAGCTTGATAAACAGACTTGCCCGGCATATCAAAAATTGTCACCTGTACCGTTCCACTAAAATCACCTCGCAACGACACACGACCATTGGTAGGATTTGGAAAAAGCGCCAGTCGGAAATCGGAAGAAGGGGAATCGATTGCATTAATTAACGGATCATTCAAATAGACAGGAACCAAGACGGAAGACTGTCCCGGAAGTGTAGTCGAAAAAGTGAGCGATGCGAGTATGGATGAAGAAGATTGCGGCGCAGCGAGAATTTGAACTACGTGCGCTTCACCCGGCTGCAAGGTTACCGTGCCGCTTCCGCCGACAAATGAAAATACAGCAGGTTGCGACAATGCAAAGTTGGAAAGATCAATAGAAGTGTTACCGTTATTAACGATGACATACGCATACGTCGCTGTTGAGCCGGTAGCGACATAGCCGTAGACAATGGTGTCCTCCGGAAAATCCAATGAACGTTGCACCGGCGCTACGGATGTAGTGACAACGGACTGAATTCGTTCAACGAACTGCGGGTAGTCCACAAACGGATTACGATTGTTCTGATTAGCATAGATGTCGTTGTTCCTTCGACGTTCAATCGCATCCGGCAGAAACAAGGAATGCCAGCTGCGCAGCAGGCTTTCCTGCGGCTGCACAAAATTGGCATAATCTTGATATCGCAGTACAAAATAAAGCAGGGAACGGGCAGCTTTTCCTTTCTGAATATCCCGCGGCTCAAACGATGTTCCGTCGGAAACTGAACCGCCATCCGACCAAATGATATTGCTGTTTACATAAGCAAACGGGTTGCTTCCGCGCTGGTTGTTGGACAAATCATCACATGGAAAAAGATGATGAAGATCCGAACGCATAGGCTCCAGAGAGCCGAAAAAACCCTGAGGAAAGGTGTGCTCCGTATTGAATCCATAATTCGTCTGACAATCGGTACGATCCACATAGCCTACCGCCAAAGCGCCGGTGTAACAACTTTGAATCGTATTCTGTGTAGCGCCTTGCCCGTTGCGACGAAGATTATCAATCTGCATGAACATGGAATCACGGGCTACGACATAACCCATCGAAACATAGCCGGTGGTGATGGTAGTGCGAATTGCTGCCTTTAATGGCTCTTCCGCAAGGTTCTCGGTAGCTGCGTAGTAGGCGTTGGAATATCGCCCTTGTCCGACAAGATCGACGCGCACTGCGCCGCGTAGTCCGTCGTTTTCAATGATCAATTCAGAATTATGAAGGATATTGTGACGTGGCGAAAACCTGATCCAGACCGACCTCGTACCGGAGGCAGGAATAGTAAAAGCGGAAGCGCTGGCCGCCACTGAAAAAGCAGGAGCTCCATAAATGGTATAAAAGCGAAGGCGATTCACAGTAACAGGCCGGCTCAATGAATTGGTCAATGTCAACGCAATACTGTCCGGAGCGTTTTCGAAAACGGTACCGAAGTTTAGTTGGCTGACAGATGGAATGATGGCCTGGCCACTGGCAGTATACGACAGTAAAGCCTGCAACACAAGCACAAAAGAAACCACTGTGGAAGAAAGGCGATTCGTCATGACTACACCCTGATGGGGGCGTAAATGTACGCAATCGCCTTTGATTTCAGTCTATTAAATGAATTAGTACAATTCGCCTTCCCCGGGCTCACGACCATTGAGCACTGCCTGCATATCGTTTATTTTCCGACCTACGAGGCTGACAAGTTGAGGTGGACCCAGCACTTTAATCTGGTCCATCCACATGAAGATCCATCCCAGAAGTTCACGATTCAATTGGGTTTGGAATTGTAAAATAAGCTGTCCATTCTCATCATGAATAAACCGTTGCGTCGGATGCCAACTGCGTTTCTCCAGAAATGGATGTAATAGTTCACCGTGAGAACCATGTTGTGCGGCGTGAAAAAGTATGGAGACTTTGTACACCGGTCCCTCGCCATAGGTGATACCGAAACGACGGGACAATTCCGATTCCACTTCCTCACGCGGCGGATGCTTCCTGAAACGGATATTCGGAAAACTGATTTTAGAAATACTCTCCACTTCCAGGAAGTGAAAACGCTTTTGCCCTTTGCGGATTGCGGCGACATACAATGTACCACGATGACTGATGATATAATGAATCGCCCAGTCAAAAATTCCTTTGACCGGCTGCTCGGCTGAAAGCACCGGCAAGAGCTCAAGGGTAACAAGTTCCTTGGTCTCCATAGCACGCATTAGCTTCAACAGCACGTCCGTATCCTTTTCTGAATAGCAAGCTTCTGCCCAACCGGTGACGATCAAGTGATTTCGCAGTAGTCCTGCGTAATGATCCGGCTCTGCATGCTGATTCAACTCACGTTCAATCTCCTCTAAAAACCCGGAGGTCAACGTCTGCAAATGATTGCCGGACAAATGCTTCATCAGGTAATACCGACGCATCGCTTCACTGCGCTGATCATCTTTGATACGCTTCGCACTGACAACATGCCAACGTTTTTCTTTGGAGTTTTGATTCGTGGTGACCAACTCGAACCCCGGCTCGTGCAGGGTGTTCTCCAGCTCCTCCAGGTATCTGTAAAGTGTTCGTCGACCAATGCCGAGGTCTACTTTTTTACTCCACAAATACAACTCATCAATTGTTTGAGGTGTGGACTTAAGACGTTGGTAAATCCGGAATATACGCTCCGATTTTCGCTGCATAGAAAAATTTAAAAATTGAAGTACTCACAAAGGTTAATCACACAATGTCAAAAACTGACAAATTGAATCGTGCTGGAACACATCCTTCGACAATCCGTTGTTAAGATTGCATCAGGAAAGGAGCTTGATCACCCCCAACGGGGTTCACTAACAAGAATGGCAGCAGTTCCAGAAATTCAACTAGAAATCAGTTATGAAAACTTGAATTATAGGTACAAGTATAGCTGAATAGATGAGTAAGGTTCCGAACCGCAAGAAAAAATAGTGAACAACCGGAGCGGCTCAACCGGCACAGTCGAAGTGTATTACTTTTTTCGTTCCACAGCCGGCGGATGAAGCAGGTTTTCATAGCCGGTAAGATCCATTTTAATCGATCCCACCAGGATATTGGACTGTACGCGCACCGGTATCCGGTTCAAATCATCACTCACCCAGACAGTCATATCTTCCGATTCCTTAAAGACCCTTCCCTCCTGCAGCATGGGACGGAAAATCACGCATTTGAATTTCCCCAAATCAGTATGAAGAGTTTCTCTTCCTATGAATTTGATATTCAACGGAATCACTTCGTCATCAAGATAACCGTTAATGGGAAAAACATCGCCTGGGCTTGCCTTTGTCAGATCAATCGTCCGGGCAAAATAGAATGCCGAAATCAGATCCTGTGTATTATCGGGAATGGAGATGGTTTTCTTTTCACTGCGCGCGGAGTCGGTGTAATGATTAAAGACGACCCGCTGTTTCTTCTTGTAGCCGCCTTCGCTGATATCACGCACAAATAACCAGGGTACCATGGCATCGGCATCCACATAACTTTCATAGCGATCACGGACCTTGAAAAACCAATCAAATGCACCAACCGATTTTCCGCTACCGATTACGTGATAACAAGAACGCGGACCGATCATCTTTTTTTCAGCGGCTATTTGTAATTCTGCCGTACCGGCATCAATGAATCCATAGTGAATACGAAACGTCAATTTCTCTCCCGGCTTGAAGGCGCTGTTGGGTACGCTTCGTAAGACCTGCTGACCCGGAGACGCAGCCGCCATGGCAACACTGAAAATCGACCCTATCAGGAGGAGATAAAAACGCATAACAGAGAATAAGCAACTATCGGGCCAAGGCACCATTGCGAGAAAACACTACCGAAAATAAAAAACGGAGAGAAAGCAAGATTATTGTGCTTTCTCTCCGGCATAGGACGGAATGTATCCGCTAGTTATTGAATTTCGTCGTCGCGAAGGTCTTTTTCAACCGCAGACTCGTCGGAAACATCCTGCTGATTTTCCATAAAGATCTGTTTACGGTTTGGAAGTTCCATATCTGACTCCTCGATCATGGTCACTTCCGTTTCCAGGGTGACTTCCGGCGCGAGGATCTCACGCACTTCGCTTTCATTATCGATCGGCTCCGGTGATGCAGCAGTGAATTCAGCAACCACCACTTCGTTCTCTAATACCTGCGTTTCTTCGCTCATCGGTTCCATATCAGCAGAAGCGCTGTCAATGTAATCCGCCGGCTGACCGATTTCATTCGACTCTACATGAATGTCTTTCAATTGCGGAAGATCTTTAACGGATTTGATCCCAAAATAATCCATGAAGGTTTCGCTGGTACTGTAAAGAATCGGACGACCCGGTCCGTCGCTCTTTCCGGAAATACTGATGAGTTCCTTCTCCAGCAACTTCTGGATCGCGTAGTCGCAATTCACCCCACGGATATGTTCTATCTCGGATTTGGAAATCGGCTGCTTGTAAGCAATGATGGAAAGGGTTTCCATTTGGGCAACCGACAACTTCTTCTTCGCCTTGTGCTGAATCAGTGCATTCACCGTCGGGAAGTAATCCTTTTTGGTAAGGAACTGAAAACCGCCGGATATTTCCACCAACTCGAACGAGAATTCCTCCCCAAAATATTTCTGTTTGATGACTTCTGTGGCTGCCAGGATTTCCTCTTCGGAAAGCTCCCAGCCATAACTCAATTTGAGGGAAGCCGCAATTTCATCCATTCCCAGACTTTGCTCGGAACAAAAGATTAGGGCTTCAATATGCTGATTCAGCTGATTCATAGTCTTAAAATGGGAAAACGGTTTATTTTCGGCGTTTTCGAATTCAAACTTAAAAAAAATCCGTCGTTTCCGACCAATAAAAAGGTGGTTAATTCAATAACGGACTAATAATAAAGCGGATAATTTATGAACGAGCGACCACCAGGAGGATCGTGTCTGTTTTTAATGAATAAACCACTGAAAAAACAGGCAAATAGGGTATTGGGCTCAAACCACGATATTAACGATCCGGCCATGTACAACCACTACTTTTTTAGGGTGTTTTCCGTCGAGCATTTTCTTTACCTCCTCCGCTTGAAGCACCGCTGTTTCCACCTCCTCTTTAGTGAGTGTCAAAGCCAGCTCCATGTTGAATCTGGTCTTGCCATTGAAAGAGATGGGATATGCGAAAGCGTCTTCCACCAGGTATTCCTCCTGTAAGTGTGGAAAGGAGGCAACCGTTACGCTGGTCGTATGTCCCATGCGGTTCCACAGTTCTTCAGCGATGTGGGGCGCAAACGCAGAGAGAACGACTGTCAAAGGTTCCAGTATCGCCCGCTGATTGACTTTCAGGTCCGTCAACTCGTTGACACAAATCATAAAGCTACTCACTGAGGTGTTGAAGGAGAGTCGCTCCATATCGTCCTGTACCCGCTTGATCAGTTTGTGCAGCGCTTTGTAGGCTTTCTTATCGGGCACTGATTCGGTAACGGTGAATATTTCGCCCTGGTGAAAAAGTCGCCAAAACTTACGCAGGAAACCGGCGGTACCGGTGATGCCACTGGTATTCCATGGCTTGGATAATTCGAGCGGTCCAAGGAACATTTCGTACAGCCGGAAACAGTCAGCCCCGTAGCGTTCAATCATATCATCGGGATTAACGACGTTCCATTTGGATTTTGACATCTTCTCCACCTCCGCGCCGCAGATATATTTACCATCTTCCAACACGAACTCCGCTGTTGCATTTTCCGGCCGCCATACGCGGAATGCTTCGATATCAAGTACATCATTCTCCACGATATTCACGTCGACATGCAACGGCATCGTCTGATAGTTATTCCTCAGATTGAAAGAGACGTAAGTATTCGAGTCTTTGATCCGGTACACAAAGTTGGATCTGCCCTGAATCATTCCCTGATTGACCAGACGGAAAGCCGGTTCCTTTACCGGCACATATCCGCGATCGTGCAGGAACTTAGTCCAGAAGCGAACATAGAGCAAATGACCTGTTGCATGCTCCGAACCACCGATATACAAATCGACATCGCCCCAATACTGAAGTTCTTCAGCATCGGCAAAAGCATTCGCGTTGTTTGGATCCATGTAGCGAAGGAAGTACCACGAAGATCCTGCCCATCCGGGCATGGTAGTGGTTTCGAGTGGATGTCCGTGATATGTCCATGCTGCTGCGCGGGCCAGTGGCGGCTCACCGGTTTCGGTAGGTAAAAATTTATCGACCTCCGGTAAGATCACCGGCAGGTCCTGCTCGGCAACTCCTTTAGGAATTCCATTGTCGTAATAAACCGGAATCGGTTCGCCCCAATAACGCTGACGACCGAAAGCGGCATCGCGCAATCGGAAATTGACTTTACCTTTTCCGACACCGCGCTGTTCGATTTCGCGTATGATTGTTGTCAATGCCACCTTCACTTCGAGTCCGTCCAACAGACCAGAATTTATGCACTTGCCTTCTTTACTGTCCCAACTCTCCGATTGAATATCCCAGCCCGCCGGTGCTTCAATCACCTGGAGGATGGGCAGGTCATACATCCGTGCGAAGGCATGGTCGCGTGCATCATGGGCAGGTACTGCCATAACCGCACCTGTACCGTATCCGGCTAATACATATTCACCAATCCACACCGGAATTTTGTTGCCGGTGAAAGGATGCAACACGTAAGCGCCTGTAAAGCATCCGCTGACGGTCTTGCCGATTTGGCGTTCGCGTTCCGTTTTGTTTTTCGCGACCGTCACATATTCATTGACGGCTTGTTGACGATCAGGCGTAGTGACGCTGGCAACCAATTCATGCTCGGGGGCCAGTGTTACGAAGGAAACGCCGAACACCGTGTCAGGACGCGTGGTGAAGACTTCAATTTTTTCGTGGTGGCCTTCCAGCTGGAAATACAACGAACATCCTTCCGAACGACCGATCCAATTGCGTTGATGCTCCTTGATGGAATCGCTCCACTCGATGATCTCCAGATCATTCAGTAAACGATCAGCATACGCTGTGATGCGCATGCTCCATTGCTTCATCTGCTTGCGTTCGACAGGATGCCCGCCGCGCTCTGAAACACCTTCTTTCACTTCGTCGTTCGCCAGTACCGTGCCGAGAGCCGGACACCAGTTCACCCAGGCTTCTCCCAGATAGGCTAACCGGAAGTTCATCAGCACATCGCTCTTTTCCTTTTCCGAAAAACCACTCCACTGTTGAGCCGTAAATTCCGGTAATTCGTGTTCCACATCCCCAGTCAGGAGACGATCTTCCGAACCGGAAAATCCGAATTGTTCAAAATGTGTGATTAGTGTTTCAATCGGTTCCGCTTTATCGGATTGCGGATTATACCATGAATGGAAGAGTTGAAGAAAAATCCATTGCGTCCATTTGTAGTACGAAGGATCGCAGGTGCGTACTTCACGGGACCAATCGTAACAAAATCCGATGTTATCAAGTTGTTCGCGGTAACGGCTGATATTCTGCTCGGTGGTGACTACAGGATGCTGTCCGGTCTGAATTGCGTATTGCTCTGCCGGAAGTCCAAACGCATCATAACCCATCGGGTGCAGTACGTTGAACCCTTTCAGCCGTTTATAGCGGGAGTAGATATCCGAAGCAATATAGCCCAGCGGATGGCCCACGTGTAAGCCGGCACCGGAAGGATACGGAAACATATCCAGGACGTAGCACTTTGGTCTGGAAAGATCCCGTTCAACGCGATAGGTCTGATTGTCCTTCCAGGCTTTCTGCCATTTTTTTTCGATTTCCCTGTAATTGTATTCCATGATGCAGTGTGGATGGTTGCGAAGATAAGGAATTGCCGTATTGGGAAAAGAAGTGAATTGCATGAACGTGGGAACGTTGATTGACCAATCTTTCGGTCAGCGGTAGAATTGCTGTTAAAAATTATGGGTATAACACGTGCAGACGTACAGTGGACCGACCCAATCCTTGAAGTAATTTTGATGCAATGTCTACTGCTATGACTTCCGCCGACGGCAAGCGGCTGCGTACCTCTTATTTTTCCGTGATACTGAGTGTATCACTGGTGCTTTTCATTCTGGGCTTGCTGGGCATCTTGGTAATGGATGCTCAGAAATTGTCGAATTATGTGAAAGAACATGTACAGGTGACGGTTTTCCTGCACGATGATGCTGCTGAGCCGGAGGTGGCCGCCTTGCAGGAGCTAATCAAGGAAGCTGTATTCACCAAAAGTGTGCGCTATGTTTCCAAGCAGGCGGCGCTGGACAGCTTACGGAAAGACCTGGGTGAAGATGCCTTGGGTATGCTGGAATCCAATCCGTTGCCCGCATCGCTCGATATCAAAGTGAAGGCGGAATACGCCGGCGCCGACAGCCTGAAAAAAATAAAGGACGCGTTGGCCGGTAACCAACAGTTGATTTCGGAAGTGACATACAAAGAGTCGGAAGTAGAACAGATCAGTCGCAATTCCCGTTCCCTGGCATTAGGACTACTCCTGTTCAGCGCTGTCTTGTTGCTGATTGCCGTGGCACTGATCAATAATACCATTCGCCTTTCGTTGCATTCGAGTCGTTTCGTAATTAAGAGTATGCAATTGGTCGGCGCGACGCGTGGCTTTATTCGTGCACCGTTCATCAAACGTAGTTTTCTACACGGCATGATATCGGGCTTGCTCGCTTCCGGACTGCTCATGGTGATACTGTACCTGATCGCCGACCGTTTCCCGGAAATCGGACAACTATCCGACTTTCGTGCTATTGCGCTGTTGATGTGCGGTATCATTGGTTTGGGAGTACTTATTTCTGCCGTCAGTACATTTTTCGCCGTCAATAAATACCTGAGTCTGCGTACGGAAGAATTGTACTGATTCACAAGACCGCCAAATTTCACTTTTTCTAGTATATTTGTTGACCTATAATCACCGCTATGGCCAAGAAAGAGACCAAACCAGCCTTTGATTTTTCGTTCGGTAAAGAGAATTACCTGTTGATGATTGTCGGCATCGCCGTTATTTTTCTCGGTTTTATCTTGATGGCCGGTGGCGGATCTGAGAATCCGGCAGAGTTCGACGAATCTGTTTTCAGCACACGGCGCATTACCGTTGCTCCGTTACTGGTTGTACTTGGCTTCGTCATCGAAGTGTTTGCGATTATCCGTAAACCAAAAGACTGATTTCTGTGTCGGCATGGCCGGCATTTTTCCGCGGCGACGGCCTACTGCCTATGACACTCTTCCAAGCGATACTGCTGGCTATAATTGAAGGTATTACTGAATTCCTTCCCATTTCCTCGACAGGACATATGGTTATTGCCTCCTCGGCAATGGGTATAGCCTCCGATGATTTCACTAAACTCTTCACGGTGGCCATTCAGTTCGGCGCTATCCTTTCTGTCGTGGTATTGTACTGGAAAAACTTCTTGCCTAAACAAGGCGGATGGGCGGAGTTATTTATTTTTTATCGCCGCCTGATTCTTGCCTTCATTCCTGCTGCAATCGTTGGGCTGCTGTTAAAAAAGCACATCGACATGTTATTGGAAAATGTAGTTGTCGTAGCGATTGCATTACTTGTTGGAGGAATCATTTTCTTATTCCTTGACCGTTGGTTTAAGGCGGCTGAAGAGCGCGGCGAAAACGAATTGAAAAGCGATCGGAAAGCATTGCTGATCGGTTGCTTTCAGGTTATCGCCATGATTCCCGGTGTTTCCCGCTCGGCGGCGACGATCATTGGCGGACTCACACAGCGGCTGAATAAAAGGGCCGCGGCCGAGTTCTCCTTTTTTCTGGCGGTGCCTACTATGTTTGCAGCAACCGTAAAAGACCTTTTCGATTACTACCAGGACGGTAGCGGATTGGCGAACGGCGAGATTCAGTTGTTGATCGTCGGTAACATTGTAGCTTTCGTTGTGGCGATGCTGGCGATCAAATCCTTCATTGCTTATCTGACACGTTACGGCTTCAAGGTTTTCGGATATTATCGCATACTCGTCGGCATTATTATCCTTCTTTTCTATTTCTTCGGGCAACCGTTAACGCTGGTGTAGTCATGCAAGAAGTGCACGATCCGCAAGCGGACCTTTCCACCGGAAGAGTATTACTCATTGACAAACCAATGCGCTGGACCTCGTTCGATGCGGTTCATCGGATTAAGCGCGTGCTGCTGCAAGATGTATTGAAAAACATTGAAGATCCAGTACAGCGGAAAACACTGAAGCGAAAACTTAAAGTAGGTCATGCCGGAACACTGGATCCGTTGGCGACCGGTTTATTGATAATGTGTACCGGGCCGATGACTAAAAAAATCATGGATATCCAGTCGCAGGAAAAAGAGTATACCGGTACCATTACTTTAGGCGCAGTCACACCAACCTACGATCTGGAATCGGCACCTGAACAGTTCAAGGCGATTGATTCCATTTCGGAAGAACAACTGCTGGCTGCCGCTAAAAAATTTGTGGGAGTTATTCAGCAAATTCCTCCGGCACATTCGGCGGTGAAGGTGGGTGGTCAGCGCGCGTATGAATTAGCCCGAAAGGGACAGGATGTAGCGGTAAAATCACGAGAAGTTGAGATTAAGTCTTTGATTTTTAGTTCGATACGATTTCCGGAAATTGATTTTGTAGTGACTTGCAGCAAAGGCACGTACATCCGGTCGCTGGCACACGATCTTGGTCAGGAATTGGGTTGCGGCGGGTACCTTTCCGCTCTTCGGAGGACCCGTATTGGGAATTTCCGGGTGGAAGACGCCGTCGGGCCAATCGCCTTTGTTTCTTAAATAACTGTATTTCAATTTTTTACGGCCTAATTACAGGTCGAAAATAATTATGTCCAAATGCTTGACAAGCGGGGGTGTGTGGGTAGTATCTTTGCCGCCCTTACAGGATTTTGAAGCGGTTACTTTACCGCAAGCGTTGACGACCTACCACCTTACCTTCCAAAATGAAACTATCCCAATTTAAATTCAACATTCCCGACAGCCTGATTGCGACGCATCCGGCGAAGAACCGTGAAGATGCACGCATGCTGGTACTGGACCGCAAGACGGGAAAGATCGAGCACAAGAAATTCCACGACATCCTGAATTACTTTGACGATGGCGATGCCATGATCGTCAACAATACGAAAGTGTTTCCTGCACGACTGTACGGCAACAAAGAAAAGACCGGTGCTAAAATAGAAGTGTTTCTGTTGCGCGAGCTGAACCGGGAAAGCCGCTTGTGGGATGTACTGGTGGATCCTGCCCGTAAAATCCGAATTGGCAACAAACTTTATTTTGGTGACGACGATTTACTGGTTGCTGAAGTAATTGATAACACCACCTCACGCGGTCGTACCTTGCGCTTCCTGTTCGATGGTCCGTACGAGGAGTTCAAAAAAACGGTGATGTCGCTCGGCCACACACCGCTTCCAAAATACATCAAGCGTAAAGCGGAGCCGGAAGACGAACACCGTTATCAAACAGTTTTCGCTCGGCACGAAGGAGCTGTGGCGGCGCCAACCGCCGGACTGCACTTCAGTCTGCCACTGATGAAGCGTCTTGAGTTAAAGGGCGTTCATTTCCCTGAAATGACCTTGCACGTAGGACTCGGCACTTTTCGTCCGGTTGAGGTGGAAGACTTGACCAAGCACAAAATGGACTCGGAGCAGGTCATCGTTCCGCAAGATTGCTGCGATTTGGTGAACAAAGCCAAAGCGAATAAGAAACGTATTTGCGCAGTTGGCACCACGGTCATGCGCGGTATTGAAACTTCCGTTTCCACCCAAGGCGAATTAAAACCGTTTGATGGTTGGACGAATAAGTTCATCTTCCCTCCTTACGACTTCTCGATTGCCAACTGCATGATCACCAATTTCCACATGCCAGAATCCACATTGATGATGATGGTAGCAGCATTTGGCGGCTATGACAATGTCATGAACGCTTATAAAGTGGCTATTAAAGAAAAGTACCGTTTCTACAGCTACGGTGATGCCATGCTGATCATCTGATCCGTAACGAACCTATTAACAATAAAAAAGTGCAGTCCGAAAGAACTGCACTTTTTTTGTGACTATATGTGATAGCGAATTTCGCCCTACCGATCAAGGGAAGATACCGAGTGACTGATAAGAAACGCCTAGTTTGCGGATACTGCTTACAAACGCTGCTGTACGCAAGTCGCCAATCTTAGGATTCTGACGAAGAATTTCACGGATCTCGTTGTAAGCGAAAATCATAGTCTCTTCCAAACCGGAACGCACCAGATCGATCTCATCTGCACCGTGTGTGAGGACTTTACGCTCACTGGCACTGAGTGATTTGCCGGTAATGTTTTCGATCGTGCTCAGTAGTTTCATACTGGACATTTCCTGGAAGCGTTTTTCCATACGACCGAAACGGACGTGCGAAAGGTTCTTCAGCCATTCGAAATAAGAAACCGTCACGCCGCCAGCGTTAAGGAAAAGGTCAGGAATGACCATGATACCACGTTGGGTGAGGATTTCTTCTGCTTCTTTGGTAACAGGACCGTTAGCTCCTTCAGCAATGACTTTTGCTTTCAGCTTCGGTGCATTGTCTTTGGTGATTTGGCTTTCCAACGCAGCAGGAATCAATACATCACAATCCATTTCCAGTACTTCCATGGAGTTCGGTACATTTTTCGCACCGGGGAAATTCAAGATACTGCCGGATGCTTTACGGTGCTGGAATACCGCTTCGATATCCAATCCGTTTTCATTGTAGATACCACCTTCACGTTCAGCGATACCCACCACCAACGCGCCACCTTCTGCACAGAACTTAGCCGAGAAATAACCGACGTTACCAAGTCCCTGAACAATAACACGCTTGCCTTGCAGGCCTGGTGTTAAGCCAATGGCTTTCATGTCTTCGGTATTATTCATCGCTTCGCGCACGCCATAATAAACGCCGAGACCGGTTGCTTCTGTACGTCCCTGGATACCACCCTGTCCGAGTGGTTTTCCGGTTACACAGCCCAACGAGTTAAGGTCATCAAAACGGAATGACGCATAGGTGTCCGCAATCCAGGCCATCTCACGCGGACCACTTCCGTAGTCCGGTGCAGGCACGTCGATAGCGGCACCAATCATATTTTTCTTGATCAACTCCGTCGTATAGCGACGGGTGATGCGTTCGAGCTGTTTTACGGTAAGTTGTGCCGGGTTGATTTTGATACCTCCTTTAGCACCGCCGAACGGAACATCAACCACGGCGCATTTGAACGTCATGAGTGTGGCCAGTGCCTTCACTTCATCTTCGTCCACCATCTCGCTGTAGCGGATACCGCCTTTAGTAGGCGATTTATGGTGGGAGTGCTGTACGCGGATCCCTTCGACTACCTGCACTTTTCCGTCGATCTCGACCGGAAAGTTGAACTTGTAAGTACTGTTACATACTTTAATCTGGTGAAGGATTCCCGGTTCAAAATCGGTGAATGCTGCCGCCTTGTCAAAAATGGAGAGTACGTTGTTGTAGAACTTTAACCCGCCGGAATTGTCGTGACTCATAACGAGGTATAATTTGAGGCGTAAATTTAAACAACTTTCGTGATAAGTACGGGGTCTGGACTTATCTTAACTGCCTGATAATCGTTACTTTCGCATATGGATTTTCTATGGCGCCTCATAATCAGCGCGCTGGCGGTACTTGTTACCTCTTTTTTACTGCCGGGCGTACACATCGACAATGGACTTACTGCGATCCTCGTAGCCGCCGTTTTGTCTTTTCTGAATGCCATTATCAAGCCGCTCCTGGTCTTTCTGACTATTCCGATCACCATATTCACCTTCGGGCTATTCTTGCTGGTGATTAACGCCCTGATGATCTTACTCACCGCCAAAATCGTTCCCGGATTTCAGGTCAGCAGTTTTTGGACCGCCCTTTTCTTCAGCATCATTTTATCGCTGGTAAATGCGGTATTCGAAGGAATGGCGCGGAAACGGGAATAATAGAAGTCGGAAAAAAGTTCAAATCTTCCGGGAGAAGGGAGCGATTAACGCACCTTCATGTCTTTCACATTCAGCTGCAGCGTCGTGCGACCGTTGTAAGTATTCTCTTCGATCACATAACAAATATCAAAAGGAATACGGCGTGAAATGAACGGATAAAATTGTCCCATCTGAAAAGCGATACCGTCGATACCGAAACGTGTGGTCTCGTTCTCAGCAAGGTTCAATTTAAGGTGATTATTTCCGACGATGCGCGACTGTCCGGTATCGCGGACACTTTCGGTACGGAAAACCGGACTCATATTACCGGGACCAAACGGCGCGAATTGTTTGAGTACACTGTAGAAAGAAGGTGTGATTTCAGCGAGTGTCAGATCAGCATCGATTTCTACCTCTTGTACAAGCATGCGCTCTTCAATGGTGGAGCCCACCAGCTCTTCAAAACGCTCTGTAAAAGCCGCCAGGTTTTCAATCTTCAGCGTAAGTCCTGCCGCATACATGTGGCCACCGAATTGTTCCAACAAATCGGAACAGGATTCAATAGCATTGTATATATCGAAATCCTTTACTGATCGGGCGCTGCCGGTAGCCATTCCGTTGGATTCCGTAAACACAATCGTCGGACGATAATAACGCTCCATCAACCGAGATGCAACGATTCCGATAACACCTTTGTGCCAATCAGGACGGAAAAGTACGGTGGTTTTCTTACGTGCGAATTGCGAATCTTCCTGAATCAACGTGAATGCTTCCTGCGTAATTTTCACGTCGAGACTTTTACGCTCGGTATTGTGCTCGTTGATACGAATACTGTTGGCAAGCGCCTCCGCGGAGTTAGGAGAGATGAGCAGATCAACGGCGTGACGCGCGTCGTGAATACGGCCGGCGGCATTAATCCTCGGGCCTATGGTGAATACCAGATCACTCACGGAAAGGTTGTAACGCAGTACGACTGACCCGTCTTTCTCCGGAAATTCTTGCTTCTTAAGATTGTTAAGTTTAAGGATGGCCTCTACACCATGACGCGGATGAGCATTTAGTTGCAGCATCCCGTAATGGACAAGAATCCTGTTTTCATCCACAATCGGAACGATATCCGCTGCCGTACTTATCGCCACCAGGTCCAGGTATTTTTGGACTTCCTCGAAAGCAATACCGTATTGCTGCGCGTAACCTTGAATGAGTTTGAAACCGATTCCACATCCGGACAATTCATCAAAGGGATACGTATCGTCGCTACGTTTTGGATCTAACACGGCAACAGCTGCCGGCAACACTTCTCCGGGACGGTGGTGATCACAAATGATAAAATCTATGCCTTTTGATTTGGCGTATTCAATTTTATCGATCGACTTGATACCGCAGTCCAGCGCGATGATTAGGGAGAAATCGTTGTCGGCGGCGAAATCGATGCCTTGCGTGGAAATGCCGTACCCTTCCTTATAACGATCCGGCAAGTAATAATCAACTTCCGGATAAAACGAATGAATGAACGAATAGACCAGCGCTACACTTGTCGTGCCGTCTACATCGTAGTCGCCATAGACCATAATCCGTTCGCCCTGATCGATTGCTTTCTTCAGGCGTGCAACGGCTTTATCCATGTCCTTCATCAGGAACGGATCGTATAATTCCGAGAGGTCAGGGCGGAAAAATTTGCGGGCTTGCTCAAACGTGTGAACGCCCCGCTGAATCAACAAGTTGGCCAGAACCG
>Ga0315906_10003519_pt1 | contig 20786 bp, 15 predicted proteins | sample LakEriMetagenome_4_FD_203526 | JGI IMG/M metagenome (GOLD analysis project Ga0315906, IMG submission 203526) | Freshwater fungal communities from buoy surface, Lake Erie, Ohio, United States - Buoy 2 MA122 | ecosystem: Environmental > Aquatic > Freshwater > Lake > Lake biofilm | place: USA...
CGTAGGCTGGGGATCGGCAAGCCAAGAACAATAGGCATTCTGTCCGATCGGGTCAAGTTTGCGAGGGTATAACTTGCATGCGTCTTACCCCTAGCCCATCTAGGTTACAGTGGGGGCAAGCAGGCGGCCCGGGCGGGTGGCACACCCCCCGGCTCGCGGCCTTGCGGCGAGCGGAAACACCCCACCCCTCTCAAAATTCCTACCCTAACGACTCGTTCTCCTTCCGTTAGTACCCCTGCCTCCCCATTCCTCCCTTTTCGTGCCTCCCTGGCTTGGGGAGGGAAGCCCATTTAGGGAGGCAGATTTTCGCTCCTTCCGCACTCCCTCCCCGCCACGTTCGCCTCAGTTACCCCCCTCACACCCCCACAATCGTCACAAATCGCCACACGTTCTCTTTGGGGAGGGACTCCCTCCCCAACTACAACTCGTTTTTTTGACACCTGAAAAATATATATAAGGAAGTTGTGGCCCGCCTTCCACCTCCCCGTCCCTCCCCACCCTCTCCCGCACCCTAACGCCCTCAACGAAAAACCCCCACTCAAGGTGCTGGTTGCCTGTCACAAGACAAGCCACCAACAAACCTTGAGTGGGGGGTCTCCCTATCCACCAATCCACCTCACTCCTGCCCATCCGCCTTCATCGCCAGCCCCACATAGAACATCCGCCCGTTCACCTTCCTCCTACCCAGTGCCCAACTGGTTGTCTTCATGAACCCCTTGTGGAACCTGTTCTCGCTCATGACAGGCCCCCTCTCCCTCCTGAACACCTCCCACATCGTCGCAGCGGCCACCATCCCGCTCCCCACCTTCACAAACCACTGGCACAGGAAGTCATCCGCCTCATTCACCTCCCTCTGGAAATCCTCTACCTCCTCGCGTCCCAGCTCCACGTCAAACTTCTTCGCACTGTCCGGCTCCCTCAGCACCCGCCCCAACGCCTCCACCGCCTTCCTCGCCACCCCCGCCAGCTCCGCCTCCAGCTTCTCTTCCAGCCCCGGATCTTCTTTGCCCGCCCAACTCCTGTTGAACGGCAGCACCCTCAGCTTGCTGCTGATGGCCCTCGCATGGTCCGGCAAGTTAGGGATCGTGTTGCCGACCATCAGCACAGTCGCATTGATCTGCGTCCGCACCGGCAACTGCCACTTCCCATTGAGCGTCAGCACGTCCCGTCCCACCACCTTCTTCACCACGCTACCTGCCGTCTCTGCTTGACTCTTCCCGAGCTTGCTCACCTCCTCAACCACGATCACTCCCGCCACCTGCGCACCCCACAACCCATACTCGCTCGTCAGACTCTTCACGTCCGTCATAAACGCCCCCGCTCCCTTCAGCTTCTTCACCAACCTGCTCGTCACCCCCTTCCCTCCTCTCGTCAGACCCTCCAGCACCCCAATAACCCCTAACCTCCGCTCATTCCCCACTGCCAGTCCCATCAGCCTCCACCACATCTCCACCCACCTCTCCTGCCCCTCACCCCACTCACTCACCGTCCGATCCATCAGGGGGCATTCCGCTCGTCCACTGGCCCACGCCACCGGCAGCACACCGACATCCACCCAATCCTGAGTCCGCTCCCACGTCTCCCCCGTCCTCGCATTGACCACCACATCCTCAAACCCTACACACTCCCACTCTTCCACACCCTGCGGCTTCCTCAGCCACACCGGCAGCGTCTCCGCCTTGAACAAGCTGAAGCCCTTGACGGCATCCATCACATCGTCCACCATCCGCTTATCAACCCTCACCCGCGTCGTCACCGTGGTCATCTCATCCTCTTGCTCCTCAGTCACGCACACACTCAGAAACTCCCACAACGCAGCCCTCATCTCCGTCTCGTTCACCCCCACCTCCCACCTTCCCACACCCGGACTCGTCTCGCGCCACATCAGCCACGTACCCTTCCACCACAACAGCCCCCGCTTGCTCGCCGTGCAACCCCACACCACAGCCATCGCCCGCCTCGCCAGATCCGCTGGTGCATCGCTCTCAACCACAACCCTGACTGGTGCTGACCCGGACATCGTGCTATCCTTCTCTGGACCCTCTGGCCCTTTGGAGTTCCCGCATGAAACCCACGATCGGCACACTGTCCGACCGCTCCTTCAACAACTACCTCTCAATCCTCGAAGGCTCGTCCAAACTCTCCCCCGCCACCCAGCTCTCCATCCTGCACTCCATGCGGCACAACTTCCGTGCCCAAGACTTCGCAGCCATCACCCAAGACATCGCCCAGAAGGCCAAAGCCACCGGGAGCAACCGGAGCAGCCGCGACATCCTCATGACCCCCACTCAAGGTGTGGGCCGAGGCCGCTCTTCATCTTCAGTTGTGCCTGTTGCGACCGCCGCAAGGAGAGCTTCAACTCAATCCGTTATGCCAGTTCAAAAGCCTGTGCGCGGTGGTCGCCAACTTGATCCCACCATCCTATCATCTCGTACCGCCGCCATCAACCCCCTGTCCGATTTCCCCCTCACGCTCGGCTCAGCCAATGCCCCCCTCGTCTTCACGCCCCCCGTCCTCTGACCCTCCCCCTCCCAACGCCTTGAGTGGGGGGGATGACTCGGTGCATTATGCACCGCCCGGTGTCTACCATCGCAACGCCAAAGACCCCTCCGCCTTCACGACCCAGACCGACTCGCCTGTCGCGGACTACGTGTCGTTTGGGCCGGGCCTCCGCTTCTACTCGCTCCGCTATCTGCACCGCACGCTCGCACCGACGGGCTTCACTGTGGAAGCCCTCGCCCACCTCTGCACCCTCTACGGAGTTCCCCTTGTCTACTTTCACCCAAGACACGCCTTCGTTGAGTTCGACACCTTCAAGCTCGTACTTCGATCACTCGTTGCTCCGGGGGGTCACGGCATCCCAGCATCCCTCCCCGACGTTGCCCCTTCATCTCACTTCGACCGTCTACGCGACACTGCCCGACTTCTCGTCAGTGAGCTGTACGCTCTTCGCAAGCTCAACCAGCTCCCCGCGCCCGCTGACCTGAAAGCCTCGCTTGACACCGCAGCCTCCACACTCGCTCTTCACGCCATGCAGATTCGAGATGTGGCAACCTTCGAGCGAGCGATGCAGGCTCGCAAGCAGGCGGCTATACTCTTCGAGGACGAGCCCGAGTCGATAACGACCTACTTCGATGTGGATGAGGAGGCCCAGCAGTGCCACCCGAACTTTCAGGACAATTGCCCCAGCTCCCCCGGCCTCGCCGAAACGCTGTGGTCCATTCCAGCGGAGCAGAAGTCGCAGCCTCCTTCTTCAACCCCGACGGGTTCGGAACGTCGTGCGTCGAAAACGGCTTCGACCAAGCGGAACTCGTCAATACGCTCATCACCCACGTCCGCTCCCCCGACCCCGCCGTCTCTCTCCGAGCCATCCCCCTCTTCCTGAGCACCGCCGCTAAGTCGCTTGAGGCCGCTGGTGCCGTCAAGCAGGCCACCCAAACCACACGCACCCCAGACGGTCGTGTCACCACTCTCACCGCTACCCGCATCATTTTGGAGTCTCCTGATGTCGATCAGCAACGCGACCCTCAATGCGAACGCAACCTCCTTCCAGCCTCATTCGGGTCCGCCGACTTGGCTGCCCCATCAGCAGAGGCTCTTCAGCGACATCCGCAAAGTGATTCTTCAGAACGAACCGCGTGACTGCTTTACGTGGTTGTTGCGTGGTTTCAAGAGCCTTGGTCTCATGAATCCGTGCAACCGCTCCTCTCACAACGACGTGTACTGGGGCGGTCTCTTCATGAAGGTCGTCGATCTGTGGACCGCTCAGGCATTGCCGCTTGAGTGGCAGATCCCCATCAACGAAGCCGTCTGTGAGTCGCAGATCGACGAAGCCTGCACGTTCCTTGGCAAGTGCCACGTTATGGTGGCGATGGCCGCGTACGCCATCCACGTCAATCCCAACCTTCTTGCCACGTCGGAGTCCGTGTCATGCCGCCCGCAGTCGTCCAAGTCTCACGGCTCAACAATCCCTACTACCCACTCCCCGCTGACTACCCCGAGCTTGACGACGACGGACAGCGGCTCGCCCGAGTCAACGCCTGCCGTCAGTGGCTCGTCCACGCAGCCGACCCTACCGTCCAGTCTGACCTCTACGCAGCCTCAGTCAACTTCTTCAACCGCTACTACCTCTACCCCGACCCCGCCGACGACTTCGATCCGTCGTTCTACCAAAACGGCCTCGTAAAGTCCGCTCCGGCCCACTTCAGTCTGCTGCGTGTGTGGGGCCGCTCCACCTTTCGCCCCTCTGCGTTCGATCGCCGCCACTACTCGCAGGAGGCAGCATCCATCATTGTGTGCCCGCGTGGCTTCTCGAAGTCCACGCAGGTTCGCATCACCAACTTGATGCACTGCCTCACATACCCCGGCTGGTCCAACACCTACTACACCAGCAGCAACGACAACGCCATCGACAACGGCATTCGCATCAAGGCTCAGTGTACCGAGAATCGTCGCATTTTCGACGACTTCACTCCGCTGCCTGAGTTTGGCGGTCGCATCCAACCCAAACGCGGCGAGCGTCCTTGGGGTGACGCGTTCTTCTTCCTGACCAACGGTTCCAACGTCCGCTCCGGCTCTGTCGAGTCGCGGATGCGTGGTCGTCGTCCCATTTCCATCGACATCGACGACGCTGAGTACGAGGGCACTTCCTCCACTTCCATGTACGATCGTCGTGCCAACTTCGAGGACATGCTCTTCTCGCGTGTCCTGCCCATGATCCAGATCCCCGGCGCATTCATCCGCTGGATTGCCACCTTCATCTCCCGCCGCCACTACGCCTGGCGCGCGATGCAGACGATCGAATCGCCCAACGGCCCACTCGCTCTCGACTCCCGTTTCAACTACTGGAACCGGCTTGTCATCCGTGCCGCCTACAACGATGATGCGGGCAACCTCGTGTCGGCATGGCCTGACATGTGGCCCGTCTCTGAGGCCGACATCCTCGCCAACCCCGAGCTGCGTGGCCGCTTCTCACTTGAGCGCATCCGAGCCACGATCGGCACTCCCTCATTCGAGGCCGAGTACATGGCACGGCCCGGTACCGGCTCCCGTGCCTTCTTCCCCTCCCTCACTGAAACCCAATCGCCACTCTCTTACTGGTTCTCGGCCATTGACGGTAAACTTCAGACCGACCCTCGCGGCTCGCTCACTCGCGTCCACACCATCCGCGACGGCACCGAGCATTCGATGACGCTGACCAACCTGTTGGCGACCAGCCGCCTCTTCATGACGGTCGATCACGCCTACACCGAGAACGCCAACTCGGACTTCAAGGTGTGCTGCTTGATGGCGCATACCCCGCTCAACGAGTTGTACGTCCTCGACCTCTACTGCGGCAAGCCCTCACTCGACAAGTTCTGCGTCGAGATCCTTGCTATGGCCAAGAAGTGGGGCTGTCGCTCCATCCACGTTGAAGCGATCAAGGAGTCGCTGGTTCTCTACAACCAGCTCCGCTCCCTCGTCAACGTCTACAGCCGCACCTCCACTTCCGACCTCGGCTCGCTGCCTGCCATCCACAAACTCAGCGGTATGGGCACCGCCTCCAAAAACGCCAAGATCTCGACGCTCCAACACCGCTTCAACCACAACCTCATCAAGCTTCCCGTCTTCTATCGCAGCCAGCCCAACTGGTCCATGCTCTTTGAGCAGCTCGACGGCTTCAACCCTGAGCGAGACGACGGCGGGCTGGAACACGACGACGCACTCGATGCAGTGTCGATGTCCTCATTCGTCATCAAGTCGGGTGTTCGTGCTCTTCGTCCCGCTGATGCACCCGAAGCGATCGACCTCACCAAGATGGTTCAGCAGGGGCGTATGCTTCACCCCAAGACCGGACTCCCCCTCATCTCGTCACTCGATCAAGTGACCCCGGAGATATTCGATGCTGTTCTCACAAACGCCGCCAAACGCTACAAGCCCAACTCCTCCCGCGTTGGAGACGCTCTCGTCTAACCAACCGACTATCCACCCCTCGCACGTCGTCATCCCCCTCTCTCTCTTCCGACTGCTTGCCGAAGCCTACTACCGAGGGCAGCCCCCCACTCAAGGTGCAGGGACAGGAGCGAGGAAGCCGGAAGATGCGGACTGGCTGCGAGCATATAGTGAGCAACGGAGCCAGAACCCGATGCTGTGGCAGGATGCGGATGAAGGCGGAGCGGATCAAGAGTGATCGGATTAGCTGGGAGCGAGTATGCACGTTGCGTTGCCTGACAACCCGGAAGCCCTCGCAGCCCTCATCGAGGAGCATGTGCAGCAGCAGCTCACGGCGTTCTCGTACCGTCGTCTCATCTGGAATCTGGTTTACCACTACCTGAACGGGTGCCGCCGCTTCGACGTGTTCGATCCCAAGTCGAACACGATCAGGCCCTACGAGCTGGACGAGCAGGGCCGGTTGGAGTTGCAGGGACCGGAAGTCGTCCGCAAGATCGACCAAGTGACCGGACTGCTTGCCTCTCTTGACTTCAGGCCGAGGGTGGGTCGCACAGGTTCGTCGCTGCGGTCGATGCGTGAACGAGCCGGCGCACAGGTGATCGTGGACAACATCATCAACGACAACACCATCAGGCCGTTCAAGGTGATGGCCGCGCACGTGCTCGCCTCGCTGGGATGTGTGGGCATTCAGGGTCACGTCAAGGACTTGCCGGTCGTGGGGCTCACGGGTCATCTTGAGGTGATTCACCCCCGCGAGTTGCTGCCGTTCCCTGCCGCCACGACCGACTACACCAAGCAGCAGTCGTTCATCCGCATCCAAGCGTTTCCCCTGAAGATGCTCGAAGAGAAGCTCGACCGAAAGCTGACGGAGAAGGAGCTTCAGGGCTGCAAGAAGTACAGAAGGCGAATCGGCGACACGCTCGCACCCGATCACCACGAAGCCAACTCCTATCCGCACTCGCCCAGCCGCTCAAGCGGAAGCACCTTGAGTGGGGGGTCGGGCAAGGCGCGAGATGAGATGTTTGAGGATGTGATTCTTACGCGGCAGTTGTGGAACATCGGGCACGGCGGGTTGGTCCATGACTTTGTAGTCAGCAGTGGGCGATCCATTCTGCTGCATCAGAAGGCAGAGGGCGTGCCGCTCTATCCCAGCATCGGCATCGCACGGTTCATCGAGAACGGGTCGTTCTACGGTATCGGTGCGTTTGACATCGTGTTTCACTACGCGAGGTCGCTGGAGAAGATGGTCAAGCTGATGTTGCAGAACATCAGCGACATGGACTCGTTTGGGTGCGTGGTGTTGCCGCAGACGATGGACGCGAATGCCACGCTCAAGCAGGTGGGTCCGGGGCTCAAGGCGTTGTTCCATTCGCCCGATCCCTCCCTTTACGAGTCGAACTTCAGACCGTTCCCCATCACGCCGTTCAACACGGGAGACGCGGCAGGTCGAGGTGCGGCGTTTATTCAGGGGCTCATGCAGACGGTCGATCCGTATCCTGACTTGGCCAGAGAGAAGGGTCGAGTGGAGAGTGCAGCTGGGTTGCGGATGCTGGACGACAAGTTGAAGTCGGGCACTGTGACGGGCACGACCAATCTGACGGCGGCTTGTGCGGTCGTGTATCGCTCGATGCTTATTGATGCTGCGAGCATGTTGTTGACTAGTCCGCGACCGATCCCGGTGTCGAGGTTGACGCTTGATCTGGCGGGTGTGAGCATTGACACGGACACCATGCAGGTGCAGTTCAATGACAACCCGCTGCCCAACGTCAATCTGTTGACGGTGGACCTGACTGAGGGTTCTCCCCAGAATCCGCTGGTGGCCAAGATGGAGGCGGTTGAGCTATTGAAGCTCGGGGTGAACACGCCTGAGTCGTTCAAGCGGTACTGCATCAAGCAGGGCATCGACTTGGCTGCGGACATCGACGGTGAAAAGGCGGCACAGGAGACAGCGGTGATCCGCATCCTGACCATTTTCAACGATGGCAAGTCGCCGGGCGAGGTGGTGCTGACGCAGTACAACACGCGGCCCGATGTGGAATTGGCGTTGCTCAGTGACTTCTTGCCGAGTCCCGTCGTGCAGTTTGCGTCACCCGATGTGCAGAACGCGCTGGGTGATTATCGAGATGCGCTGATTCAGTTCTCGGGTCGAACGCTGCCTGAAGCGGTGCCTAGCCCGGTGGACATGGCGACGCTCAATCAGGGTCCGATGAATCCGCTACAATCGGCTGGCGGGGCCGTGGGTGCTCCGCCGATGCAGATGTGACCGTCCCTTCCCCCCATGTGAGCTACGCAAGTAGCCTGAAAGTGAACCATGAATCTGAAGATCAAGCTGTTTCCTGACGCGGATGGTGCTGGTGCTGGTGCTGGTGGTACTCCTTCGACTCCGCCCGCTCAGCCTGCGGCTCCGAGCCAGCCTACTACCATCGAGATTGGTGGAAAGGCGATGTCCATTCAGGACATTCAGGCTGCGCTTGCGGCACGAGATGAGGCGGTGCAGACGGCTCAGCAGTTGCTCGATGGGTCGCTGCCGGAGAACCAGCAGCGGGACGCGGCGACTCGTGCGTTGAAGATGGCCGGGTTGAGCACGGCTGAGATCGAGGCGAGGCTGTCGTCCATCTTTCAGGCTGAGGCCGATGACCAGAGCAGAGTGGGCGTTGAGTCGAACGCCGGGGGTACGTCGGCATCGAGCGGTGATGCGAATGTGACGGTTACTGATCTGATGCAGCAGATTGCGGCGTTGAAGGCTGAGCAGGCTGAGTTGAAGCGGCTGGCGATGGTTCGCTCAACTGAGCGGATTGAAAGCACGTTCAACAGTGTGCTGGAGCAGTCGATCAAGGCGCAGGATGGTTTGGGTCAGATCGAGGGGCTGCTCAAGAAGGCCAAAGCCGGACAGGACGCAGGCAAGGTCCTTGATGGGGTGAAGGAGTCGATCCGCAAGGAAGCGATTCAGACGCTCCTTGAGGTCAAGAACCGGGATGGCGTGGTGACTGAGGCTGCGGTGGCCAAGGCTGTGAAGGACGCTTCGGCCAAGCAATTGGACACGATCAAGCCGCTGTTGTCCGCGTTGAAGTCGTTGGGTGCGAGCCCGGCCAGCGGGGTTTGGGAAAGCGTGCTCAACAAGCCGACGGTCAAGCCGCCGGAGAAGTTTGTCCCGGGCCGCGACAACATGGGCACGGTTTCCACTCAGCTCAATCAGTGGGCGGCTGACGTGCTGTCGAAGCAGACGGCTCGGAATATGATTGAGCGTGAGAACGCACGGGTTCTTTGACTTGCCTACACTAGGGGAGTAGTAACTCCCTTCTCGAACTTCGACACCTTGATGGAGAACAACCATGTCCTCTTTTCCGAACACTGGTGCTGGCAACCCGCTGATTGATCGTCGGGTTCAGTTCCAAGAGATCATCAACACGGCCATCGACACCTTTCTGCCTGCTCAGGAGCCGATCTTCGGCGACATCCTGAACGGGATGCCGACGGGTGACATCAGCGGCTTTGGCCGTGACCTTGTGATCCGCAAGCTGTATCAGGGTGGCCTGAGCGGCGTGATCGAGGGTGCGCAGGCACGCAACCAGTTTGGTCTGATTGGTGACACCGATCAGACGGGTCTGGTGGATACGGGCAGCAATATCCGGGCTCGTGGCCGGGGCCAGTACACGTTCCCCTCGGCGGTTGGTCAGGCTGAGAACACCACGTACGGGCTGGCGATTCCGATGCGTGGTATGACGGGCAACATCCGCTTCAACATGGCTGAGGTGCTGGCTGAGCAGAACCCCGCGTTCGTCGGTCAGATCATCGCTCCCAAGTTGACGGGCTGGGCTCGCAACATCAGCCGCACGCTAGCCTTCTACCTGATTGCCAGCCAGAACGACAACTACCGGCTGTGCAACGTGGCCAGCGTCGGCACCAACACCCAGATTGGTGCGACGACTACGTGGGTCCGCACGATGGAGACGGACAACAAGACGGTTCGCCGCCTTGCTCCGGGTATGCAGGTTGACGTGTACGCCCCTGCAACGCCGGGGCCTCTCGCTCGTCGAAACGACTCGCAGGCTGCGCTGGGGAATCAGACGCCGCTGACCCGCCTCAACATCATCGTCAGTTCGGTGGACTATGTGACGGGCACGTTCCGGCTCATGGGTTCGCAGGCTGCACTGGCCAACATCGCCAACGGTGATGCGGTTGTGCTGGCCAACACGATGAACGCGAATGCGACTGGCACGAACTCCGGGTTGCCGTTCATGGGCATCGCGGGTATCAACAGCTTCATGAAGTTCGGTGCTGTCAATCCGGCTAGCGTGGTTCCGAACCGGGATCAGTTGCTGGGTGCTGAGGCGGTGAATGATGGTGGGCCATTCGGCGGCATCATCAACGTCAACAACTACCCGCAGTTCAAGTCGCTCCGGTATACGAACGTGGGCGTGCTGACTGAGGCGAAGCTGACGGGATATCTCGACAAGTTCAATGAGGCGCACGATCAGCACGGCTGGATGCTCGACACGTTTATTGCGAGCCGTGGCGTGTGGCGCAGCTATGCGAACCAGCAGATCAACTCGTTCACTCGTGAGCGTACGGGTCAGACGCAGAACCTCAACAGCGAGGGCGTTCGTCCGGGCTTCACGTTCGAGCACGAGGGCAAGACCTACCGTGGCGTGACCAGCTACTGGGTCGAGAACAACACTGTGTACGGCCATCGCATTCAGGGTAACTTTGTGCGGTACGTGCCGCCTGCCCTGATGAACAGCCAGATCGCACCGGGTGCGGAGCCGTCGGCTGGGTTTGAGCTGGTTGCTCCGCTCCTGACTGGCACGGGCAGCGATCGGATCAACGTGACGCAGGGTGTGAACGGTGGTGACAACCTCATCACTGATGCGTGGGAGCACCCCGCCATCCTCCGCACGCAGTTTGTGCCGGATGCGCAGCCGGTCGGTATGCGGCTTGAGGGTGTGGACGAGTACCGCCTTGAGCCGGTCGGCGGCTAAGTCGGGTGAGAGTTGGACAAGTGAAGCACACGACGAGGGGCTGGCCTATGATGGCTGGCCCCTTGTTTTTCACTCCCCGGAGGCCGTCATGTCTGCGATTGTCGATCAGCTTTATGAGTCGTCGTCATGCACTCGGTATAGGGCAGACTGGCATCAGGTGCTGCCCACGAGCCCTTCGATGGAGTCGCTCGACAGGGCGGTCAACACAAAGGGCCGGTTGTTCCTGATGTACCACCGCAAGGCTAAGCGGTTCTCGATCGGGGTGTGGGTGTTCCTGCCGCCTCATCTGAGGGGTCAGGGCATAGACCATTCGGGTGGGGAGTTTGGGCCGGGCCTCTTCCGCGAGTTGACCAGTTTCGATTGCCATCCGTTTCAGGAGGGGTCAGACTTCAACTTCAGGGCCTGGATCGAGCGGATGCGGGGACCGAGTGCTCATGAGCAGCTTGAGCGGAAGTTGCAGTCGCAGGAGAAGGAAGAGCTGGACTCGCTGGTGCGGTCGGAGGAGTTCAGGAAGCAGCAAGTGCGATCGCTCAAGCAACGCAACATGTACGAGGCCGCGAGAGCGGTCGAGCAGCAGCCGGGTGTCTACATGGACCCCAACATGCTGGGTAGCGATCAAGTGCGGCAGATCAACGAGAATTGGCACAGCAAGGGCAAGGTCTCTGTGACCAAAGACGTGGAGTGATTGAACATGAGTCCCAGTCTGTCGTATCTTGAGACGGTGCTTGAGCGGGCGTGGTCCATCATCAATCGCTCCACCAGCGAGGGCGAGCTGACCGATGACTACGTGATCCGACACTTCATCTTGCCTGCTCAGGAGGAGGTGGTGTCACGTTGCACGGGCATCAGCACCCTCAACTACGTGGGCAGTCTCCAGTTCACGACCACCGCAGGTCAAGCGAGCTTTGTGCTGCCGCCCATCATTGCCACCGTCTTGCGGCTGGTCGAGCTGGATACCAGCGGCAACGAGTACATCGACTGGATGCCCCGCTCGCTCACGGCACCGAGCGGGCCGGGTTGGCGGCTGTCGGCGAACACGCTCGTCTTTGATCCACCGCTTACAGATGCGAAGACGTTTGTGTTGAGGTTTGTGCCGAGCGGCGATTTTGTGCCGCACTACGCCCACCACTCTCATGGTTGTACGGTGGCGGCTGACGGCAAGACGGTGACGATGGGCACGCCCCAACTGGGCTACGTCGATCGACGGCCCAACTCGCTGGTCGGCCAGATGTTCAGGATGATCCCAACATCCGGCCTCATTCAAGAGCGGCTGATCGTTGTTCACGATGCAGCCGCCTCCACTATCACTCTGGGTGATGCCCTTTCGGGCACCTTCAATGGTGTGACGAAGTACGCTTACGAGGTGGCTCCGCCCATCTCGCAAGCCTTCTTGCAGGCGGTCGCCTATCGGGCTGCGATCGGGATGGGGACGCGGGCGCGGATGCCCGAAGGCCAGCTCGAACTGATCCGTCGCAGCTATGCGGATGCGGTCAAGACGCTGCGTGACCGGGCGCAGGGGGCACAGGGGCGAACCCCGCCTCGCTTCGATCGGAATACCGTGGACAACCCGGATGTGCGGATGGCAACTGGCGTTGCTTGGCGGCTCTGAATCATGCCCTTCGACTCTTCCAATTTCGGCTATCGAACGCTCCCGAGCTGGCTGCAAGACTTTGTGGCGGGCATGGGTCCGTCCACCATGTCCAACCTCCGCCAAGGCTTCCAGCAGGAGACTGTGCGTCCGGGCGTTCGCATCAACTTCGACCGCGAGTTCGCCAACCGCAACTCCTCCCTCTCCGAAGTCCTCTCGCAGGTGTTTGCCACCCCCGGTCAGAACGCTCTCGTGCCGGGTCGCATCTTCAACCCCATCCAGCAGAACAATCCCGAGCCGCCCATCCCCCCGCTCCTGCCCATCCCCCCAGACGCACCTACCAGCCCCCCTCCCTCTGGCGGCTCTGGCGGCTCTGGCGGCTCGGGCAGCGGCGGCTCTGGCTCCGGCAGTGCACCCACCAGCTTCTGTTCAGGCAGCGGCCCCTTCTCCTCCATCTGCGGCGCGGCGTGTCTTGACATCAACGGCGATAGCTCGTGCAGCACTTTTCCTCCGCCGATGGGCACAACCGATCCATTCAACACGCCGGTTTGCCCGTCGGTTCGGTTTGACACGTCAACTACTCCGCCGACTGCGGTCCCTTTGTGCGGTTGTTCGAGCTGGACAGTTAGAGCATACTACTACTCTGGCAATGTGATTGACTGCTTCAACGGCATGATAAGAGTGGGGCCATTCGCAGAAGGTGGTCTTTTACAAACCACATACGGGTTTTGCTGCTATGAAGGACTGGGTGTCATTGGGCACGCTACTTTGGTTCCGACTTTCTTGCCCGGAGATCCGCCTGTTTATCTTCAGTGGTCAGTCGTCGGAGAGCCAGACCCTCTCGCCATCGCCACTTTCTTCAGAGACGTAGCAGAGTATTACTGCCCCAACGGAGACTGCACAGACTTTGTTCCTGGCTGGATCTCCTGCAACTCTCCTTGGGAAGTTTCTTACGCTGATGGTTGGAGAGATTGTCCGTCTCCTCGTATAGACTTGCCTGTGTACGACGCGTTCCCGTGAACTCCCCCACTCAAGGTGCTGTGATGAATCAGAAAGCGGTCGAGATGATGGGCAAGTGCCCCATGCGCAGGCCCCAGTCGTGCGGCCTGCTCGATGTACAGTTGGGGTTTGTGCTGGGTGTGGACGATGTGTTCTGTGAGCGGTGCCACGAGTTGGGACCGGGCACCCAGCAGGCTCTTGAGGTGAGGACCGGGCTGGTCCAGTTGACAGTGGACCAGATGAAGCCGAGGTGGCCGAACATCGGGCACCCCGGCCTACGCGATCTGGTGGGCAAGGCCATGAGCGACGGAGAGCGGGCGGCTGCCGCGAGCAAGCCCACGCCGACACGGGCGGGTCCAAAGAAGATGAAGTGGCTGGGCCTGACGTGGGAGGGTGTGCCCTATCCGTGGCTGCTGGGCGTGGCAGTCGTCAAGGGCGTGCGGACGCTGTGGGCGGAGGTCAGGCGTGTGGGCTGGCCGTGGTCCAAGCGTGCGACCGGCTGCGGCTGCCTGTCCGCCCCCAAGCGAGCACTCGCTGCCGTCACCAACACCTTGAGTGGGGGGAACAGCAAGTGATCCAGAAGATGCTGCATCATGTGTGGCTTGGTCCCAACGAGATTCCTGAGAGGGATCTGGTGTGGATTGGAGCGGCCCAGCGGGCTGTCCGTCGCAACAGCGAGGATTGGCAGTGCGTCTTGTGGGTCAACTCGAAGACCAACGCCAGTCGCTATTCTGATCTGGGGGCGTCGCTGGTGCCCGAGCTGTTCAACCAGCAGATGTTCAACGAGATCCCCACCTTGTTCAAGGGCAACACCGTCTATGTGGTGCAGTCGGACATCGTGAGGATGGAGATGATTTGTCGGTACGGGGGTGTGTACATAGACACGGATGTTGAGCTGTTCAAGCCGTTGGGACCGCTGCTGGATGGCGTGGAGCTGGCGTACGCCAACGAGTGGGGTGAGAGTCCCGGCAACTACTGCTTTGCAGCGAAGGCTAACCATCCGGCCATGTGGACGTGCCTGCGTGAATTGGAGGGGCACTTCAATCAGATGAAGCAGGGGGGTCGAGTTCAGAAGGATGTGCTGGGGCTGGCGGGGCCGATCTACTTGAGCAGGCAACTGCTGAAGTATCAGCCGGTGATCTGGCCTCATCGGGTGTTCAACCCGCTTTGCTACATGCAGAACCCGGACAAGGTGGTCAAGTGGCCTGAGTGCTCGTACGGCAACCATCGCTATGATGGGAAGTGGTACGAGCGGCAGAAGACTGATCCCGCTGAGTTTCCACGCATGGAGTATCTGCCGTGAGGACTCGCACGCTGGGCAACAGGGCTTGGGACTACTCGCTGACGGATGCGAACGCTGATCTGTCGTCGAGCAGGACGGGGTGCAAGCCCGGCTTCGCGTCGAGGTTGGTGGGTGTCGATCCGATCGAGATGCGACCTTTCCACGGCTTCAAGTATTTTGCGGCATTGGATTCGGGCAGCGGGACGCTGACGTTTGTGCGATCGGTCACAATTCGCACGGGCGCTCAGGATCTGACGGGTGGCTTTGTCTATCGCAAGGGCACGTCGATCTACTTCAAGCGGCTTGTGCCTACGGTCGCGGTTGGTGCCGTCGAGCTGAAGGCGGGAGTGAGTGCGACTGCTCAGATGGACGTGGCGGTCTACGGGCGGCTCGTCTACGTGTTCGTGCAGGGTGAGGAGCCGTTCCTTTTCTACTTCAATGGAACTACGCCGGTCGTGGTGTACGACACGGGTCCGGGGGCTAACCCCACACTGAACAGCCCGGATCAGACGGTGACGCTGGGTACGTTGACGGGTGAGGGTGGGCAGATCGTCCTGACGAATCAACGGCCCGATTCGTTTGTGAGCCCGCTGGGGCTGGGACAGAATCAGGCGGCGAGCGTGGTAACGGTGCGGTCGCTGTCGCCGGGCAACTACACCTTTGCGTACCAGCTCTACGATTCGAGGAGTGGGCGGTGGGGTCAGTTGTCGAAGGTGGCGGTCGCGGATTCGACGGCGTTCGGTCGCTATCAGACGACGGGCACGGTGGTCGGCTCGGGTGCTCCGGGGTCGGGCGGCGTGAATGCGATTACGAGCGTGACAGGGGCTGCTCAAGAGTCGCGGTTCGCTGCCATCGAGATCGCGTATGACACGGCCAAGTGGGACACGGCCTACGTCTATCGGTCGGTTCGCACGGAGAGCGCGGGTGGTACGACTGCTGCTGCTCTGCTGCTGCTCGATCGGATCATCACGCTGTCAGCGTACCGGGCGTATGACTGGCCCACGTCGTCGGGCATCTCGGGCTTCGGCTCGGGCTCAGGTACGACGTACGGGTCAGGCTCGGGCCGTGTGAATGAGGGCGGGCTTGATCGTGCAATCTACTGGTACGAGCTGGATGACAAGCAGCTTGTCGTCAAGGGGGACGTGTACGCCGATTCGCCCGATTTTCAGGCGGAGATGCCGCGAGGCGGATGTGCGTGCTTTTATGAGGGGTCGATGTTGGTCGGTGCGTTGAGGCAGGGCACCACGTCGTTTGACAGCAATTTGGGCGAGTTGCGGTGGTCGTCGCTCGTGCGACAAGGCCCCGAGTTGTTCAGCTCGCGGGCGAGCTACACGCCGTCGATTCCGAGTGCTGAGGTACTGCGGATTGTGCAGGTGGGGCCGAATGCGGTGGGGTTCGGACGTGACCGGCTGTTCATGGTGCGGAAGGAATCGACGTTCATCAAGGTGCAGGAGATGCACGAGGGCATCGGCATCATCAACCCCAATGCGGTTGCAGTCTTTGCTAACTCCGCGTACTTCGTCAGCGACAAGGGGCTGAAGTTTATCGACTCGACCGGGCAGCTCGATGACGTGCGTGGTGTGGACGATCCCATCTATGTGAAGTGGCGAAACACCCGAGCCAACGTGGTCTGCGGCTTCGATCCGACGCTGGGCGTGGTCGTTGTCCACAACCCTGACTACAAGACGGGGCACACGCTGCTGTTGTGGACAGTTGGCAAAATCACCGAACTTGAGGACACCTCGGTCTTCAAGTTCATCGAGCAGGGGGCGTTTCCGGTTGACTGGACTGAGGCATCTCCTACGGGCTCGCTGACCCGTCGCTTGTTTTTTGTGACTGCTTCAGGCAACATCTATCTGGTGGACTCGCAGCGGTCCCGCTACACGGAAGGCACGACGAAATACACGGCGTCGGTTCTCATGCACCCGCCTGACTACTCACGGCTCGTGTGGCAGGCCGACGAAGACTTGTCCGCTGGCGACACTGTGGTTACGGTGATGGGGCAGTCGGGCAACCCACCGACTGGTTGGGATTTCTCCAACCCACGTTACGCCGACTGCTATCTCTATGTGTTGAGCGATCCGACCAATCCTGCCAACGTAGGCAAGCGTGCTCGCATCACTGGAGCTACGAGTGGGCTTGGTGCGCTTGAAGTGGATACGGCGGCAGGGCTTACCCTGAGTGAGGGGGCGTGGGTCGGCATCAGTCCGGTGAAGGTGGTGTGGAATGGCCCGCCGCTCAGCGAGCAGATGGACAACGGAATGGAGGGGCAAGCCAACTTCGTGTCGCAGAAGCGGGTGAGCGGCATCAAAGTCGGGTTCGACACGCTGTTTGGCCCGTCGATCGGAGAGCCGTACGCTACCTACATGGGCGTGGTTTATCGCGGGGATCAGGAGGTTCCTGATGCGACGGGCCAGCCCATCTTGCGGTCGGGCAGCTATGCACCGGGAATTGCGGAGGCTGACGCGGGGTACACTGCGGTTCCCATTCAGACGCAGGCTACGTCGGTGAGGGCGAGGCAGGGCGTGCAGGGCAGCAATCTGGTGCCGGGCTTTGAGGTGTACTGTCCGAAGACGGACTATACTCTGCTGGGCGTTCGAGTCGAAGGCGAGATGGTTGCCGACGATCGCAGCGCGGTGTGACCGCATGTAGGGAGCCGCCATGACTGCATTCAACAATAACTGGTTTGCGAACTTGGCGAGTCCCAATCGCAACACGCCCGCCTTTCAGCCGCCCAGCCAGCCGAGGGTGACGGGTGGTAACGAGCGGACCTACATCCGCAGCAACCCGGGCTTTTTGGCGGGCACGACCAACACGGACGGGTTCGGTCGGGTGCTCAACTGGGACTCGACGCAGACGCTGGCTGACGGGCAGCCCAACGCTTTGGGTCAGTTTACGAACACGCTGTTTGGGGAGATCGGGCAGAAGCAGGCCGCGGCAGACAGGCAGCGAGATCGCATGATGCAGGCTGGGCAGGGCATCGTGCAAGAGTCGGATGCCGGTGCGGCGGCGGTAATGGGGACGGCGGAGCGGACGGCTCAGCCGCTTGGGATGTTGGCCGATCAGTTCACGGCGAACATGGACCCCTCGAATCCCAACAGCATGTTGGGCCGTTCCAATCGGTTCGCTGATGAAGCGGTGGCCGAGAGTCGCCGAGCCCGTGATGAGTTTCAGGCTAACACGTTGGAAGACGAGAGCAACTTCGCTACGTCCATGAGCCGCCGGTTTCAGGATGAGATGACCAAACTCCAGAGTGAGTTTGGGCCGCTCGCCGTCAACGACGAGCAGTTTGAGAGCGTCAAGCGAGAGCGGCTTCGAGGGTTTGGTGCTGAGTTGAATCAGGGGCTCAATCAGATCCGATCGACGTTCAGGCAGAATGTCGCCGGGCTGACCAACCAGTTGTCGCAGACGATGCTTCAGGCGGGCAACATGGCCCAGTCAGGAGCGCAGGTGCAGCAGAACTGGGGCCAGCTCGCGCTTCAGTCAAGGCAGGCATGGGGCAACGTGCTCAACGCGGCGCAGGCCAATGCTATTCAGATGCGGTTGTCAGGGCGGGACCGGATGGCGGATATCATCCAGCAGAATCCCGAGTCCATCTTCTCGTATGCTGAGGGGCTGCTCGCCTCGATGAACGTGCGAGACGCGGGTTGGGGAGATCGTTCGGCGTTTAGCGTGAGGAGCAGTCGATGAGCCAGATGCCCAGCCAAGTCAGCAGCCCCGGCCTGTTCTCTGAGACGGGCAGCTTCTCTCTGCGCAACTTGAGCGACTACGCCCAGATGCGAGCCCAGAACGATCTGGCGAAGGCCCAGCTTGCGCTGGAGCGGACCAAGATGGATGCGATGAAGGATCAGTTTCAGCAGGAGATGACGCAGCGGCAGTCGGAGCAGGCGACTGGCGTGGCCGAGGCTGAGAAGAACCGCCAGTTCCAGATGCAGCAGGTGCAGCAGGGACAGCAGTTCCAAGCGGGACAGAATGAGCTGGATCGACGGATGCAGGAGCAGCAGCTCAAGCAGGCCGACGAGCAGTTCTACACCATGCGTCAGTTTGAGATCGAGCAGATCAACGCCAAGTCGCGTGAGGCAATGGCCCTCGCTACTACGCAGGCTGAGCGTGAGGCTATCCAAGCCGCCACGCAGCGTGAGATCGAGCTGGCCGAAGCACGGATGGCAGCCGCCAAACTTCGCTTTGAGTCCAACGATCGCATGAAGGGGGAGGGATCTGCCGAGTTGATGGGTGCGGCAGCCAATATGGAAGCCGGTCGTTCGACTGCTACTGCCGCGATGGCTGACAGCCTCATCAAGCCTGTTCAAAACGCTGTCTTGCTCGCCGCCTACGAAGCCCGCAAGAAGAAGATGCTTCCGGGTATGCGAGAGACTCCTGAGCAGGAGGCATCTCGTTCTCGTATGGATCAAGAGATGGGCAACCGGCTGGTTACGTCGAGGGTGGCGGATGCGGTGGCCAGCTCGATTGGTAACACGCAGGGATTGGAGGGCGTGCAGGAGCAGGTCCGCGACTACATCTTCACGGCTCTTCAGGCGGCTGACATGCCGGACGACAAGACGGCCCAGAAGAATGCTAGCGAAGCCCTTAGCAAGCTGCTGAAGACGGGCCGGGTTGATGCGTATCAGGCTCGTGAGTTGCTGCGTGCGACCGCCGGCGCGATGTCCTTTAGCGACGGGTCCAAGACCGACATGCAAATCCAGCAACAGGTCAGGGAACTGAACAAGGGTCTCTGGGATACGATGACTGACGCACTGCAAATTACGGGTACACCCGATCAGTTCGCGGACGAGTTTCTGAACAACAACGTCAAGAACTTGAACGAGCGTGCAGGTCGGCTTCGGTCGGCCAGCGGCTCGTTGTTCAATGGCAAGAGTGTCATTGAGCCCGGTATGTTGACGGCGACGTTTGCGGCGGGGCTCACTGACGGCAACCCAGACAACGATGGCCCCATCATCGCCCAGCTTCAGCAGTTTAGGGGTATGCCGGGTGGTGCTTCCTTCTTGCAGGCAGTTATCGCTAACACCACGAAGATCAACAAAGCAGCGGGCAAGCTGCTCCAAGCTGAACTCGAAATCAAGACGACGGGCGAGGACATCGACCGCGTGAAGAAGAGCGAGATCGATCGGCTGGCCAACCTCGATGAGCGGAGCCGCAAGAGCCTGAGCGAAGTGCTCGACCAGAACGAGAAGAATCTCGGACGTGCGATGGGCGATCGCGGCAATCGGAAGGAGAAGTAACCAATGGCCGATCTCAACAATCTCCATGCGTTGAAGATGCGTGCTCGTGTAAAGCTGGCTGAGCGACTTGCCAAGGTCAAGAAGATCAGCGAGGCTCAGGCGAGCAACGAGGGACGTGCCCTTCTAGATAAGCTCACCAAGCAATTCGGTCAGACTGGTGATGACGAGCAGAAGTTACTTGAGATGGTGGCTAACGACCCCGATCCCGTTATCAAGAAGTTCGCTGGAACTTCGACCCCTGCCGCGACCAAAGTCGCTCCGGCGACTGCTCCGGCTGCTGCGAAGGTAGCCAAGCCTAAGAAGGTGGCGGCTCCTGCTTCAATTGCAGAGGTGGCCAAGCCTGCCGTTGTTCCGACTGACACGCCCGCCCCGAAAGCTCCAGCGAAGCCGAAGTCTGCGGCAGTGAAAGCCCGAACGAAGCCGACGGTTCCCGCTTCGGCGACTCCTGCTGCGAAGCCCGAGACGGCTCCGAAGGCAGCGGTGCAGCGAACTCGTAAGCCCAAGACGGCCCCGACTACGCCTGCGGTAGTGTCCGACAACCCGCCCGCCACGCTGACGGGCACTCAAACTCCGCTCGGTCCCCGTGCAGTGAGTGCAAGTCGCCCTTACGCTCTGGAGGAGATTGTGCAGATGAGGTCCGGATCGGGGCTTCCTACTCCGGCTGAAGGGCCGAGGGGTGCGCCTACCAATCCGGGTCAGATGCCGTTTCAGCAGCGTAGCTCGTCTGGAGCAGCGGCTCGGAGTAGCCGTACGCCTCGCCCGAATCC
>Ga0315906_10003520_pt1 | contig 20782 bp, 15 predicted proteins | sample LakEriMetagenome_4_FD_203526 | JGI IMG/M metagenome (GOLD analysis project Ga0315906, IMG submission 203526) | Freshwater fungal communities from buoy surface, Lake Erie, Ohio, United States - Buoy 2 MA122 | ecosystem: Environmental > Aquatic > Freshwater > Lake > Lake biofilm | place: USA...
AAAACCAAAGCCGTTATCTACTTCAATATTAGTGGTTTGATTATTATTAACTAATTGTAGGGACATATCTTGTATGCCTATGAAACCTGCGTATGGTTTTAAATAGAATTTTTCATAATCTTTATTGCTGTTGCTTTCTTGAGGCCATACCTTAAAAGCTGATAGTAAACAAACTAATAGAAACCCTGTAAATTTTAGATCTTTAATCATTATCTTGTTTTTTCTAACCATACAAAATTAGAAGGGTTAAGTGATAAAATCCGTAACTTATGTTACAATTTTCTACCTCTCAAACGACTCAATGCTGGTCTTGTAATTCTAATGTAGCTGGATATTTGTTCTAACGAAAGACGATTATGTAAATCTGGATATTGCTGCATAAAGTCATAATATCTTTTTTCAGCATTGTCAAAATGTAGAGACTCAAGGCGTTCATCCATTTTTATAATAATAGCTTCAGCCATCAGTCGACCAAATCTTTCCAAATGAGAAAAGTTATGATAACAGTTTTGTATGTGTGTATAATTAAAGCAAAGTAATTGAGTTGGTTCTACTGTTTTGAAAAAAAATTTACTTGGCTCTTGTTGAATAAATGCTTTGTAATGTGTAGCAAACTCACCTTCTTTAAAAAACCTGGTATTTATTTCTTTCCATTTCGTGTCGACGTAGTAGCCTCTTATAAGACCTTTAACTATAAACCCAATTTCATTATGCGTTTTTTGATTATCAATAAAGACTTTGTTTTTGGCTAGCTTTTTTTCAGTTAGCCCTTTCACAAAAAAATCTAAAGCCTCTTCAGTAATATCTTTATTGATATGTCTAATTACAGATCTTATAAAATCGTATTGCTTCTCTATGTTTAAATTATAGCGCATAACTTATTGCTTAATGAAGCGGACGGTTGGCTCCCCGTAGCTCGATAGCCTCAGCAGGTACGATCCCGATGGCAATGTTCCGATATCAAGGCGTTGATCTTGTTCGCGTAGGACAGCGTTGAGCACTGTACGTCCCTGCATGTCGATGACCTCCACACCGGTATCATGCAAAAACGTCTGCGTGCTAATGTGAATAAAATCACGGGCCGGATTGGGGTATATCCTGGCTGTTATTCGGCTTATTGCATCCGTTCCTGTACTGGCTACCACTTCAATTTGGCAATTCCGCGTGGTGCTGTCGATTCCGAGTGAATTCTGCACGGTCAGTCCGACCGGATAGATGCCCGGCGTTGGGTAGAGAACGCCTGTCGGATTCTGTGTCGTCGAACTACCCTGCACACTACCCGGCAGTTGCCATTGCCATCCCGTAGGCAGGTAGGAACTTTGGTCAAAGAAGTCAACCGTTTGGCCCGCAGCGATACGGCGAACACTGCATCGGTAATCAGCCACGGGAGGCAGCGGCTGTACAAAACGCAGTCCTATGATGGTAAGGCCGGCCTGCGTTAGGACCATGGTGCCCTCCTTGCAAAGTGGTGGGTTCAGGTAGGCACTGGAAGGGATTAGCCTTTGCCATTTCAGGTTCTGCAGGTCAGCACTGTAGGCCAACAAGGCTCCCTGCCCGTCATTGAGGTAAACGGTTGAGTCCGCGCCGGTGCTCAGCGATGCGGAGCTGCCGATGCCGATGGATAAGGAAGACAGTACCTGACCGTTGGAAGCATCCAATCGCCTCATCAGGTTGTTCTCAAATACATACAACGCATTGCCTGGACCGAAGGTCAGGTTACGCAGAAGCGGGGCGGTTACCGGTGCAGACGGGGTATAAACCCAGTCCTGTACGAATCCACTTCCTGTGTCTGTATACCGGAACAGGTTGCCACCATCCCGCCAGAAATAGATAGCGCCATCTGGTCCGATGATCAGCGGATCCTCCTGGTCGGGATCTCCGGGTATAGGACTGCTGCTGTACCGGGTTATTCCTGTGTTGATATCGATGGCTGTAAGACGGATGGGCAGTGTGATACCTCCCGTGATCCGGTAAACGGTCGTAGAGGATGCCGCCAGCGGCACTGCCGGTCCGATCACGATCAGCTCGCTATTGGACCACACCAGGCTGCCGTTATCCTTGTTCAGGCGCATAGTGAATTTCCCTGAACTCACCGGTGCGTTCAGGATAGGGTCGCCGTTGCAGGCGAATACGCATCCCGGCCACGCTCCGAAGGTGTGGGATAACACCGGGCTCCTCCATTTGACACTGCCGTCCAGGATGTTCAGGGCATAAACCGAATCGGTGTAGTAGTCGTGCGCATACACTGCATCTTGCGTCATCCCGATGGCGTACAGGATCGAGGTGTTGCTAATGAACGGGGAGACCCAGTTGAGGTTGCCGGTATTCAGGTCCCTGCATTCAATCCGGGAAGTGTAAGGCGAAAACACGGTACGGGAGTTGACAAACCGGTCGCCGAAGGAGTATACCGCCATACCGAGTGAGGTATTCAACCCGCTCTGCACCTGCCAGATCTGGTTGAAGGGCGTAGATGGAGCAGTCATACGGCTCATGCCGTTTCTACTGCTGTTGCCCCCGAAGGTTTCCCAGTTTTGTCCGAAAGCAGCGGTCGCTATGCTGATTAGCAGGGTGAACAGATAGAATATTCTCATGCGAGCGGGTGGTTTGTAGAGTGAACAGGCTGATGATTCATGGTCAAATTTATGCAACCGGAAACACGTGTTCCGATTCATGTGCGGATAAATAGTTAGACTTGTCGCTTACTTTACAACCTCTGCAGTGTTTACATGCTTCCTGATTCATCGGGAATGAATCCAATTCAACCAGTCGTCAGCCACTTTATCCCAATTGAAATTCCCGTAATCCGTTTCGCCGGTTTCCTTTCGTCCGAAATAATTGTGATCAAGGCCGATATACGCCTTGAATGTGATGTTCTTTTTCTTCATTCGGATCATTTCCGCGCGCAACAAATCATTGAACGGAGCGGCCGAATCAAATGTGCCGTAACAAACCAAAACCGGTATATCGAGATTTTGGAACGTGTTCAGTGACGATTTGGAGAAACTGTAAATTGATTTGAAAGAGTCATCGTTGTACATACTATCATCGCTGCTGTCAGCAATCATCGCTTCGTACAACCTGAAGTCATTTTCCGCAGATACGGTCGAATCAAACGGACTCTCCCGTTGTCTGGACCGTGACACCATCGACATGATTTGTCCACACGGGTTTCCACTGGCATAAATCAGATGCGTGATGTCCTTCGATTTCAAGGCCATTTCAAAAGCCACGCGTGCACCTTGCGAATGGCCGGCAGCAATCACGGTTGTTCGGTCAACGTAACGTTGATTCAGGAGATAGTCAATCACAAAGAGATTCCGGTCGACATAGTACTCCAGGTAATTGTTTTTCGAATAGTGAAGTGGAGGCAAACTGGTACTGTCTTCGAGGTATGAAAAATCCGCTTGCAATCGGGTTGACTCGGCCCGAAGCGGAATACCGGGCTTTCCTACAATCACCAAGTGATATCGCTCACACAGTTTTCTGGTATCGAATGGAAATGGTGGGTAGGTGGTCCCGCCTTCTGTTATGATTAACGGTACTGGCAAACTACCCTGGCAAAAGAAAAGCAGAGGCTTGGCATCCAGCTCCTGTCCTTTTTTCGACACCATCAGGACATCGATACTGTCCTGCTTGTAATTCAAACGGATGTGTTCAAATTCCCAGTCTTGCTGACCTGCAAGTTGACCAAACCCGTTTATGCACAACAACAGGAATACAGGGAGCAATCGCGCTTTATGCCGTAAGATCAATCTCAAAAGCGAAGTCACAGGACCTATCCGTTTTCACTGGTGACCACGTTGATATTCAACATGAATTCATCCAGAATGAACCAATCCGGCTCCGAACCGGGCTTCCCTTTTGACCCGTATTCGATACCGAACAAGGTACGGTCCACCGATACTACGGCCGATACCCGTTTTCCGTTGCCGGCAGATGTAGCGGTGGCTTTGAATGTCATCGGATTGTCCTTCTCTTTGATCCTCATGGTTCCTGTCACCTCATACTCCTGCTCATTAAGCGGGGTGACTTTCGTGATAGTGAAAGAGGCTTTCGGGTATTTGTTCACTTCGAAAAAGTCGGCATCCGAAATGTGTTCCACGAAGTGCTGGTTTTCGGTTGAATCGGTGATGTCGGTTACGGTAATGGATTTCATGTCGGCTTCGAACGAACCTCCGATCAGTTTTCCACCCTGGAATTCGAGATTGGCTTTGCTCAGCATGATCTTTCCGGTATGTGCGCCGGAAAGGCTTTTGGCGCTCCAGGCGATTTCGCTCTTGTTGACGTCCACGGCTGGAATCACCACCCGTAAGTGATTGTAGGCCATCCATCCGGTTGCAAGACCTGCAATGAGTACGATGAGTACAAGAAATTTATTTTTCATGGGATTTGAATTGAAGTATTTCCTTATTGAGAGATCGTATTGGTTTTTAGAATCGTCAACGGGTTCAATTTTCGGTAACCTTTTTCAGGTTGTCATCCGGTACCCTGTCGACGAGGTAATACTATGGATCGATGCCAGCCTGCCACGGTTTTTCTTTCGTGATAAACGTATAGGTGTTTTCCTTTTCACGTATCCTGAACCTGCACAGCTTGATGGGTTTGCAGTACTTCTTCCCTTCTGCACGCCGTTCGGGTATGTTTTTGACAGGTGTTGGATGTGGAGTTCCATGTTTTCGGTAGTGTGTGGTAAGGGGGAGGAAACTATTTTTTAATCAGTTTAACAGCATGATTCATATCCGCACCGATATGCAGCAGATAGCAACCATCTGCAAGCCCGGCCAGATTGATGATGGTCTCACTGGAAAACAAACGACCTCTATTCATTGTCTTTCCCGACAGATCTGTGATTGTATAGTCTGACCCTGTAAGACTTGGATCCGTGCTTAATTGTAGTTCGGCCTGGAACGGGTTGGGATAAATTCGTAGTTGTGCTACGCCGTTTTCATCAATTCCAGTTGCTCCGATTTGGATACCGTAGCTGACCGTATCGGAAAAAATACAGTCGGTAACAATCAGGTTCACCGTATAGAGCCCGTTCGATGCATACGTGTGCGTTGGGTTTGGCAAAGTAGATGTGCTCCCATCGCCGAAATCCCAGAAGTAATCCAACGGGGTAATCGAACCGGAGGTCGATGCATCGGTAAATGTCACGGTCGAGCCAATGACTGTAAAACTGAAATCAGCAAGCGGGTCATTGACATTCAAATTCCAATCACTTGGGCCATTAAACACGGTGTTGTCCGACATCTGTTGGTAATACTGCGCACGGGATGAGGCCAAGCCGGCATTGAAAGTGATTCCGGCGGATGGTTCTTTCCAAATGGAGCTGTAGAGTGTGAGTGCGGCTACGTAGCTGCCATCGAGATTCGGATGACTGTTGTCGCTACTGTGCAATACAAGAGCGGTATCGTTCAGGATGTTTTGCCAGGTTACACCAACCGGAGCACACTGCATGTTCAACAGATTGCTGATCTCAGAGTAGGCACTTGTCAACGAATCCTGCATGTGGTTGAAATCAACAAACACAGGGCTGCAATATGTGTTGGTGGGATCACATTGCTGTCCGCCAAACCGCCTGCCCCATGTCATGTAAGTGATGATGCGGGTGCAAGGATTGAACTGCTCAACCAGTGTTTTTAAATCAATCATGGCAGGATACATGTCGTTGTATCGGTAGTAGTCTATCGTTGGTATTTGACTCTGTTCCTGGATCACTACGTAATCCCAGGTGCCTTGACTGATTCTCGAAAGTGTGATCGGATCGTTGATGTGTCCGGAAACGGTCATGCCGCCGGGCATGTTTGAATCTATGATCAATGTCTTTCCTGCTGAGGACGAAAGGCTTTGCACAAGCTGGGGCAGGTTGTTGTAGGAGGTATAACTATTCCCCAAAAAAAGAACCGACAGTGTATCCTGTGCGTATGCGGCATTGATTGCATAAATTGCAATGAATACCAGCTTTGCTTTTATTTTCATTTTTCGTGTTGGTTATTTGTTCATCCTGATCATTCCATTTCCGTACAGCGCATTTTTCCAGTCGACATTTACCTGTAGAGCGGTTATTCTTTGATTATCCGGATACCGCGATTCGATCCATCACTTGGCTGTAGCAGGTATACCCCGGCGGCAAGATTCCTCACATCCAAACTGAATGCTGCTTTTTCTATTTGTCCGGCTATAACCGATTTGCCATAAACATCATACAGTGTAAATGCCATCCCAACACAACGCTCATCCGCCCGGACATTGATTTCATCATGCGTTGGGTTCGGGAAAACCGAAAATGGCATCCCGTCCGTCATCTCGTCGATGCCGGTGGCGCCTCCATTGTACAGGGCCGTGATCTCTTGCTGGGTCAAAGCGCGGTTCCAGATGCCGATGTCATCCAAAAGACCGTTCCAATGTGTCAAATATGCATCCTGGTAGGCTACCGTTCCCGTGGTATCCGGACAAGCGCCCATGAAGAATTTCTTTCCAGCGACACCGGTACCTGAGATCGGGGTTGTGATGCCTCCGGCATAGTTTCCATTGATGTAAAAATCTATACCGGTTTGGCTGTTTGTAATCGCCCAATGTTGCCAGTTGCTGTTTGGAGACAATGGAGTGCCATTCGCACCAAAAGGAAGTGCTATTAACCAGATATTACAACCTATGGAGACTTCATAGGTGTTCTCCGTAAAGAACGATGTGAACGGGGTGGGGTTGTCCATTTGCATGAGCCAGGATTGCCCACACTGCCCACCACCATAACCGAACACCTGCATGCCTGTCGCAAGGGTGTTGATGCTGGTGGAATAAAACCAAAGTGAAACCGTCCTGTATCCTGTTGGGAACGTCGATGCATTCCCGTGAAGATAATCGGTGCTTCCATTGAACGAATAAGCTGCATTGGGATTTCCGAATCGGTCGGATGCCAGGATCGCCCCGTTGACCATAGCGTTGTTTCCATTTCCGCTTGAATCATTGGCATTGCCTGTAAACGGGTACCACCCGATGAGGCCATTTGCAGGCACGTACGAGGGGACATTTTGGGCATTTAATGTGGCAGTCATACCCAATGCTGCCAGGAAGGCCAGCAGTTGTGAACCTTTTATCATGCTATTCGATGTGTTGAATTCTGTTCGTTTCGATATTCATTAAGGTGTTATCCTTCAGTTTCTGAAAATCCGAAAGGTTTGATTTCTTCCTTCAAAGCTTAGCAGATAGCATCCCTGCGGAAGATGCGACAGGTCAATGGACGATGATGTATCCTCCAGGGTACCCTGTCTGACCAGACGGCCATGGACATCCCGCAGGGAGTATGGATGTTGCATCAATTCCTCACCACCATCGATGAATACAAACTGCGTGGTAGGGTTCGGGAAAATCCGGATACCTGAAACTGAATTTTCGGCCAATACCGTCGCAGTGGCAGGGGCATATACTTTGATCACGTTCTGTCCCGCAACGGCAGCCATACCATTGGGTGCGACGCAGACCCCGCTGGTGTTGTTGGAGGGTACGAAGTCCGACCACAGCAGATTCAGGGTACTGTCGAAGGCGTACACGAAATTCTCTCCGTTGGTCGCATAGATCATCCCGTTTCCTGCCGCTGTCAGCCGCGGGGAGAAAAAGCCACCTTGTGTGATCGGGGATGAAAGGCTCAAGGTATCCCCTGTTAGGCCATCGAAGCGTATGATCCTGCCGTTCGATGGGGCATAGACCGAGCCATCCGGCCCACTACACATCAGGCTGAAGGCCGCGTTGCCGAAGATCTCCTCCTGCCAGAGAAGGGAAAGCTGGGTGCCATCGTCGCTCAGTGCGGCCACATTATCTTCGGTGAGTTGCACATATACGATGCCGTTATTGCCGACCATGATCGCCGATTGGGGCACGTTTCCGCCCGGCTGCAGCTGGTTGATCACGCGCGAGTATTTTTTTGAGCCGCTGGCTAGGTCGATGGCCCACATGTAAGAGATTCCACCGCTTTGTTCCAGGGTGTAGCCGGTGTTTTTGGCATTATGAATGACCATCTCTCCGCTGCCCGACGACATGGGTACGGTTGTAGTCTGCCAGATCATCTGTCCCGTTTGCGTATCGATCTTGTAGGTCTTCAGGTTGCCCCCGATGAACATATTGCCCGTTGAGTCGAATACAGCTGTTTCGGTGATGTATGGTCCTACGGTTACATTCGAGGTCCATAGCGGGGTTCCGGTGCTTGCATCGAGGGCAAAGAGTGTATCATTGAAGGTGTCGGTGTACCTCACGACAAATACCTTTTCATCCCTTAATCCAACCGGCAGGGAACGACCTCCTCCATTGGTCACATCCACGCTCCATCGCAACACCCCGGTACTGAGGTCGTAGCATTCCACCGGCGCATTGGTCTGGCTGAAAAACCGCATGGTCACCAGGTAGTTCCCTTCAATGAACAAGGGCATGCCGATAGCTCTTGGAGAATTGATTTGCCACAGTACACTATCCGTAATGGGAGTGTTCACCTGGACGAATCCGTTTTTTTGCCAGTTTCCACCGCCATTGTTCCAGCCGGTGGTCTGGGCTGTTGCCTGAAACGAGTTCCCAATCGTATTGATGATGATGTATAGCAGGATGAATGTCCTGATGTTGTTCATAAATACCTTAAGCATATGCACGATTTTAAGTGGATTAGAAGAAATGCAGGAAGAACGTACGATCAATCATAGTAAGCCTTGGAGTGCTGAACAAGGGTTATGACGGATCGTTGTGCGGTTGTCACTTTTTGATGAGTAACCCTCATCAAAATTAGGACTTGACTAAGATATGGGGACACGCGGACTATACATAGTCGTTCATAGAACCGGAATCCTTTTTCTCTCCTACCTGTGTCGGGATCCATCAAGTTAAAATGTACCTTTCATCACATCGACCCCGATCGCATACCCGTATTTTTTTCCTGAGCCGTCCTTGTAAATCCTGATTTTATTGCAGGCTTTTCCCAAATCTACCTTCTGCCAGGATTTGCCCCCATCCTTTGTTTCATAGCCGCTGTTCATGGTTCCTACAAAGCCGTGGTTCTCATCGATGAAGCCCACCCCGAATTGCCTCGCGTCTGCATCTTCCACCAGGTCGATCTCTTTCCACGTATTACCTCCATCAGTGGATTTGGCTATACGTTGCTGTTTCACATTCGGATCGGGGTTATAGGATTGTATGGTGACATAGCCCGTGCTCGCAGTAGGGAAGGATGATTTCCACGTCAGCTCGAATGGCCGGTCGGATTGGTATACCTTCTTCCAGGTTTTTCCACCGTCGGTGGTCTTCAGGATCAGCGCGTTCGATTTCTCCGTATCCTCATCCGAAGCCGCGCAGATGATTCCGTTGTTTTTATCGAACATGTCGACGTCGAACACCATTTTACAGTCCTGATCCAAACTGCGTGAAGTCCAGGTCAGTCCTCCATCATGCGATTCCATCATGTTTGCGGGACTACCTACCCTCCCGGCTGCAAACAAGTGAATTTTATAATCCGGCGTTCCCTTGTTGATGAACAGCTCTTCGACAATGTCAATGGCGCAAAGTCCTTTCACATAAGGACCCGTGTAGGGCACCGGCAACCAGGTTTTACCGCCATCCGTGGTGCCATATAGCGGAATCGTATCCGTTACCCCGGGGAAGTAATCTGTCCCCACTGTACCGGCAAATCCCCGCAGGCTATCGATGAAAGCGATGCAACGGAAGAAGGTGCCTTTTTTCTCCAATTGCTTTTCCCAGGTTTCCCCTCCGTTCCGCGTGTGGTAGATGCTTCCGTACCCGTTCACGTACCATCCCTCGTTTTCGTTGATGAAGGCGATATCGTCCTGTTTGCCCGGATAACGTTCGGTATTGAGTTTCCTCCAGCCTTTTTCCGGTACCTGGATTCCGTCTTCCACAAACACTATCCTGTTACTCCATTTCACTGCCGATGATCCTACTTCCGGATTGTATTCATCGAATAGCTGCTGGATTTTACGGGAGGCGAATTTGTCATAGGCCTGCTGCATGGTTCCCGACCTGGCGAAATAATGGTCGGTGGACGGATAGGTCATGAGGGTGGCGTTCCCGGGATGGAAGTGGTTCACGGTATTGACAATCTGTTCATGGTCTGCTTTCGAGAATGCCTCGAAATCGGACTCTCCGAACTGCACCAGTACTTTTGCCGTGGTGTTCTTCCAGTTTTCCAGGTGCGGATAATCCTGGATCTGCCTCCAGTACTCGGCATTCCTGCTGTAGATCTTTCCTTTTCCATCGTAGCTCCAAACCATCCTCAACACGCTATCTGCTTTGGGATCTTTGGCGAGATCCTCGAGTTTTTCCTTCTTCACATAATACCGGTAGTTCAGATCGTATTGTTCAATGACGGATTGTTCCACTTCGATCGGATTCATGCCCGCCAGAGCGTATTGCACCCTGTACATCTCCAGCTGGTACTCGAACCAGGATTTGGCCGTTGTGCCATATACCACCACTCCTGCCACCTGATGCCGTGCACTGATGGCGGGGGCGATGATTCCTCCCATGGAATGTCCGAACAAGATGATGCGGCTGGTATCGACATACGGAAGGGATTTCAATTTTTTCAGGCCCACTTCAAAATTCTCAATCTCATCCATCAAATCGCAGGCTTCGCAAGGAGGCGTGTTTTTGCTATCGCCCAGTCCGCTTTTTTCAATCCTCAGCGTCACATACCCAGCATCCACATAGGCATCAATGATCCGCTTGTAGGGATGGTCGCTTGTCAAACCGTCAATCGTGTTGCAGGTGTAGCCTGGAATGAAAAGCATGGCTGGCATTTTCTCCTCCTTGATGGGTTTATTGATGATCACGCGTAGTTTTCCTCCTTTGTACTCCGCTTCGTCGTAGAGTACCGTGGCGTTGTCGTCAGTTTCCCATGGCCTGGCCACGGCTTTGGATTCAAGTGTTATCCGCTTTTTGTCCCGCATTACTGCAAGTCGAACCTGCCTACCGGGTGGGTATTTCAGGAACTCGGCCATGAATTCTTCCGTGGACCCCAATGAAGCCTCACCAATTTTCAGGATCACATCGTTTTCCTTCACTTTCAGAGCCACAGCGGTGCCGGCTGTCACTTTCAGGACCTTGCAGCCAGAAGCCAGCGTGTCAGAAACGTATTCCAGACGGGCTCCCCATTGAGATTTCCGTTCAAGTTGAGCATCAGCACGGAGTGCGAGGAGCACCGCGGCCAACACGATGAAGTAACGCATGTACAGGTTTTGGAAGCAAATAAACCCGCCGAGCGGGAATCCCGCTTGTCAAAAATTGCTTTTTTGAATGGATCCCGGGCTCTGACCGAAGGTCTGTCTGAACGCTTTTGAAAATGCAGAGGCATCAGCAAATCCGTACGTCAACGCAACATCCGATACAGACACCCCTTTAATCAGCGCAAGCCGGGCATGCTCCAGCTTGCGGCGTTTTTGATATTGGTAGGGCGAAATCCCGAAGGTGCTTTTGAAAAGGCGGATGAAGTGGTACTTGGAAATGCCAGTTTGGATTGAAAGGCTGTCAAGAGCGATGTTTTCAGAGATATGTTCATCGATGTGGCATTTGGCATTCAACAGGGAACGGAAGACCTCCGCATTCGTCTCCCTTTTCTTGAATTCCATTTTCCGGAAATGATCGAACACGTAACGCTGATCGGTGATGATGGATTCTGCCAGATTGTAAAACAGTTCGCTCTGCTGCAGGTTATAGGGGAAGCTTCCGGATTTGATTTTCCGGTTGATTTCGTTCAAGGAAAGCCCCAGTCCTGTGTTCTTCACTTTATAAGTGTTCACCAACAACTGATCGGAAAGCAGGAACTCCTTCAATTCCGATCCGTTCAGGTCATGGTACTCGGCAACCTCGGAAATGATATGAGCCGAAATATCGATACACAGCCCCTGAACGATTTCCCTGTGATCGATCTGAACGAAGGTGGTGGTGAAGTCGTTTCCGATGATGTATTCACCTTCCTTCACCGTGTATTTCCTGTTGTTGGCGTAATAGATCTCCGTGCCTGAGGCCACGTATTTGATGCCAAGTCCGGTAAAGGGAGTTTCCGCCTCCATCTTCATGATTTTGGAAAAGCGAATGGCGTTGTTGTCAACGTCGCGGTAGATGGTTTGATTCATTTCTGGACCATTTTTTCTTCTCCTACAAATTTATAGAATTTCACTGCTGGACTTTACGACTATAACAACAAGAAACCTTCCGTCTAATTTGGGTATTCCAACTAGAAATTTGAATTAAGTTTGATAACAATGACGGCTTTCAGCTGCAGATAGCTATTTAGAAAGCTTCCTTACCGTCTTATCAATTTCAGATCCGCTATTCAGTTGCTTACAGGACATTTAATCACACATAACACTGATCTACTTATATTCGTGCAGATGCATACAGAAGCTCTGATAGCTGCCATCCAGCGGATCACTCCCATCGAACCGGAAGCGCTTGATGCGATGCTGGATATATTGAGTCCCCGACAGATCAATAAGGGTGAGGTTATTTGGAATTCCGGTGAAGTATGCAGGCATATCCTGTTTATTAACAGTGGAGCACTCAGGTATTTCTATTACAAGGGTGGCAAGGAGATCAATGGGCAGTTTTTTTTCGAAAACGAATTCTTCACGGATTATTACAGTTTCATCACCCGTGAACCGATGGGTTTTACGACGGAGGCCTTGGAGGATTCCTCCTTATTGCTGATGCCAAGAAGCGGAATCAATAATTTGTATGAACGGTTCAAGAGTTTTGAGCGCCTTGGACGGTTGATTGCTGAACAGAATTTCATTTCATTGCACAACACCAGGGTCGATCTTCATACCAAAACACCCGAGGAGCTTTATCTTGATTTGCTTCAGAACCGACCTTTGGTTGTCCAGCGTGTTCCATTGTATATGATTGCCTCCTATTTGGGCATAACCCCGGAACATTTAAGCAGGATCAGGAGGAAAGTCGTTTCCTCTTGACTATCTGCCGCTACCGAAGCGAAGCACATTTTTCGTTTAAATCCTATTTTCTTGATCCTGATCAAAAAAACAGGACTCATTTGCTAATCCTGATTAAAAGTATTGCGTCTTCAAGGGTTCAAATTTGCAGAGCCATGAAACCACTCTTGAATCATATCATCCTGCTTATTGCGGTCCTTATTCTGAATCCCGGTCTATCGTTTAGTCAAAATCCCGGACAAACTGTTCGCGGAACCCTTAGCGACCGGATTACGGGCGCTTCCTTGCCCGGCGCCGTTCTGGTTATTGATGCTGTTTCCCCTTCTATCGGAACCGCCACAGATGCCAATGGGCAATTCAAACTTGAGCAGGTGCCCTACGGCAGGTATTCGATAAAAGTCAGTTTGATGGGGTATTCCCCTTTGGAATTGAAGGATATAGTTGTAAGCGCCGGAAAGGAGGTTGTGCTGGAATTATTCCTGGAAGAGTCGGTTGCTGAGTTAAAGGAAGCGACAGTGACCGGATCCCGGAAAAGTGAAACGTTGAATAGTATGGCTACCTTATCAGCCAGGTCATTCACCATGGAAGAGGTGGAGCGTTTCGCCGGAGGGAGGGCCGACCCCTCCCGTCTGGCAGCGAATTTTGCAGGTGTAAGCGCACCGAACGATGCCAGAAACGACATCGTAGTCAGGGGAAACAGTCCGCAGGGTCTGCTCTGGCGCATTGAAGGACTGAATGTTCCCAATCCGAATCACTTCAACACACTTGGAACCACCGGTGGCCCTGTGAGTGCGTTAAATACCAATACGCTGCGGAACTCCGATTTCTTCACCTCGGCATTCCCGGCTGAATACGGAAATGCGATTGCCGGGGTATTCGATCTGGGTTTCCGAACAGGCAATACAGAAAAAAGAGAACACACCGTTCAGTTGGGCGCGCTAACCGGACTTGAAGCCATGACGGAAGGGCCCATAAAAAAAGGATCGGGAGCATCTTACATGGCAGCCTACCGCTACTCGTTCACGGGCCTGGCACAGCAGATTGGTATTCCGATTGGTACCGCAGCAACCCCTTATTATCAGGACATCAGTTTTAAAATCAACTCTGCCGAGGGAAGGGCCGGACGGTTTACTTTTTTCGGAATCGGTGGCTTAAGCAAGATTGATTTCTTGCATGATGAAATCGATGAAGAGGACATTTTTGCAGAGCCGGACCGCGACAATTATGTAAACAGTAAGATTGGGGCTACAGGCCTCAAACACTTCATCCGCTTAAATGATAAGATGTTCCTTAATAGTATGATAGGAGCATCCTACACCGGTAACACCTTTGATTCGGATTTGATAAACCAATCGGGATCAGGAAGGAGGATTACCGAGCTCAGCAGCGAACAAGCACAATATATTGCAAACTCTACGCTCAATTATGCCATTGGCTCGAACATGGTGCTTAAAGCAGGTTTACAAAATGAAATCTGGGCGGTCAATCTTGATTATCGGGACAGGGAGTTCACCAATGACTGGTTGCAAATCTGGAAGACAAACCAGCAAACCAACTTGAGCTCGGCGTTCATGCAGTTCCGGTACACCGCAGACCAACACTGGACATTCAACATGGGTGTCCGTTCGCAGCTTCTTTCATTGAACACCACTACTTCTTTGGAGCCTCGAGTCGGTATACGCTATGCGCTAAATGAAAAACATTCATTCGCTGCAGGCTATGGATTTCACAGGCAGATGCAGCCTCTTTCCGTCTACTTCTACCTTTACCCCAACCCGGATGGATCCTATGATGAAACAAACCTTGATCTTGGTTTTACCGGAAGCCACCAATGGGTGATTTCATATGACTGGACACCTGCGAAGGAATGGAGAGTCAAAAGCGAGTTATATTATCAAAAGATCATCGATGTACCGGTTGAAAGGGACAGCAGCAGCTTTTCCATGCTGAATGAGGGTGCGGATTTTAACCCCACCGAACGTGGTCTCCTGGTGAATGAAGGCCAGGGTATCAACCTCGGAATTGAACTCACTGTTGAGCGCTTCTTTTCCAAAGGATATTACCTGCTTGCAACAGGTTCGGTTTATGATTCCGAATACCAGGGCAGCGATGGAGTTTGGCGCAATACTGCCTTTAATGGTCGTTTCGTTTATAATCTTCTTGCGGGCAAAGAATGGGCAATCGGAGCACAGAAACTGGACAGGTTCAATCTGGATGTGAAACTCACCCATTCCGGCGGCCGTTATTATACTCCTGTTGACCTAGTAGCCTCCCAGCAGGCAGGTAGTGAAGTGCTCCAAGGTGATGCCTTCGCCTTTACCAATCAATACCCGGATTTTATGAGGCTGGATATCAAATTAGGCTATACGCGTAATAGCCGGAAAGGGGGATTGTCCCACTCCGTTTTCTTCGATATCCAAAATGTAACCAATCGTGAGAATGTCTTTGCCCAGCGCTACAATCGCATTACCAACACCGTAAATACAGCCTATCAGATCGGATTCTTTCCCAATTTCATTTACCGGATTCAGTTTTGATTTTGCAACATGCTTGCATTGATTTGATAGGAACTAATTTTAATACCCTGAATAAAATCAGGAACAAGTTGTTATTGAAATGAATCCAGGAAAACAGTTTATCATTGACCAATCAAGGTGTTCGTATGGGTATCGGTGCACCGAAATGGTGCAGGAAACCGCCATATCATTTTAATTTCACCCTAAACAACAGATTTTATCTAAACAATGCAAGATAAACTTCCTTTTATTAATATTGCTAAGAAAAGAACAAGTTCGCTAATAAACACCCTGTTTCATACAATTCTAAAAACAATAAGAAGTCGTTGATGTTTAGAAAATTTGGCCTTCAGGATAAGCTGCTCTTTCTCGCTGCATTCATTTCTCTCGTGTTTTCAGAGTTACTGTACTTCAATGGAGACCACTTGCATGCCATTTTTGTGGGTATCTGGGTGCCCACCATCTTATTATTTGGAATCTATATCAAACTCTTAAAATAACCGGGGTATGTCAGATTTGGTTCCTTATATCGGATTGATTGTTTCGCTGCTTTTTGCCGTCGCTTTTTTAATTGCCCTCCGCGATCTGAATAAAGCCAAATAGATTCTTTCCTTTTCACCGAAACACCTCATTTTAGCCTGGAATATTTAATTAATTGACTCATTATCAATTAATTAAATGAATTATTTTCATAGTATAATTTAATCCACTTTATACATTTTAAGTCGATTTACACTGCAGAAAACAACGCTATTTAGGCATAGACATAGACAACTGATCACTGATCACATCCATCGGTTGACCCAGTTCATGAGGAAGTAAATGGTCCAAAGGTTGTTGGTATAATCTTTATTGCCGTTCCGGATTTCCTGCAGATGTTCCCGCAAGGCTGCTTCCTTAAAAATGACGGTGTTGGCACAAAAACTTTTCATGTTAGTTTCAATGTAATCCAGCATTATTTCACCCGCCCACTCACGCAGCGGAACTACGAATCCCATCTTTTTACGGTAAAGAATATCGTGTGGTAAAATACGCTCCAACGACTTTTTCAGGATGGCCTTAGGTTCATCGCCTTTTACTTTGTAGCGTGCCGGAATAGACAACCCAAAATTGATCAGGTTATAATCAAGAAACGGAGATCTTATCTCAATGCTGTTGGCCATACCCAAACGATCCATCCGATAGAGATACTTCGAGGGAATCTGAAATTTCACTCCGAGATAACACATCCAATCCGTATCGCCAAGCCAGGGGAACTGTTGCTGTAACAAAGTAAAAGCTTGCCGATATCTACGTATAACTTCATAGGAGTCGGCACCCGCAACTTTTGCAAGCCAATCCTGCTCGAGAAATTGTTGTTTCGTACCTTCTTTAAATGCCTTGGCTCCCCCCCAGAAAAACTCCTGTCCCGCAGCAGCTCGGCGAATGATTTCGTTGGCCGGCGACTCCTTTTTTCCTGCCAGCAATGAAAGTCCGGAACGCAAAAATCCGGGCATGGCCGTTACGCGATGATACCAGGGATATAATTGCCGATATTTCTTCCAGCCACGGTAACCTGCAAATAGTTCATCTGCGCCATCACCGGTCTGTACTACAATTGTTCCATTTTCTCTCGCCAGTTTCGAAATGAAATAAATCGGGATAGCCGTTGCATCCGCCATGGGCTCATCAAAAATCTCAACAACCTTTGGCAAAAATTCAGCAATATCGGATGCAGAAATTATTTTCTCGTGATGTTCTGTATTAAACATCCTCGAGACCTTTAACGCGTAACTACGTTCGTCGTAATCCGGCTGTCCTTCAAATCCTACCGAATAGGTTTTAATTAGGCCCTGCGACTGACTTCTCATCAACGCGACCACAGCACTGGAGTCGACGCCCCCACTCAGAAATGCACCCACCGGCACGTCGGAAACCATCCGGTAACTGACGGATTTTTGCAGCTGCTCAAAGAGCTGATCGGCAATATCCGATTCTGAATTTGCGGACAAATCCGTGTAGGAAACTTCCCAGTAATTTTTCTTCAGCACAATTCCGGCAGTACTAACGGTCATGCATTCACCCGGAGCAAGCTTGAAGATGTCACGAAACATAGTTCGCGGAGCATCCAGCTGATTATAGGTTAGAAAGTCATACATCGCACTGTTGTCCATCTCCGACTTTATCCATGGCAGAGTCAGCAGCGCTTTTATCTCCGATGAAAAAGCAAAAATTCCATTCGAGACTGAATAATACAACGGCTTCTTCCCTGCTCTATCGCGTGCCAGCAGAAGTTGATTCAGTGAGGCATCATAATACGCAAAGGCAAACATACCGTTCAGCTCCGGCAAGGCATCATGTCCCAGTTCGGCATACAAATGCAGGAGCACCTCCGTATCACTATTCGTCCGGCCGCGGAAGGCTATTTTACTTTTTATCTCCCGGTAATTATAAATCTCCCCGTTAAATACAAGCACATTCCCGCGCTCATCCTTCATCGGCTGGTGCGCATCTGTTGAAAGATCAATGATGCTGAGGCGACGATGTCCCAGCACAATACCCTTTTCGAGATCGGTAAAGACACCCGCATCATCCGGCCCGCGATGTTGCAGACAAGCATTCATTCCGCTAATCAGCAAAGCAGCATCGGCTGGCAGGGATTTGCCAATACTCATGAATCCGTTTATTCCGCACATCTCTTTAAAGAGGAAAATCTACCGGTTAGTAGTTTTGTTCCTGCAGCCAAAATACAGCTAAAAAATGTGTTTCAGACACTTCCGTAAACCATGAAATAAAAACGCAATGTTGATAACACCTGCTGCATCTGAGTCCCGGGAATTGCACTCTGGCAACAAAAAACAGGAACGAACCGGACAATCCGGGGTACGAAACCCTTAACTTTGTTAGCATCAATATCACACGACATGAAAAGGTTCCTCCTGATTCTGCCTCTATTCCTGGTCTTTTTTACTGGCATGAGTGCCGCGAACCTTCAGGCAAGACTGGCCACCGCAACTTTTTTTGCTCCAGGCAGCGGTCCGTACATTGAAACTTACCTGAATATCAACGGCCACAGCACCCTTTATTCCAAACTCCCTTCCGGTATGTATCAGTCGGCGGTAGAAATAAACATGGTTTTTCGCAAGGATGGAAAAATCGCACATTTCGATAAGTATAAATTACTCAGTCCGGAAGTAAAGGATACGGTGAACGATATCTATCACTTCACCGATGTTCAGCGTATTCCACTTGAAAACGGAACGTATACCATGGAATTGGTGATCCGCGATTTCAACGATGCTGCAGCCAAGCCATATCTCGTGAAGCAGGAAGTGACTTTAAATTACCAGCCCAATGTAATTGCTGTGAGTGATGTAGAATTCCTGCAAAAATTCACGCCCAGCAGCACCGAATCAAAACTGAACCGCAACGGCTTTGAACTGATTCCACTGGTGGATAATTTCTTCCCTCCTGAAACCAATAAAATGGCCTTTTTTGCAGAGGTATATAACACGAGTTCTATCATGGGGCAAGACCCTTATATTCTGGCTTATCACATTGAAACTTTCGAGCAGAAGAAAGTAATGAATGAATTTTCCAGAAACTTACGTCAGACTTCAAAACCCGTAAACGTATTGCTGACGGAAATTGACATTGCAGAACTTCCTTCCGGGAATTACAATTTGGTTATTGAAGTTCGCAACAAACAGAATGAATTGCTGGCAATACGGGAGACCTTTTTCCAGCGCAGTAGGATTCCTGCAATGACCGAATCAGGAATTCCGGGCGATTACCGCAACATGCAGGTCAGCGGCACCTTCGTAGGCATGTATACCAGCCGTGACACCATGGCGGAATACATTCGTTGTCTCTGGCCGATCAGCAGTCCCAATGAAAACACATTTGCCGTTAATCAGCTGGAGTTGGCAGACCTCCAACTGATGCAGCAGTTTTTTTATGATTTCTGGCTGCGCCGCAATAATAAGGATCCCTATAAAGCCTGGAACGACTACCATCAGGAGGTCAGAAAAGTCAATCAGAAATATGGTGCCTACAAGAAAAAGGGCTACATGACTGAACGAGGTCGTGTTTATCTGCAGCATGGTCCGCCGGATCAGCTGACAGAAGTTTATAACGAACCCAGCAGTTATCCCTACGAGATCTGGCAGTACTATAAAATGGAAAAGCTGGATCAGACCAACCGCAAATTTGTTTTTTACAATCCTGAACTGGCCACCAACGATTTCCGGTTGTTACACAGTGATGCCCGTGGTGAAATCAACGATCCGCAATGGCAGATTATGCTGAAGAGGCGTAGTGAAAACATGAATGATTTCGACCGGACATCGCCGAGACAGGGATTTGGTACAAATACGAACCAGTTGTATACCAATCCCCGCTAAGCCTCGGCAGAATGAATTAGTTTTGCAGCGCCCTGACCCAAACAGGAAAAGGACAACGTGATATGCCCATTCCCCGCGACCAGGTTGCTATTGTGATTTTAAACTGGAACGGCCGGCACATGCTGGAACGTTTTCTACCTGTTATCCTAAAGCATTCCCTTTCCTCGGCACGAGTAATTATTGCGGACAATGCCTCTACGGATGATTCCATTCAGTGGCTAAGTACCTACCGTGATCAGGTTGAACTGATTGAACTGGATAAAAATTACGGGTTTACAGGTGGATATAACCGGGCGCTGAAACAGGTAAAAGCAGAGTATTATATCCTGCTGAATTCTGATGTGGAAGTCACCCCCGACTGGATCAGGCCGGTGCTGGAATATATGGCACTGAACCCGTTTACCGCTGCCTGTCAACCCAAACTTCGCTCCTGCCAGGATCGCCATTTGCTGGAGCATGCCGGTGCAGCGGGTGGTTATATGGATTATCTGGGCTACCCCTTTTGCAGAGGCCGGATGTTTACCGCCCTCGAAGAAGATCAGGGTCAATACGACACAATCCGGGAAGTCTTCTGGGCCTCGGGTGCAAGCATGTTTATCCGCGCAGCCGATTTTCACGCAATGAACGGATTTGATGAAGTTTTCTTCGCACACATGGAAGAAATTGATCTCTGCTGGCGCCTGCAACAAAGCGGCAAACAAATCGCCGTGATTCCGGAAAGCACCATTTATCATGTTGGCGGCGGAACATTACCAAAAAGCAGTCCTCGAAAAACGTATTACAACTTTCGTAATAATCTTTTGATGCTGCATAAAAACCTGCCATTGCATCAATTAATCTTTATACTTCCCTTACGACTCATACTGGATGGTATTGCCGGAATAAAATTTTTATTCGATGGCGATATCGGTGATTTCTTTGCGGTGATCCGTGCACATCT